>Ga0315289_10012909_pt1 | contig 11736 bp, 9 predicted proteins | sample YL17G11_40_MG_FD_203452 | JGI IMG/M metagenome (GOLD analysis project Ga0315289, IMG submission 203452) | Sediment microbial communities from Yellowstone Lake, YNP, Wyoming, USA - YL17G11_40 | ecosystem: Environmental > Aquatic > Freshwater > Lake > Sediment | place: USA: Wyoming | collected... | reverse complement strand
AGCGGATTGTGTAGTGACCTCGCAACTGTCTTGCGACTATCACTGAGAAATACATGGCACCAGATACATCCGGAGAATAAACAAAGGTGGAATAGATTCATCTAGTTGAGTGTGTTCTTGGGGGGTCGATAATCAGATTGATATGGATTTTTTAGGGAGAAAGCAGCCAGTTTATGTATCAAGTTTTTTGGCCAATAAAGGTCCCCACCAAATAAGCCAGCAACAAAGCAATGCAACCCCAGCCAGTATCATACCTAGCGTAGTCCAGCGGGCACCCAAAGACATAATAAACGAGGGAAGCCAAGGATGCCATTGAGTCGCTCCTTGAAAAGCCTTTAGCATTGTGCTGATTAAAGAGGGAACCACCTGGAAAAGTAATACGGTTATCGAGCAACCTGCAAATCCGATGGCATACCTGAATAAACATTTGCTGGCCTTGTTACTCATGCTCAAAATGCTAATACGACACTTAACACTGCGGCAATTGTACTGGCATAAATGCCTCCCAACTGGAGGCTGACCGTCCATACAGGATCCGCTGGTTTATATGACTGATATATATCATAGGTCTTTGTCCATAATTGTGCCCAAGCAAGTAATCCGGCGACAATTATAGATTCTGCTGTTATGAGAATTCGTACAACTTCGTTACGATTCACGGCCTTCAACACGGGATTCTATATTTCAATACGAGGGATGCCAAGCTCTTTCTAGAGTTAGCCTCATTTAACAACATACTATAACGCGGAAAGTCAATAGCTCCGGCTTAATTTCTTTCTGTTTCTCACATCGGTGGGCAGACCCCAGCCTCTTTTTCCTGGCTCCCAAAATAGCCGCAGATTCGGGTTCACTTCCATTGGAAGGTTCCATCACACTCCATACGGGTTTGGCCAGGAGGGCAGGGGCACCATGATGTGCACACGGGTTTGCTCAGATGAGCTCCCATTACAAGCAACGGCGTCTCCCTGCCCACCCTGATGCAATTATAATAACCTCCATTATTTTAAACTGCTACCAGTGTTAGTTCTGGTTTTGAAATCTGGTAATAGGTGGTCTGATTCTTAACCAGGGCAAATGCCAGACGAAACAGCCTGTTGAGTGCTGCTCCCACAATCTCCCTTCCATTAAGGGGGTTGGCATGGACCGGCCGCTCCCGCATCTGCTTTGCCCAGGCACGAAAGTCTGGATTCAGTCGTAGCATCGGAATAACCGACGTCCATGCACAGTATCTCAATACCGGGCGCCCTTGCTTACTCATTGGAGTATGGCTGCCTCGTTTCCCTGCTGATTCCGATTCGGTGGGATTACTGCCAGCCATCTTTATCATTTGTTTTGCGCTCCGGTATGCCTTGAAACAGCCGAGTTCTGCCAGTAACCCGGCCACGGCAGTATAATTGAGTCCCCTTATCGAGAGCAGGCATTTCCCTTCCTCCGCCTCATCCACCAGCCTGACCAGCGTTCTCTCCATAAGGCGAATGTGCTGTTTAATAAGCTTGAGCTTATCGACCAAGAATGAAATCTCAGTGGCTACCGATTGGGCGCCTGCTGCAATGCCGATTGATGTTCTCGCCGTGTAATGGAGCGCCCTCAGTTTCCTTCGCATAAGGCGTCCCTGGTGTTGGGCTTCAATTGTAGCCACAAATTCCTCCTCTGTCATCCCAGCAATCACACTAGGGATAGTGCAGGTGGATAGCACGCTTAGAGCTGTCAGCCCACAGGGGTCTTTGAAGACGTGGGTGAACTCAGGGAAAAGCGCGTCCAGAAGCCCTTTTACCAGGTTTGTTATTCTGGTCCTTTCCTTAACCAGCCGGCGATAAGCATTGTGGGCAGCACGCAGTTCGGCATAAACACCCTGCGGTATTGTGCTCTCAGTAAACTCGCCGGTGCATAAGAGCTGTGCCGCCACCTCACCGTCTCGATAGTCATTCTTTCTGCGATTGAGGTCCTTACCCTCGCGCCTGCGCTTCAGAGTAAACTGGTTAATAAAGCGGAGTGGAATTCCCCTTTCATCAAGGAAATAGGCTATGTTTCGCCAGTAGTGGCCCCCTGTTTCGATGGCGAACATGACACCTTGGCAACCGGATTTCGCCATCTCCGTCCTGGCTCGGCGTAACATGTTTTCCAACCCTTCTCTGGTATTGTCGAATTTGAATTTGTCCCGGGTGGTAAAATCTTGAGTTATAGCCACTGCGGCATGTCTCTTCTTGTGAGGGTCAATTCCCATGACCAGATATCCCTCAGGTACTTGTTTTAGTTTCCTAGCTACGCTATTCTCCATTTTTGATGGCTCCTCCTACTTCAGATTTGGTGTCATTAAGCTTCACCACTCTATTGTAGCCGGAGCCATCTCGATTGGTTACTCAATATACTATTCCAAGCAAAGGTGCAATCCTTTCAGACCCTATCCCCCGAACTACGGATTGCATCTCGGCGTATTTAATATTAGCAATGGCAGCGTTCTTTCTTCCCCGGTTACAGGCTAATGGGCCCCGTCGTACTCTCTTGCGCTGGCGACTATCTAGTTTCAGGGTTCAGCCCAACCGCAGAAGGGCTTATTCCAAGGTCTTTCTGATTTTCATAACAACGACTGAGCCAATTGCAAAGGCAAGTGCAATCGCGAACCCAGCCCAATCTGACATTGGTACGGGTGCCGAACCATAGAGCTCTCCTCGGATGATACCCATTATCAAGACGCTGAATCCCATTACCAGGGCGGATATCCATAGTACCCAAGCCATTATTGTAGTTAGAGCTTTGAATATTTGTGGCATTGTTCACCTCCTTTAGTCGACCAGGCAGATTATACACTAAAATAGCCCATTGTCAATATGAAGCTGAAGTCAAAGGTTCTCGTCTGCCTAAACATTTTGGACCATTGTTCAGCACCTAACAGAGCTTATCCTCTCCTGCACTCTTTCCCATGAATCGGTGGTAAGAAAACTCTCCTCCATGTTTTCAACCATTCTGACAAACTTATTCATAGGCACCGAGAATGTAAGTCTATTTGACGGAACCCAGGGGCGCGCCGAGATATCAAACATTCCGATAACTGCTCTGGGGCGGCGGGATACCCTTTCAAGATAGGGGTATTGCACAATAGTGGAGCAGCCAGAGCCAAACGGGGCAAATACGCCATTTGGTTCCGTTTCATCAAAGTTGGCTATGGTAAAAAGGCCTGAGAGAACATCAGGAGCGGCAAAAAATATGACGACATCCGGATTATCTGGCTCTTCAATCATGTCCCATCTTTTGAAGACAATGAAACGACTCGGAGCCTTAAATGCAGGCGAATACTTCATTGCCTCCCTCACCAGAGCCGGAGTCTTCTTATAGCGTTCTCCTTCGAGTTTCCCGGGGATTCCGCAAGAAAGGAAATATTCGAAATTGGGCATAATTTTTTGAGTAAAGCCAAGATATCTGCTTCCACCAGAGCAGCCAATTGAATCTGCGTTGAAGCATAAAGAACTCCCTTTACGTACTTTTGATAATGCCCCAATCACACATCTTGGTATCGAATCAGCTTTGACCGGTTCGGCATGTCCTTCCTCATCAGTGTAATAGAACATAATGGGAAGTTCCGCCTCATCAAAATACTCTTTCCAGAGTGATGCAAACTTTTCTTTGTTTTTTATATCCATATATTGGCTCCCTTATCTGCCATTACAAATTTCGTGCCGACAAGATGCATTATTTCGAGAATTAGTTTAAGATGTCAACTAGAATGAGTTACGTTAGCAAAGTTGACGAACTGAAATCACAAATGAGAATAGAACCAGAAACGCTCTCCGCCTTCTTAGAGCATTTTATCAGACAGCATGTGGAAAAACTAGAGCGGGAGGGGGTAATACTGGGGTTAAGCGGCGGTGTTGATTCGGCAGTCGTTGCTGCTTTGTGTGCCAGAGCCGTTGGTGCCGAAAATACGCTAGTTCTCATTATGCCAGACAGGGACTCAAAAGAAGAGCATATGATGGATGCCTTGAGTTTTGCGAGACATCTGGGTATCGAAACGAGATTGATTGACATAAGCCCTTATCTGAAACAACTTGGAACATACGACCTGTTTGCACTCAATAAACTTCCGCTTCCAGAAAAGCTGCGGGGAACTTTGACTAAAAAAGCCTACGATTTCTATAAAAGAAAGACAGGACAAACTCCCTTTTCATGCAGTCTACTAGGTTTCAAGGACAAAGAATTTGGCTCCTACCTCAGGAAAAGCAACGCTTATTATCGAATAAAGCACAGGCTAAGAATGGTTATCCTCTACCTTTGTGCAGAACTTGAAAACAAATTAGTGGTAGGAGCCGCCAATAAAACCGAGTACAGAATCGGGTTTTTCGTAAAACATGGATGCGATGATGCAGTGGATATTATGCCGATCCTGAATCTATACAAGACTCAAGTTAGAGAACTGGCCCGATTTTTGGGTGTTCCCTTGGAAATCATAGAAAAACCTCCTTCGCCCGATATTATTCCAGGAATCAATGATGAAGAAGCGATAGGAGTTCCTTATGAAAAATTGGATTTAATCTTATTTGCTCTGGAAAAAGGCTGGGAGAAACCGGAAATAGCAGAAGTTTTGGAAGTAGAAGCAGAAAAAGTCGCCTATGTCAGTGAGTTGGTTCAAAAGTCTGAGCATATGCGAACGCTGTACATCTCATAGATGAGTCTAAATTGAACTTAACGCCCTTTTGTCACTAACTAGCTCTGTCCAGCATCCATAAGCCAACAGCCACCATCGACCAGCAAGTTACACCCGTTATAAATTTCGCATCATCTGAGACCAAAAAGAGGCAGAGTGTTTGTATTCCCAAAGACAAACAACATCTGTTTCCAGGGATTGGAGAAAAACTTACTCTTAAGGATGAACTAACAGGTTCGATGCATGAGACAATCGCAGGCAGCCAATACCGTGTAAGAATGCCGAGCTGGTATGAAGAGCACAACGGAGTTCAAGCAGGGGATACGATAACATTACGGCAGAAAAACGGCACCATGAGTGCGAATATCGAGCCAAAGAGAATGACAAAATCAGTCCATATGTTTGAACGGCGAGGAGGGAGGCTATCCATCTTTGAGGGACGGGTCTTGGATCTGATAATCGAAGCATTTGCTGAAATAGAAAATAATGGAATCGCTGCTAAAGTACGAGTAGCCCAAAACGGAATCACAGTGGAATGGGGCGATCACATCAAGTCGACTGAGATAACGCTGGCAAATACAAAAGTCAGTATTTAGTGAGATGGGAGGTGATCATGACCTTAATAGTTGGAGCGAGATGCCGCGATGGGATCGTCCTAGCCGCCGACCGGCGGCGGTTGGCAAAGTACGAAAAGGGACCGGAGACAAATAAGTTATTTTTACTCTCTTGCGGGATTGCACTGGCAGGCGCCGGTGATGACGCGGTTTTAAATGAAGCCAGGCTTTTTATCGAGCGCAGAGCGGAGGAGTTGAAAAACCAGTCGTCTGATGTGAAACTCTTCGATATCGTGGAAATCACCATGAATATCGTAAATGAACTTGTTGGTTATTACAGGGACAAAGTGGAAGAACCGTTCGGATATGTGCTAGGCGGGCTAGAAAATATTACCAAAGGCAGCGCAAGGCTCTATACGATTTTCGGGGCCGGGTTCTCCGAGGTTCCCTGGGCATGCCTTGGCTTAGGCAGCAGCTATGCGCGCCCTCTTGTTGAGTTGCTGTTGGCGCAGGGAGACCTGTCAACGGAAGAAGTTGCCAGGATAATGCCGACTCTATTTACTCTGGTTTCCAACGTCCAAACCACGGTCGGCGGTGGCGTCGACTTATGCAATATTATTGATGAACAAGGTGTCGAAGAAATTACCCATGAGGAAGAGGCTACCCTCGACACCTTCCGCAAGGTTTTTCTCAGTGCTATCAACATCAAGACCACGTAAATTCGGAAAGCTGAATATAACTTATGAAAGGAGTCAAAAGATGCCAAAGAGGACGGTCACAATCGAATCACCGCAGGGGAACACACTTCGTGTCCAGGTAGAAGCAGAAGTCGTCGATAAATTTGTTAAGGCGGCCACAGATAAGAGAGGTTCTTTTAGAGGCAAGGATGAAACCTTCCAACATGCCATCGAGTCGGCAGTAACTGTTACTCTAGCTAAAGCTGCTGAATAATAAACGAACAGGTGTGAATATGGCTCACCTTGAGTGTGTCGATTTGAACCAGGGGTGACCCACGAGTAACAAAAGAGGAGATTGTTCAGCTTGCTCACCGAGTCCTTACAACGAGAGAGAACACGTCATCAGAAATCGCCAGCTCATGACCGACACCGGGTGTCATCCCAACTCGGACATGCGTAATGCCATCAAATTCTCCTTTTAGATACAAAGAACAGGGCCAAGAAGGCGTAACTCAGGTCGAGGGAGTAGTGCCCGGGGGCCAATTCTGTGGAGATTCCGGTAAAACTCTGCCAAACAGCGCCAAAACCAGGCATGGTAATTGTGCATTCGGTGAAACACAAGGGGATAGAGAAACTAAAGTCACGCGGCCTCCGACCTCGGTCATAACACCGAAACACCGTCAAAACGCCAGGAATCAGACCGTTTTCCTCGCCCTCGGCCGGATCTCCCTCACGGATTTTGTGGACGGTCCGTGGAAATCCGGGGGCCAGCTACAACAAGATGCTATGGACTAGATACAACAAGGAGTCGATGGAACAGCTACAACGGATTTCCTTCAGGAGACGCCAGTAGAAGGCTAAACGAGGGACGTGGGAAGCTTCCTCCATGGAACGCCGGTGAGAGGACGATTTCAAGGTGTCAACTGGTACGGATGCGCCTCATCATTCTCTGTTATAATGTTCAATTGCTTATCTTGCTTTTGGTCTCTTCGCTAGTCATGGGCTGTACTCCGGCTCCGGCATCACCTCCTGCGCCGAGCCCTTCAGCGTCCCCACTAGTCACGAAAGATTACAGCCTTTTCGCTAAGTGTGAAAGACACCCTTCAGCGTCACCAGGTGAAGCGGGCAGTCACGGCCCGCCAGCTTACGAGTAACAGCTGGGCCTCCACAAGCTGCAGAGGAAGCTAAAAGTCCCCCTTCTCTCCCCGTCCACGCGGAGAAGGATACATGAGCAAGCCCCGAGTTATTTTAGAAGACGGAATAAGCTGACCTTCTGCCCAACCAGTAACCCAGGACGAAGAGTCCCACGCCGCCAACTCCTACCAGAACCCAGACTGCCCAGCTTGGGAGCTGGAAGGCGGAGCCGACATAGAAGGCTTCAGGTGCCGACCAGTCGCTCTCGTTAGAGGCGCCGTCGATTGCCTTCACCCGCCAGTAGTAGGGGCTATCCTTCTCGGACTTGGGTAGCTTCTCGCCCACAGTGGGATTATACTCGGAGTTGGTCAATCCTTTCTTATCTAACACAAGGGCAGCCGTGGTGAAATTGGCATCAACGGCAATCTGAAGGGCATAGGTTACGCCGCTGGAGTCGGTGACATCCTGCCAGTCGAATAAGGGCTGGGCGGCAACCCAGCTATCGGCTTCAGGGAGGAGGGGAGTAGAGGCTGCCGGGGGCGTTGCTTCCATATAGAAGGTTAATGCCTTACTAGTGGTACCATCGCTGGCAAAAATGGTGTGTGGTGCGGCTTCGCTCTTGGGAACCTTAAAGGTAGCGGTAAAGTTGCCGTTGGCATCGCTGGCGGTGGTGGCGACTGCGACAGCGGTATAGGTGATGGTTATTATGGCGTTCGGCTTGAAGCCGGTGCCTCTAATAGTTACATCCATGCCCACATGACCGGGGGAGGTTTGGGAGATGGAGGGGCTGATGCTGATAGCGGTGGCGATACCCACGTTAAAATCGGTCTTGGCTTCATTGTTGTCAGCATCTTTAACCTCGAGGCTAACAGTGCCCGCAGGCAGGTCGGGTACCGTAACAGTACTGGAAAAGCTGCCGGAGGCGTCGGTTGTAGCAGTGGCGGCAGTGGTATTGCCAAAAGTGATGCTAGCCCTCATCTCGTCCCCGAAGCCGCTGCCGCTGACGGTTATCGAATCCCCGGGTGCGCCGGAGCTGGCGCTGACGGTGATAGCTGGTTTGACGATGAAAGTAGTTGAAGCCGAGTCAGTGCCGACTTCAACCTCGATAGTATGGTCGCCGGCGGTGCTTTGCGGGATAATGATAGTGGTGCCGAGGAAATCGCCGCTCTTATCTGTTTGAGTATAACCGCTGATTAAATCCACTGCAGCATCATCGTATTTTACGACGATATTCTGTGGTCCGCTGAAGCCAAAACCGTCAATCTTGACCTCACTGCCCGCCGTGCCAGAGGACTTATTGAGGGCAATACCGATCACGATGAACTCAGCTACAGCCACAATATCGGTACCAGGCACATTTGACTCAACGGTTGTTTCATAGACGGCGTAGACATAGTAGTAACCGGGCACCACATCTTCATCATAATTGCCGTCAGTAAGTGTGGCGGGCATATCGAAGCGAGCATTGCTGATCGTTCTGTCATATTTGACGACCCTGTCTCCGACCATCTTATAGACTTGAATATCAACTCCAATCTTATCGCCGACATCGGCTTTCTGACTGGATAGATAGAAATAGACTTTCACCGGGGTTCTCTTGAAACGGGTGCATTCGATGGTGACCGTGTCGCCGACTTTTCCCTTGTTTGGAGACAAGCTCATGCTTTCCGCAGCCAGAACCTCTGCTGCCGGGGCAGCCATAGCTAATAGTAAGAAGAGAAGCGCCAGGGTTAACACTCTCCAGATTTTCAACTTCACCACAAATTCACCTCCTCCTTGTTTTTGGTCGAATCATAAACTGGATAGATTTCTGTTTGAACGGCAATATTTTCTGTCACAACCCCCGGTCATGTCAACATCTCTGCTGAATTAGTGGGTAGGGGATACCCATTCTGGCGGATGCCATTAGTCACTCCGTAGAAGATTCTCTGGGGACTCTCTTCACACGGGAAGAAGCCCGGGCTCTGCTAGAGCGTGGGTGATGGCTACTTTCGTATCAGCAGCCGTCAAACTCAATTGCACCTTTTGGCTTTTCGCTACCTATCCGCTCATTTCGTACTGCGTGCCCTCGTAATCGGCGCGGAGAACGGATGCGTTCGCTACCCGGTGGGCGTGTGGTCGCTGGCAAGATGTGTCAGCCTATGACCTGACGCTTCTCCTGGCGGTACAGTTCCCTCAATCGCTGTGTCTGGGTGAGTAGCTTCTTCCTTAACCTGATATTTACAGGCGTCACCTCGACAAGCTCATCCTTGTTGATGAAATCAATGGCCTGCTCTAGGCTCAGCTTCACCTCAGGGACCAGTTTCTTGACGGCGACATCCAACGGCGACCGCACATTGGTTAGTTTTTTCCCCTTGCAGACGTTGATGGATATATCCTGGGTTCGCGCCTGCATGCCCACTATCATGCCTTCATAGACCTGTGTGCCCGGCTCGATGAAGGTGAGGCCCCGCCCCTGGGCGTTATTGAGGCCATAGCTGACCGCTTTACCCTGTTCTGACGCGACCAGAACGCCACCACTGCGAATGGAAACAATGTTCCCCCGCCACGGTTCGTAGTCGAGAAAGAGGGTATTCATCACCCCTCCACCATGAGTGACAGTCAGAAAAGCGCTGCGGAAACCGATAAGCCCCTTAGTAGGGATATGGAACTCCATGCGCACGTTATCCTGTCCATCGTTGCGCATGTCCGTGAGTTCTGCTTGCCGCTTGCTCAACATCTCGGTCAACACACCGATAAATTCAGCTCTGATATCGATAATCAGGTTCTCCACGGGTTCCATGAGTACGCCGTTAACCACCTTGGTGATTGCTTCCGGCTTGGACACTTCAAATTCATAGCCTTCACGGCGCATGGTCTCAATGAGGATAGCCAGATGCAGTTCTCCCCTGCCTTTCACCAGGAAGCTGTCCGGCCTATCGGTATCCTGCACCCTCAGGCTGAGATTTGTTTCCAGCTCCCGATAGAGCCGTTCCCGCAGCTGGCGCGTCGTGCTGAAGCGACCTTCGCGTCCGGCGAAAGGCGATGTGTTCACCCTGAACGTCATCTCCACTGTTGGTTCGCCGATCTCTATGCGCGGCAGAGCCTCAGGTTGGTCAGGGCTGGCAATAGTATCGCCGATACTGACTTTTCCGGTGCCGGTTATGGCTACGATATCGCCTGCCTCAGCCTCCGCCACCTCTAACCGTTTGAGTCCCAGGTAGGTAAATACGCCGCTAACCTCGGAACGAGGGAGAGCGGCATCAGCGCCCATGCAGACAATGTGGTCGTGTGTGGCCACCTTGCCTCGCCAGATTCTGCCGATGGCGATAGTGCCCTTGTGGCTATCATAGTCCAGGTTGGAAACCAGCATCTGGAAGGGACCATCCTCAATACGCGGCGGCGGTATTTTTTCTAGGATAGTGTCGAAGAGAGGGCTAACGTCTTTGCCTTTCACGCCCGGTTCGGTCACTACGGTACCGTCCCTGCCGCTGGCATAGAGAACCGGGAAATCAAGCTGGTCTGCGCTGGTGGCTAGCTCTAAAAACAAATCCTGAGTGAGCCTGAGCACCTCTGCTATCCGCGAATTTGCCCTGTCTATTTTGTTGATAACCACAATCGGCTTTAAGCCATTTTGAAAAGCCTGGCGGAGCACACATTTCGTCTGGGGCATCGGACCATCGATAGAATCCACCAGAAGCAGGCATCCATCAGCCATGCTGATGACACGTTCCACCTCCCCGCCAAAATCGGCATGCCCTGGAGTATCTATGATATTGATTTTGACGCCACGGTAGATTATTGCCGTGTTCTTAGCCATGATAGTGATGCCTTTTTCCCGCTCCAGGGCGTTATGGTCCATTATCTGCTCGCCTACTTCCTGGTTATCCCGGAACACCTTGCTTTGTTTCAGCAGGGCATCCACCAGGGTAGTCTTGCCATGGTCAACGTGGGCAATAATAGCTATGTTTCTTATGTCGTTGCGATACCTCATATGTTTTCCGAATCTCACCCCATAGAGCTGTGGGTCTGCTGTCCTAGCTTGCAGTACAGGTTTTCAATTTGAAGCCTGCTTTCATCCGCCGGTGTGCCGGGCGTTGCGGAGCGGTAGATTTATTCTGCGGTTCAGCTACCGTGTAATCAAAACCCGGTAGGGTCCGGCGCTGTAGCGGCGCATTGAGAAGATGCTCAAGAGCGCGTACCATAGCCGCGTCTTCGTTTGTCACAAACGTGAATGCGTCGCCAGTTTTGCCAATTCGTCCGGTGCGGCCAATGCGATTGATATAGGCATCCGTACCGTCGGGCATGTCGTAGTTAATGACGTGTGAAATATCCAGGACGTCGATGCCACGAGCGGCAATATCGGTTGCGACCAGTACCTTAAACGAGCCGGTACGGAAGCCATCAAGCGCGGCCTGACGCTGGTACTGGGACAGGTTACCTTGCAGCGAGGTCGCCCGGCAGCCCGCATTTTTCAGTTGCTGCGTAACACGCTCGGCACGATGCTTGGTACGCGTAAACACAAGAACCGATTCCGTCTCGGTCTCACGCAAAAGCTCCTTCAGCAGTGCCGTCTTAAGGTGCTGCCCTACGGGATACAGAGCATGAGACACCGTCGTCGCCGGTAGCGTCCGGCCAATCTGCACGGTGACTGGGTCATGCAGGATTTCTTGCACCAGGCGCCGGATATCATCAGGCATGGTGGCCGAGAAAAGCAGTGTCTGTCGCTGCTGCAAAATGCATTTTAGGATGC
>Ga0315289_10012908_pt1 | contig 11737 bp, 9 predicted proteins | sample YL17G11_40_MG_FD_203452 | JGI IMG/M metagenome (GOLD analysis project Ga0315289, IMG submission 203452) | Sediment microbial communities from Yellowstone Lake, YNP, Wyoming, USA - YL17G11_40 | ecosystem: Environmental > Aquatic > Freshwater > Lake > Sediment | place: USA: Wyoming | collected... | reverse complement strand
GCGCGATGGTCTTGCCGTACTGCAGGGACACTCGGGAGAGCAGGTCGCTGACGCGGCGAACCTCGGTCCCGTAGTCGCCGATTTCACGCAGCACCAGGAGGACGTCGACGTCGGAGTCCGGCGTGGCCTGTCGCCGCGCGTAGGAGCCGAAGAGGCGGATGTCGACGATATGGTCGGCGTACAGGTTCTCGAGCGAAGAGCGCAGCTCCTTCAGCAGACTCCGCACCTTCGTTGGCGTCAGGGGGACTGGCCGTTCCATGAACACAGCGTGGCCCTGTTGCCCGCGGCAGTCAACACGCACAGGGCCGCGGCGCGGGTGCTGCCGATTGAACTCCGGCTGCCGCTTCGCCTCGGGTGCCGACCGCACCCGGGTCGGACGATATGCATCTCTCCGGGCCGCACCACGGGACCGCCAAGGTCAGCAGGTCCTGCGCGAGGGCGGTCCCGGCGGCGCCCGGCGCCCTCAGGCGCGGGATCGACGGACGGGGTCTGTCGGTCGCCGCCGAGTCGGAGCCGCCCTCGAGGTCGACTCGAGAGTCAGCGCTGGGCGGCCTCGTGGCGTAGGAGCAGGCGCAGGAGCCGGTCGAGCGCGTCGCGGAAGGCCATCGCGTCCTCCCAGGGCAGGACGTCGGCGATCGAATCCTTGGCCCCGAAGGCCGCCCGGCCGCGCCGCGCGGCGGCCCGCAGCTCGACCGGGGGACCGTCGCGCAGCCGGTCCGGCAGGGGCGCGAGGAAGGCCTCCCAGCGCGCGCTGCCGAGCGTGCGGGCGGCGGCGAGGAGGCGGTCCGCGCAGCGGGCAGCGGCCAGCCCGGCCTCGTCGATCTCGGGCAGCTCGTGGCGGCTCGGGGTCCGGGGCGTCACGCGTCGCGGGGGCGTCACGGGCGGCGGGGCGCGGTCAGTTGACCGCCGGGTCGGGCTCGGCCGGGAGCCGCTCGACGAGGAGCGGCAGCCGCTTCCGCTCCGACCCGTCGACGAGGATCCGGAACGAGTGGTCGCCGGCCCGATCGAAGCCCACGTTCCACAGGTCCACGGCGAAGGTGAGGACGCTGTCGCGCGCGTCGGGAGGCGGGCTGGCCCGCAGGACGCCGCCCGCGCCGGCCAGCTCCCGGCCGTCGGGATCGAGGAGGACGAAGCGCACCTCGTGCTCCCGGTTGGTCTCCGGCGCGGTCACGGAGAGCCCGATGACGAGGGCGAGGTGGGGATGCCGGAACGGGAACGTCCGCGCGGCGAGCCGGCTGACGCCGCCGCCGAGCACGCTGAACTTCTCGCCGGGCCGGGCCTGCGCGGCGTCGGCGAGGAAGGCGAAGTCGATGTCGGGCATGGGCCAATCCTACGACGCGGAGCGGCGCGTCAGCCGGCGCGACATCACACCACCCGGCCGGGAGCGGCGGCGGCGCGCTTCGGGGCGGGCGTCGGGGCGACCGCCTCCCCGGTGCTGGCCGCGGTCCGGGCGACCTCGCGCCCGAGCTCCTCGGCGAACGTGACGTCCGAGAGCGGGACGAGCGGCTCCCCGCGCAGGACGCGGGCCAGGTACTCCCCCGTCGCCGAGCCCGCGACGGCCGCGACCTCCTCGGGCGTCCCCTCGGCCACGATCGCGCCGCCCCGGATCCCTCCCTCCGGCCCGAGGTCCACGATCCAGTCGGCGGTCTTGATGACGTCGAGGTTGTGCTCGATGACGACGACCGTGTTGCCCGCGTCGACGAGGCGGTGGAGGACCTGGAGCAGCTTCTCCACGTCGGCGAAGTGGAGGCCGGTGGTCGGCTCGTCGAGGACGTAGAGCGTCTTGCCGGTGGCCCGCCGCGACAGCTCGGTCGAGAGCTTCACGCGCTGCGCCTCGCCGCCCGAGAGCGTCGTCGCCGGCTGGCCCAGGTGGACGTAGCCGAGCCCGACGTCGACCATCGTCCGCAGCTTCGTCGCAACCTTCGGGACGGCCCCGAAGACGTCGAGCGCCTCCTCGATCGTCATGTCCAGGACGTCGGCGATGGAGTGACCGCGGAAGTGGATCTCCAGCGCCTCGCGGTTGTAGCGCTTTCCCTTGCAGACCTCGCACGGGACGTAGACGTCCGGCAGGAACTGCATCTCGATCCTGAGGATCCCGTCGCCCTTGCAGTTCTCGCAGCGGCCGCCCTTCACGTTGAAGCTGAAGCGTCCCGGGCCGTAGCCGCGGACCCGCGCCTCGGGGACCCCGGCGAACAGCTCCCGGATCGTGCCGAACAGGCCCGTGTAGGTCGCGGGGTTGGAGCGCGGCGTCCTCCCGATCGGGCTCTGGTCGATCTCGATGATCTTGTCGACGTGGTGGGCGCCTTCGAGGGTGTCGTGGGCTCCCGGCGTCTCGCGCGCGCCGTTGAGCTCGCGGGCCAGGGCCCGGTAGAGGATCTCCGTGACGAGCGTGCTCTTGCCCGACCCTGAAACGCCCGTGACCGCCACGAACCGGCCGAGGGGGAAGGCGACGTCGATGCCGCGCAGGTTGTGCTGGCGGGCGCCGCGGACCACGATCTGCATTCCGCTCCCCGCCCGGCGCCGGGCCGGGATGGGCACCGCGCGCTCGCCACGGAGGAACGCCCCGGTGATCGAGCGTGGCTCGGCGAGGATCGCCTCCAGGGGCCCCGAGGCGATGATCTCGCCGCCGTGCTCCCCTGCCCCGGGCCCGATGTCGACGACCCAGTCGGCCGTCCGGATCGTCTCCTCGTCGTGCTCGACCACGAGCAGCGTGTTGCCGAGGTCGCGCAGGCGCGTGAGCGTGGCGATGAGCTTCGCGTTGTCGCGCTGGTGGAGCCCGATGGAGGGCTCGTCGAGGATGTAGAGGACGCCGACCAGCGAGCTGCCGATCTGCGTCGCCAGGCGGATCCGCTGGGCCTCGCCGCCCGAGAGCGTGGAGCTGGTCCGGTCGATCGTCAGGTAGTCGAGGCCGACGTCGGCGAGGAACCCCAGGCGGGCGACGATCTCCTTGAGGACCATCCGGGCGATCGTCCGCTCGCGGTGGGAGAGGACGCCCGGCAGCGCGTCCACCCAGGCCAGGGCGTCGGTCACGCTCATCGTCGAGACGTCGTGGACGCTGCGCCCGTCGATCGTGACCGCGAGCGCCTCCGGCCGCAGCCGGCGGCCGCCGCAGGCCGGGCAGGGCCGGGCGACCATGTACTTCTCGATCTCGGCCCTGATGTACTCCGACTCGGTCTCGCGGAAGCGCCGCTCCAGGTTGGTGACCAGCCCCTCGAAGGTGGCCCAGTAGGTGTTCTCGCCGCGCTCGTGGCGGTAGCGGACGAGGACCTTCTCCTCCTTCGCCGAGTGGAGGAGGTGCTCCACGGCCTCCGCCGGCAGGTCGCGAATGGGCGCTTTGATGTCCCAGCCGTGCTCGCCGAAGATCGCCTCGAGGATCTTCATTCGCCACGAGGCCTCGGTCGGCATCCGGGCCCACGGCACGAGGGCGCCCCCGGCGACGCTCTTGCTGCGGTCCGGGATCATGAGGTCGGGATCGATGACGAGCTGGGTCCCGATCCCGGTGCAGGTCGGGCACGCGCCGTGGGGCGAGTTGAAGGAGAAGCTCCGCGGCTCGAGCTCGTCGATGGTGGTCCCGTCGTAGGGGCAGCTGTAGCGCTCGCTGTAGCGGCGCTCCTCGAAGGCGGGCGCCTCGCCGGCGCGCGGCGCCGGGGCGACGACCACGACCCCCTCGCCGAGGCGGAGCGCCGTCTCGATGGAGTCGGCTAGGCGGGCGGCGTCCGGCGGCGCTTCGCCCTCGCGCTCGGGGGCCCGCACGACGAAGCGGTCGACGACGACCTCGATGGTGTGGCGCTTGTACTTGTCGAGGGTCGTCGTCTCGGCCAGGTCCATCTGCTCGCCGTCGACGCGGACCCGCACGAAGCCCTGCTTGCGGGCGGCCTCGAAGATCCGATCGCCCTCGGTCTTGCGGTCCTTGATAAGGGGGCCCAGGACGAGGAGGCGGGTCTCCTCCGGAAGGCGGAAGACCTGGTCCACGATCTGCTGGACGGTCTGGCGCGCGATCTCGCGGCCGCAGGCCGGGCAATGGGGGTGGCCGATCCGGGCGAAGAGGAGCCGCAGGTGGTCGTAGATCTCGGTGACTGTCCCGACGGTGGACCGCGGGTTGCGGCTGGCGCCCTTCTGGTCGATGGAGATGGCCGGCGAGAGCCCGTCGATCTGGTCGACGTCGGGCTTCTCCATCTGGCCCAGGAACTGGCGGGCGTACGCCGAGAGGCTCTCGACGTAGCGCCGCTGCCCCTCGGCGTAGATCGTGTCGAAGGCCAGGCTGCTCTTCCCCGAGCCGGACAGGCCGGTGATCACGACGAAGCGGTCGCGCGGGATGGCGACCGTCACGTTCTTCAGGTTGTGTTCGCGGGCACCGCGGACGACGAGCTGGTCGGAGGGCACGGCGCTAGTCTACGACGAAGGTGCGGTTTCGTACAACCGTTCTATATGCTCGGGCCGCCTCACCGTCCGTCGCGCGCGGCGACGGCCGCAGCGGCCGCAGCCCATGGCCCTCGCAGCCGACGGCCCTCGCCCATGCCTTCGCATTTCGATGCCCCTGGCCGCATCAGGCGCGCATCATCGCGATCCTGCACCGTGTCGCCATCGGCGTTCTAGTCCAGGGAGCCGCTCAGCGGCGCCGAGCGCCTGGTGCGTCCGCGCCGGCCAACCGCGCGTCGGTCAGCTCGCGCCGAAGCCGGGCGGCCACCGCCGCGTCCACGTGACCGCCGGCCAGCTCGTCGAAGCCCAGCAGCGCGGCCCCGACGACCGGCGGCGCGTCGACGACGACCAACCGGGCGCGGGGGGCCACCGCCCGAACCCTGTCCGAGATCGCGCCGAGCAGTCGCGCGTCCCGCGAGCGGGCCAGGCCGCCCGCCAGGACCACCTCGACGTCGAGCCGCCGTGCTCCGAGACGGCGGATTGCCGCGATCGCGAAGGCGGCCATCTCGGCAGCGAGCCGGTCGACGATTCCGGCCGCGGCGGCGTCGCCCGCCGCGGATGCCCGGAAGACGACGGGGGCAAGAGCCGCCATCTCGCGTTCCGTGATCCGGCCGTCGTAGAGGCGGCGCGTGACGGCGCCGGGGCTCGCGAGCCCGAAGAGGGCCGGGACGAGCCGCTCCAGGCTGGTGCGGGGACCGCGGCGGTCGCGGGCGCGAACCGCGGCGCCATGGGCGGCCATCCCCAGGCCCGCTCCGCCGCCCCAGTCGCCCGAGGCGTCGCCCAGGCCGTCGAACCGCACGATCCGGCCGGTCGAGCCGACCCCGAGCCCGTTCATCCCGGATCCCGCGATGACGGCCACGCCCCAGCCGCGTTCGGTGCCGGCGCGGAGCGCGGCGAACGTGTCGTTGCGGAGGATCAGCCGCTCCACGAAGCCCGGGTCCCCGAGGGCGCGCGCGAGCAGCCGCTCGTCGCGCGCGGTGTCGACGCCCGCCGCGCAGAACGCGCCGACCCACGCGAACGGCGGGTCCTCGCCGATCCCGGCCTCGCGAGCAGCCCCCGCGACGAGGCTGCCGATGACGGCCGCCGCCCCGGCGAGGCCAACCTGCTGGTGCGAGCCGGTGGGACCACGGACGGCCCCGAGGACGCGGCCGTCCGCCGCGAGCAGAGCGACGTCGGTCTTCGAGTTCCCGACGTCGATGGCCAGCACGGCCGGGAGGTCGCTCACTCCGCCCCATCCGGAAGACGGTCCGTGGGAAGCTCGTCGAGCGTCACGAGGGAGGCTCCAGCCTCGCGCAGGCCACCGATGATCGTCGGCAGCGCCGCGAGCGTCTGGTCGGGCCAGGCGTGCAGGAGCACCACCGCGCCGTCGCCCGCCGCGATCGCCATCCGGACCACGTCGCGCGCGACGAGCACGGATGAGCGCGCCGGATCCCAGTCCCCGGCGTCGACGTGCCAGCCGACTTCGCGATACCCCAGCCGTTCCACCACGGCCCGGATGCGGGCATTCCGCGCGCCGTCGCCGAACGGGCAGCGGAACCACGGCCGCGGGTCCGCGCCCGTCGCCTCGGCAATCGCCGCCTCCGCGGCCCGGATGTCCGTCGCGATCGCGGCAGTCCGCAGGAGCGACAGGCGGGCGTGGTAGTGCGAGTGGTTCCCGACGCGGTGGCCATCACCGACGATCCGGCGGGCGGTCGTCGGATGGGCCTCCGCCCATCGCCCCTGGACGAACCACGTCGAGCGGACGCCGGCCGCGGCGAGCCGATCCAGCAGCCCGTCGGCCCCGTCGGGCCGGGCCGGCCGATCGGGGTGCTCGGCGTCGAAGGTCAGGGCGACCCTGAACGACCTGCTCATCGACCTCCTACTTCTCGACGCCCGTAATGACGATGCCGCGGACGAAGAACCGCTGGAACACGAGGAACAGGAGGACCGGGATCACGAGCGTCATGATCGTCCCGGCCTGGATGTAGGCCGGGTTCCGGTAGTGGATCGTGTTGAAGCGAGCGAGGCCGACGGCGACCGTCTGGAGCTCCGGCTTCGTCGAGAGGTAGATGAGGGGTCCGAAGAAGTCGTTCCACGAGTAAACGAAGTGGAAGATCGAGACGGCGATGAGGGCGGGCCACGCCTGGGGCAGCAGCACCGAGCGGAGCGTCCGAATCGGGCCGGCGCCGTCGATCGCGGCAGCCTCGTCGAGATCCCGCGGGATCGTCAGGAAGTACTGGCGCAGCAGGAACACGTCGAAGGCGTTGGCGAAGAAGGTCGGCACGAGCAGGGGTAACCAGGTGCCGACCCAACCCAGCTTGACGTAGATCGTGTAGGTCGGGATGAGGGTCACGGCTTCGGGCAGGAAGATCGTCGCGATGAGAAGCGTGAAGAGCAGGCTTCGGCCCGGGAAGCGGAACCGGGCGAAGCCGTACGCGACGAGGGCGCACGAGAGGATCGTGCCGATCGTCCCGATGATCGCGATGACGATCGTGTTGAAGAGGAGTCGCGGGAAGTCGATGAGGTCCCAGACGTCCGCGTAGTTGGACCAGGCGGGCGCGAGCTCCCACGCCCGGGGAAGCGTTCGCCACGAGCCCTGCCAGACGATGGGCCCGGCTTCGGGGTTCGCGGGATCGATGAACTCGCTCTTGGTGCGCCCCGGCTCGACCAGCGCCAGCTCCCGCTCCACGCCGTCGATCGGGACGAGGTAGACCTCGTACTCCTCGCCCTGCCACGAGAAGGCCCTGGGCGTCGACGGAAGCAGGGGCGCGCCGATCTCCCCGAGCTGCGCGGGCGTCTTGAGCGAGGTCAGGGCCGAACGGACCAGGGGCGACAAGAAGAGGGCCAGGATCACGACGACGGCGAACGTCACCGCGAACGAGCGCAGGCTGAGGGGCGCACGCCGGTCCGTCGGCGTCATGACCGGTCCCCGGCGTAGTAGACCCACCGGCGTGACGTTCGGAAGAGCAGGACGGTCAGCAGGAGGCTCAGGGCGAAGAGCGCCCACGCCAGCGTCGCGCCGTAGGACATGTTCTGGAAGGTGAAGAACTGCTTGTACAGGTACAGGTTGTAGAAGAGCGTGGAGCCGCCGGGTTCGCCGGTGCCGTTGTTCAGGACGAGCGGCACCAGGAAGTACTGGAGGACGCCCACGATGCTCAGGACGAGCGAGTAGAAGATGACCGGCGTCAGCAGGGGCAGGGTGACGTGGTGTAGCTGCGCCCAGAAGCCGGCCCCGTCGACCCGCGCGGCGTCGTAGTACTCGGTGGGGATGCCGCCGAGGCCCGCCAGGTTGACGATGATCCCGGAGCCGATCCCCCAGATGCCGAGGATGACGAGCGATGGGTAGACCCAGAGGGGGTCATTCAGCCAGTTCGGCGGCTCGGAGATGCCCACCACCCGCAGAAGCTCGTTGATCCAGCCGCTCTCCGAGTTGAGCATCTGGCCCCAGATGAAGATGCCGGCCACGAACGGCACGACGTACGGCATGAAGAACAGGATGCGGAAGAGGCCCGACCCGCGGAGATGGCGGCTGTTTAGGAGCAGCGCCAGAGACAGGGGCACGATCAGCCCGACCGGGATGGCGAGGAGCCCGAACTTGATCGTCACCCCGAGCGCCGCCCACGCCTGCGTGTCACCGAGCAGGCGGCCGTAGTTCTCGAGCCCGACGAAGCGGAGGGGCTCCTCCTGGGCGAGGTTGACGTTGGTGAACGTGAAGGCCAGGGTCGCGATCATCGGGCCGACGACGAACAGCCCGAACCCGATGAGCCAGGGCGCGATGAAGAGATAGCCCCGGAGCGCCTCTCGGCGCGCGAGCGGCGACAGGCGCTGCCGACGCAGACGCGGGAACGCGGTCACCGACGGCGCCCTCCTGGTGAGCGGGACCTCGCCCGCCCGGGCGGGCGAGGTCCCTGATTGTCGCCGCGTCGCCCGGCTATTGCTTGTCCCAGATCGCCTGGAGCTGGACCTTCAGGTCCGCGATCTCGGCATCGAGGTCGAGGCCCTTGGTCGCCTGCCACTTGGTGCCGAACGTGATCAGCAGGTCGAGCGACTCGTTGTAGGCGGGCATGTACGACTCGAAGTTCGGAACGTCCGCGTAGTTGACGCCCTCCTTGGCAACCTGCCAGTCGACCTTCTGGGGGAAGTCCGCGCCGAGCGCCTCGAAGAAGGCGTCCTGCTTGTCCGGGCGCGCGGGCATGCCGCCGTACGTCTTGAGCAGTTCCGCCGATCCATCGCCGAGCAGGTAGGTCAGCACCTCGAAGGCCGCCTCGGGGTGCTTGGTGCCCTTCAGGATCCGGAACGTGTCGGCGTTGAAGGCCGCCGTCGTCTGGCCCTGGTAGGACGGGGTGGCCGCCAGGTTCCAGTCATTGCCGGAGTCACCGACGCCGTAGGTCGACCACAGGTAGTTCTGGCTCATCGCGACGTTGCCGGTGAAGAACGGGTAGTCGCTCGGGTTGAAGTCGGTGCTCTGGAACGTGGGACCCGTCATCGCGAAATGGTCCGTCCACATGCCGGCGTAGAACCACTTCCAGGCGGCCGCCCAGGCCTCCGGGATCTGCACGGTCTTGCCGTCCGCGCCGCCGGCCAGCTGGCCGGCCTTCCAGTACGCGCCCACCTGGCGCACGTCGTCGCGCTGGGGCTCGAACCCCCACTGGACGATGTTCGTCGGGTCGAAGCCCTCCTGGGTGGCGTCCTTGCCGTTCTTGTCGACGGTGAGCCTCATGCCGATCTCGCGGGCCGTGGCGTAGTCCCAGTCGACCAGGGTCCCGTCGGGCATCGTGTACTTGCCGCCCCACGCGTGCGGCGGCTCCTTGAGACCAGCCTCCTTGAACAGGTCGGCCTTGTAGAAGAGCGCCGAGGGGTAGACCGCGAAGGGGATGCCGACCTGGCCCTCGCCGCCGACGTTGTAGAGCGCCACGGTGCTCTCGGGGAACTGCTTCATGTCGTAGCCGGTCTTGTCGATGTACGGCTGGAGGTCGAGCCATTGCCCGTGGAAGGCCTCCGCGCCGCCGATCCCCACCGGTCCCACGATGTCCGGGCCGTTGCCCGAGGCGATCTGGGTCGAGAGGGCGTCGCGGGCACCGGCATAGGCCACCGCCTCGAACGTCAGGTGGATGTTCGGGTGCGAGGCGTTGAACGCGTCGGCGACGGCCTTCTCCACCTCGACCTGCTCGGTCGCGTCGCCCCCGCCGAGGCAGCAGAACCAGCGGACTTCGACGACCTCCCCGGGCGTCGCGGAAGCGGCACTCGAAGGGCTCGCCCCGCCGCTGGGGTTCGGGCTCGGGCTCGGGCTCGCCGTCCCGCCGCACGACCCGGCGACGAGCGCCACGACGGCCAGGGCGACGAGCGGTCGGAACACTTGGATCATCGGTCTCTACCTCTCCTCACGACGGGACGACGGCCCTCGCCGTCCTCGATGTCCACGGTCGGGCGACGCGGCCTCCCAGCGTCCGCCGGCCACCTGCCTTCGGGCCCGAGCGGACGACCACGCGCTCCACGTAATAGCGCGTCCGGTCGCCCCGGATGAACGAGATCGCGTGCTCCACCGGGCGGTCGGCCTGGTCGAAGCCGATACCCTCGATCCGCAGGGCCGGCTGCCCCGCGTCGATCCCGAGCAGGCGCGCTTCGCGGCGCGGCAGGGCGACGGCCTCCAGCCACTCGCGGACGCGGGCCATCCGGGTCCCGAAGCGATCCAGGAGCAGGGCGTACAGGGAGCTGTTCTCGAGGTCCGCGCCGATCAGGTCCGGGAACGCGTCGGCCGACAGGCGGACCTGCTCCAGGATGAGCGGCTCGCCGTCCGCGACGCGCAGCCGCTCCAGGTAGATGACCGGCGCGTCGGCCCGGATCCCCAGGGACTGGCCCACGGCCACGCCGGCCGGCTCCGTCCGCGCCGTGACGACGCGCGTCCGGGGGTTCTTGCCCCGCGACAGCATCTCGTCGGCGAAGCTCAGCGTGCCGGCGAGGTCCCGCTCGATCGGGGGTTCGGCGACGAAGGTCCCCCGACCGCGGGCGCGCACGAGACGGTGCTCGCGGGCGAGGTCCGTCAGCGCGTGGCGGACGGTGATGAGGCTGCAGCCGTACCGCTCGGCCAGCTCGCGCTCCGGAGTGACCCGCTCGCCGGGTCGCCACTCGCCCGCCTCGATCGCGGCGCGCAGGTCCACGTACACCTGGTGGTGCAGCGGGACCGCGTTGGACTCGAGCTGGAAGCGGGCCACCTGGCGACCTCGGCGATGACGATCGACCTGCGCCGTTTGCTGATATTGTTATAAGCAAGATGCCCCGGCACGGTCGGGATGTCAAGAGAGGAGCACGGCGATGGGAGTCCGGATCGCGGTCGTCGGCGGCGGCAGCACCTACACCCCGGAGCTGGTCGAGGGCCTCGCGACCCGGGGGGGGCGGCTCCCGATCGACGAGCTCGTCCTCCTCGACATCGATCCGGAACGCCTCGCGGTCGTCGCCGGGCTCGCCCGTCGGATGCTCGCCCGGCGGGGCTGGACCGGCCGGCTCATCGAGACCGTCGACCGCGACGCCGCGCTCGACGGCGCCGACTTCGTCGTCGTCCAGCTCCGCGTCGGCGGCCAGGCCGCCCGGCTCCGCGACGAGACGATCCCGCCGCGGTTCGGCCTCATCGGCCAGGAGACGACGGGCGCCGGGGGATTCGCCAAGGCTCTCCGCACGATCCCGGTGGTCCTCGAGCTGGCGGAGGCGGTTGATCGGCGGGCCGCGCCGGACGCCTGGATCGTCAATTTCACCAACCCCGTCGGGATCGTCACCCGGGCGCTTCTCGACGGCGGCCACCGCGCGATCGGCCTGTGCAACGTCGCCATCGGGTTCCAGCGTCGGTTCGCGGGCCGCTTCGGGGTCGAGCCCGACCGGGTCGAGCTCGAGCACGTTGGCCTGAACCACCTGTCCTGGGAGCGGGCGATCCGGGTGGACGGGGCGGACCGGCTGGCAGAGGTCCTCGACGAGGGCGCCGACGAGGTTGGCCTGCCCACCGACCTCGTCCGGATGCTGGGCGTGCTCCCCTCCTACTACCTGCGCTACTACTACCGGACCGCCGAGGTCGTTGCCGAGCGCCGCGACCGACGAACCCGGGCCGAGGAGGTGATAGAGATCGAGCGGGACCTGCTCGACCTCTATCGCGACCCCGCGCTCGACACCAAGCCCGCCCTCCTCGACCAGCGGGGCGGCGCCTACTACAGCGAGGCCGCCGCGCAGCTCATCGCCTCGCTCCATGCCGGGACCGGCGATGTCCAGGTCGTCGACGTCCGCAATGGCGGCGCCCTGCCCGACCTGCCCGCTGACGCCGTCGTCGAGATTCCGGCCCGGATCGACCGCGAGG
>Ga0315289_10012907_pt1 | contig 11737 bp, 10 predicted proteins | sample YL17G11_40_MG_FD_203452 | JGI IMG/M metagenome (GOLD analysis project Ga0315289, IMG submission 203452) | Sediment microbial communities from Yellowstone Lake, YNP, Wyoming, USA - YL17G11_40 | ecosystem: Environmental > Aquatic > Freshwater > Lake > Sediment | place: USA: Wyoming | collected... | reverse complement strand
CGGCGAAGTGGACGCGCTCACAGGATCGGAGACGCTTGAGGTGAACCGCGGTGACATCTTACGCGACCCGAAACTCAGCTACATCCATCCGTGCTTGAACCAGGATAGGTCTTTGGGTAACGCTGCACGGTTGTGCATGAAGAAGCTGCGTATGAAACGGCCAAAACTCGGGAAGAACACGCGATCACGCGATAAATATGGTGGGCCGGGATATTTCTACTGCTGCGTACAAGCCCGCACCCGAGGGGTCCGTGACCGTTTCGGGGTTGAATCGGGTTCGCAAGATAATAGCGGCTGGGATAGGAGCATTCCGGGTGAGCAGATTCTTTAGCACAAGAGATAGGCTTCTGGGTTTGATGAGTGATGGAAAGCCCAGAAGCACTAGGCAGGTCACTGAACAGCTTGGTGTCACGAGTAGAGCGGCGAGGTCTGCGTGTTATCGTTACTGGAAAGCAGGGCTGTTGCTAAGATCCGAGAAGCCACTACACGAAGCGAAGTCTGAGAAATAGTGGGCAGGATTTGGAATGAACCGAAGGACGGACAAGAGTTGATTGACCAGCTCATCCCGAAAAAGGCAAGTGTCTTCGAGTTCGAACGAGAGCTAGAACCCGCTTCGAGACAAGAAAACAATAGTCGGGAAGATCCCACAGCCATCCAGACTGCGCCTAACCCAGCTCGAGAGGTATTTCCATTCAACAAACACCCTATCGGAGAGCTGCTCGAAGTTCGTCTATAACGTGTCTGCATACACTGAATGGTTTACGGTCGCGCATGTTCTAACGAGTGAGCTCTCTCATGTCAGAAGTCTTCGATCTCCTCTTTCGTTAGCTCCCTGAGAGCCCCCGGCAAGGGCATCAGATCATGCCGAGGTCTTGCATGACTTCCTCGATAATCGCCAGGTATCTTGGTGGGCATGGATTGGCTCTTCATCTCTTCAGTCTTTTCCGAGCAGCCCCACGGGTTAAACCATGTCGCTCTTTGATGTCGGCTATCCAACAAGTCTTCACGCCTACATGGAATCTCCTCTTGATTTCTTCCCGTATCTGTTCATAGGTCGGAACCATCTTTCACGCCTACACATTTGCAGGCGCAAATGACTTCAAATCGGCTAACAAGACGGCTCATCTCAGCGGGTTTCTCGGCATGTTGCACAGCCTCTATGTGAGCTAAACGTCTGGCAGATGTGGTGTTCGATGGTGCTCCTCTGCTGGCGAACATGGCGCGCTCACTTCAAGTCGGGCGGGAGTTCCGATTCTGAACGAGTGCGATCCGAACTTTTGCAGTAGATCTTCGATATAGGGCGAATCGAGGCGCCATACTCGTTGCCATTTCTTTTGCCTGAACCTGTCCGATCTTATGGAGTCAACGGATTCAAAATCGAATATGACTCTGACCATGTCATCAGGATTACCGTTTTGAACGAAATTGTCAAGAGGATAGAAACGAGTCGGAATGCCCTTGAACCCCAGGTATTTGAGAGCATCCTTCCCAGGTTTCACGTTATGATCGAGCGCGTATAAGACGTGGTTGGGATTCTCTTCCAGATCACGCTTAGTAACCCTGAATCCATACGTGAACCTCAGGTGACTCGCTTTGCTAGTAGAAATGTCACAGAAGGGTGTGATCAGAACCGCATACCGGCGACCCTCCGTGTTGGATCTCGTCCTGTAAATGTCACCTGTCCAGGGCCTTTCTTTCTTATCCGGTTTGTAGTACATTCTCAAATGCATGATGCGCCCATGCAGGGCAACACTCCCGCCTGTGATCGGGGTTTTGAGCATGCCCATTAGCACCCGTTCCAATCTCGAATAGCTTCTTGTCTTCTCAATATGCCGAGTCTGGAAGCGCACGAGAGACGTCATGAGTTCTCGCGTGACTGATTCAGGTCCTCTATCGTCTGCAATGGACTTGATCAGAGTTCGAAATGACGGATCGAACTTCTTCTGTGCCAGTTCCGCTAGTGAGCTGTCTTTGCCAGACTCAAGATTGCGTTCAGCCAGTAGAATGCTGTCAAGAACCGGTTTGCTCATGAGAAAGGATTTGATTTGCCTTACGATCTCTGAAACGTCGGGGTCTTTTTGCTTGAGAACTGGAGGTCTTATCACAAATCCAGGGATCTGTCTTCCATAATGTACGTTGGAATACGCTTGCTCGATTCGTGCAGCCGAATCACTCGTTGCATTCACAGAATAGATCAGCACGGCATAGGGTCCGGGTAGCAGGCCAAGGATTCTGGCAGCATCATCATAATAGTCATAACCTTGTCCCGAGTCCGTCAAATCCAGGTCAAGCAGCACTATTCGAACACCAGTTGCTGACGGAGGCGGCTTGCCCTTGCCATTCCAGAATAATACTGGTATACCGCTTCTTGTTAGTTTGTCCACGAATTCTCTTATGGTTGAGAATCGGTTGTCAATGATTATTACTTTCCCAGGAAGATCCCATCTCATTGTCACGATCTCCGGGTTCCGTTCGTCGTCTTGGGGAATACGATTGCAATATTGGCACCTGAAAAAAGTCCCGGGATCTCGGATGGAGATAGCAACTTCAGTTTCGCACCGTGGTTCTCGACAATCTGACGGGCGATGTACAGTCCGAGTCCCATCCCATCTGGTTTTGTAGTGACGAACGGCAGAGTGATCGTATCGATATCGTCTTCAATCCCCGGGCCGTTATCAGATACAACTATGGTGGGCTTCCTTTCGATCTCATCTAAGATGATCTTCACGTGCCTATCGCTAGTTTTGTTTCTGAGAAGCCAGTATGAGCTGTTGTCCAGCATGTTTAGCAGTACTAGTGTCATCAGTCGACTTGAGCCTTTGATGGTGAACTTAATTCTAGTTTCCCGTTCGTAGATAATGTTGCGTCGCTCAAAACGATAGCCGAACAGTTCCTCAGCCAATCTGATTGGACGTTCAGCAGGGAATCTCTCCTCGGTACTACTTTTTTGCTGAATACGAGTGATTGCTCCGACAACGTCGTCCGCTTGTTTAGCTAGTTTCATCGCTGCTCTAACTGAGGATAGAGTCGATTCGTCCTTTGATTGCTTCTCGATTCGAGCAAGGTGCTCAATCGTTTCCCTTAGATCTCTCCTCACCTCATGAGTCGGTATCATGACGGCGAGGCCGATTCCAGCAGCAACTAGCAACGGTTCCTCGATCTCTTCGAGTACCTGTTCAAACTTCTCTCTCGCTTCCAGAGCCAGTTCCGAAACGGCTTTTCTTTTTTCATAAGGCACGTTCTTGAAGGCGGGCTCATTGAGTACGGTCTGGAGCGCCCTTATGCTCTCGCTGAATTTTTCTGTGCGTTTGCTCCGAGTTCTCCCCATTTTCTCCTTCAGGCGAGTCCTGTCAGCTAGTCGAAGTTTCTCGAACACTCGCAAGGCATCAATGACAAGTGCCACGAAATCACGAAATTGCTCATTGTCAATTAGCCCTTCTCTGTCGGACTTGTCAATAAGATATGGGTTATCTTTCGTGGTTATGTCGATGAATCCTATCAACAGATTTCTGCTTACGTGAATATCGAACCGCTCGATCCGACGCCTGTCCAGACCGAGCCAGTCATTGTCCTCATCACCATAAGGCAATACGCGAAAACCGTCTCGGAACACTTTTGCTCCAGTGTTGGGTCTGACGATCTCGTCATAGTACCCAGCTTTTCCGAAGACCATTTCCTTGTCGCGTGGCGTTCCTTCCCAGGAGAATAGTGTAGTGTTGAAGGGACCACAGGTCGGCTTTCTCCCCTCAGCAAAATGCTCAGGATCAGGGATCATCGTCTTCTCTTTGACTTGCCTGGAAAGCTCAGGATAGTCTGATCTGCGAAACTTGTATTCGTAGCTCAGTTCTCCAGAGTCCGAAACGGATCCTGTGAAACTATAGATCGCGTTTTTCTCAATCTCTTCGTAGTCAACTTTCCTGACGTTCACAGAAACGGGATCGACTATTTGCAGATCAACGGCGAAGTTCCTCATGCCCGAAAGCGGCGACGAAATCAACTGCATTTTCCTGACGAGTTCCGTGAGTCGATCCAGATTCCATACCGCCCTGATCTTCCGGACGGTAATCATAGTGCCGTGGTGGAAACCGACCCCGTCGGGTACGAGTAGCAGAGCAGGCCTTTCAGTGAAGCGAACTGGCACGTTTTCTAGATACTTGTCAGAGTCATCGAACCGCTCCCAGTCAATCTCCAATACAACTTCTCTTGGAGACCCGACAGCTCGTGACACAATCTCAGTGTTCAATCCCAATTTGTGAACTGCTAGTCTGCCAAGTCCTTTTTCTCCCAAGATCGGGCGACGGAACTTGGGGGAGTGTCTCGGCTTTTCTTCAGGCGCTCTAGCCTTCAGCGTAGTGGCGAGTTCTAGCCAGCCCTTCAAGAGTGTGTCTTTTGTCATTCCGTTTCCATTGTCAATGATCTGAACTACGCCTTTCCCTGGCGTGCTGACATTTTTCAAGATCACTTTTACACGAGTGGCGTCTGCATCATATGCGTTCTTTATTAGCTCAGAAACGGCAGCAACCTCGTCGGTTATCAGCTGCTCGCCCAGCGAGAGCATTAGCCGTGCTCGAGCGATGAAATGGTAGTCTCCTTGAGAGCCTTGCTCTGGCTCCAATTGGCTCAGATTGAGTCTTTGCCGCGAGTATAAAACATACTTGCTATTCGTGCAGTATCTCCATTCACAAGGCTGGCAGCCAAGGCCACTGAAGTTCCTAGGAGATCTTTTCTGCTGATCGTGCCTAGCTGTTAGGTGATGGTCCTATGGTGGCGGACGGCAGAGTATTGGCATCCCTTGATGCAGAAGCGCAAAGAATGACTCTTGCGAAGTGGCAACTTGAGGGTGACCAGCTATGGCGTTGAAGCTTGAGACTCGTGACTCTGTGGACCATCTGCGTTCCACTCTACATCATGGTGACTGCCTTTCGGTATTGGATTCCTTGCCTCCGGAGACCTTCCAGCTGATATACGCCGATCCTCCTTTCTTCTCAGACAGGTCATACCTGTCAGGCACAAGAACAGCGTTTGTTGACAAATGGGAAGGGGGAATAGAAGAATATCTGGCTTGGATAGAACCCAGGCTTGTCGCCTGTCAGAGGGTTTTGGCCACAAATGGCAGCATGTATCTGCACTGCGACTATCACGCTTCACACTACTTGAAGATCTTGATGGATCGAATTTTCGGATACGAGAACTTTATCAACGAAATCATATGGAAGCGTCAGAGTGCGCATAGCGACAATGGGCAGGGAGCGAAGCATTTTGGGCGAATTCACGATACGATCTTCTTGTATTCCAGATCGAGAGAGTATGTCTGGAACAATCAGTATCTCCCATACGACAATGAATACGTGAAAAGACGCTACCGCCACGTTGAATCTGAGACACAGCGAAGATATGCACTTGGTGACCTTACTGGGCCCGGAGGCGCTTCTAAGGGAAATCCATACTTCGAGTTCCTCGGAATATCGAGATATTGGCGATATTCAAAGCACAGGATGGAAGAGTTGCTCAAGGGGAACAGGATCTATGTCGCCAAGCCCGGAAACGTTCCCCTGCTGAAGCGATATCTTGATGAGATGAAGGGTGTTCCAATTCAAGACATATGGCTGGATCACTGGAACCGTGACCCAGGCTCTATCTCATATCCTACCGAGAAACCTCAAGGACTGCTATCACAGATTATCCGTGCATCTTCAAATCCGAACTCTCTAGTCCTTGACCCATTCTGCGGCTCAGGCTCGACTTTGGCGGCCGCTCACCGGCTGGGTCGAAACTGGTGCGGGATCGATATCTCCGGACTCGCGATCGAGATCTCCCGAAGAAGACTGCTAGAGATCGGCGCAGAAGTCAGGACGCAGCATGTCAAACAATATTCCCCGATCCAGTAGGCAGCTCAGACTATCTCGTTGCAGGTTAGTATGTTTCCATCGTCATTTGTCTCTGTGCTTCTGGTTCTGATGCGCCGCGCCCTTTTTCGTACATGCCACGCGTCCGAAATCGGCGCCTTTCGCGTGATGCTTCCTATGGGCTAGGCTACTCTCGCCTAGCGTCCGATCAGACCACTGAGAAGCTTGGCGCTTCCCTCACCCTCCAGGGATCAGTGGTGCTCGTCGAGCTGGGGGATCTCAGCGAGGAGGCAGTCGCCCAACTTATTCCTTCCCTATTCTCGTTGTCCTCTGTCCCGACGCAGCAGAGAGCCCGAAAGCGTCCTCATTTTCAAGAAGAAAGATGGAAAGAGGGAGTGACGGAAGGTGAGTGAAGTAGAGAATACTCGTGTAAAGCGTTAGGAAATCCAGAACATTGGCTATCGGGGAACGTGGGGGTTTTGAGAAGACCGAGTGTGGAATTGAGCAGGACCTACCGAATCAGCTGAGTCCAGATGCGGGTCTTCGGAATCTCGAGGCGATCACTGACACGTTACTCAAGTAAAAGGTGCCAAATTCGAGTTACGACGGGTTCGGAAAGCTTCCTTGGAAGAAGAGTCTGAAGAAGCCACAACTCGGTACGATTCCAGTGACTCCAGACATGTCCGAGCTTGCTAAGGATCTCTACAACAAACTGAGGAGTTCAGAGAAGCATGTCCTGAGAATCGGCGACACGACCTACAAACTGAGTCTGTACGAGGAGGCAGGAACCGAGTTTCTGCAACGCTGGTGCAAAGAGTGAACGGACCAAACATACCTCTAGGCAACTGCGAAGTCTGCGGGCGGGAGATCATAGATGCAGGCCGGTACTCGTGGGTGGTTCATCCATATACCTGCGGCAGATGTGGAAAGTTCGTCTGCTACAGCTGCGGCGGGCACAGCCCCGGCTACGGGTACGGTGAAGAGGACAAAGCGAGGTACCGCGATGTCTGCATCGAATGCTACTGGGAACTCCAAGAAACGTACGCCAGACGATGGGAATCCGAATTTGGCGACGATAAAACTATCGAGAATCCCTACGAATTGACCGAAAGAGACCTTGAGTTGCGGGAGAGGATACGAGAACTCAAGGCTGAGAGAGGCTAAGGATGGCCAACGATCACTACAGTACAAGAATAGATTTCGATCTTCTGGGCGAACTGGCAAGACGACTCGACGAGATAATCCAGAGAGGAATAGTTGGGTCCAAGCCTGAGGCGATAAGGCAAGCGCTCATCGAATACTTCAACAAACTAGACGAACAACAACTGCGAAGGGCGAGGCTTAGGCTTCTTGAAAAAGAGTCGATGTAGAGGGAGGAGAAAGAGGCAATGCGTAACTCCTGGCTTGTTCTACGACGAGCACTCAGGCGCGAGATATCCTCAACCCCGGCTCATTCAGTCGGTGAACCGAATGGGAAACGTGCGTGGGCTAGTGCTCGAGCACGAATTTCGACCTGATGCGATCTCCTACGCTCCTACTCTGAACATCTTCTTCCAGTCAGAAGCTGCAACTGTAAATCTGTTTCTCAAGCTTTCCTCAGTAATCTCGTAGTATTGTAGCTGGCCGATGCTCTTGCCTTGAGGGAGAATATGAGAAGGACCTAGTATGTCCAATTGGCTTCGAACATCCTCGGACAGATTTGAAAGTGCGTCACTTGTCAGCAATAGCACATTAGGGTTTCCTCCCCTGCTCTTTTGGAGTTCTTCGGCTCTTTGGCGGAGTCGCTGACAGACGATGAAACAGCGACCTCCGAGTGCGTCGCCTTGCTTTCCTTTGTAAACGGTGACTCTGTTCCCGGCAGACGTATAATGGATGGCGATGCGGCCATCTTTTCCTTCTGCATGAAGAACCTCCAGCAGTTTCTGTGATGCCTTGAGCGCCTTCTGCACATCGGAGATAACCCAAGCGTTCTCGTCATTAAGCACAGAACTGTAGTACTTTCCTTCACCTAGTGCTTGCAAGTACGGTTTCATGTGGTCGTCGATTGCTATAGTAATCCTCTCGTTCTCCCGAGGCGTCCAGTCAGATGATCCTCTTATATCATACATCAGAATTGATGTCTCACGATCTAGCTCCTCACACTTGAGTTCAGGAGCCTTATCGTATTGCCTGATCTCATCGAATTTCGCGTAGAGCGTTTTGTAGTTTACTTCAAAGACATCTAGGATCCTGCTTGCGGCTTCGATGGCGTTCGTCGATTCGGTTGTGTTCTGTCCAATCTCTTGCAAGGGTGAAGGAAATAAATGACCGTAATCCCGGGCAAGTCTGTCGTGTGCCCTAGTGCGGTAACCGAGATCCGAGTTCGGAACGCCTTGAACGTGGGCGACCAAGGCTCTTAGCGTGTTCATCATCGATCGACATATCGGATAGAGAATGGAAAGGTGGTCGTACTGCGTCAGTTGCTTATCTGTGAATTGTGTTTGTCCCATGACATTACGCTTCACTTTGCTCCAAACGCCTTGTCTGTAGTCGTTATGTAAACTCCAGTTGTCGATCTTTTCCTCCAATAGAGGCGCTTTCACCAAGATTGCCTTCTTGACTTCGCATTGCTTCAATCTTTTTGCAAGATCTTTGAGCATATTGTCTACTCTCGTCCATCCCTCTGCCGTTGTATTATTGCCCTTGACCAGCAACTTCATGTCGCCCAGGATTCTGAGGAACCTTGCTTCTCTGTGGGAGAACCAAGTGTAAATGCCTACCTTGTATGCATTGAGAAAATTGGTCGCGGTGTTGCACGTAGTCAGAAGCAACGCTACGTCATCCTTTCTCGGATGAGGTCTGTCTCGTCCATAGCACAGCTCGGCCCACAGACTCACGTACAGTTTAATCTCCCCGTGCATTGACAGAAGGGGGCTGCTTTTCGAGAGCATGATTTCACATGACGCCTTATCCAGCTTGAATCCGTCAGCGTCTTGGGTCAGCACCCTATTCTGTTGTACCTCTTGTATCAAAGGCACGTAGACAGTCTGGCTATCTGTCTCGGGTACTCTAGAAAAAGACTCAACAAACATGCGAGCGCCAAACTCGTCAAACTGTTTGCTCAGTTCGAGCGTATCGTATGAGGCAGTCTCTTCAGAAGAGACGGGCACTTCTACCCCCTTGAACATGTCATGTAGGTAGGAAAACAGTTTCTCAAAATCGAACTGCGATATGGAGTCGCTCTTGGTACTCTGAGAAAGCATGTTTAGGACATCATGTACATAGTGCCCCCGCAACTGCTCGGGAGTATTATTGGAGCTCTCCCCGAACCTGAACGCTCTCACGAAGTAGCCATTGGGATACCTGAGGAAAAGCGGTACAATAACTCCTCTGTCTATCAAGTAGTCGAATGCTACTGAGAGATGCAGCCGACGGACTGAGGATAATCTCAGACGTATGATCCTCATGAAGTCTTCGAAGGTGAAGCCAAACTTGAGTCTGTTAGGAATATGTTCGTCCGGAAGTCTGGTCAGTTTGTCTTTCTCGTGCATAAGTCGGCAAATATTCCAGAGGCAGCCCACCTCATCGTCCCAAGCAAGCATTTCGTTAATCCGTCGGTAGTCCTCTCCCCCGAATAGCTCTGTGTACAACTCCCTGTTCTCTATCTCGTTCCGAGGGTTGTCCTTCCCAATCTGGGGTTCCGAAATGGGATCTTCCAATGCCGACGGCAATTCAGAAAGAAGAAGTCCTCTGTTGGATTCAACGTATTCGATGATAGTCTTGCCAAAGACATCCCCGAACAGAAGGTTCACGTCTTTCTGACGTAGGAAGCATTTGAGGGGCAAGTCCTTGTCGATGAAATTCCGTATTCTTCTCAGAAACGCAAGACCATAGACGTATTCCAGCAAGTAAACAAGGAGTCTGTAGAAACCCTCCTCCTGCTCTGTTGGGGAGGATCCGGATTTGCGCAGGACTTTCCGTGCCTCATCAGTTATTCTGTCGAGGCACTCGTTCGAGAACACCGGCTTGTCGACATCCCTCACGATGAGCTCGCACGCCAGTATGGGTTCGATGCAGAGTGTTGATTTCTTTGCGTTGTATACCATTCTGACTTTGGAAATCGAAGTCCGGAAGTCGACATTGCTTGCATTGAGGAATGCGCTGGTGAGAGCGGACGCGTCGATGTGACTAACTAAGTTCGCTATTCCATTCGCCTTCTGCAGAGGAGAGGCGATGTCGATGAAATGTGAGGCTTTCCTAACCACATCAATAGTATCTGGCAGAACCTGCGAAACAAATAGGATGGGATGATCAACGTCATACGGAGTCCCTAACATCGAAAAGACAGCTGGGATCTGATGGGAGTAGGCAACAACCTCATCATGAGACATGACTTTCTGTGGATCGATATCTGAAAATGAAGCCTTCTCGATGTCATATACGAGACAGTGCGCCCGCGGTTCTACACCTTTGCTCTTCAAGTAGTCAACTATGTCACGCATGGTGCTGCCGTAGATCACCACATCATCGACTACCGGCAGAACTTCCCCATGCATGGCATCGAAACTAATGAACGGCAGTGCCCTTTCGCTAATGACCGTCAGCTTCTCCTCTAGCCGGGAGACAAGGTCATCAAAAAGATCGAACAGTCGCGGTCCTTTCCTTGCTATCGCCAGCACGTAATGTGCTCGGTAGGCTGCGACTCTGACAAGGAGCTCCGCGAAGAGTCCCCTATAACTCCGATAGAATGGATGTCGAATGTCGCAGGTTGCTTGAGGACGTTCGGCCCTCGTTTCCGCTCCACCTGCCTCCACTCTTTCTTCGCTGTCCTGCTAATACCCTTTCGGGAGGTTCTGGTCTTATCATTGCTCCTCGACCCACGGAGGACACCTTGGACACCCACCAGTGCAAGTAGTAGGTGCTGGAAACGAGCACTCCGTCCAATATCATGAGGGTTTGTACCGGCTAGGAAATCTCGCAGACCCGAAAAACCACGGGGCTCAAATCCGAATCATTCGGGCGACAAACGGCCAAAACTCGGGAACAAGAAGCCATAAATATGGTGGACCGGGCGGGATTCGAACCCGCGGCCTTCCGGATTGTTGGTTGGCGTTTCTTGCAAACCGGACGTTCTTCGGCCCCAGCGATGGGCATACCAGGCTGAACTACCGGCCCTACGCGCTCGATACGAGGAAAAAGCACTTTTAACCTTTCGGAGACCAGCTCGCCTCGATCATCAGTAGAACGCGTCAAGAAGCATCTGTCGGTCGCGAAGATCATTGCTAGCCAGCGACTCACAGTCAAGTGGCTAGTCGTCCACAACTAGGATCCTCCGAAGGTTCCCCTCTATGGGCTGGCGGTAGTAGGGCAGCAGTCGCTCCTGGATCCGTTCGGGATGTGAGAATACTTATGGTATCTAGAAATGAGCCCCTACCACCCCTAGGGGGTCCCCTCCGGAACTACATACTACAGCTTCGTCGTATGCTGGACACAGTCTGGGTCGCAGCTGGTGTGCCAAAAATCCGGGACGACAGGCTTCATTCAATGAGATCTTTTGATGAAAAACCATAACAATGCGAAGATACCCTTCGCTTACGCGCTCGATATTGAAGGGAACTCACATGCCAGTTGTAATGAGCAGAGATGGTGAGAAACAGGGTCTCCTGCGTGCGGCAGAACTGATGATGGTTTCGTCTCGTACTGCTCCAAAATCAGGGGGAGTTGACGATGTCGACACCGTCCTCGTCACCGGGAGCGAGAAGGACAAGATTGCTGCCGAGATGGACAAAATGGGCGAGGAGCGAAAGATCGACGGCTTCAGACGTGACGCCGACAACGTGAAGCGGTCCGAGGCGCTACTTCTCGTTGGCGTCAACGGCAGAAAGAATTTCGGTCTGTCCTGCGGCGCTTGC
>Ga0315289_10012906_pt1 | contig 11738 bp, 13 predicted proteins | sample YL17G11_40_MG_FD_203452 | JGI IMG/M metagenome (GOLD analysis project Ga0315289, IMG submission 203452) | Sediment microbial communities from Yellowstone Lake, YNP, Wyoming, USA - YL17G11_40 | ecosystem: Environmental > Aquatic > Freshwater > Lake > Sediment | place: USA: Wyoming | collected... | reverse complement strand
TGCCTTACGTGGGAATAGCCGACACGTTCGGAACACTCGGACTCTTCAGTTTTATGCCGCCCCACCAGGCTTATTCGCGGGCAAAGGCGGCGGCGAAAAAAGCGTTGGAGATCGATCCTGAGCTGGCCGAGGCCTACGCCTCTATAGGCTGGATCGCCATGTGGTATGACTGGGACTGGCCGGCGGCTGAAAGACATTTTTTGAAGGCCATTCAGATGAAACCGGATTACGCTATCGCCCATAATTGGTATGGTAATTGTTTATGGTGCACGGGGCGTTTTGACGAGTCCATCCAGGAGAAGCAAGAAGCACGGGAACTGGAACCTCTCGAGCCGGTCAACCCCACGCAAGTGGGCTTGGCTCTCCACATGGCGCGGCGTTTCGACGAATCGATCGGAGAACTCCGTAAGGTCATAGAGTCGGATCCTGAGTTTTCGATTGCTTACTGGTTTCAGTCGATGAATTTCATAGCCAAAAAAATGTGGGCTGAAGCGATCGCCACGATTCAAAAATTCGTCGAACTCTCCGCAGGATCTGTAATTGCGTTGTCAACATTAGGTTTGGTCTATGGCTTGGCAGGAATGAAGGATGAAGCTCTTAAAATCCTCGAGCGGCTGGACGGCCTGTCGAAGGATCACTACGTCGGGTCCTTTTGGAGGGCGCTGGTGTGGATTGGACTGGGTGAGAACAATAAGGCTCTGGAGAATCTAGAGAAGGCCTATCCGGAGAGAGAATCCCTTATGGCCTCTCTCAAGGTTTGGCCCTTTTTTGACAGCGTGCGCTCGGAGCCAAGGTTCAAAGACCTGCTCAAGAAAATGAATCTCGACAAATAAGGAATTTCCTATCCTAGAGTTTCCAGGGGAGGAACGCCGGCCTGTCACGCCGGAGGTCGCGAGTTCAAGTCTCGTCGGCCCCGCAAACCCTCATTTGACAGCCGGGGCGGCGATTGACTAAAATGTTTTTGAGTCGAATCGTGGGGGCGAACGGTTTCGACGAAGATATTGAGGCGAGCGGCTGCATGCCGAGATCCCATCCACCTCGTAAAACGGTGGGCCCAAGTAAGTGCAGAAACACTGCCTGTAGCTGCCTGAAGAAAGGCAAGCCGTTTCCCGGGACACTCTCCCGCGGTTCCCGGGAAGCGTCGCCCAGCGGGATAGCGAGCCGGACCCGCCCTGGACCCGGTGAGCGAAACCTCACGGGGCTGGCTCCGTGGATTCTTTCCTCTTCGGAGAAGCGGAGTGAGAGCAGCGAAGAGGATACGCATGTAGAGGCCCTTCGCTGAATGTCTTCGGACGCGGGTTCGATTCCCGCCGCCTCCATATCTTTGTTAAAGGACAAGTGGACAGTGCCGCGTTCTAGATATCGGATCCAGGCCGGATTTCTGGGTGCCCTGCTTTTCGCCTCCCTGTTGGCTCAAAATATCGCCCGGGTCAGAGTTTCGGTCAGAGACTATGCCGAATTCAGCCGGGTGACCTTGGAATCGACCCAAACGCTCACCTTCACCATCGCCCGCCGGACGCCCGGCGTGATTGAAGTCGGCCTTGAATCCCAAAGCCCCGTCCACATCCAGAGCGGGCCGGTCACCAGCCGCTTGATCCGTTCGGTGAGCATGTCCCGGCAGGGCTCCCGCAACATATTAAGCATCGAAGGCAAAACGGAATCTTACACCTTCACCCATTTCACCGTCGGAAATCCCTTCCAGCTCATCCTCGATCTCAGAGAAGTCCGGCGACCGGCCGAGACGCCCTTAGCCAAGCCCGCGGAGAAAAAGCCGGCGCCCACGGTGGCGGAGAAGCCGGCCGCTCCGCCCCCCCAGGACACAGGCCGACCGGCCGTCCCCCTTTCTTCGGGCGGCCGGACGATCGTCATCGACCCGGGGCACGGCGGCATGGAGAGCGGGGCCCAGGGCAAATTTGGAACTTTGGAAAAAGACATCACTTTGGCCGTCAGCCTCAAGCTGAAGTCCCTGATCGAGCGCAACTTGGCCTTCCGCGTGGTTCTCACCCGGGACAAGGACGTCGAGGTCTTGCTGGAAAACAGGGCCGCCGCAGCCAACAATAACGACGCCCAGTTCTTCATCAGCATTCACGCCAACGGCTCCTATAAGAAGAGTTCCAGCGGGTCGGAAACCTTCTTCCTCAACCTGAACGCCACGGACGAAGATGTGCGGAGGCTGGCCTATTTCGAAAACACCCAGACCGAGCTCCAGGGCCGGATCGCGGCCGACCAGGATTACCAGGACGATATCCGGATGATCTTGTGGGACATGGCCCAAGCGGCCTACATCCGCCAGAGCAGCCGTCTGGCTGAACTCGTCCAGGCCGAGCTCAACGGGCTGCTGGGCACGGCCAACCGCGGCATCAAGCAGGCGCCCTTCAAGGTCCTGACCGAGGTGGCCTGCCCGGCCATCCTGGTGGAAGTGGCCTTCCTGTCCAATCCCGAGGAGGAACGGCTATTGGGAAAAGAGGAGTTCCAGTGGAATGTGGCCCAAGCCATATACCAAGGCCTGGTCAACACCATCCGCGAATTTCCCGCGGGAGGCTACCGCCGATGATCCGCAGCCGGATCCTGCTGCTGGCCGTCCTGAGCTTGAGTTTGGTCCTGTTGGCCATATTTTTTTTTCTCAGCGGGAGGGGCGAGACCGTCAAGGAACCGCCGCCGGAACTTGGCGGAAAAGAGCCCGGTCCGCAGCCGGAAACAGTCGAACTGAAAAAGGTCAACCTGTTTTTCCTGTCCGAAAAAGACGGACTTCTTCATCCTGAGGAGAGAGAGATTGTTTCCAGCCCGACTCCGGAGCGGGAGGCCGCCCGAGTTGTGGAAGAGTTGATCAAGGGGTCGCGCCAGGGGCTCATCTCCCCCCTGCCCGCCGAAGCCCGTATCCGCCAGGTGTACCTGACCAAGGAAGGGACGGCCTATGTGGATTTTTCCCGAGAGTTCAGCGAGCGGCACCCCTCGGGTTCTTCGGCCGAAATAGACACGGTTTATTGTCTAGTCAATTCTCTGGTTTATAACTTCAAATCGGTCAAAAGGGTCTTTATCTTGGTCAACGGCGACGAAAAGGAGACTCTCAGCGGCCATATCGGCCTGACCAAGGCCTTCTTGCCCGATTTTTCCATGGTTGCCCGGTAAAGCCCGGAGCTCGGCTGACCGCCCACGGCGCCTGAATCGATTGACCACGGAAAATTGCCGATGAAAAAGCTAAAGCGGGTGACGATCATCGGCTTCCCCAACGTCGGGAAGTCCACCCTGTTCAACCGTCTGGCGGGTGCCAGGAAATCATTGGTCCATTCGCTTCCGGGAATGACCCGCGACGCCGTGACGGCTGTGGCCCGGGTCGAGGACAGGAGCTTCGAACTGGTGGATACGGGTGGATTCTTCGGTGCTCCCGATGAGCCGTTCTCGGCCAAGGTCCGGGACAAGGCCTGGCAGGAAGCCTGCCGCGCGGACGTGGTGCTTCTGGTGCTGGACGGCCGACGCGGCCTTTTGCCCGGGGAGGAGGAGCTTTTCACCGATCTCAAGAAAAGCGGCAAGCGGCTTCTGGTGGTGGTCAACAAGGTGGATACTCCGGGCCTGGAGGAAAGGCTGGGCGATTTCTATCGGCTGGGCGGGGAGAATATTTTTCCTGTTTCGGCCGAGCATAACCGGGGTGTGGAGGCCTTGAAGGAAGCCCTGGCCGGGGCCTTGCCCCAGGCTGAGGAAACGGAAACAGCCCGGCCACCGCTGCGGGTGGCCATCGTGGGCCGGATCAACGTCGGCAAATCCTCCCTGGTGAACCGGCTGTGCGGGGAGGAGCGGCTGATCGTCAGCGAAGTTCCGGGCACGACCCGGGACAGCACCGACGTCCTCATCCTCCGCCAGGAGAGAGCCTTTATCCTGGTGGACACGGCCGGCTTGCGCAAGCTGAGCCGAACTCGGGACGAACGGGAGAAAGCGGGCATCATCCGGGCCAAGAAGAACATCGGCCTGGCCGATGTCGTTTGCCTGGTCATGGATGCCCAGGAATGCGCGACGCGCCAGGACACGGCCGTGGCCCAACTGGCCTTTGACTCCGGCAAGCCCCTGATCCTGGCCGTAAATAAATGGGACCTCCCGGCCAAGGACGGGGCTTCGGTCCAAGAGTTCAGGGAGAGGATTTTCGGCAAATTAGACTTCGTCGGCTATGCCCCGCTCGTTTTCGTCTCGGCCTTGACCGGCCAGCGGGTGGTGAAGATTCTGGACTTGGCTGAGGAAGTCTGGCGAGAGGCCGGCCGACACATCGCAACTTCCCGGTTGAACGCCTTCTTGGCCGGCATCCTCCAGGACCACCCTCCCCTTTCTCGGGACGGCCGGAGGGTCAAGATCAAGTACATGACCCAGCAAGGGGTGTACCCCCCGACCTTTGTCCTGTTCGGCCATACCCGAACGAGGCTGGCGACTGCCTACGAGCGTCATTTTCTCCATCTGCTGCGCCGCCAATTCGGCTTCCAGGGCACCCCCATCCGGCTTTTTTTCCGACAAGGGTAGGGCCAGGCCTCACTTTTTCTTGACTTTGCCCTCCCCTTCCTATACATTAATGGCCTGTTTTTTTATGGATTCGTCTCTATTCAGGAGGTCATCATGTCGCGAGTTCGATTCAACGCAGTGCTGATCACCGTTGTGGCCTTTGCTCTTGTGTTTTCCACCTATGGCTGTGGAAAACTCAGCATAAGCCGGCTGAGGGCCAATCATCATTTTATCGCTGGCAACAAGCTTTTTACCGATCTTAAATACAGGGATGCCATCGACGAATATGAAAAAGCCCTTAAGCTCAACCCGAAACTCGGAACGGCCTACCGCTTCTTGGGGGAGAGCTACAAGAGCCTTTACAAAGTTGGGTCCACCACGCCGGATAACCAAGAAAAAGCCAGTAAGGCCCTGGAAGCCCTTACTAAAGGCTATGAGCTGGAGCCCAACAATAAGGACATCATCTACTCCCTGGGCGACATGTATGACAAGCTGCGCCAGTTTGCCGAGGCCGAGAAGTTCTACTTGAAGATCCTCGACCTGGAGCCGGGCAATATGGACAATTACTACGTCGTCGCCGAATTCTATAAACGGTATGTGGGAGAGAAGCCGGAGATAAAAGCCAAGGCCGAGGCGATGTACCTCCGCCGAGTGGAGACCGATCCGGAGAATATCCAGGGTTATGCCTACCTGGCCAACTATTACGACCAGATCATGCCGGTGCCCGATTTCGAGAAGGCTTATGAGTACCACAAGAAGCGTCTCCAGCTCCAGCCGGACAGCGCTGAGTTGTGGTACACCATCGGGGTCAACCGCTTCCAGAAGGCTTACCGCCTGCAGAATTTCCTGCCCGTGGCGGAGCGGAAGAAGCTGGGCGATGATGCGGAAAAGGCCCTGCTGAAATCCATCCAGATCGATCCCTCCTATCCGGAGCCCTATGCTTACCTGAAGATCCTTTATGTGAACGTCCAGTGCAAGCTCTATCCTGAGAAGGAGGCTAGGTACTCCGCTGAGGCCAACCGCTATGGCGAAAAATTCACCGACATGAGGCAGCGCCAGCTCGACCGGATAAGGTTGGAGCGGGAACTGAAAAAAGCCCCTCGTTGATTTTTTCGTCCAAATCTGGTATTTTACGAAATTCCCAACCCCTGAGGATTTCGATTCTGAGGACAGTACATTTATGAAGACACGTATCCCTAAAAAGGCGGAGGTGGAACAGAAATGGTGGCTGGTCAACGCCGAAGGCAGGATCCTGGGACGGCTGGCCACCGAGGTGGCCGTCCTTCTCCGCGGCAAGAGGAAGCCTCAGTTTACTCCCTTTCTGGACACGGGCGATTTTGTGGTGGTCATCAACGCCGATAAAATCACCCTGACCGGCCGCAAGCTGGCCCAAAAGACCTATTATTCCCATTCCGGTTACCCGGGCGGCCTACGGTCCCGATCCCTCCAGGAAATGCTGGCCAAGAAGCCCGAGGAGGTCGTTAAAAAGGCTGTGTGGGGCATGATCCCCAAAAACCGTCTCGGCCGCGATCTTTACAAAAAGCTCAAGGTCTATCGCGGCCCTTCGCACCCCCATGAGGCGCAGAATCCGGTGGAGCACCGGTTTTAGGAGGCATTGTGAGTCTCATTCAATACTACGGCACCGGCAAAAGGAAGACCTCGATCGCCAGAGTCTTTCTCCGTTCCGGAAAGGGCGACATCAGCCTGTTCGTCAACCAGAAGCCCCGGCCCTTCCTGGAATACTTTAGCCAGGAATCGCAGCGGAACGTGATCAGGCATCCCCTGCGGCTGACGGAGACCGAGGACAAATTTGATATATTCATGAGGGTTTCCGGCGGCGGCGTGAACGGCCAGGTCGAAGCCGTTCGGCTGGGCATTGCCCGGGCCCTGATCGAATTCAACCGGGAGCTGAAACCGACCCTGAAAAGCGCCGGCCTCCTGACCAGGGATTCGCGCATCAAGGAACGGAAGAAGTACGGCCTGCTGGGCGCCCGCAAGGCACCGCAGTACCACAAACGCTAAGGGAGGAGTTGCCTTGGTTTCAGTCACCATGAAGGAGCTGTTGGAAGCGGGAGTCCATTTCGGCCATCAGACCCGGCGGTGGAACCCCAAAATGCGGGATTTCATCTTCGGCCAGCGGAACGGGATTTACATCATTGACCTGCAGAAGACGATCAAGGTTTTTAAGGAGGCTCTGCAGTTCATCCGGACCGCGGCCGAGGAGGGCCGGGAAATTCTTTTTGTCGGCACCAAGAAACAGGCCCAGGACATCATCAAGGAGTTCGCCGCCAAGAGCGAATCCTGCTATGTCAACCAGCGCTGGCTGGGCGGCCTGTTGACCAATTTTTCCGTGGTCCGGGGCAGCATCGACCGCTTGGTCGAACTGGAAGAGATGAAGGAGGACGGCCGCTGGGACCTGCTGTCCAAGAAAGAACAATCCAAGCTGGAGAAAGTTTACCGCAAACTGACCAAGAACCTGGGCGGGATCAAGACCATGACCAGCTCGCCGGGAGCTATGTTTGTCATCGATTCATCCAAGGAGGAGATCGCCATCCGGGAAGGGCAGAAGATGAACATCCCCATCGTGGCCATCGTGGACACCAACGGCGACCCGGACAACTTGACCTACGCCATCCCCGGCAACGACGACGCAGTACGGGCCATTGAACTGTTTACCTCCAAAGTAGCGGAGGCCATCCTGGACGGCAAGAAGCGGCGCCTGGAGAAGGATCTTCAGGCGGAGAAATCCGGCGAAACAGCCGACGGCCAGGAAGCGGAAGCCGCCGGGCAGCCGGTCGAGGAAGAGGGCGCGCCGCCCAAGGCCCACTGAGCTCGGCCCAGGCCGCCTGACAAGGAGCGAAAGATGGATGTGACGGCAGACATGGTCAAGGAGCTTCGTCAACGGACGGGCATCGGCATGATGGAATGCAAAAAGGCCCTGGAAGAGAGCGGGGGCGATATGGACAAGGCCATCGCCCTGCTCCGCAAGAAAGGTTATGCCCGGGCCAAGGACAAGATGTCTCGGGAGACGTCCGAGGGATTGGTCGGATCTTACATCCACACCAACAACAAGATCGGCGTCTTGGTTGAGATCAATTGCGAGACGGACTTCGTGGCCCGCAACGCGGAATTCCAGGACATGGTGAAAAACGTGGCCATGCACATTGCCGCCGCCCGGCCCAAATACCTGGTTGCCGAGGACATCCCGGCCGCCGTCCTGGAAGAGGAGAAGGCCGTCATCCGCGAACAGCTCAAGGACCAGAAAAAACCCCCGGAGATCATTGAAAAGATCGTGCAGGGCAAACTCGGCAAATTCTACGAGGAGGTCTGCTTGCTCGACCAGCCCTTTATCAAAGACGACAAGGTCACCATCCGACAGTTCGTCCAATCGCACGTCGCCAAGCTGGGGGAGAACATCAAAATCAACCGGTTCGCCCGGTTCGAGATCGGCAGCCTCTGAGCGCGGCGGCCATGCCCGACACCAAGCCAGCCTATGAGCGGATCCTGCTGAAGCTGTCGGGGGAGGCCCTGCTGGGCCGTCTGTCCTACGGCATCGATATCCCCACTACTCAATCCATCGCCCGAGAAATCAAGGAAATTCATGGCCTGGGCGTCCAAGTGGCCATCATGATCGGCGGAGGCAACATCTTCCGCGGCCTGAAAGGCGCGGAAGGGGGCATGGACCGGGCCTCGGCTGACCAGATAGGCCTGCTGGGCACGATCATGAACGGCATTGCCCTCCAGGACGCCCTGGAGAAGACAGGCCTGGTCACCCGTCACGTTTCCGCCCTGGAAATCAAGGCCGTGGCCGAGCCGTTCGTCCGGCGCAAGGTGGTCAGCCATCTGGACAAAGGCCGGGTGGTTGTTTTCACGGCGGGCATCGGCAGCCCCTTCTTCACCACCGATACGGCCGCGGCGCTCCGGGCCCTGGAGATCCGGGCCCAAGTGATCCTCAAGGCCACAAAAGTGGATGGCGTCTATTCGGCCGACCCGCTCCTCGACCCGCGCGCCCGCAAGTTCAAAACCATCCGTTTCTTGGATGTCATTAAAAAGGGCTTGAAAGTCATGGATTCCACGGCCATCTCTCTGTGCAAGGACAACAACCTGCCGATCGTCGTTTTTAGCTTGAAAAAGGGCAATATCAAGAAGGCCGTCTTGGGCGAGCCGATCGGATCGATCGTCCGATAAGTCCGGCCGCCTGGGCGGTAAGGCCTTCCGCGACCTGCCCCGGCCCGGAACTGCGGAGGAGGCTGACGACGATGACCAAAGATATCCTGAAAGACGCCGAAAAACGGATGAAGATATCCCAGGAGCATTTCCGCAAAGAACTGAGCAAGCTTCGCACTGGACGGGCCAGCATCAGCCTTTTGGAAGACGTCCGGGCGGAGTACTACGGCGCCCTGACCCCTATCAATCAAGTGGCCTCCATCAAAATTCTGGACCCCACCCTGCTGGTCGTCCAGCCGTTCGACCCCTCGCTGTTGGAAGGCCTGGACAAGGCGATCCGCGGCGCCGACCTGGGGCTCAACCCCATCAGCGACGGCAAGGTCCTCAAAGTCCCCATCCCCCCCTTGGACGAGGAACGGCGCCGGGAGATGGCCAAGCGCATCGGCAAAATGCTGGAAGAGGAAAAGGCCGCCCTGCGGGTCATGCGCCGGGAGAGCAAGGAAATGATCGAGGAGATGGAGAAGGAGAAGATGGCCACCGAGGACGAAAAGTTCAAGGGGCTGGACCAGCTTCAGAAGATCACTGACGAGGCCACGAAAAAGATCGAGGACATGGCCGCGGCCAAAGAGAAGGAAATCCTGCAGCTCTGAAAACGAAGCCCCGGTTCGCCCTCCCCCAATTGGGAGCGAAGAACCGGGGCCTTTTTATTTAAGGGATCGGGGATGCTTCGCCGCTCTAGACTGCTCGCTTTTGGAACCAATTCTCCGTCGAGCCGAACTTGGTCCGGACGGCCACCCCGAACACGAGGAAATTCAGGATCAGCGAGACGAGGAGGCCCAGAAAGGGAATGAAGGTCAGGAAGCTGACCAACAACAGGCCCAGCAGGGCGGCCCCCAGGGGGGAAGCCTTGGAATTGCCGAAGGCCTTGGCCAGGCTGTCTCCGAAAAAGTGATAAACCGCCACTTGGCCGAAGATGGTGATGAAAAAATGAGCGGCCAGCAAGGCCAACAGGATGGGAATGCCGATGAGGACGATGCACAACAGGGCGGCCATGATCACCAGGAAGATGTAAATGACGAGGCCCAGGACGCCGGTGCCCATCACCGGGCCGAAGTTTTTCCTGATTTGTTCCGAGCCGAAGGTCACCCTGTGGGGGATGACGCTGACCACCACCACGGTGACCAGGAGCCAGAGGAAGACCATGATCAGCTTGAAGATGAGGATAAAGGGGACGAGGGACATGGCCATAAACCCCCTCCATCCGCCCTCAAATTTGGGGATGAGATGGGAAATCTTGAAAAAGTTGGTGTCGCCTCCGATCCGGCAGCCGGGCTCTTTCTCCAGGGTCCCCTCGATGCAGACCACATCGCCCTCCACCGCCGCCGTGGGCTTGAGGACGACCTGGGCGCCCAGGCCGATCACGTCGCCTTTGACCGTGCCGCTCAAGGTGAGGCGGCCGCCCAGAGCGACCACGTTCTCCTCGATCAGCCCTTCGATCAAAGCGCTGCCGCCCAGGAGGATGACATTGTCTTGTCGATCGTGGGGGCCGACCTGAATGTCCTTTTCGACGATGATTCCCTTATGGATCCCCTCGGCATGGCCGAAGAGAAGGCCGGAACCGGCCAGGCTGAAGAGGAGAAGGATAAGAAATATTTTTTTGTTCATGTTCTATCTCCTGATGAAGAGCTTTCGGAAGCCCAGGCAAGAAGCTGCCGTAAGGAGCGCCAGGCCGGTCAGAATCAAGGCCAGCGTGGCGGGAGTGAGGAGCCCGCCCAGCGCGTCCAATCCTTCCCGGAAGGCCCGGAACAGCTCGAAGACGACCTGGAGCAACGTCCCTATCAACCGCGTCGCCTTGGCCACCAGGGTTATGCCCGAGCGGAGGGCTCCCCACACCATCCGGCTCGAATCGGTCATAAGCGCCGGCCAGCTCCGCCCGCTGAGAAAAGCCAGCAGAAAGGTGACCAGGAGGAGCGAAGCCAGGCCGGCCGCCGGCGCCCACAACCAGCGGGGCCAGGGCCTTTTCGTAGGAAAGACCGCCTCCATGACCTTGGACGTGAAGTCAGCCGGCAGCTCGAGCGAAGGAAGCGACCGGGAAGCTTCCAGCATCCGCCGCCTGTCCTCCATGACTTGGCGGCAGCGGCCGCAGGCCGGCAAATGACGGTCCACTTCCCTTCCTTCCTGCTCATCGAGCAGTCCGTCCAGGTAGTCATACAAACGAGCGAGGGTCAAGCATTTCATGACGTTCCCTCCGGTCCTGAGATTCCCCCCAACAGCCGGCGGAGCATTTCCTTGGCCTTGAAGACTTTGCTTTTAATCGTCCCCACCGGTTGTTTTTTGATCTCGGCGATTTCCTCATAACTGAAGCCGGAGATATGGCGGAGGACGAAGAACTCGCGCAGTTCGGGCGGCAGGTTCTTCAGGCTGCGCTCGATGCGGCCGCGCAGCTCAGCCGTCTCCAGCCGGTCAGCGACGGAGGGGGCCGGGTCTGCCGCCTCCAAGCAAAGGTCCTCTTCTCCCGGGTTCAGAGGCTGGTCCAGGGACAGCACCGCAGGCTTTTTCTTCCGCCAATGATCAATGATGAAATTGGAGGCGATGCGGTAGAGCCAGGTGGTGAACTTGAATTCCGGGCGAAAGGTGGACAGGGAGGCATAAGCCCGCAGGAAAACCTCCTGGGTGAAATCCAAGGCCATCTCCTGTTCGCCCACCAGGCGGCCGATGTAGTTGAAAAGCGGTTTTTGATGCTTCCGAATGATCATTTCAAAGGCCTCTCGGTCTCCCCGGAGTGTACGGCTGACCAATTGTCTATCGTCGGTCATGAGAGACTTCCCGGCCTCAGGGTATGGTACGAAGATAAAGGAAAAAGGTTTTGGCCGGCTGCCGGCTCAAACGTCCTTTCTGGGGGACGGTGGGAGTTCATCAATGATTTCGCAGTCCTGGGGGACCTTGAGGTTAAAAGTCCGGGAGGGCAGGCTCACGTCTGCCTTGGCCTTCTTGAAAAGGAACTCAGTCCTGTTGCCGGCCAGGTCGATGAAGACCAGCCTAGCCGGAAGGGAGGTCCGATCATCCACCTCGACCAGGATGGAGGAGTA
>Ga0315289_10012905_pt1 | contig 11738 bp, 9 predicted proteins | sample YL17G11_40_MG_FD_203452 | JGI IMG/M metagenome (GOLD analysis project Ga0315289, IMG submission 203452) | Sediment microbial communities from Yellowstone Lake, YNP, Wyoming, USA - YL17G11_40 | ecosystem: Environmental > Aquatic > Freshwater > Lake > Sediment | place: USA: Wyoming | collected... | reverse complement strand
GGAGGTCCATACTCACACCAAAAAAAAAAAAAAAAAAAAAAAAAACTTTCCCCTCCCCCTCCACCCGCGCACACCGGCCCGCCATGGCGGCCGACGGGCCCATACCCCCCGCCGCCAAGGCAGACATCGACGCTGCCTTCTCCGGGCCCGCGGAGTCACTGACAGAACGCACCTTGCGCCCCCGCCCCCCGGCCGACGCATACGCCTTTGGCTGCGTCCCCGGCCGCTCCGGCCCGCAGGTGTGTTGTTTTTTTTCCACAGCCGCAGTCCTTTATCTGTGCACCCCCGCCCTCGTGGGTGTAGCCCGTTGCCTTCGCGACACCCTGGGTGGGGTGGCGGTCCGAAATGTGGAGGGGCAGCCGTGCTGGCCGGGGCGGGCGCGGACGAGTGTGTCGGCGCCCCTGCTTTTTGCGCCTTTTTGGTGGGCGGTTGCGGGGGCGGGAGCGCGCGGGAGGGTGGGAGCGCGGGAGAAGGTGGTTGGAGGATGGGACGGGGGGTCTATTTCTCAACCTCCCCACTCTCTCTCTCTCCCTCTTTTCTCTCTTTTTTGGTCCACGCCGTGTCGCCACGGACACGCACAAGCATGAGCACGGTTTCGAGTCCCCGCATCGGAGTTTTTTCCCTTGTTCTCCTTCTCCTTTTTGGTGTGGTTGAGTTGAGCCTGGCCAGGGCGGTAGTTTTCGAAAGTTTTTGTCATCATGTTTTTCATCAAGTACTCCTCCTCCACTCTCCAACTCTCCTCATTCTCTCTCTCAACCAGCCCGCCCGACCAGGCCCTGGTGGAGGACATGCAGGGGCGGCACGCCGCCGCCACCCTTGCCTGCCGTCGTCAGCTGCACCCCCTGGTGCTTCTGCGATGACGCCGCCGCCGCCGCCGCCGCCGCCGCCGCCGCCGGCGCCTCCTTCAACGCCCCCACCTCCACATCCGCACCCTCCTCCCCGTCCCCTTCCTTGGCCGCCACCACGTACGCGCCCGCGCTCAGGCCCAGCCCGGACCGGGCGCCCGCCCACAGGGAGGGCAGGACCATGAAGACCCACACGTCGACGAGGAGGGCCAGGTACTCGACCACCCGCCAGCGCGGCTGGGGAGCCAGGCGGAACAGGCGGGTGCGCGCTGTGCGGCGGGCGGCCTCGTTCAGGGCCGCCATCGCCAGGAAGGCGCCCGCGCCCGCGGCCCCCAGCCAGGGGATGCGGGCCAGGGCGCTAGTCGCGGCCGGCCCGTACGACGAGGCCGGAATGACGCCGAACTTCACGAGCGCGGCCGCCCACCCGCCGGCGACGCCCATGTAGAGCGGCGCGACCGACGGCAGCAGCTGGGCCTCCAACAGTTTGGCCAGCAGGACCGCCGTCCGCGCCGCGGGCAGCCGCCGCCACCCGCGCACCGCGGCCGCCAGGGCGTACGCAAAGTCGGCCACGCCCCGGGCGTGGCGCTCCGCCTGGACCGCCCGCGCCCACAGAGTCGCCCCGTACGTCGAGGCCTGCAGGTTGAGCATGTTGGAGGGCGCGCCCAGAAGGGGCGCCAGCCGGAGCGCGCCCCCGGTCGCGAAGTAGCACTTGACAAACATGTGGAGGTCCTCCCCAATCGCGTCCGCGTGCGTGTCCCACCAACCGGCCCGCGCCGCCAGGGCCGCCGAGAGCGAGTAGTTGGAGATGGGGAAGCCGATGCCCGTGCTGGACGCCAGGTTTTGGGCGGCCATCGCGCCCCACATCGCGTCGTGCACGCGCGTGAAGACGGGGACGGCCCCCGCGTTGCGTTCAAACAGAATGGGCGCGGCGTATATGCGGGCGGCCGGGTCGGGCGCCGCGCGCGCGGCGGCGTCCAGGGAGGCAATGTAGAGGGGGGCGACCTGCGCGTCGGCGTCCATGACGGTCAGGCACAGCGCGGATGGGGCGCCCACGCCCAGCCCGCCGCCCAGGGCCCGCCCCACGACCGCCCGGGCCGCGGAGTTGACGTTGGCGGCCTTGCCCGGCGACTCCCCCGGCGCCAGGGTGTGGACACTCCAGGACAGGTCGGCAAAGGCGGCCCCAAACTCAGAGGCCAGGCCCGCGGCCTTGGCCTCGCACCCGGCCTCCGCGCCCTCCATGGCCAGCATGACCACGTACCGCGCCCGCGCGCCCGGGTGGGCCGCCAGGGCGGCCAGCGTGGACCGCAGCACGCGCGTCGGCTCGCCATAGTTGGGGATGATGAAGCCGTGGTGGGTGAAGGGGGAGGGAGCCGAGGAGGAGGGGGTGGGGGCGAGGAGGGTGGCCGGCTGCTGCTCCTCCAGCCCGCCACCGCCGCCGGGGACGTGCAGGGACAGCAGGCCCGCCTCCGCCGCCTCCTCTGCCGCGTCGACCGCCTTGACGGACACGGCGGACGAGGGGCGACCCAGGTTGGAGGGGGCGCGGGGCGGGCGGCGCGCGGGCGGCGGCGGCGGCGGCTGCGGCGGCGCGTCCTCGCCGCCCGAGCCCGAGCTGGAGGAGGAGGCCGAGCCGTGCCACACCGCCGCCCTGCCCGCGGCTGCGTGGAGCGATGCGGCCGACGGGCCCCGGTCCAGGGCCATGGCCGTCGCGGCCCGGCGCAAGGGCACGCCCGGGGGCAGGCCCTGCACGGCCAGCGTCCGGCGCAGGGCCAGGACAAAGCTGGCCATGCGCCGGACCTGGAAGGCGGACGCGGCCAAAAAGGCGCACAGGAAGAGGGACACAAAGGGCAGCCAGGCGTTGGGCGCGAGGAATGGGCCCGCAAAGGTCAGCACGACGCTGGCGGCCTGGAAGGCCGGGATGATGGCCTTGTACGGGCGCAAGCCGTTGAAGGCCGCCACGGACGCCGGGTCGGGCGGGGCGGGCGGGGCGTGGTGGTGGTGGCCGCTGCCCATGATGATGGATAAAAAGGTGGCGTCGAGCCAGCGGGAAAGAAGCTGCCCTGCTTTCCTTGTTTTTTGTTCCCTGTAGTGGACAAGGTCGCCGGGACTTGACGACGCTCCGCAACAGTGGGCTGTGTGCATGTATGGATGGAGAAGCTTCTGGTTAGGAAAAATCGGGGCTGGGCCGGGGGCGGAGGGGCGCCAATCGGGGCGGCGGGAGGCAGGGGGCAGGGCAGCCCCTGCTTGCGCGTTCGGGGCAAGAACCGCCGGCCTCCACCGCCGCATTTTGATGGGGGGGGGGGGGGGGTGCACAACGCGCTCCTGTACCTGCATCGCAAATCCAATCATCCGAAGCTCAGCCTGGGTCACCCCACAACATGAAAGGGGTGGGCTGGGGCGGGCGGGAGGGGCACCGGGCGAGCCCGGGCGAGGGTCTGCGGGACCCCCTCTGGCCCGCCGCCGTTGGAAAAAAACAAACAAGAGAATATATGTCCGCGCACACCGGCCAGCCGCACAGCCGCGGGCTACGCCACCTAGGAGGGTGCATCTAAACACAAGCCAGCCTCTGGTGGGCGTGCGTGAAGGGCGAAGCACCGCACACCAATTGGGCCCCCGCGTTCTCTCGGCCGCTCCCGAAGCGGCGCGCAACCGGCGCACTCTCGTCCACGCACGCACCTTTTGAGTTCCCTCTCAGGGAAGAAGCCCCACGCACAGGGAGAGGCAGCTGGAGCCTAAGTAGGCTTTTGCTGGTGTGGCAGGAGAAACGAGCCGGGTCGCTGCGCCGGGGTCGCACCCGCGTTCGCCACGAATTGGGAGTTCTGATAGCACAGGTCGTTGCTTTTTCAACCTCTCGACTCCATTTTCTCTCTCTGCTCTCTAGTCCCGCCCGCCCACACCCGCCTCGACCACACCCTTCCCAGGCCGGCCCCTGTGTCACCGCCGCCCATTATTGTCCCCCTCCATGCACGCCTTCCTCCTCCTTCGGCGTCAGCAGGACCAGCAACTGTGCAGCCGCACTCATGCCGCCACCATCCTTTGCAGACGGCCAGTTGTCTGCGTCCACATAGTAAAGCTTCCCCTCCCCGTCACTGAAGGTGACCTGCGGGTGGACGGTGGCGGCGGGCGGGGTGATGGAGGCCAAGGGTAGGACGGCCGTGACCCGGCGGCCCAAGAAATTGGTGCGCGTGATGGTGACGGCCGGGGTGGGGTGGGAGGGTGGGGGGGTGCCAGTGGACGCACCAGCAGCAGCCGCGGCCGTCGCCGCGTTCACGTCCACCACGCGGGCGGCCAGGGACAGGATGTACGGCTTGGTGAACCAGTGGACGAGGCCTGGAGTGAAGTGAATGGAGCGAGCGAGTGCGTGAACGGGGTGCGGCGGCTCCAAAAGCCCATTCCATCATTCCATCCCATTTTTTGTGTTCTCCATTTTCACCTGTTGTGAAGGCTCCAAACGCGGCGATCGCAGCGGCGACGCCCATCTGGGCCGCCACGCCGGCGGGCGTGCCGGCCGCGCCTGCCACCTGCAGGCCCGCTATGGCCGGCGCGGCGGCCGTGGTCAGGCAGCAGGAGGCGAGGGAGAGGCGCTGCCATGTGGAGAGAGAGAGGGGGAGAGGGTGGGTCACTCCTGGGCGGCCGTGCGCACGCGCGCGCTGGGTTTTTGTGAGGGGGGCACGCTCCATCCCCCTCTCCCACCCCTCTACCACCCCTCTCCCACCCCTCTCCATTCACCCTTTACCTTGAGCCGGACTACCGTGTTCGCCAGGGGCGCAATGTAGGTGACCACGCCGTCGGCCTCGCCCGACACAGCCCCGGCGGCGACTGGGGACGGGAGGGGTGGTGGGGTGGATGGTGCGTAGGTGTTGGTCGAAGAGCCAGCGCTGCTAGCCCCGGTCTCGGGCCGGGCATCCAACCCGCCCGATGCAAAGCTGCGGCTTTGGACTGTCTCTCCTGGGCGCGCCAGGGGCGGGTGAGGCGGTGCAGCCCCACCCCGGGCGGCCGCGAGGAAAGAGAGAGACGAGCGGCTGACTGCTCCCGCACTGCACACAACGCTCGCCCCGCCGATCGTGGGCGGGCCTGCCCTGCCAAAGCTGGCCAGAGCACGGGCGGCCGATGCGGCAGCGGCGGAGACTGCTGGGCGGGACATGTGATTAGGGTATGATGTGCACGCCCGGCGAAATGACAAACAGCGACGATTGAAAAGAGTGGGCTCACGCCATGCGCTCCTTCTCGGGCACTCCCCTAAAAAAATCGTTCGACGAGACGCGGGGGACCATTCCCCGACCCGCACCTGAGGGCCGCCTACGCGTGAGTAGGGCCTGACCTCCTGCTAGCTCCACCAGGTTGCTGCATCGAAAAACGCGACATCAATGCCCCCCGCCCACCTCCGCCACGGCGCCAGCCGTCCCAACCTAGCCCGGCCTCCTTCTCCAATGTCACCAGCCCGCCGTCCTCCTCGCCCACCACCCCACGCCCTCCCGCCCGACGTCGCGGCCTTTGCCGACTTCCTGGCGTCCGCCCAGGACAGCCTCATCAAGGTGAGTGGGTTTGTGCTTGAGAGAGAGTGTGTGTACCAGATGTGTGAGGGGCGAGCATCACACTCAAAAAGGAACATTCAAAACCTCCCTCACAGTCCGCCGAAGCCTTGGACGGCTCCGGCGCCACCTTCCGGCGCGACCCCTGGGCCCGCGGGACGGCGGCGTCCGGCGTAACCGCCTGCCTGGAGGGCGGCGGCCTGCTGGAAAAAGCGGCCGCGTCCGTGTCCGTCGTGGCCGGCACGCTCAGCCCGGGGAGGGCGGCGGCCATGGCGGCCCGGGGCTCGCCGCCCCTCCCGCCCGGCACGCCCTACGCCGCGGCCGCCCTGTCCATCGTCTTCCACCCGGCCTCGCCCCACGTGCCGACGCTGAGGGGCGACGTGCGCCTGTTGTACGCGGGCGGCGGCGTGCTGTCGGCCTATGGGGGCGGGGCTGACCTTACGCCGTCCTACCTGTGCGCGCCCGGCGCGGCCGCCTTCCACGCCCACTGGAAGGGGGTGTGCGATGGGCATGCGATGGGCTTGTATGAGGTGCTCAAGGTGAATGAATGAGGGGGGGTGAAGGGCGGGGAGGAGCACCCCGGCGCCGCCCTCTCAACCCCAAAACCCTCTCAACCCTCTCTCGCCATTCATTCTCTCTCTTCCTCTCTCTCTCTCTCCTTCTGTCACTCTCAGCCCGCGTGCGACGCCTACTTCTACCTGCCTGCCCGGCGAGAGCACCGTGGCCTGGGCGGCATTTTCTATGATGACATCGGAGCGGTCGCGGCCGGGCTGGAAAACGGTGGGGCGGCACCAGCAGCGGGCTTGGACGGCGCGTCCTTTTCAAGAGACGTGACCGCCGGGTGGCTGTCCTCCTGGCTGCCTTCCGTGGAGGCGCGCCGGGCCACGCCCGTCACACCCGCGCAGAGAGCGTGGCAGCTAGGCCGGCGTGGGCGGTACGTTGAATTCAACCTCCTGTACGACCGGGGCGTCCGGTTTGGGCTGGACAGCCCGAACAATGACGCCGACGGCGGCCCAACCAGCCCGCCGCCGCGGGTGGACGCGGTCATGGTGTCCGCCCCGCCGCTCGTGGCGTGGGGGTACGTGCCGGACGGGCCGGACGGTGAACCCGTGGCGGGTAGTGCGGAGGCGGAGGTGGTGGAGGTGCTGAGGCGGCCGCGGGCGTGGGTGTAAAGAGAGAGGTGTTGTTGAGCGAGCTGGCGCCTTTTTTACGCCGCCGCGGCACACACATAAAACGCCGCCTGCACCTGTGTGTGGAGACATCCACCGGCACACAAAACACACTCACAGTTCGCCTCCTGTGCATTCTCCCGGTCGTCCCTGGCCTTCAGGACAGGTGAGAAGCGAAGGTGGAGGAGGGGGCGGCACGCTAAACGCGCTGTCTCCGTGGCCAATGAAAACGCGGCAGCGGTTGTTCGGGCGCCCTGCGCCCTCCCCGTATTTTTCGCCCGCCTCCAGCCCAGCTCACCTTTCTCACCCATGCACACATTTAAAGCCGCCCCAGGAGCGTCCAAACGCAAGCGCCCGTCTCCATTTCCTGGGAAAGCACGCGCGCACGCATAAAGCGAGAAGCCAAAATGCTCTCGCTCACGCCGACAGCTGACCGGCGGCGCATGCCGCTCGGCGCGCTGCTCGACGCAAACGGCAACAGTGGGGAGCTCGGCGGGCCGCCGCCAAGCCCCGGCGGGGAGGGTGGCGGGGTGATGAAAAAGGTGAGTTGCGGCGGGAAGGCGTCAACGTGCACGCGGAGCCCGCCCGGGGCCTGAGAGACGTTGGCTAGGCGGGAAAAAAAAAAAAAAAAAAAACTGCGGCGGCCGTGCGCCCCCACCACACCACACCACCACCTCACACGCCACCCTCGGCCTCACTCTCTCCCTTCTCCACTTCAGCACCCACCCCTCCGCGAGCCTACCCCCGCCCCCTCCCCTCGCACCATCGCCGCCCGGACCGCCGCCGCCGCGGCCCGGGGCGTGGCCGGGCCGACGCAGCAGCTCCACCAACAACAACAACAGCGGTCGCGCCTGGGGCGGGCCGCCTGGGGCGGGCCGCCTACGGCTGGGCGGCCGCCCATGCCGACGACGGCCACCCGCACCCGCCTGGTCTTTGGACGGGCGACGTCCTCGCCCGCTGTGACGGCGGCGGGGACGACGACGGCGACGGTTGTCCGCCCGGGTGGCGTCGGCTGGGTGGCGCCCGTGGCCGCGGTCGCGCGCTCGCCCGTCCGTCCCCTGCCGGGCCGGCCCGGGCCGGCCGGCGCTGCGAGCCGGGCTGCCTCCCTGCCGTCCCCGCGCGTGCTGATGCCACGCCCCGTGGCGCCTGCTGTTGCCGCCGCCGGCCCCGTAGCCGCCCCGCGCCCGACCTCGCCGGCCCTGGACCGAGGAGCCCCGACCCACGGCTTTGCAGCCCCGGCCTTTGAGGCGGCGGCTGCCTTGGCGTCGTCGTCGCCCTCGCCTGCCGGCGGGTCCTTTGCCCTGCTCGACTCCTGGTCCCTGGACGGGAGTGGCAGTGTAAGCGTGCATGCGTCGCCGCCGGCGTCGCCCGGCTCGCCCGTGGGCTTGTTGGTGGCCCGCGTTGGCGCGCCCGCGGCTGGCGCGCTCCTTCTCCAGGGCGGTGGCCCCTCCTCCTCCTCCACTTTCTCTGCCTTCCCGGCCGAAGCCCCGCTGGCCGACCCGCGCCTGAGTTGGCTGACGGCTGACGTGGCGGGTGAGGTGCTGGCTGCGGCTGGCGGGTCGGTGGAGCGCCGCATGGGCGGCGCGGGCGCGCGAGAGGCGACGCCTGGAGCCGGTGGAGGCACCACCACTCCCCTGGCCACGGCCGCCGGGCTGTCGCTCACGCCCGACGGCTTCGGGTCCGCCCTGTACCGCCGCTCCTACCTCCTTCCCACCCCGACCGGCGTCGGCACGGGCGCCCGCCGGGTCCCCGTCACGCCGCCCATCGTTCTGGCCGCGCGCGCGGCGGCCGCGGCCGGGCCGCGCTCCCCGCTGCCGGCCACGCCGTCCTGCCTGGCGACGACGGCCGAGGTGGAGCGGGTCGCCCGCCGGGTGCGGGCCTGGGAACGGCATGGCGTGGAGGAGATGGTGGCCAAGGCGGCAGTCGCGCCGGCCCGCCCTCCTCCTCCTCCAGCCAAGGCGCCTGCCGCGCCCCAACCTCCCCCTCCTCGCGCCGCCGCCGCTGCCCGGGCCGCTCTGCCCCAGTCCGCCCGGGACTTGCTGGCCCGCCTGGCCCCGCCCTCCCCCGCCGGTGCAGCCGCGGCGGCCACGCCTTTCCTGGCTGGCATGGCCCGCACCCTGCCGGCCGGGGTTGGGTGGAGCGGGCCGAGCAGTGGGGGGTGGGCAGGCAGCGGCGGGGCGCCCTGCCTGAGCTGGGTTGGCGCGGTCGCCGCTGCGCCCACCCGCATCCCGGCATCCCCCACTGCTGCTGCGGTGCGCCCCATCAGCGCGGCCGCCCGGGCGGCCGCCCGGTTCTCGCCCCAGCGGGCGGCGATGACCGCTGTGCGCCTGGCCGCTGCTGCTGCTGCTGGTCGGGCAGCAGCCCCTGCCGCCAGCCCGTCCACGGCCCCGGCCTCGCCCATGGATGCCACCACGCCCGCTCCGGCTGGTGGTGGTGGTTCTGCTGCGTTTGGGCTGGCGGCCGGCTTTGGGTCGGCTGTCGCCGCTGCTGCTCCCCCTGTTGCGCCGACCCCGGGCCTGCTGCTTTTACGCGCGCCAGGCGCGGGTGCAGCGGCGGCGGCAGCTCCCACGCCCGCCTTCGCCCTGGCCCGCAAAGCGCCGGCGGCGGTGGTGGCGGCACCCGCTGCTGTTCCTGGTGCTGCTGCGCCCTCTCCCATTGCCAGCCCCGCCGCCTCGGTCGCGTCCGTGGCGTGGGGTGGTGGTGAGGCCTCGCCTGCTGCGTCGGCCGCGGCCGCGCCGGCGGCTGGGCGGGTCGTGCTGGCTGACCCCGTCGGCGCCAAGCCCACTGCCGCACCCTTTGCTGCTGTGGTAGCGCACCTGGCGGGCCAGGCCGTGGGGCGGCCCTCGGTGGCTGGGCGCTTCGCAGTGGCCGCCCTGGCGGCCGTGGCGGCCGAGGTTGAGGGGGAGGAGGAAGGCGGTGGGGCTGGCACAGCCTGCACGCCCTCCCCTCCGCGGGCTGCTGCTGCTGCCGCCACCCCAGCGCCTGTGGCTGGTACGCCTGTTGCATGGGCGCCTGCAGCCGTGCGTGCGGCCGCGGGCAGTGGCGCATCGCCTGCCCCGGCGGGCGCGGCGCCTCCCCCCAACACACCCACTGGGCATGGGGTGGGCGTTGCTGCCACGCCCGTTGCTGCCGCCATCCGCCGGTTCCGCCCGGCCAGCGCCTCCACCCCCGTCACCGTCGGCCGGGGCTCCCTGGGCGCCTGGGCTGCCCGGGTCGGCCTGGCCGCCTCCCCGACGTTGGGCGGTGAGGCCGGCTTGCCCACGCCCGCCCGCGCCGGCCTGGCGGCCCTGTGGGCCGCTGCCGGCGATGTCCGGGCCGCCCGCACCGAGGCCGCGGCGGCGCGGGCTGCCGCTGCCGGCGCGGTCGCGGATATAGGCACCGGGCCCGAGTGGGACCGCCTGCTCGCCGCGGCGGGCGCCCTGCGCGAGGAGAATGGGAGCTTGCGGACCCAGCTAGAGGCGGCGCGGGCGGCCGCCGACGCGGCCGCGGCCGCCCGCGACGCTGCCACCGCCCAGGCGGACGCATCTGCGGCGGCGGCGGCCGCCCGGGCGGCCGCTTCGGATGACGCGGCGCGGCGCCTGCTGGCCCTGGCCGGCGCGGCGACCGCTTCGGCGGCGGCGGCTGAGAGCGAGCGCCGCCGGCTGGCAGGCGAGGCGACGGCCGCGGCCGCCCGGGTCGCGAGCGCGGAGGCCGCTGCAGCGGCGTCGGTCGGCGCGGGCGCCGCCCGGGCGGCCGCCCTGGAGGCTGAGCTGGCGGCCGCTCGGGACGCCCGGGCCCTGGCAGTCGCCGCCGCGGCGGCCGCGGAAGCGGCCGCCACGGCGGCCGCCGGCGGCCAGGCCCGCCTGCGCGGCGAGCTGGCGGCCGCCCGCACGGCCCTGCTGGCAGGGTCGGCCGAGGCCGTCGACTCCCGCTCCCGGGCCGCCTCGGCCGCCCGGGGCCTGGCCGCCCAGCTGATGGCCGCGCATGAGGCCCTGTATGAAGCCCACCTGGCGGCGGAGGCCGCGGAGGCGTGCGTTGTCGTTGAGGTGGAGGCGGGGCCAGCATCGGCTGCTGCTGCTGGGACGGGCCCCGCCACGCCGACGCCCGCGCCGACGCCCGGCCGCCCGGCCGCCCTGGTCGCGGCCGCGGTCGCGGCCGCCGAGCATGAAGCCCTGTTGGCTGAGCTGGCTGCCTTGGGCGCTGAAGAAGAGGAAGCTGCGGCGGGGGCGGGCCCGCCCTCACCACCCGGGGACGGGCGCGCCCCCACGGTCGACGACGCGGCCGCCCGCCTGCCCGCGCCCGGGCCGGCCGGCGAGCTCATCTTTTTTGGGGCCCACCGCGCCTTCCGGCCGCCGGCGCCGCCGGCAGTGGCTACCGCTGGCCCCGTGGCACACCGTGCGCTGCCTCCTCCTGTTGCTGTTTCGCCGGAGACGCCGGTCGCAGCGCCCACGCCGGCAGTGGCCGCCGCCCCACGCTCGGCAGCCGGGTCGGCCGCGCCGGCGCCGCGCCGCGCGGGCGGCGGGGGGTGGGCGCCCATCCTTCTGGACGCGACCCCTCCCGCGGCTGGCGGCACGCCCGCCACCGCCTGGCCTGCCCGCCTGTCCCCGGACGACGTCCCCTCTCCCAGCCCGGCCCCCGGGGCGGCCGCCACCCAGTGGGGCGGCGTCTTTGACCGCCTGCGGACGGTCGCCTGTGCGCTCGCCGACGCGGGGGCGGGGCTCGGGGGGCAGGAGGGGGGGGGGGCTGCTGCGCCGCTGCCGCCGCCGCCGCCGCCCGCCCTGGCATACCTGGTGGCGCCACCGCGCCGGGCTGCTACGCCTGTGGCTGCTGCTGTCGGCACCCCCACTCTGACCGCCTGGGCGACCCCGGCCCGGCGCGGGTGGCAGGCTGCCACGGTGGCGGCCGAGCGCGCGCTCGCCGCGCGCTCGCTGCTGGATGGACAGGAGAACGAGGCGCCGTCATCCCGCCGCCTCGCCCCGTCCTCCGCCCGCCCGCGCTCGCCCGCGGTGGAAAAGGAGTTTCGGCGCCGGGCGGCAGCACTGGGCATCCGTATGTCGCCGTGATGAGAAACAATGGAGGGGAGGTTGTGTTTAAAAAAAACGTCGTGCTTTGTTTTTTCTCTACAATACCCGCGGGTTCAGGCTGGCCCAGGGGGGGATGGGGGCCACGCCATCGCCTGACCAGCCATCGAGGCTGACAATGGTGACACCGCCCGC
>Ga0315289_10012904_pt1 | contig 11739 bp, 12 predicted proteins | sample YL17G11_40_MG_FD_203452 | JGI IMG/M metagenome (GOLD analysis project Ga0315289, IMG submission 203452) | Sediment microbial communities from Yellowstone Lake, YNP, Wyoming, USA - YL17G11_40 | ecosystem: Environmental > Aquatic > Freshwater > Lake > Sediment | place: USA: Wyoming | collected... | reverse complement strand
TGGGGATACCCTATGTGGGATCTGATACTTTCACTATAACCGTCTGCTCCAATAAATCATTGGCGAAAAAACTCTGGCAGCAAGCGGACTTGCCGACCTCACCTTTCTTTGTAGCCAAATCAGAGAAGGACTGTGAGGTGTTTCGGGAAAATGCACCGTTTGAATATCCACTTTTCATAAAGCCGATTGCTGGCCGAGGTAGCGCAGGAATCAGCAAAACATCCATCATTCACAGCTACGACGAATTGGCAAGCGGGGTTGTGGAAAGGCTTAAGACTATCGGTCAACCAGTTATTATAGAGAAATACTTGCGAGGGAGAGAAATCACTCTGGGTATATTGGGAAATGAGGATGCAATAGTGCTTCCTCCTTTAGAGATTAAGTATTGTGAAGGCGATGAGGTGCTTACTTACCAAAAAAAGGAGCTAGATAACGATACTTTCCTTTGTCCTGCTCCGCTGACTGCTGAAGAGACCCACATGTTGCAGCAATTGGCACTCCGTGCTTATCACGTGTTGGGGATGAAGGACTTTGGCCGAATTGACCTGATATTAACCGAGGAAGGACCATTCTTATTGGAAGGGAACACATTCGCGGGGTTGATGTGCACGCCCAAGGGAAAACCTCATAGCTATATTGGCTTTATGGCTCGCGCGGAGGGAAAGGACAGCAAAGCCCTGCTCGATGAAATTATACGGATCGCTATCAAAAGATATAATTTGAAAGCCGATGATTGAGATGTCAGCACCTCGGGTAGAAATAAACCTTGATAAACTGATCCATAACGCCCGTAAGTTAACAATTCTATACGGTTCCAAGGGGATCCAAATCACAGCTGTCACGAAGGGGGTATGTGGGAATCTCAGGATTGCGAATGCCCTGCTTAATAGAGGAATTCACTCTTTCGGCGACTCACATATCGCCAACATACAAAAGATGCGAGAGGCTGGGATAAATGCACAATTCATTCTTATACGCTCCCCTATGCTCAGTGAGGTCGAGCAAGTGGTCAAATTCGCCGATGTGAGCTTCAATTCAGAGATGTCAGTCATCAAACTTCTTGCTGATCAGGCGAACAAGCATGGTATTACCCATCGAATCATATTGATGATCGAATTGGGTGATTTACGAGAGGGCATTCTACCCTCTGACCTTGAGTTTGTAGTAAAAGAGGCGATTGATATGCAAGGCATCAAACTGGCAGGTATTGGTACGAACCTAGCCTGTTTTGGGGGAGTCAAGCCAACTGAAGCGAAAATGCGGGAGTTGTCAACAATTGCTTGCAACCTTCAACGCCAGTTTGGTATTAATTTTGAATTTGTCTCTGGAGGAAATTCGGCAAATTACCAATGGTTCATGTCTACACCGGATGTTGGCCTTATCAACCACTTGCGTATTGGTGAGTCGATATTGCTAGGTTGCGACACGTTAACTCGAGAGCAGATTCCCGGACTATATACAGACGCGTTCACCCTGATCTCCGAAGTGATTGAGCTCAAGACAAAACCTTCAAAGCCCTATGGAGAGATCGCACAAGATGCGTTCGGTCACATTCCCAGTTTCAAGGATGAAGGAAATATGCGCAGGGCAATCCTTGCCATCGGAAAGCAGGATGTCGACATTTCGACAATTAAACCAAGGAGAAATGTGAATGTTCTGGGAGCAACCAGTGATCATTTGATCCTGGATACTAAGGGACAAAACCTGGAGGTTGGAACCGAAGTGCAATTTGACGTTGGATATAGTGCTCTGTTGAGGGCAATGATGTCGCCATATGTGGAAAAGGTGTATCTGCCCTGATCTCATCTGACTGATGAATGGTTTGAGAATTGTGGGCGTCCATCCCTTGTAGGCAGGACATTGTCACCTACACATTGGAGGTTGTTAAATTAAGGATTGAGAAATTATAAGGATTTTTTAGGAAGGCTTTGATATGGTAATAGTTCTGACTTATGACCCAAGTTGGTTATACACACCTAAAGATCATATATCTTGCTGGGAAAGTCTGGACACAGTGGATTATGTGACTGAATTGTTAGAAGAAACAGGCAACACCATTTTGCCTGTTAAAACTGATAACACGTTTGAGTTCAGACTCAAAGAAATCATGAACAAACACACAGATCCCTTAGTGTTCTGGCTTAATGAGTTTATGCCAATAGATTCTATAAAAAAGTTGACTACCGCACGCCCGTTTACTGTTAGTGTTATTGAAAAGGTTGGGATGATACACACTGGGCCAGGATCTAAAGCATTAAGTATCGGTCTCGATAAGCAGGCAACAAAGGATGTTTTTAAAAAACTTGGATTGCCAACCCCAGAATCCTATGTTGTTTATCCTGGCAATTATTCACCAATCAACCAATATGGTCATTGGGATGGCTTTGTCATAATAAAGCCATTGCTTCACGGAGATAGCATAGGGATAGATGAGTTCTCTGTCGTTCGTGTCGATGATTTTGGATCGATAAAAGAGAGGGTTGAACGATTACACCATGAATTCGGTGAACCTGTCCTTGTAGAAAGGTACATCGAAAGGGAGGACACAAGAGAATTCACAGTGCCGATTCTTATTTCTCACGATGGAAGAGTAGCCAAACTGCCAATAATAGAGATTAATTTGTCACAGATATCTCTTTCACAGGGAAAATTTAGATTACTAACTCACGCAATAAAAGAGCAAGAATACTCTCTAAAGATACCTGCAGAGCTTATACCAGAAATAACCACAAGGATATATTCCGATGTTGAAAAAGTTATCAAAGTCATTGGATGCAGAGATATGGCGAGAGTTGATTTGAGATATGACTCAACTGGCTTGTACTACATTGAAGTGAATGTAAATCCGGGTAAGGACAGGGTTAGCAGCTACCTTACTGCATCCGCGAATTATTTAGGATTAGACTATCGAGGAATAATCGCATTTATCCCATATCAAGCCATGCTTAGATATGGATTGGAACCCTCAAGAGAATTGAAGGAATTAGTAAAACCTGTTTTAGCACTATTTGATAAATAACAAGCTTATACGGTGAATCCTTTGATTTGAATGTCAATCAAAGCATAATGTCACTGGGATTTCGTCTTAAACGTCTCGATCCAAGCTTTTTCGGGTTGTACCCCCTCAGACTTTGATGAAGAATACACCTCTGGGAGGCTAAAAAACCATTTGATTCGAAGTCAGTAAATACCGTCTTATTTGTCAAGCCATACACACCTCTTTTTGGGGCAAACTCAGGGTCAAAAGTGCTATCCGTCTTGATGACTCCATAAGCCAGGACCAACAACTTTCTCATGGCAGCACCTACTACCGCCATCTTGGATAAACCCCTATCTGTCAAACGCTGACAAAACGCACGGATGATCGGATTATGGTTCTTGGCCACAATGGCAGGCAAATACAAGGCATGGCGCAGGTTGCCATTGCCGGTTTTGGACAATCTGCTTTTTCTGTAAACAGACGAACCTGATTGATACTGCCTGGGGTTCAAGCCCGCGTAAGCCGTCAATTGGCGGGCATTTCTGAACTCATGAAAGTCACGGATCTCGGCCAGCAATCTGGCAGCGGTCAATTCCCCGATGCCGGGGATGGATATCAGCAGGGCACTGTGGTGTTTGAGCTGCGGGTCCTGCTGGATGTGCTTGTGAATGGCAGCTCGCAGGGTCTTGATTTTCTCATCCAGCCAGGTAAGGTGCTCCAGCCGCATGCTTTCCACCAGTGGGTCACTGGCCATGAATTCCATACGGTTGTGCTCCTGCTGCCGCATAGCCTTGAGGTCATCCAGACAGTGCACCATGTCCTTCAACGCCTTGAAAACAGGCTTGGGCGGGCTCCACAGGGCTATTTTTTCCTTTTGGCAGAACTCCGCGATCAATAAGGCGTCTGCTTTATCGGTCTTATTGCGTTTCAGACGGCTGGTGGCATATGCCTTGATGCGCGCCGGGTTGACGATGCTGACATCATATCCGCACAGATACAAATACTCAGCCGCAGCATATCCATACTGCCCGGTGGCTTCCAGGCAGATATGCACCTGCTCACAACCCTTGGCTTGCAACCAGCTGGATAAATACTCAAAGCCTGCCAGGTTATTCTCAACCACTTGATAATGTTTCTGTTCCGGGTGCAGTAAAACCACATCCAGGCTGTGTTTGGAGACATCCATACCCACGATAGATTGCGTCATCTTGTCACCTCTCTGATAAACTTGATGTAAGGCACTGGTTGAATGATTGCATATGGGATCAACCTTGTGAATGCAAGCTCATTTCTGAGTGTGTCAGAAAGGCTTCAGATACCGTCCGATCTCTATGCAGATCTCAGTCAAGGGACCTTATCTACTGATCGGGCTTTATGCCTGAAGGTTCGGGTCGGATTCACCTTGACCTGTAACAACTGGTGCCTTTAACCTTTCTAACACACCTGTTATTAAAGATACAAGGTAAGGGTGTCCACAGCGTGCTTATAGAGCATAGAGAGCATACAGTGCACAAAAATAGGCTAATTTTGTCCATGGTGAGCATATTGTCCATGCGGTATCACCGGCTCTGCACCCGCGCTGCATCTAAGAAAGCGTCTGTCAAGGTTTTTCGTATAAATTCACTCCTTTTTTCAGGTTATTTTTTGGGCAATCATATACCGATGCATCTAACCGTGCTCAGCCGAGCTATCACATCCCTCGGCAGGTCATGTTCTGACCAGGCACACTATATAATCCGGTCTGCCCTGGGGCCTCATCACCCGATCGGTCTTAACCACCAGCAACGCGGTCAGGCTTCCTGGGCTTCTGGTTGATCTTGCCCGTAGTGTTCTTGATAAATTTGATCCCGTTTCCATATGTGGTAGATCACGGTCAGCAAACGCCGAGCAATTGCCACTCTGGCCGACCGACGCCCGCAGTGTAATGCTAGGTGTGAATGAATCGCATACCATTTGGGGCTGGCCCGGCAGGCGACTGTTGCAGCTTGAACCATGGCCGTACGCAGGTCGCGTGTTTCCTTGGGTGCCGCGTAAGCTTTGGGAATATTGTTCAAGCGCGCCAGGTGCGCCAGGGTAGAGGCGTCGATCTGGTCGGTCTTCACCGCCGTGTTGGCGATGGTTCTCACGGCTTTGGCGTGCACCAGATCCACTTGCTGGACATGCTCATTGAGCAGATCAACCATGAACGGCCAGTTGCGAGTGGTTTCCAGCACAGCATAGGTCTCTTGGGGTACTTTTTCTTGAAGATATGTTGTTATTTCCTGGTTGGTGATACGCTGTTTGTCGACCACCTCCCCATTGGCATTCATCAGCACCATAAAAGTGCGCTTGAGATGCAGGTCAATTCCAGGATAAAATTGGACCATAAGCGTTCCTCCTTTTCTAAACTTGTTTGTCAGTTACTTCAAGTTTAGCAAATGGGCAGGGACGCTTTCATAGTATCACCCGCAAGAGGGAAGGCGACTCTTTTTTATCATCCCTTGAAAATTCATCAGTATGTTTTATAAACATAATCTCAGGGAATCGAACACGATACAATAATATGAAATAACAATTAAAAGGAGAAAAGATGAAAACTGACGACGAACAAGCAATCATGAACGAAACCGCGTCCTTCGCAGAAGCATGGAGCAAAGGGGATGCAATGGCGGCCGCATCTTACTATACCGAAGATGGCACGCGCGTCGGAGCGTTTGGCGACATACAGAACGGACGATCTGAAATCGAAGCCGCCTACGACAGATTACTTCACCAGGCGATGCCAGGCGCAGTCGTGAAGCAGGAACGCGGCAGTGTCCGAATGCTGACTCCTGAAATCGCAATATGGCAGGGTGGGATTGAAATTATTCCCGCTGACGGCGGAGCTGCGCTTAATGGCTATGTCATGCAAGTGATGAAAAAGGTGGAAGGACGTTGGTTTGTACTCGAGGGACACCCAAAATTATTCCCACCCCCTCTGCCACGCTAATTGGCACACAAAAATAGAAAAAATCCATCGGGAAAGGCGACTCATCAGAATAACACATCGATATAACAATTCGAGGTCTGATACTAACTCCAGGCTTATGACCTTCTACTTTTTCATCTGATTCTTCAATCACATTCACCGCAAACCTGTAAATGTGTTTAATAGTCGCTGGTTTCAGTATGTCTGCCACTAATCCAAATACCACTGTAATGCCTTCTTTTATTACCAGCACCACAATACCAATATGCGCTGCTGGATAAGAAGCCTAAGACAGTGGTTATAGATTCTTTAAGATACATTATTTCAATATTTACTCTCTATTTCTAAGTATCTTCAGTATTTGGGAAAGATATACAAATCTTACATTTTGTATATACCTGTTTAGAAGGTATATGGATATAGTTTTATTATAGAGAAAGGAAATTGAAATGAAAAGCGGAACAATTAAAAATAACGGACAAGAACTATACTACGAAGTACACGGAGAGGGGGCTCCGCTCGTGCTTATCATGGGAATCGGTTACGATGCCACGCTGTGGGGCTTGTATCAGATCCCTGTATTGTCAAAGGAGTTTCAGGTCGTTGTATTTGACAATCGAGATGTTGGACGCAGTTCCCAAGCCACCAGCCCTTATACAATTGCAGATATGGCCGATGATGTCGTCGATCTCATGGACGGCCTTCAAATTAAACATGCACATATGCTGGGCATTTCAATGGGCGGCATGATTGCCTTGGAATTTGCCCTGCGCCATCCAGATCGATTGGATAAATTGATTTTGAGTGGTACAGGAGCCGCAACGGGACGCGCCAAGTTTGATCCGATCTCCATCTGGGATTTTGTGAAGCAACATGACACCGAAGGCCTTACTTTTGCAGCCCAGCAGTTCCTTTGGCTTTTTTCCACAGATTTCTTGCGGAACCATCAGGCTGTTGATCAAACGCTCGCCATGCTTGGGAGTAACCCCAATCCTGTTTCCCCAGAAGCATACTCACGTCAAGCCAGTGCATATATTCAACACGACGCGCTTGATCGCATTGGGAATATCAAGGCAACTACTCTTGTTATAACTGGTGAACGGGATCGGCTTACTCCCCCATGGATTGGTCGCGAGCTAGCAGATGCTATTCCGGGAGCAATATTTCAATTAATTGAAGGCCCTGGCTCTTCACATATCCTGCCAATAGAACGACCGGAAGACTTCAACAAAGCCGTTTTATCCTTTCTTAAAACATAATTTTTGTGTTAGCGTTCAGTAGGTATGACGAAATCCGGTTCATTAAATAGATTTTGTCTAAAAAACTGATTGTTGAGTGTAATAATGCCTGAAATGGTATTACCTATGAAGAAGTGGAAGATTTTGGTAAATTGGTTTAGACAATCGCTAGAGTACGCAGAATAGGTGGAGGATCTTCCACTTCGTTGCGTTGTACGGTTGCACCTCGCGCACAGCCTCCTGTTTGTGGAGGATACAATCCTGACTTCAGCCTACTTCCTTGTTTCGCTCATGCTCACCGCGAAACCGCCGCTGACCAACGATCCGAACACGATCATGCTAAAACCGAACACGCCAGCCAGCATCACGGAATAAAGGTCTCTGCCGAGGATCATCCCGAAGCTGAGGGGTTGTGCCACGAGCGGAAAGAGTCCAAGAAGAGCGCCATACAGAATTGCGGTTAGGAAGTTGCCGCCATTATGAACCGTCTCGTATCCGACCCAGATTCCATAGGCAAACTGCACGAGCCCTAGAACGGGCGTCGTATATAAGCTCTGAAGATCGGGCCAGATGGCTTCCACAGTGAAGTGCAATGCACCGGCGATGAAGATGCTGATAAAAGGCCACTTGAGGGTTTTGATTAACATCTAATTCTCCTTTTCTGAACGGAGGCTCAATTGAGCCATATTGCATATCAAATACTGATGCCATTTTACTTGAGAAGGAGCAATCCGCCAAGATGAAAAGTACGGAGATTCGTTCATAAGAATTGGTAAAATTTGTCCATTTTGAGCATAGTGCCTATCTGGTTTCACCTGCATTGCGCCCATATTGCACCCGCAGAATCCAAGAAATCCCTCAAAGATGAAATATACCCCCAGATGTGGGGGTAAAACCAAGAAATAGGGCTAAATATAGTACCCCCGGGGAGATTCGCCTGCCCTGATGTTCGTGCAGGGAACTCCCAACTTTCTGACACTTGTCCCCGTTAGGGGATTCGAAGTCAGGCACTCATGCCGGGATTATGACCTTCTGCCCCCCATCAGGTGCTTCAAATACTTTCACCGGCAGTCCGTAGATGTATTCAATCGTTTGCGGGTTCAGGACCTCTTCCGTTTTTCCAAACGCTTCGGTGGTGCCATCCTTCATCGCCAGCACCTCATCCCCAAAACGCGCCGCCAGGTTCAGATCATGCAGCGCGATCAGCACCGTTCTGTTGTGTTCGTAAGCCAGCGATACCAACAGCTCCAGAAATTCGATCTGGTAGCGCAGGTCGAGGTGTGAGGTGGGTTCGTCCATCAGCAGCACGGGTGTATCCTGCGCCAGGGCGCGCGCCAGAATGACGCGCTGACATTCACCGGCTGAAAGCTCTCCACACCGGCGCCCCTTAAAGCGCGTGACATCGGTCACTTCCATTACCCTTTCAACGGTTTCCTCATCCTTTTGGGTTGTGCTGCCCAGCCAGTTGATGTAGGGTGTGCGCCCCATCATCACCACCTCATCCACGGTGAAGGATGGGGGCACAAAGGTGGACTGAGGTACTACTGCCAGAAGGCGGGCGCGTTCCTGCTGGTTCGCGCCTGAAAGGTCGGTGCCGTTGATGTGCAGGTCGCCTTCCACCACCGGCAGCACCCCGCTGAGCGCGCGGATGAGCGTGGTCTTGCCCGACCCGTTGGGGCCGATGAGCGCCAGGATGCGTCCGGCAGGCAGTTCGAAGTGAATATCCCTGAGCACAACCTTTTTGACATATCCCGCTGTTTGGATGGCTACTTTAAGCAGCATGGCTTACCACACCTCTCGCCGGGATTGGCGCAGGATAACCAGAAAGAAGGGCGCGCCGGCCAGGGCGGTGATGATGCCCACCGGCAGTTCCTGCGGCGCCATCAGTGTGCGCGCCAAGATGTCAGCCAGCAGCAGAAAAGCCGCGCCACCCAGGATGGAGAGCGGCATCAGTCGGCGCGCGTCTCCGCCCCCGAAGCGCCGCATGAGGTGCGGCACCACCAGCCCGACAAAACCGATGATGCCGGTGAAGGCCACAGCGGCAGCGGTGGCGAGCGTGGCGGCCAGGATGATGATCGTGCGGCTGCGCGGCACATTGACGCCCAGCTGCTGCGCCTGTTCATCACCGAGCTGCAGCACATTCAGGCGGTATGACATGGCTATCAGCATGGCAAGCCCGATGAGCACATAGGGGAACTGGCCAATCAGGGGCTTCCATCCGGCCATATTGGAGCCGCCCAAAAGCCACACCAGCGTTCGTCGCAGCTCACCACTGGCATTGATCATCAGAAAAGAAGTTAAGGCTGTTGCAAAGGAGGATACCGCCACGCCGGCCAGGATTAAATTGGTGACCGGCAGGGTCTTTGCCAGCGTGAAAACGATAAAGACAGTCAGTATTGCGCCCACGAAAGCGGTCAGCGGCACAGCCAGGAAACCAAGCACGCTGGACGGCCATTTGGATGAAAGGGATACTACCGCGCCCAGCCCCGCGCCGGAAGCCGCGCCGATCAGGTAAGGGTCAGCCAGCGGGTTGCGGAACAGCCCCTGGTACGCCGCGCCGCTGCCTGCCAGCGCCGCCCCGGTGAGCGCCATCAGCAAGGTGCGCGGCAGGCGCAGGGTAATCAGGATGACGCGCAATTTTTCAGCGTTTGGAGTAGCAGGCGGCAGGCCGCGCAGGGCATCCCACAGGGCAGTCAGGATGGATTTGGGTGGAATGAAAACACTGCCCACCCCGATGCTGAGCAGGGAGGCTGCCAGCAGCAGGGCTGTAGTTAACAGCAGGGGGCGGGCAAATTTTGGCATGCTTTATTTAAACGCCTCAGGGTGCAGAACCCTGGCCAGCGCTTCCAGCCCGTCCACCTGGCGCGGACCGATGCGGGCGATGAGGTTGTCATCAAAGGGCAGCACGCGGTTATTCTTCACCGCGGTCAGCGTGTTCCAGCCGGGACGCTGCGCGATGGATTCGGGCGTAACGCCCCACTGCGCGTCGCCCAGCAGAATGAGATCGGGGTCCATGCTGAGCAGTGCTTCCAGCCCGATCTGCGCCCATTCGCCGGATAAAGAAGCGCCGATGTTGATGCCCCCGGCGGTCTCGATCAACGCGGTATAGAACGTACCCGGTCCGGGTGTATAGGGCTTGGCTGGATCGGTAGCATCCAGTTCGTAGTACACAGCAGGCTTATCCGAAATATCTTTCAGGGCAGCTTTTACCGCGTCAACACGCTTGCCCAGAGTCTTGACCAACGCGTCGGCTTCCTGGGTATGGCCGCTGAGTGCAGCAAGGGTTTGTAAAGATGTAAAAGTACCCTCCAGGTCTGAAGGATTGGCAAGGTAATACACTTTAAACCCCAGGTCTTCCAGCGACTGGACCAGTTCAGGGGTATTGATCGAACCCGCGATCACCAGGTCGGGCGCCAGGCTGACAATGGTTTCAAGGTTGTAATCACCAAACCCGCCGCCGATATCCGGGAGCGCCTTGGTGCTTTCGGGATAATCCGAGAAGGTATCGCGGCCAACAACCTGCTCCCCTGCGCCTATCGCGAAAAGCATTTCGGTTACAGGCGGGGACAGGGAGACAATTTTTTGAGCGGGCGCTTCCAGGCTGACCTGTCGGTTAAGGCCATCGGTCAGAGTGATGGGTCCCCGTTGGGTTTTGGCTGGGCTGCAGCTGATCAGAAGCAAGCCTGCCAATAAAACAATAATAAGTTGTGCAAATCTTCTTTTCATAAATCCTCCGGTATGTATCAATTGGTTAGCACATTCAGGCAGGGGAAAAAATAAAACCCCTGCCTTCCGGTCAGGGGATTGCTCAAGTTTTTTCGGGCATACTCCACCTCCTGTCCGCGAGGGCGGTGATAATGCCGTTTCTGGCGGGCGTCCTGGCTTGGAGACGGGTCTCCTTACAGTTGCGGGACAGCGCCGGACTTCCCTTGCGGGTCACCGGCTTCGCCTTTGAGCCCTCCCATCCGGGGGAGCGGGCACCAGAGCGGCTTGTTGTTGTGATGTTATTGTACAGATGATTTATGCGGGCGTCAAGCGCGGGAGGGGGATTTAACCACAATAACCTCCCCGGGGACTTTCGGCAAAAACAGATTCGGTAAAGATAAGCACAGATAACAACCTCATATTTTTATCTGTCATAAATCCCTCCTGTGGATATCAATACCGCTTTAAAATCCAATCACCCATTCACGTTCATGGATTGTAAATAACCAGTTTCATCCTGCATGACACCCACGGATTCAATATCCTCTTTCGTTTCTTGATCTTGTCTGGGAAGCACCGCCAAAAAGCCCTGCAAAGCCAGCGCGTGGCTTCCAGCACCACATAGGTCTCTTTGGGGACCTGTTCTTGAAGATATCTGGATATATCATCGTTGGAAATGCGTTGTTTGTCGACCACTTCCCCATTGGCATTCATCAGCACCATGAAGGTGCGCTTGAGATGCAGGTCAATTCCAAGATAAAATGGGACTATAAGCTTTCCTCCTTTTCTAAACTTGTTTGTCAGTTACTTCAAGTTTAGCAAATGGGCAGGGACGCTTTCATAGTATCACCCGATCTGCATCACAACTA
>Ga0315289_10012903_pt1 | contig 11739 bp, 10 predicted proteins | sample YL17G11_40_MG_FD_203452 | JGI IMG/M metagenome (GOLD analysis project Ga0315289, IMG submission 203452) | Sediment microbial communities from Yellowstone Lake, YNP, Wyoming, USA - YL17G11_40 | ecosystem: Environmental > Aquatic > Freshwater > Lake > Sediment | place: USA: Wyoming | collected... | reverse complement strand
GTTGATTCCGTGCGGCCGGCCGCAGCATACGTTGACCACGTCGTGCGTGTTGGATTCGTGCAAAAGACAAAGATAGGCGTCGCAGACGAACCGCACGTCGTTGAATTCGCGATGCACGTTTGTGTTGCCTATTTCGATCGCGGCGTCGCATCGTTTAAAATGGTTGACAATCTTGGGGACGAGGAATTGCTCCGATTGACCCACTCCGGTGTAATTGAACGCCCTGACAATGCATATTGGCAGGTAGCGCGCAAACCGCAGGGCGACGCGTTCCATGTCAATTTTGCTTTGCGCGTACGGGTTCATGGCGACCAGGGGCGAGGATTCGGTGACGGGCGACGCCGGGCTGCTGCCGTAGACGAGCACGCTGCTTGCCAGGAGGATCTTGCGCACCCTTGCTTTGCACGCTGTGACGGCTCGCAATACGTTTTCCGTGCCTTTGACGTTGATTTGGAACAGCTTTTGCTCGTCGCTGCACTGACTGGCGCTCACGCCCGCCAGGTGGACCACGTAATCAAAGTCCGCGTCCTGCACTTGCTGCAGCACGGAGTTGAAACAGCAAATGTCGCAGCGCAGACTGACAACGTCGTAGCCTTTGTCTGCGGCGATGCGCCGCAAATGTTGACCGGTGAATCCGGTGGCACCGGTCAGCAAGATGCGCTGTCGGCGCGAAGGATGAACCGACATGAATCGTCCTCCTGCGCGGGATGCGGCAGGGACGCTTCCAGTGACTCGAAGCGCGCGAGGTTGTGGAACTTGCGTATTCGAAATGAGCAATAAGCTGACGACAACCCTCGCGGTTTTTGCCTGGCATTTGTTTTTTCATGCAACGCGCGCGCCTCACGCAACATCCTGCGGTCTCATCGTCTCGTAAGACATGCGTCTGTGGCTGGCTTTCCTAGCCCTTGCGGCGGTCGTCGGTGCCCGCAGCGACGTTGCCACCCCACTGGCCGCTGTCAAGCGACGCCACGTCGCCGAAGCTGAAGCGTCGCTTCACCGAGAACACATTGGACGCATCCATCGCGTCATCTCTATGTCGCTATACGGCGACGATTCCGATTACGCATTTGGCGCGATTGAAAATGCCATGATTGTGCGGCGGGACTGGCCGTCTTGGAAGCTGTGGGTGTTTCACGATGAGGGCATCGATCAGTCCACGCTGACGGTGTTGCGCGATCTCGGCGTCGTGCTGCATCCCCGAACCGCGCCCGGCATCAAGGACCACAACCCCATGTTTTGGCGGTTTGAAGTGGCGAAACAAACCAACGTCACCCGCTTCTTGATCAGGGATTGCGACGCACGACTGACGCCGCGAGACAAGGCCGCAGTGGATGAATGGATTGCGTCCAACCAGTTTTTCCATGTCATGCGGGATCACCCGTTTCACGGCATGCCCGTCATGGGCGGCATGTGGGGCGCAGTCGGCGGCTTCCTGCCGCACGCATTTTTTGACGCTCCCCGGACGACGATAATTGTCTACAACGACGACCAACAAAAGCTGAAAAAATATGTCTGGCCGTTTGCGCGGCGGCATGCGCTGGTGCACGACTCGTTTTTTTGCGAGAAAGACGATTTCAAAGGGACCAAGTGGCGCCCTTTCCCCCAACAGCGGGTGTCTAAGTTCGACTTTGTGGGCAACAAGTATTTGAACGAAAACCGCTATCTGGGGCTGAACCTCACCCAAGAATGTCCTGTCACGTGCCGCAAGCACGTGGAGTGGGCTTCCTGTTGAGCTGCAATAGCGTCGCAAATCAGGGCTGCAAACACAGCCTGCAGTTGCGCACTTTGTAAAGCACGCTTGTCGGTGTTCCTTTTTTAGTCGAATGAATGTGCCAGGCAAATTTTGCACGCCGACCTATATACAGCTCGTCGTGCTTGTCGCAGCTTAATGGCAGACCGCGAGCTGCTGCCAACTCGAGCACATAGCCATGCTGAGTGCCAAGATTGCGAGCAACGCGGAAGCCGGCAATGAAAAGTCCCCGATCCACCAACGTCACGGCGCCAAGCAGCATAAAAAGGCAGTCATCGTCGCCGTGCTTGGCGCGTACTGCGCGTCGGGCACGCTGCTGACAATCGCCAACAAGCTGGCGATCAAGATCTTTCACTTCCCCAACGCCATCGTCGCTTTTCAAAACGGCATGACGGTGGCGATGTTGTGCGCTGGATCGGCGATTTCCCCCTCCGCGTTTGGCAACATGCCAACGGTGACGCCTGGCTTGATTCGCTTGTGGATGCCGCTGGTGGTGCTTTTTGTGTGCATGCTGACGAGCAGCCTGCTGGCCCTCATGCACGTGAGCGCCGTGACGCTCATCGTCATTCGCAACCTCAACAGCCTCACCGTTGCCGCCATGGAGTGGGCCGTACTCGGAGTGCGCGTGCCTCGAAGCGGGGTGGCTGCGCTGGTGGGGCTGCTAGCGGGGGCAGTGCTGTACGGGTGCCGCGACATGTCGTTCAGCGCGACAGGATATGCGTGGCTGGCGGTCAACATCGTATCCACGACCGCGTACCAGGTTCGCGTCAAACAGCTCATTTCGGGGCATGTGTTGCTGCAGGGGGTCGGCCCACTCGGATTTGCCTACCTCAACAACCTGCTGTCGTTGCCGTTGTTGGCGCTGATGTGGCTTGGGAGCGGGGAAGCAATGACGATGAAGGACGCCGCGATTGACCGCGCCGCCGCTGCTGTATTGCTGACGTCGGCCCTGCTGGGATTCTGCTTGAGCGTGACCGGTTTCAAACTCAACATGCTGATCAGCGCCACGTCCATGATGGTGGCCAACAACGTCAACAAGGTAGGTCAAAGAGAGGGGGTGGTGAGAGTCGAACGAAAGGTCGAACGCATGGAGGAAGGATGGGGGGAGGAGGCAACTTGCCCACCATGCATGGCGCCGCCCACCAATTCGCAGTTTTTCGTCATTTTAATCAGCGAGGCCTTTGTCCAAACGACGCTGGACGCATTTTCAACGACAGGAACCATCCTGGTAATTTTCTTTGGTGTTGTTTACGCGTCCATCAGAAGCACAAAAAAAACATGAACTTGCAAAAAAGTAGCAGCGCTCTCTTGTCCACTCCGGCGCCCATTGCACGATCGCCTGCGGGTCCACGCGGTCATGCCGCTTTGGCAGGCGCTCATTCGCGTTTCCTTGCTTGCAGTGGCGGCCCATGCAAACCCCAACGCCGCGGACGGCAGTCAGCTTGGGACCAACGAAGTCACGCTCTACAGTCCGTTTTACATGTCGAAAGACGGCTCCGACATGAACCGCACGTGGAACGCTTTGACAAGCTGGACGCATGTGGTGCCGCAGCGCAACGTGATCATGTTTACGGAACTAGCGACCTCGTGCCAGTGGCTGCAGCATCGTTTTCCGTCAATGCTCTGCGTCACGTCGTGCACGCACAGCCAAGTCATGCGGCAAGACTTGCGCTGCGTGACAGCGACCGCCGCTACACTGGCTTCCACCCCATACTTGTGCCTCATCAACAGCGACATCATGCTCCTCCCCGATTTTAAGAATGCTTTGCTTGCCGGCTCAAGCTTGGCCGGCATCCAGGAGCCGCTGGTGGTCGGCCAAAGGACAAACGTACTTATGGACACGAGAATCGATTTTGGTCGTCTCGACTGGGCGGCGCGCGTGTCCGCAACGGCCAAACGGGCGGGAAAGTTGGACGGATCCTGCGCCCTGGACTATTTTTTCCACAAGAAAGGCATGTGGCAACACGTCGACATGCCACCGTTCGTCACTGGCGTCATGATGTGGGATCGCTACCTGCTTTCGGAAGCCAACATGCATCCAAACGTGACAACAGTGGACGCCACGAGATCCATCACCGCCGTCCATCTGAAAAGCACCGGCTACAAATCATTCACTCTCAGAAATAACTGGGACATGAACGACCGCATCTGGAAGAGTAGAAAGACTACGGCCAGGCAAGATGAAGGCTCGACCAATAAAACGGACCTGCGTTTGTCGCCCGATGGATCCTTGCAAGCGAACGCGTGCTCGTCGAAAACAAGGTTTTCGCGATCATGGCGCATTTCTGTGCGCAGGTTTTCGTGCGTGTCAATCGAATCAGCGTGCGGTGTCGAGTTTGCACACCGGAAAGTGAATACGTAACATGAATGGTACGGCAAGGAGTCGACCGGCTCGTGCGTTCAACACTTTGTGAAGCACTAACACCCGTGAGGAACTCCCGGATACGATTTGGCAACGGCTTGAGTGTACGTGGCATGCAACATGTCGCTGCTCGGCCTGGGGTGGCAGTCCGCCCCAAACAACCTGGGAATCAAAATGTCGCGCCACGTTCTCATGATTTTGGCCAGCTGCAGTTCACTGAAGAATTCCATCGCCGCCGAAATGACTGTCCATGCTTTTTTGTCGTTGATGAGGATGGCCTTTTCGACGAGATCGTCGATGGAATCAAAGTAAATGAGGTTGGAAAACGTGTACATGTCGGCAAACTCCAGCCAAAAGTCGAGGCTGTCGGGATCGATGTCGTCATTGGGGTCGGGCCAGTGTTCAAACCCTTTAGCGGGCGGCAGCGGCGACGGTTTGCCGCGAGGCGCTGGCCAGGTCATTTCAGACAGCATGTTGTGCTGCAGATGCCACTTGATCAACAGCTGTTTCGAGGGCACAAAGATGGGAATGGCCATGCGGTAGAGCTCAAAAAAAGTCATCACGCTTACCGTGTACGGCAGAAAGATGATGGCGCGGTGCTGAGCCAGCTGACTCATCTCGTACTTCGCGTACAAGTCGGGCAGCCAGTCCGCCTTCAAGCCGCGACCATACCTTTCAAATTCCCTCTTGATTTCGTCCACGATGCCGGGCGCTCCAATCCTGCGCGGCATGATGAGCAGTCCTAGGTCGTCCCGCGGAGCATAGCGCACCGGCACATCGCAGTACGACGGCATGTAGGTGACCCGATTGTCGCCGAGCCCCGTAAAGTACTGCACGTACTTGGCGTCAAACAAACTGTTTGCGACGATGACAAATCGTTTGTGGCCACGCGCCATGGCCTGCAGAGCGGCGGTCCAAGCTTTCCAAGCGGCCGGATCGGCGGCGCCGACTTCATAGCGAACCGGCACAATGAGCAGAATTGGCCGGTCGAACGGTAGGTACAGCAGCGTCGACGGCATTGCATAGCTGACGACGAACGCGTCCACGGTGGCCATTTCGGGATCGGACGCGTACGATTGCCAGAAAGATTTTTTAACGTCACACGTCAACGCCAGCATGTTTGTTCTATTGATGACGCGCAAGTCTGTGGCGCATGTTTGCGTGATGTGGCAGTGGTCCGAGAGGCTTTTATCCAGCATGGTCAATTCTGGGAAACCGGGCTGTCGCGACAGCAAGGCAAGCATGTTTTTCATGTCCTGCGGCGGCGCGATGTGGAGGTCGGACGACCAAAACGTGATGCGCTCGTCAACGCATATAGGCCCTTTGCCCTGTCCAACTCTGTGCTTGCGACCTTGGTGGACAATTTTTGATGCTCTGTCCGTGGCTCGGCGCCGGGTCTTGCAGGCAGCCACGCTGAACAGCGCGAACAAGACCATGCATTTCACAGCGTGAATCTTCATCGGGAGCGTGTGTGTTTGAGCCGGTGAAAGTGCGGGCAAATACATCTCAGTGGTGCTAGCAATGGTGCTTACAAAGGCAAAAATATAAAAAAAATCAAGATTGGTGCGCCAGCATTGCGCGCGCTGCGCGTAAAACGTCGTCCACATCGACATGCACCATGTCTTGGCATGCGGTCTCTCTAGAAAGGATGCCGTGGTACCGCATGCCTAGCTGAGACGCCAACACCGCAAAACAAATGTTGGTGTGAGGCTCATGGCACAGCGCTTCGACAATGGCGGTGCCGGGTACAGCAAACATCATGTTGGCCAGTCCGGCTCCATGCGATCCCACGATGAGGACGGCGCGTGAAAAGACGTCGCGTGTTTGGTCGTGCGGAACCGTGGCAGCGTCAGAAAACACGACCAGTCGCAGCCCCATTTTTTTGGACAGATCCTGTAATCCTCGTCTCACACCTTCATGCGACGACAACCGGCGGGTGACGGTCCGCTCGATCAGGACAATGGTGTCGGATGGAGCGCGCTCGCCATCGTCAGCAATTGGAGTCGCGCCAGCTCTCAGCGCCCGATTCAGCGCCTGCGCCCGCAGCATGGGCAAGCCGCCGCACCCCGACCCGGCGGGCGACAAAACCAACCTTGCCTCAACGTCGCCCTCGACAAGTCGCGATTCCGAAATGCCTAGTTGCCGCGCCAACCACAGAGTCAATTCGTTCTTGTCGGGCACGTGGACAGCAACATGCTCATTGGCGCGCAAAAATGTCACATACGGAGCCAGACGCGTGAAACACTCTACGATCTTGTGGTAATAGGCCGATCCAAAGTTCTGAGATGCCACAAAGACGACGTCGCGACGCTGCAAAGTGCCCGGCTGATCCACGGGCAACGCGTCGGCATTGCACTGGTTGGGCACGAAGCGCCATCCTTGAGCGGAGACTGTGCCAACAGAGTCCACGGAGGCGTTTTCAATGACGTGCACAGACTCGGTGTATTTAATTGGGCGATCTAGATAGGCGACGCGGTACATTGTGCAGAGTGGACAGTCGACGGCGCGAATGGCGTCGGCAGCGCCCGCATCAACATCGTACATGCACCTGCCGTTGAGCGTGCTGCGCAGCGGCTCGGCCCCTGATTCGATGACGAAACAAGAAGCCTCGCTGAATGTCGGCATGAAGTATCGCGACGTCAGAAAGTTTGATCTGCCTCGATGATTTTTAGCCCAGGCGACGTAAAAGCTGCGCGCGCCGTAAAACAGCACGTTTTGGGCGTACGCGGAGCCTTCTTCCAGAAAAACCAGTGTTTTGGAGGGTTTGGGCGATGATGGACGAGTTGCGTCAGGCAGCGGACGCGACAGCGCGGACGTGCTGACGACATGCTGCAAGGACCCGTGACCGGCGATTTCTCTCGGACGCGGCGCTTTGACTCTCTTTGTCCTTTGAGGCTGAAGTTGCTGAAACGTGTCGACCATTTTTTGCAGTTCACCGTTCAGCAAAGCCAGCTTGCTCTCGACGTTTTCAATGGCCGTGCAATCTTTTGTATCACCACATCCGATTACGGTCACGTTTCCAGACGCACTCACCAGGCGCGCACAGTCGCGTGTCGAGCTGGGCTTTGCGAATGCTTCGCATCTTGTGACAAAGCACAGAGCGCAGAGCGCGGCCAAACGGGCGGTCAATTTGGCGGCCATGACGATGGCAGCTTTTTGAGACATTAGCAAATGTGCGTGATGGTGTGCATTGTTGCGTCGAAAGCAAGCGGGTTTCCACGAAAAACGTGGCAAAATTGCAGTACTCGGCGACCATCACAGCCCCGGTATTTGAAAAGCAATACGACTGGAGAGGGCTCAGCACCAAAGATCACCCCGTCCACTCCGGAAACCTCCACAACAACACCGGTACCAGCAGCCCCAGGTCCGAGGTCGTCTCTATGACAGATTCGGTTTGCGGTTCCACTCCTTACGATATGGGGGGCGCTTTGTTTGGTATTTACCACCATTAAACATATTATGAAACCTTATGCACTCATCACTAATCATCTGTCGATGAACACATTCGAGCGGCTGAACATCTCGAGCAGGTATCGTTTGCTGGTCAATCATACACGTTCTCTGCGGCCAAGTAATTACCGGCGCCCTCGCCGTTGCGGCGCACCACTTTGTAACCTTGTCCATTGAGCCATTGCAGCCCGTTGTGAGATACGTTCGACAAGGCCGCGCCGTGCAAGACAATCACGCGTGGCCTGCATGTAGACATTACGCGTGAGAATTCGTTTTTGTTGTCCAGAACCACCATGTCGAATGTCACGCCACGCTTGCAGTATTCATCCACTGCCGCTTTGCGCAGCTTGCACGACACGAACGGATACTGCGACAGAGTGCGAGACTTGATTGCTCGCCGTCGGGCGTCGGCGTCGACGGTCACAAACTTGGTGTCTACACGGCGATGCGTGTTGAGCCCTCGAGCGACGCACATCGAGCTGCCGCCGTCATTCCAGAATCCACTTTCGAGAACACTATTAACGTCGGGCCGGGCCGCCAGCTGGAAAAGGAGCGTGCCAAGCTCGGTGTCCAACCCTGCTTGGCGGTCCGCCTCGACCGATCGCGCGGTCACTGGAGGCAGCACGCGCAAAGATTTCAGCGTTTGTGTGCGATTAGGTGCGTGTGCGCGCATGCGAGCCAGCCAATAGTCCGCACGCAGTACGTCGGGAACGCACGCGCTGCGGGGCTCGGGAAAGGCCGCCAACGTGGCCGCATGCACCTCTGTCCAGTCGTTGACAATCATCACCGGCAAGCCAGCAAACAGCTCATTAATCGAGGAAGAATTGACCACAGGGACGGCGTTGAGCAGGACCGCTTCCCACGTCCTGTGACAGTCGACGCCGTTGCCCGGCGGGCTCAGCACGAATTTGGAATCGGCAATGTCGCGCAAGTAATCGGAATAGTTCAACCGCTCGCGGCGGACAAAGGTTCCTGGCACGGATGCGACGTGATCGACGGCGCTCTGACGGGCGGCTTGGTTGGTGGTGCGATCCATGTTGACGTACAGCGCGTGCTTGCGTTTCTGCCACTGCATGCGTTGAGCATGCAATGCATTTTGCACAACGGCAAGGTTCCCGTGAGGCCAGTACCCATTGGCCAGACTGAGCGGGATGGGAACGAGTTTGGCGTGAACCGCGTCGGGGTTGATGGCGTACCATGCCAGCAGCTTGGAGTCGTTCAGGTATGTCGCATGGGACGAAGGCGCAGGAAAATCAGAATTGTGAGTGGCCAAGACAAAATCAGCGTCAATCTGGGGATAGACGATGGCGAAAAACTCGTCCATGTAGTCCGTTTTCAAAAAAACAACGTCGCCGATTCGAACTTTGCGAGCAAGCGCTCTCCAGTCGTCCCCTTGAGTTGTGTCGTCAAAAATGTGGTCGGCGAAAGAGCGAAGAGTGTCTCCCGTAAAGAGCGGATACGAGCTTGGTCTGCCGGGAGTGGCGTGCCCAAACAATCCTCGCAAATGCTGCGAAGGCAGCAGCGTCGCGTTGCACGTGGTTGCACGTTGTTGCAGCCTGAGACGAAGCGCCCAGCGGTCTGGAGCGACGCGTGTATTCGACAAAACAAACCACGCAGCAGTAAAGCAAGCCGTCGCCGCCAGCATCCGTAAGCGCGCGGCTTCATCGCGTTTTCGCATGCTTTCTCCCTGGAGACAAATTATTTGAGAGACCACATTTTGGGCGTTAAAACAAGAGCGCGATTATCATCGCGCTCAATTGCATTTGCGCCCCAACCATGAAGTTACAAAGAGTTGACACCGAGCTCAAAGATCATCGAAGATTCAGACTGGAACGAGCGCGACTGGATCATAAAGTCGAATATTTCTCTCATCGCGGAGTACACATCTCCGCGCCCGCGTCACCCAGTGGTCGACATTGGCATTCCACGAAAATTTGGCTGCCCTGCCGGTGCGATCCCTGTGTCGCTGTAGGTCAAACAGTGCGGGTATCGGAGACGGCGGCGTGCGCGCCAGACACGTGGTTGTTTGGAGCGTTCGGGGGCTGTACTTTGGGTTTTTGTTTTTTAAATGTTGCCAACATGTTATCGCTGCCATTTTGCACTGCCTACTTGGTCACGCAACAAATCCGCGGCGCACGCGAGGCCCTCATGCTTCCATTCTGCTCGCGCCTGGATCCGATGGCGAGCACAGGGCCCGCGCCGCCGCTACCTGAATCGTCGAAATACCACCAAGTGCATCCCTCCATGGCGACGCTGGAACCGCTCAGCCCCTTCGAGATCGACGATGTGTTCAATGGGTCTGAGGACGACGCGTTTTCGTCGTTCATGGATCCGGTTGTGGGGCCTCCTGAATGGGAGGGCCCTCCTCCGAGCGGTCCCGGCAAGGCCGCGCCGGCCGTCGACCGCTCCCCGGGCGCCGGCACAAAAGCGGGCAACCCGCGCCGGCGCCGGCGGCGGGAACCGGCAAAGCTGGGCGACGCGCCAACGTTTGAGAAGCGCATCACCAGCGACACGTACCTCCGCCGCCTCTACCTGACGCGCCAGCAGGCTGTTGCGCTGTCGCCGATCATGGCCCGCGTCGCCGAGATGCACGACCACACCGAAGACCATGCGACCACCGTGTCGGCCAGGGTCGCCGTCCTGGACGAGCATAACGTGCTGCACGAGCTCGAGTGCAAATGCTACCTCTCGTCGCGGGAGCACCATTTCGTGCTGTGCACCGGGTGGAGCGCGTTGACCAAGCAGAGCGGGGTCGCGCTGGGCGACGCCGTCGTGTTTAGCCGAGTCGGCCAAGGCCGTTTTAGGGTTGAACGCGTTAAAGGGGGCGTTTGAGGTCACTATCTGGGGGCTTGCGCTCGTTGCGAGTAAACCATGGGAGCGCGTGGCTGCCGCTCATCCGAAACGGGGGCCCTGGGTTCCATGTATTGCATTGATGTCGGTCCATCCTCTCCTCTCCCATGCGGCCACTGCCGGCCCACCCCTCAGCCCTCCATCACCCTCGTCCCGCCCCCGTCAGCCCCCCCAACGCCATCATATCCCGCATGAAGGCCGAATTAGGGCGCACGAACGAGTATTCGATTACCCAAGGCATCGCGCTCACAGCGCCCGCGTTGTGGTTGACCTCTCACGAAAACGGGTACAGGCCGGCCGCCTCCATCGCCTAAAAAAAGGCAAAGAACTGGTGCACACCCGAACCAGGGCCCGTCAGGTTGGTCTTGGGCTGCCGAAAGTGGAGCTCGATGAGCACCTGGTCGACACGGGCCAGGGCGCCGCCGCGCGCCAGCTCGCAAAACGCGGTCCACTCGCAGCCGTCACAGTCAACTTTGAGGAGGTCCACCCGGTCGTGCCCGAGGGCGGCCATCATGGCGGGCAGCGACAGGAGCGCGGGCAGCACGTCGGCGGGCGCGAGGCCGACCCGGTCGAACCGCACGCCGACGACCGGCGCCGGCAAGCCGTCCACCGTGCGATCGCATGCGTGCACCGCGCACCCCGTCCGATTGGCCAGGTCGGCCTCGAAGCTGACGTCGCCGCGCACGCCGACGCTCCAACCGCCGCCAACGATCCTGCTCCGATGCTGCAGTGCGCCTACCAAAACAAACGCGCTCATCCACCACCCTTCCCGCACGCCGGGTGGAACGCCGCCGACTCGACGCGCCGGTCCTCGTCATGCCCGTCTTGCTTGTACAGCGTGCGCGGCGCGCCAAACACGCCTCCCGCGACGTCGTCTTTCGCCGCTTGCCGCCGCTGCAGCAGCCAGGCCCGGTACTCGGCGTCGAGCGCGCCACCGTCGGCGCGCGCCGCGGGCGACCGGCCGCAGCGCTCCTCTGTGTAGTCGACCGGCGCGTGCCCCGACACCCACCCGTGGCGCGCGTACGCGCGCAGGTTCATGTCGTGCTCGTCATTGCTGTCGCCGGAGAAGCGGACCTCGTCCAGGTAGCGGACGCGGGCCGCGTACGCGGCGCGCACTGCGAGCGGGCCCCGGTTGCCGCTGTCGCGCACGTGGAATATGCAGCGGTGGTCGGCATCGGTCGGTTGCGTCGCCAAAGGATCAGAGCATTTCGCTCCTGTCACCGGGCCGGGCCGCTGCGAGTAGTCAAAGCCGTGCGCGCAGCGCGCGCTGACCGAAAACACGTCGTCCCACTGCCTCAGCGGCACCGTCAGCGCCACGTTCCACCCG
>Ga0315289_10012902_pt1 | contig 11739 bp, 9 predicted proteins | sample YL17G11_40_MG_FD_203452 | JGI IMG/M metagenome (GOLD analysis project Ga0315289, IMG submission 203452) | Sediment microbial communities from Yellowstone Lake, YNP, Wyoming, USA - YL17G11_40 | ecosystem: Environmental > Aquatic > Freshwater > Lake > Sediment | place: USA: Wyoming | collected... | reverse complement strand
TTATAGTCGTACCGTACTTTTCCATAACAAATGCAACTGAATCACCTGCAGGTGAACCCAATTCACCATCCAGCACAGCAACGTATTCTACAAAGGCATCGAGAAATTCCATAGCCGACGCATACTGCGGCATATCAGCATTTTCCAGTTGCTGACTAAATGCCGTAGTAATTGAAGCAAACATTTCATCTGTCGGCGGCATATCAGGCGGCGCTATTTCATTAAACACCTGAACCATTGCAGCCATCCGTGTACCATCGGGATCCTTCAGAATTGCGGCATATTTGGTAAATCTTGCACATGCATCGCACGGCTGTATGTCCGGGGAAGCGGCAAGAGCGCTGTTTATGGAGACCTGAATGGTTTCACTTGTTATTCCAAGTTCCATCGCTACAGCGTCCATCAGCACGGGACAACCCTCGATTTCCGGTTCCACAAACTGAGGCAGCGGTGCATTCGGCAATACCGGAGGTGGCGGCGGCAGGTGAGTTCTATCCTGATGCGCGATGGCAGCGGTGCGTGGTACATTTTATCGTAATGTCTTTAGCGTGGTACCCAAGGGAAGGGTCAAGGATGTTGTTGTGATGCTCAAGGCGATTCACGCTCAGGAAGATAAGCAGGAGGCACAAAGCAAGGCCGAAGTGGTCGCCAAAAAACTGGAAGATATGAAGCTCAAACAGGCCGCCCAAATTGACCGGGATGACGCCGCAGAGACGTTAAGCTATTACGCCTTCCCGCGTGAGCACTGGCGACAGATTCGCACGAACAACCCATTGGAGCGGGTAATGCGTGAGATACGACGCAGAAGCCGTGTTGTGGGCTGTTTCCCGGATGGTAACAGTGCCTTGATGTTGGCTGCTGCCCGATTAAGGCATATCGCGGACACGAAATGGAGTACGTATAGGTATCTGAACATGAACCGGCTGAAGGATCAGCAAACAGAACAACATTTTCAACTGGTAGAGGCAGCAGATGACCTGATTGAGAGAGACATCTAAGAAATGTGCGAAAGATTCTTGACACTACCCGCCTTTTATCCAGCACAATAGCCATTTAATAATAAAATAACGCGAGCTGTCCCCCCTAAGTGTAAAAACCTCAAGCGGCTGTAGAGAACTCTTAGAACGGTTTTTCTCATTCCAATGTGAGCTAATACGCACCTTTCCCGTGCAAAACCGCCGGAATGGTTCGAAGTAGAATTCTAAAATCGAGAGACAATGACCAATGTTTGATGTACCAGTTGTCCCACTTGATTAATTTACGAAATGCGATATCACTTCTACCCTGAATTTGCCATAATCCGGTTATTCCCGGCTTGATTCCTAATCTTTTGAGCTGTTTTAAGTCACTATTTTCTACCTGGTCTAATGGAAGCGGACGAGGCCCAACTGTGCTCATATCACCTTTTAGAACGTTCCATAACTGGGGTAGCTCATCAAGGCTGTATTTTCTTAAGAATTTGCCGATATTTGTGACGCGAGGGTCGTTTTTAATTTTGAATATGGGGCCATCGGCGTCGTTTTTATTTTTTAGCATTGAGAGCATGTCATCTGCGTTTGACACCATGCTTCTGAACTTATAAAAATTGAATACTCTACCTTTCTTGCCGAATCTTTTGGAGATATAGAATATTGGCCCTCTTGAGTCAATTTTTATTAATATTGCCAGAATAACAAATAGCGGCAAAAGCAAAATTAGCCCCAGTCCAGATATGGCCATATCAATCATCCTTTTGCCCAAAAGTTCTGTGCCGTGGATATTCTTGGTTATATATTCAATTGTGGGGATGTATCCAATATGTGAACTTTTTAAAAGACCTACTGATAGCCCAAACCGCTCCGGGATTACCCTTATACTTACATTCAAATAACCGCTTGAGTTTATCAACTGAGCGATTTTCTCTTTCTCACCGGGAATGGTTACCAGTACCACATCAACAAAATTCTGCTGAACTAATGTCTCAAAATCACAAAGCCTGCCTAATACCCTATATCCCTCAATCTCAGTGCCCTTTTCTTTGAAGTCATCTAACAACCCCACTATTTTTAGCCCTAAGTATGGTGTTTGGCGAATTTCATCTATCAGCCCTTTTGCAAAGCTGCCGCCCCCAATGATTAAAGTATTAAAATTATTGTATCCATGCGCCACAAGATATCGTACTACAAATCTTTTAACCATGCGCCAGAGCGAAAATGTTCCCAAAAGCAGCAGGCAGTTAATAATGAATGTCGGCTTTGGAAGAATAACTGTTTTGGAGAAATATATAACAGCGGCAGTTGCCACGCTGGAAAGAATGATCGCTTTCCATACCAGTGATAATTCTTTCGGAATAGTCAGCTCTCTTTCCGTTCGATAGAGATTACATATAATAAACAGGAGAATCGTAAGTGTCCCCCAGAGCGAGTAAATCAAGGCGTATTCTCTTAAGTAATCAAAAGACAGATTTTTGACAAAAGGAAGATAAAATGAAAAGAGGAACAATATAATATCTATAAAAAGGTAAAAACCAAATATCCACGTATCCCTGTATCTTGATTTCTCCATTTTTCATCTTCCTTTACAAGCTAAACCAATTTAACTTTGCCCAAAAATCCTGGTTATATAAAGATTCACTCTTCTGGAAATCAAATGCAACAACCTGGTGATCTTTCTTCACCTGAGAAAGAATCCATTCATGGGTAAATTCAATAACACCTTACCAACTTATCTTACTGGGCTGCGCTGGGCTTCGCCCCAGCGAGTCGGATACCCTCTAATCCGCAATGGTACACTTTTGGGGGGTCAGAACACGGGGGTCACATCACTATTCAGTTTCAATTCATCCTAATCTACATTTCCCACCCAGAACTAATTCATTACCTGAGGTAATTTTTTTCGATTCTGTAACGCATTTATCTCTTGATAACATTTTATCCTTTGGGACAAATCTTTCTTGTTTTCAAATATTCATCGTAGGATATCAGTCTTTCATTACTAATCATGCAACTAAACAAATTTTCATAGAAATCAGTAATCCATTCCCAATTGTAATACTTTTCAATTCGTGATCTTACTTTCTTCCGGAAATATGTCACTTTTTCAGGGAAATCTATCAGTTCCTGCAATTGTTCAGACAGACTATCAGGTATCCGGTCCTTATCAAACGAACATCCACAGTCACCAATTACTTCCATGTTTACATCGCTGTTTCGAACCAGGACACAGTTCCCGAACCCCATTTGATCAAGTAACGCGGGTCTGGTACCATTAACTCCGGAAGGTTGTACATAGAGGTATGCATGAGTGCTTAATTGAGCATAATCTGCTTCAAAGGCGTAACCAGTAAACACTACCCGCTCGTCCGCAATCTTATAAAGATACCGCTTGTATTCATCGGCATAAGTAGCATCCCCAACGATGACCAGCTTTTTCTCAGTTTTAACTTGCTTAAAGGCATTAATAATGAGATCAATCGCATTTTCCGGAACAAAGCGACCTACGTATAAGATATATTGATCCGGTTGCAAATCCCATTTATCTAAAGCTTCATGACCTTCATCGCGAATAATATTTGCACCATAAGGCACAAAAACGGTTTCCACACTGTATAGTTTTTTGTATCTTTTCTGAATAACCCGTGCGTCGGAAACGATTACTTGTGCCGTCTTAGCAGCTACCCATTCACACCGTTTCTGGTACCAGCGTGCAAATCCCGACCACTTTCCCCTCGCCCAATCTTCTCCGTCCACATTCAGTAACACTTTTGAGCCTGATAGTCTCGGAATCCAGACGAGAGGACTATTACCTACGATACAATAATAAATGATGTCATACTGTTGAAAAAGTGCATGGATGGAAGAAAGAAACGTATGGGTAATTGTGTCAAGATGCTTCGAAGGAATAGACGGAAGGGATATAATGCGTACGCCTTTATATTCTCCTTTGACATCCTTGATTAAATGAGACCGGTTATAGACAGTAACTTGATGACCCCGATTTATAAGACGAGTTGCCAACTGTTCGTAAAATGTTTCAAAACCACTATACCGAGCAGGAATTCCACGGGTACCGAGAAGGGCTATTTTTAATCGACTCACCACTGTAGTTTTTTGTTATTCGTATCGATGATTAAGAATCTTATTATAAACAGCTAATGTGTCAAGTGCAGTTTTTTGCCACGAAAACTGGGCAGCTCGTTTTAATCCTTTTTCAGTAAGAGTTTTAGATAGATCGGGATCGCTCAAAATTCTCACAATTGCCTTTTCTATTTGATATTCCTTTAGCGGATCAACTAATAGAGCTGCGTCTCCAGCGACCTCAGGCATGGAAGAAGTATTGGATGTAATTACGGGCGTGCCACAGGCCATTGCTTCAAGAATAGGTAGACCAAAGCCTTCATAAAGTGAAGGGTAAACAAAAACCCTAGCCGAATTATATAGTAATACCAATTCCTTATCTGGTATATAACCAGTAAATACAACATCGCTTTCTAAAGAATAATTTTTGACCGCATCGTATATATGAGAAAACCTCCACTGGTCTTTCCCCACAATAACTAATTTAACACACTTAACCTCACGGCGGACACGATCAAATGTACTGATTAGCCGTAACAGATTCTTCCGTGGCTGGAGATTGCCAACTGCTAATATATAGTCCGAGCCAATTCCATGGCGCAACCGAACTGATTGCAACAATGCCTCATCATGAACTAACCCAAACATTGGATTAGAAGCTTCAAGCGTCACATATACTTTATCCTTCAAGAAAGGATATACCTCCACAATCTCTTGCTTGGCATAATCCGACACAGCAATAACTGCACTTATACGTCTCAAGGTAGCCGCTAATAGTGTTGCGAACAGCAATCTGTCTCTTGGCGAAAAGAACTCTGGGAATCGTTTGAAGGAAACATCATGAACTGTAGTTACTATGGGACAGGAGGCAAAAAATGGAGCAACGTAATTAACATGTAGTATATCTGCATGCCAATCCCGAGATGCAATCCATAATGCATAAAGTATCCTACCCCAATTGCTATATGAACGTAATTGCACTGGCTCAACATCCGATAAGTATTCAGGGAGAATGGTATTTTGCAAAATAGCAGCGCCACATTTAACACCAGGTAATTGAGATAAGGCATGTAGAAGACTTAAGGTATAGGTCTCATTTCCTGTTTCACGAGATCCTATCAAGTGAGCGTCAATCAGTACACGTAAACTCAATTTTGACCTCTTCTTTTTTGTGAATCATTTCTAATGGAAGTCCACCAAGGACAATCAAGAACAATGATATAATCAATATAGGGATTAGTTTTCAATATTTCTTCAGCCCAAGAACCACATAAAATACCAATCTTTGCTTTCGGAAATGCCTCTTTCAGAGAACGGTAAATTGGTGTTGAAAGAATAACATCTCCAATATGATCTATTCTGGCAATAAGAAATGAGGAAGGATCTTTTCGGTCATTGCTTTTTGTTATATCGATTACTCGAAGTGGGTACGTAAATATGAAAAGAAAGATATTAAGTACCCAAGCAGCAATTCTTTTTTTTCTACTTCTAACCTGCATACTATATAGTCAAGTTCCCGTCTTTTTTAATCGTTTTTCCCAATGTTAAATAACAATGATTAAAATGGATTTCAGAGTGACATCACAGATTAAGTATGGATTGACTTTTATTCCGGTTATATAACGCACAAATTTTTCTGTAAGTACAATATATCCCTGCTGAAACAGCGGGTATGAATATATATTCCATTTCTCCACGGAATCGCGCGTTCCCTACAATGGTTAAGCCGTAAATAATAGAATACACGAACACATAGATTAAAAGACACAATGCATATTCCCTATGAAAGCGACCCCAAAATAATCTTGAAGCTAAAACCATGATTAAGAATAAAGACCAATAACCAACATGTAAATACCAGAATTTAATAGCTTCAGCATCGCCTGTGCTCCTTAGTAAAGATCTTGGAACCGCCGTCCAAAGCCAAATAACTTTTTTAATAAATCTCTGAAGAAAAGCAGCGGGATCTTGTATAATGTAATGAATGGATTCCTTGAAAAGAGCATCCATGAGTTCAATTTCAGACACATGACCAATCAGCTTATAACTTACTGGTGGATAAGCGTTTGTGACATCTATGCCTCCCTCAACAAATGCAGACCCTGTTGCATGCGGATTATTACCCATCCAGAGTTCCTTACCAAAACTATTTTTAATAGGAATCAGCCTGCCGTGTACATGATAATTTCTAATTGTCCAAGGTGTGATAGACAACAAAGTAAGAATCCCAGTGAAAAAAATCACCAAAAACACTCTGGTATTTCCGCGCATTAATTGCCTAAATCCACAGATGATTGCTAATATCCCCAGAGGAGCAAGAATAATCGGTTGAAATAATCCACCTATTCCTGTTAATGTACCCACCAAAAAAATTCGCCATGCGGACCAAGATTCACTGCTGGCAAGAATTAACCAGCCGTACAAAAGCCAAGGTTGCAAAGCCATTACAAGAGATACTTGAACAATTCGCGTTGGATACCATCCGTATAATGGCATAAAACAGACAATCCACCTTACAATAACGGTTGTTCTTGAATTAAACCACCGCTCTGTCAACCATCCCACTGGATATACAATTGTACTTACTAACAATGCCTGCAGAAGGCTCAACATCAAATAGGCATTTTCTGTCTGTCCAAATATTTTCCACATGATTAGTAACAAAAAAGGGTAACCTGGAGCTTGCCAACTTGTAGACTCATCTGGTCGTGCATAGCTGATACAAAAACCCTTGCCCTTCAGCATGTTGTCAGCTATTCCCCCACTTTCCCAAATGAGTGGTTGTTTGTAATGACCTAATAAGACAACTATTAAGAGATGTAATATTAGGGAAACAACGAAAGGAGTAAGAGAATATTTTAAAGCATTGTATATCTTCGTTGTAACCATGTGTAAGACTAAGTGATGTTGATCCTGTTTAGCACTTTATTATATTTGCGCGGTTCGTGGAGTTCAGTTCAATTTACAAGCTAAATAAAAAATATATTTTACAGTCCAGCATGTTCAAATCGATTCTTTTTATTATCCTCATAAAGCGACTTTGCCATCACACCGAGCATTAGCTCGACAGCCGGAAATCCACCACGTATCCAGCCAAATAGCATCATAAGCAACAAACAAATAATAGCGGCTGAATAAACGGCATGGTTGAAACTGATTATTCCGTCCCTTCTCACGATAGGAATAATGTCACGGAAAAGGAATCTGAATATCCAGATGTATAAAGATGTGCCAACGATGCCCAATGTTGCCAGAACCATCCATAAGGTGCACTCGTATCGGGCGGAGGCCGCTGCTACTTGTAACTTAGAAAAGTAATTCAACTTTGAAAAGTCATACAACGCTACTGGATCGATGCGATTACCAAACAGAAAAGAAGTAAAATCGAATGTCCATCTTTTAAATCCCAGGTTAAACAGGTCAAAATGCCAGATATTACTAGCTTCTGTGCTATAGATTAATTGGGACTTCAGCCCCGGTATGAACGATAAGGAACGTTGCATCTCTAAGGGAAGATTTGGCAATAGATGCCCTTCATTGTATACAATAATAATGGATACAAATAATATAGGGAGTAAATATATCAACAATCTAATTTTTTTCGCCAATAGCATCCAAAGGATTATTGTTGAAAACGCCATGGCAACGGAAACACGTCCCTGGCCGACTAAGACTAAAACTAACAATAATATTATAAATATCACCATGATTGTTTTCATCAATCGGCTCTTGAAGAGATAGAACAAGATTATACTAAAAACTATCTGGTATAAAGCTGAACTGCGCAGATCAGTCGATGAGTATAACCACATAGTATCGGCTTCTGAAAAATTGAATAATGTAGGTTGATAGAAATAAAAAAGAGAAATGATAATACGGACTGTCACCATAGCAAATATAATGATAATGGCTGCTTTTACATACTTGGACGCTCCAAACTTGTAATAAAGCCAGCTAAACAGGAGGTAGGTAAGTCCTCCAGCATACACACGGATGATGCTACCACTACCGATTAGCAAATCAAGTTTTGCAGTATAGAAACTGATTGACATGTGCAATATGAAATACAAGATCAACAGCGGGAATGCCCACGAAATGGTGGCACGCTCCTGCACAATCACATGGTGACTCTTAATCATCGCCAGAATAAGAGCTGCTGCTGCTACTAAGACGCCGATTTCATCGGGATATACCTTAAAGCCTATCCAGAACACGCCGCCCCAGAACGCCATGAGAGGAAAAAACAGCCACCAGTATTTTCCGCTCCCCAACACCCATGTGATCACGAAAACGATTCCTAAAGCGGCACCAAAGGGTAAATTATATTTTTCTATCCTCGTGATAAAGAAATTAAAAAATACGGCGCCGATGGTTACAGCAATGAGAATACTGAGTATTTTTATCACAATGGGATTTTGAATACTTATGGTCTTCATGAGCGTTTTGTACGAATGATAATACTATTGGATACGTTCAGGAACATTTATAATCTTGTTAATCCTCGCCTCCCTTAGGGAGCAACCCGGTGGTGACCGAGGCCACGATACCGGGTGATTTGCCGACGCAGGTGATTGACGATGTCATGGATGCGCAGATTATCCACCAAAGCCAGCGACGAGCTTTCTGGAAATGGCCAGGGCGCCGAAGGCTGGCAAACAAGGACGATGCAGGGAACGTATTCCGCTGATCCCTTGCGGGCGGAATGGAAATCGCCGTAATTCACCCCGGAGGTGTGGTCGCCGTATAGGATTACCAGCGTCCCTGAAGGCAGGGACTCCAGATAGTTTTGCACGTTCCGGTCTAAGACGTGCATGCTGTTGAAGTAATTTTGCTGCCATTGCTTGCTGTGGGGGAATATCTCCTTTTCCTGGTCGCTGATGAGGTCGAAGGGACCATGGCTATCCAGAGTGATGATGAAATGAAACTCACAGCCGCGAGCGGTGCGTATTTTCTCACTGGACAGGCGGAAAATTTCAGCGTCCCTTACACCCCAGTAACTACACGCCAGCGGCCTCACTTGAAGTTCTTCCTTAAAATAGATTTCGTCAAAACCCATGCGCAGGAAATTAGGGTGCCGGTTGAAGATGCAGCCGTTGTTACCATGCCATGCCACGGTGTGATAGCCATTCTGTTGCATAAGACGGGGCAGGCTGTTGGTGTAAGAGATGCCGGGGACCATATAACTGATCATACGTGAACTGGGGGTGCCACCGGACAACACTGCAAAGTCCATATCGGCAGTGCAGACGCCATGAAAGGATTTTACCTTGAAAAGACGGTTTGTGCGCGCAAGTTGGTTGATGTAGGGGGTAACTTCCCTGCCGTTGATGCGATAATTCAAAATGTTAAAGCCAAAACTTTCCAGTTGTATGATTACAATTTTGTCCCCGACCGGCCATGGTGGCTCCGTTTTTGCGAGACTATCCGTGGAAACGCGTTGAAGCTCGATCAATTCCTTTGCAACTTCATTCGTATCCGGCGAGACAAAAGATTCGGCTACCCAGGAGACCAGATACCCATAGGTGTATATTGCACGCTTGACTGTTGTAATGCGGATGCTGGTAAACTTAAAGCTGGTTAATTGCATCGCAAGAACTAAAGTGGTAAAGAGGAGCAGGCATAACGCCGTGCCCCGCCACCGGAATTTGGACGGCTGTGGTGTGATCCTGAAAATCCAGACAATTTTAATAATCAGGGCGCCGATCAATAGGGCCCAGACGAATGGAGGAATAACCTGGACAGCAAATCTGGTCACCTGCAATGCTTCTTTGAGTGTTTTGATGGCATAATAAGCAGATAATGCCTTATGAAAGTACTGATTGTAGGCCACGATAATTAATGAGAGCAGGCAATCCATCAAGACGATGAATATCAGCAAAAACCTGCTGAATATAAGGAGAACGATTGCTGCGGCCAAGATGTCGAGAACGAGACGGATTAGCTGATAAAAATAAGGATGCCGTGTGATTGGAGGAACGGAAAAAGCGGAGGCCTGCAGGATGAAATTCTCCATAGTCCAAAAGAAAATTAATCCCCCAAATAGTAGAATGTATTTCCATGACCATTCTTTAGTGTGCGAGGTGGACATATTGTAACCGATCATAGGATTTACAGTAATTTCAGTGTTGAGTGATCCACAAGGTATCGGATTTTCCTTCCCTCATGCACTTATTGATTGCCTGAAAACACTGCGTTGCGGAAATATCTGCCATACAATACATTCTTAGATATTTACATTGTATAAGCCCGCAGGGCGAACAGGGGACTTCATGAACAACAATCTTTTCAGATTCAACATATTTGCCGAATTCATATATTGAGTTTGCTCCATTTCTTAAAACGATCGCCTTTGTACCAACCGCATTGGCAATATGTCTTGTACCAGTATCAACCGTTATCAGTAAATCAATTCTCTGTAGAATAGCGGCCAATTCTTCGAGTGATGTCTGCCCCGCCAAAGAAAAGGTTTTAAAATCCAGTTGTGATCTTATTTGTTCGATCAGACCTTCAAAAGGCTTCGTTCCTAAAAACAGGAGGTTTGGCTGCCACTTATCGTAAATCATTCGGCATAGTTCAACATACCGCGATGCCGGCCATAAATAGTTGTGCTGGGCGCTGGGGTTTATACCGATGATAGCCCTTTCTGGTTCAAACTCCATTGTAGCTAAAAATTCATCCGCCTTTCTATCTGACTCAGAAGAAATATAATAGTCAGGCTTCAATGAATAGTTTTCCGTATCTCCCCCCAGCCAATACCCCACCATGCGGAGTTTTTGCTTTGCAATCAATTCATTTCGAATAAAAGGAGGGCTAATGGTTAGAAAATATCCAAATCCTTTATGGGAAAATCCAACACGCTGGGGAATTCCGGCAAGCCACATTGCAAGGTGCTCCCGGTGATAGGATGTTGAACTGAAATTGATAGCAGTTTCCGCATTAACTCCTTTGAGAACTTTTATGAACCGGAAAAAACTACGAATGGTTTTTATGAAGCCGCCTTTCTTTTCAAGGAACCATGGTAAATCGATAATTTCAATTCCGGCAATATAAGGATTGTTCTCTAAGGCAGCTTTGCTGGATGATGAGACAATACAAATAATTTCTAATGCCGGATGCTTCTCTTGTGCAAATCTAATGGCTGGTGTTGTTAGAAGAACATCGCCAAGATGAGTGGATTCAATAATCAAAACTCGATTTCTTACACCTTGTTTTAATGGAACAAGTCTTAGAACCCTGCATATCACGAACAAGAATTTAAATATTTTGTCAAGAACCCATATCGTGTAGAAATTTTTTTTCAAAACAAAATTTTTAGAACTTATCAATTACTCTTGGTCCTCTGAAAAACAGAATCGTTTTATATGCCGGTAATTATTTTATCTTTCTACCAACAACATGAAAACTCCAATACTCATCTCTATCAGGATTATATTCAATAATCTCAATTCCCTGGTTAGATAAAAACTCAGTTAATACTTCATAGGTCGGAATCCATTTATGCCCGGGCCCCACCCAAGGACCGCCCGGATTCCAAAGCTTGTTGGATTTATGTGGTAGATATCACTACTGTCCGGTTGAGCTAAATTGATTTTAACATAATACATTTATTCACAATATATTGCGAGCAAAAATGATTGTTTTCGATTTCAACTCGGTTATAAGCATCAGCCAGATTTGGGGCACA
>Ga0315289_10012901_pt1 | contig 11739 bp, 16 predicted proteins | sample YL17G11_40_MG_FD_203452 | JGI IMG/M metagenome (GOLD analysis project Ga0315289, IMG submission 203452) | Sediment microbial communities from Yellowstone Lake, YNP, Wyoming, USA - YL17G11_40 | ecosystem: Environmental > Aquatic > Freshwater > Lake > Sediment | place: USA: Wyoming | collected... | reverse complement strand
ACAGTCGAGGCCGGCAAAAGATCGGAGAATGACAGGATCCTCCGACCTGTGTCACCGGTACGTCCTTAGGGAGCCGCGAACACGAGGTCGTTCGTCGAAGCTTCCCCAGGGACCGCCGCCATCTCGACGTCCGGCTGCTATCCGTGGTATACACGGGTTCGTTGCACGTATTGACTACAGCGTTTGAGGGCAGCCAACACTGTCTCCCAGTCGCCCTTTATGGTCAGAGTATGGTCTTGACGTTGAGGATTGAGACCTGAACGAGCCAGAGACGATTTGCACGCTGTCAAGGCGTCATCAGCTTCTCCCTCAAGGTCTGCGCCCCTGAAATGGAGCCCGGCTTGCAAAGAAATGCGTGGACCATGTGTTCCCTCCTCACCAATGAACGCCAGAAGGCTCTCATCCGAGGCACCGGCCCGTGATGTCGCACGGGACGACTCCGCAAGCATCGCCCGGACAGTATTCGCGGCTCGATGCGGTAGTATTACCGGGCTCGGACAAAGCCTCTGGTAGATGGCCAGCATTTGTTCCGTGATTGTGTCCCAGGTGAACCGTTCCTGCACATCCTTCCGGCCGTTCCGGCCCATCCACCGAGCCCGGTCGAGATCGGAGAACATGCGGCCTACTCCCCAAACCACAGACTCGGGATTGGGGTAGATCTTCAGCCCGTTCACTTCATGCCGGACATACTCCGCGGGGCCGCCGTTCTGACTTGCAAGGACCGGCTTGCCGGCGCTCCAGGCCTCGAGCACGACGATCCCGAATGGCTCATTGCGGCTCGGCATGCAAACCACGTCCGCCAGCTTGTACAAGCGGACCAGCTCATCTCCATTGCGATAGCCCAGGAACCGCACGGCGTGCGCCACGCCCAATTGACGAATGCGCGACTCCAGTGCCTCCCTCATGTCACCATCACCGGCAAACACGAAGTGCGCGGATGGATATCGTCTGAGGATTGGAGGAATGGCTTCGACCAGGATATCGGGGCCCTTCTGCCAGGATAGCCGACCACAGAACAAGATCGTGGGATCCAGGGGGCCGATACCATACCGCCGTTTGTCTGCACCGGTGTCAGTAGGTTGATCAAAGCGTTGCGGACTGACCCCGTTGTAAACCACCGACGTCTTGCAGTGTGGCACCTCGTACATCCAGGTGATCTCGTCTTTGGCTGCCTGTGAGACGGCGATCACGCGATCCGCCCAGTAGGTCCCCGCCCGCTCCTGGTACCGGATGCGCTCGGATCGACCCATGGGGAAGGCGTTGCCGCAGCGGGCATATTCGGTCGAGTGGATCGTGAATAAACATTTGTGTCCGCGGCCCTGCTTGATCCAGATCATCGCGTTGGCCGTCAGCCAATCGTGGGCGTGGATGACGTCGAAGCGGCCCACCAGATCTTCTACTTCGAAGACGCGATCCACAAAAGCCCGGCACATGTTGTTGACGTCATCCACGAAATCATTGTGGGGCGGGTACATGCACCGGTGATAATGGACATCATCCGTCCAGTCATGACCCGCTTGGCCAAAGGCGCGACGGGTAAACACATGGATCTGGTGCCCTTTCCTTGCCAGCGCAGCCGCCAATTCGGTCACATGGGCCGCTACCCCTCCAACGGCAATGGAGTGCAATGACTCCCAAGATAGCATCGCGATTCGCATGACAGGTCCTTTCTTGCTTGTTCCTCGTTTCACGAATTGTGCGTTTCCTGGAGTGTCGGTCTTCTACGCCGCGGTGGAGGCCTTAGCAGGCTGTCCCGAGACCACTGCGGACAAGAGGCGGAAACTCCCAGTTCACCAAGCACTTTTGTTTCGAAGGCGTGCCAGACCAAAAGAAATGATTCGGGAGACGGGTCTTGAGGCGGGTGATGCTATCTACTATGCACAATCTTGCTTCAAGGCTTCATCAGGCGACCATCCCACATTCAAAATAACACCAACACTTATTATTATACTGCCTTCTGCCGCAACCGCAAGTGTTTTATCGTTTTTGCCTCCAAAATATTCTTATGGCCCAATCCCCGAGGCGAGAGCCCAGAAAGGGCAATAGGCGAACACGCAGACCGGCCTCCGTGCATGGGGAGACTTAGAGACGCTGAGCGTGCAAGCCCGACAGCAGACTTCCGTCAGCCAGGATCTTCCGCGCGTAGCATAAGGTGGCCTTCTTCTTGTAACCGCACGGCCCGCCGTTGTGGATACGGGCCATCTCGATGAGGCTCTTGCCGTTGCCATAGTGGAGCAAATAGGCCTTCACTACCCGCCGAGCCTTTTTCGGGTCAGCCGCGTCCCTGTGAGGCCAATCGACACCCAGGAGCTCCGTGCCGTCTTCCCAGTAGACGCGGTGAATCTGATAGGCACCGAGAGCTCTGCCGCCATCGCCGACCGCATTGGGGTCGTAATGGCTCTCGATACGGGCGATGGCGTCCAGCAGTCGCTCGATGTCATTGGAGTCCACGGCCGCTGCCTGCGCCGACGCTGCGGCAAACCAGGCCGGCACGAGAACAACCAGGCAAATGGCTGGGAGCTTCATTGGTCAATCCCCCACAACACTCCGCGGTTTCCTATTCGCAATGCCTGACCAGCAGCACGACATGATTCCAGGCTTTGGAATCGTCGTGCCGGCAGCAGGAATGCCGTAGTGATCAGGTAGTGATCGCCTCCAGTACCCGATCTATCGCCCTATCCAACCGATCCGCCACTTCGTAGGTCCCCTCCGTAAGCTGACGGCGGATGTCCAGCACCTTGCCTCGTCGGATGTCGGGCAGCGATGTGATCCTCTTCAACACCTCCTCCGGAGGCGTGGTATCCATGTTCGCAAGGATTTGCTCCATCAATACATCGCCATTCGGCGAGGTATCACGCCCCTGGTCGTTCGTTGCATTCTGGAATCTACGGCGATCTGTAGGTTGAAGCTCCGTAACTGCGGCTATCGTTGCCATGACTACCTCTTAGCCTGTCGTCCAAATGTCTGGTTCGCGGCCCAATCTCCCAACATCCTGCAGGCCGTCCGAATACCCTCTTGGGTCCAAAATCAACACAACAGTGAGAATGTGAAACATGGAGCATAGCCATTGTCCTTTCCTTTTTGTGTCGTTTTTTTCCTTGTGACGCGCGCTGCCGCCTGGCCGCTTCTCACGCCGATCGTCGCCCCTGAATGATCCGGAATAGCACCACGACAAGGGCGAGCGATAGCAGGATATGAGTTATCCCTGCCACCGTGTACCCGCTCAGCAGTCCCGGCAGCCACAGAATGATCAGTATTACCGCGACCGTCCACCACATATGATTCTGCTTTCGATGGGCCATGAGTTCACCGCCGCTTGGCGCAAGGATGCACCAGCCGGTGGCGACCCCTGAGCCCACCGGCCGGCGCCCCCTCCATGGTCATTTGCTTCTTTGCACTGCTCACACTTGCTTCTTTCTATTGCCGCGTTCTTGGATATGTCAATGAAGACATGGTACGGTATGGGTGGGGCCTTTTCTATGGGGTATATAACCCTACCTGCAATTATTGGATGTACGACCCGGAAACAGACTTGGCCACGGCGAAGTCCTACTCGTTCGCCCTCTCGATTCTAACGCGGGCCGCTGGTGTCCTGGAAATGCTGTCGGACTTTCGCCGCAACTTGATGGTCTGTCATCTTGTCGACGGTTTCCATACCCACGATGCGTCCGCTGAGGTTGTCTTTTTTCAGCCGCTTTTTCAGTTCGCCCTTAGCCTCGCCAGGGCCGAATATCAGAATGGATTCGGCATCACGAATACACGCAATGACCGCCTCATAGTAAATGTTGAGATGGGCCGTAAGCGTTCTCTGGCGGCTATTGCGTGCCGGTACTTGCTCTTTGTCATAGGCTCCCTCCAAAGGTGAATCACCGGAGCGGCGGAGCTGTCTTTCCACTTTCGATATGATCAATCGTATCTCTTCCCCTTTGTCCGTAACCGCCACGATAATGGCCTTCCTGTGGTCAATCCACAAACCAACTTTCGTTCTCATCGATTCTCTCCTTTATCTTTCCTTTCTGCCGGCGGCATTACCTCACGCGCCGTTCGCAGACCTTCCGAAAATGGTAACCACAGATCGCGAGGATGATGGCCTCGGGGATGAGCCGGGGGCGCCGGAATTGGGTCCAGAGCAGGAGCTTCCAGTAGTGAAACCGTTCTTGGCCCACGAGGCCGAGCCGATAGAACGACCGCAGGAGCGCGAGGATATGCGAGAACCGTATCCGTCCTCGCATGCGGGGTGGCTGGTATTCACGGAGAAAGGTCCTGATGCGTTGGTAGTAGTGCTCCGGGGAATAGATGTGCTGCAGAATTCCTTTGTAGCCTTCCTGCAGAGCATCCAAGCTCATCGCCGGGATGATGTTCGTCGTGCCGTCCACGTTGTCTCCCGACGAGTCCCCGCGCAGACGGCCTTCCTTCTTCATCCGCTCATACAGCCGTGTTCCGGGAGGGGCTTGCAGCAAGCCGACCATGGCGGTTACAATGCCGCTCTTCTGAATGAAGTCAATCTGCCTCTGGAAGATGGAGGGCCGATCGTGATCGAAGCCGACGATGAAGCCGCCCTGCACCTGAAGCCCGGCTCGCTGGATGCGTTTCACGTCTTCCACGAGGTTCCGGTTCCTGTTTTGGACTTTGCTGCACTCGGCCAGGCACTCCTCGTCCGGGGTCTCGATGCCGATGAAGACCCGGTTGAATCCGGCCTCCACCATCATCTCCATTAACGGTTGGTCGTCAGCCAGATTGATGGATGCCTCGGTGAAGAAGAGGATTCCGGTTTTGCCCTTGCGCCATTTCATGAGGGCCGGCAGGAGATCACTTTTCAGGAACTGCTTGTTTCCGATGAAATTGTCGTCCACGAAGAAGACCTCGTCGCGCCAACCGCGGGCGTAGAGGCTGTCGAGCTCGGCGATGATCTGTTGCGAGGTTTTGGTTCGCACACGATGGCCGAGCAGAGCCGTGACGTTGCAGAAATCACAGTTGAAGGGGCAGCCGCGGGAGAACTGGATACTCATGCTGGCGTAACGCCTGAGGTCAAGCAGTTCCCACAGGGGCCGGGGCGTTTGCCGCAAGTCCGCATGCTGGGCGGACGAATAGATCCGCTCCGGGTGGCCTTGCGCCAGGTCTTTGAGAAAGGCCAGAAGCGTCAACTCGGCCTCGTTCAATATGAAATGGTCCACGGCCTCGAACTTCTCGTGTTCGATCTGGAACAGCGGACCGCCGGCCACGATTCGCAGACCTGCCTCCTTGCACCGGGCAATGACCCGACGCGCCGATTCACGCTGGACGACCATGGCGCTGATGAACGCACAGTCAGCCCACGCCAGGTCCCTTTTCGTCAGACTCCGTACGTTGGTGTCCACGAGCCGTTGGGACCATTCCCGCGGCAGCATGGACGCCACGGTCAAAAGTCCCAGCGGCGGCAGCACCGCCCGCTTGCCCACGAACTCCAGCGCGTGCTTGAAACTCCAAAACGTATCCGGGAACTCGGGGTACACCAGGAGGATGTTCATCCCAGATCTCTCCCTTCTTAGCAGTTACTTCCGCTGCACGGGCAACACGTGAGGGCACAGAGTGTATCCTCGCCACAGCACTGCTTCGTCACTTTTCCACGCATACAATCTTCCCTTTCTTTTTAGCTGTACGTCCATAGCAGACCTTGGGTGCTTATTCTCTTGCCTGAGTTGCCAGGAAGTTCTGAACGCCCATCTGGTCGATTTGATCCACGTTCTCCTCGATCTCGTTCACATGACCGTCTTCCTCCTTGAGGATCCCTTCCAGCATTTCTCGGGTCGCGTTATCGCCAACGTCAGTTGCTACTGTGATCGCACTGTTGTAGTTCTTAATCGCCGTCATCTCGGCGGCCAGATCGTTGGCAAACTGCTTGGGAACGTCGGAGCCGATATGGATCGTCTTCAACTCGCTGACGACCGGCGTCCCTTCCAGGAACAGAATCCTGCCGATCAGCTTCTCCGCGTGCTTCATCTCATCGACGGCCCGCTTTTCGACGGCCTTATGCAGGCGGTCATAGCCCCAATTGGCACACATCTCGGAATGTACCATATACTCGTTGATCGCCGTGAGCTCATCGCCCAGAAGCGCATTGAGCACGTCAATGATCTTTGTATTACCTTTCATGTGAACCTCCTTAGGGGCTTAACAGCCGATGTGCCTGACTGTCGATGTCTGGCTTGCTGGCTACGCGAAACATCGCAACGAACGTCGTTGCGCAGCCGCTTCTTACGCGAGTCGCCGCCCTTCAACGATCCCGATGAGCACCACGATAAGGGCGACCACCAGCAGGAGGTGAATAAACCCTCCCATCGTGTAACTGCTCACCAGCCCCAGCAGCCACAGGAATACCAGGATTGCAGCAATCATCCAGAACATAGGATTCTCCTTTTGGCTGGCCATGAATTCACTGCCGGCTGGTGCCTCCGTCGCCAGCCGGCCATGATCGACGAGCCTCCTTGCTCTTGCCCCCCATGGCCATTTAGTTCTTCACACTTTCTTCTTTCTGTTGCTGCGTTCTTCGGCCCATCCTTTTAGACATACTACGCCGTGGGCTGGCCCTTATCTATGGGGTGTAACCCTACCTGGGATGGTTGGCCGGACTGCGCGAAAACAGAACCAACCACCGCGAGAGCTCCCTCTGCGCCGGGGTTTCGACGGTCAGCATATCAAGCCGAGGATGGATTATCGGGTTTGACCCACGGCGGAGTCCCGACTGAATCAGTACTTCTCCCATGAGATTGCCGGTGAGCGGATCGTACTGCAAACGGAACACGGGCGGGGCGGCCTATTCCTGAGCTGTCTGGGTCGTCGTTGCGACCTTGTCCTTCGCTTGTTGTCCCAGGTCTTACACCTTGTCCACCGCTTTGTCCTTGTCCTTTTGGATTTGGTCCTTGTCCACCGACACAGTATGGAACCACCCCATGTAGACGATCAGAGTGAGCACGAGAAGTATGCGTGTCATAAATACACCCCTAATGGGTCCGGAAAGAGTTTTGGCCGAGTCAGGGACCAGCGGCTCAGAAGCCGCGGGGGATGTACCCCATAAGCAGGAGCAACAGCACGACCACCAATAGCAGCCCCAAGACGCTGCTGGGGGCGTAACCCCAATTGCGGCTGTAGCCCCATCTGGGCAGGCCACCCAAGAGCAGCACAATCAACACAATCAGCAGTATGAATCCCATAATAGACTCCTTTCGATGTTCTCAAGAACAACGGAAAACACTCTACCAGTTAACACCATGGCATCCGCCGATAAAAACCGCAACTGCCAAAAGGGCAGCCACGGCTACTACTAAGACACAGTTGCAAATCTGTTGTGATTTCATGTTACATCTCCATCTGAACCTTGATAATTGTGGATTGGTTGTGGTTCAATGCTGTTACTTTACTCTTTAGCGGCATATGTCCTTTGACTTAATGCCAACTCACGGCTGGTCTCCTTTATGGTCTCTCTCATCATGCCTTTCTGGTGTCCAGTACGAGCAACATGATGCCGCCGACCAGCGCGACCGCTCCGACGACCGGGGGAATAAAGTGGCTCTTTGTGGTCTCGACGTGCAGCGGGCCGATATCGACAGGCTTTCCTCTGGTCTTGTAGGTGATGCCCGAGTAAGCGAGCACGACGATGCCGAGAACGATCAGTATGCCGGCAATGATGGTTTTGGGTCTCATGGAACCTCCAGTTTCCCTAGCCTCCATACGACCGACTAACGGCTTCTTACACCAGTCGTCGTCCCTGAATGATCCTGACCAGCACCACGACAACGGCAAGCACCAGCAGGAGGTGAATGAACCCGCCCATCGTGTAACTGCTCACCAGCCCCAGCAGCCACAGAACTATCAGTATTACAGCAATCGTCCACAACATAAGATTCTCCTTTCCATTGGCCATGGGTTCGCTGCCGGCTGGCACCTCCGTCACCAGCCGGCAGCGATCGGCGAGCCTCCTTGCTCTTGCCCCCCTCCCTGGTCATCTGCTTCGTCACACTCTTCACACTTTTTTTGCTGCGTTCTTCGGCCTATTCTTTCAGACATACTACGCCATGAGTCAGTCCTTGATCTATGGGGTGTAACCCTACCGGGAATTATTGGATGCACTCCCCGGAAGGGGACCCGGTCGCCGGGAGAGCTCGACAGGCCGTGACGCCGTGGCCCTGCCGCGCGAGGCGGAGGTTCAGCACTTGGCGGCCGGTCGCGTTATCGTCCGCGACGAGGAGGGAGGGCTCGCGCTGAGTTCATTGCGCTTTCTCCCCCTGGGCGGCCAGGCTGCGCTTGGCGCGAAACAGCCGGTCCTCCGCGCGTTGCGCGTCGCCTGCCTCCCGATACGCTTCGCCTGCGCGCCGCAAAGTGAGCGCCATGTCGCGATAGTGTTTCGCCTTCTGGAACAAGGCCGCCGCACGATCAAACGCCGCTGCGGCCTCGGCCGGACTTCTCTCCAGCAAGAAGATGTTTCCGGCGAGTCGCTCCCTGGCGGCCAGCAGTGGGGCATTGGCGATGTGATGCTTGTCCGCCTCGACCAGCGCGGTCCTGGCGCGCGCCGGGTCATCCTGCTGGCAGGCGATCGTCCCCTTCAGCAACGCGGCCTGAAAACGATGGCTTTCGTCGGATGACGCCGACAGCACCTGGTCGGCCAGCGACAGCGCCTGCTCCAGTCTGCCTTGCCGTTGAGCGATTGTCGCCTCCAACAACAGCACGTCGGCGGGATTGCTCCCGCTCCGTTTGAACGCTGCCTTGGCCTCGGCCAGCAAGGCACTCGCCTGATCGAGTTGTCCCAGGATGATGTGGCAGAGCGCGAGGTTGTAGGCAGCGTTGCCGATCTCCGTTGCGTCGTCCATGACGCGCGCCCGGTTCAGTGCTTCGCTGTAGAGATCGATGGCCTTGGCGGTCGCACCGTCTTCGAATGCGGCCCGGGCGAGGTCGCTGGTCCGGGACAGCTCCTTGTCTTTAGGCGGCGCGGTCGGCGAGGTGGCGCAGCCGACCAGCGTCAGAAGAGTCAGGGCGATGAAAAACCTTCTCATGGCACGACCTCGCTGGGTGGGATGCGTGTGTTCGGCTGGCGCTGCTCGATGTACTTGCGGATCAGCCAATGTCTTTCGAGCCCTTCGATCAGTCTCTCCAACTCGTGCAACGTCTGCTGCGTCTGCAAAACCAGCCCCGGGAGATCCTTGGCCTCTATGGCCAGGGCCTCGCTAACCGCAGACAGATGGGTGCCGGCGACCTGCACGTCTTTCAGAATGCCCTGGAGTTGATCCATGGACACGTTGCCTTTGTCGAGGATGGTCTTCAAATCGTCCGCGACGGCGGGATCGGTCAGGAGCTTACCGGCTGTCCCTTTGCCCTGCTCGACCCCCGCGACAAGACCATCGAGGCGGGCGAGGAGTCGATTCAACTGCTCCCGGGTCTCGCCCAAGTTTGTGCCCAGACCGGTCCACGCGTCCGCGCCGGTGCTCAGTTTCGTGCCGAGTGCGGTCCACGCGTCCACACCCACGCTGAGTTTCTCCAAAACAGGCAAGAGCGCACGGCGGACTTCCTCAATCGCGGTTTCTATCGTGCCTGGCAACTCCTTGCAGACGATGGAGGCATTCTTCTTGGGCAACGGCTGGCCCTTGCCACGCGTGATGTCAAAATACGCATCGCCCGCCACGCCGAATTTCTTCTTGACGACCGCAGACGAATCCTCGCGCACGAATCGGAAGAAGTCGCTGCGGATGCTCGTCCGGGCTTCCATGCGACCGGTCGCCGCGACGAAGACATCGGAGACCGTTCCCACGAGCGTGCCCAGGAAGTACACTTCCGAGCCTTGCCGGATGCCCGCGGCGCCCGCCTCGGGCAGAACGATCCATAACGTGACGGTGCCTCTGAACCAGCGCTGCTTGTAGGCCGTCCCCACGATGGCGGCGATCAGCACCACCACGACGAGGATGACGAATATGCCGGTGATCTCGTTCACGTGCCGAAATTTGAAGGGCTGTTTCATCAGGTCGCCTCTTTTGCCTCTTCCATCACGTGCATCTGCGAACCGGTCATCCGGCACCTTGCAGTGGCGCGCAGCTCAGGATGGCTCCAAACCTGGACTTCATTCGTTGTCCACAGCACCGCTGCGCCCCGTTGGCGAACCTCGCGCACCGTGTTGATCAGTGGCGTGATGACATCAGCGTAAATCCCAACCGTGGGGTTTTCCAGGAGAATCAAGATGGGCGCGCCGAGAAACGCGCGCACACAGGCGGCCTTTTGCAGGTCCTGCGATCGCGCGTTCGATGGCCGACCGCGTGGCAACCCCGGCAGACCAAAGACCCGGCAGAGCTGAGTCGCCTCCTGCTCGATCTCCTTGACGGGGCGTCGCGTGTGATGCCGCTGCGCCAGCGTGATGTCCTGATCCACGTCGAGATCACTGAGCCAGCTTTCACCCTCAAACACGCGCCCGATCTTGCCGCGCTGCGCCGCCGCGCGGTCCGGCGCCATCGTTTGCCAGTCTTCGCCGAGGAACGTGACCGTTCCCCGCACGGGCGCGACCAACCCCTCGGCGGCGTCCGCCAACGGGATGCGAACTTGCTCCTTCTCCAATAACACGACAGCCAGAGCACCGCGCGAGAGAGATAAACCCAAGTTGGAGATGCCCGATTCGTACTCGCGGTCCGGTGCGATCGTCACCTCGTGAAATCTCAGGATGTCAGTCGATTCGTTCTTCATCAGAGATAAGTCAAGAATGACACCACTGTGGAGATCACAAACAATCCGACAATGGAGCGCACGAGCGCACGTTGCGTAGCCCGCGGAACTTCGGTCAGCGACCCGCCGACGCCCAGCCCGCCGATGCAACACGACGCGCCGGCAAACAGGGCGGGCAGAATGCTTTTGCTGAGGATGGCGAGCACGTCATTGGGACGAACTGCGCGCGACACGGTGTCCGCAAATAACAGCAAATCACGGCTGCTTTTCCCCACGATCGCCCCGAACAAATACCCGCTCGCAAAAGCGACCAGAATAAAGACGATCGTCAGGCAAAACGTGGACACGGTCGCACCCAGCACGCGCGGCATGACGAGATAGAGGAACGGCGAGATTCCCTGCGCCTCGAGCACGTGAACCCGCCCGCCGATCTTCATGATTCCCAACTCCGTCGCCATTGTGCTGCCACTGCGAACAATCACCACGAGGCTGATCAGCACCGGGCCGAGTTCGCGGGCCACAACGGCCACCAGCAGCGGCCCGAACATTTGTGACTGTCCTGCTTCTGCGACCCAGAACGCCAGTTGCACCACCACCGTGATTCCGACAAAGACCGCCACCCCGCAAACAAGCCCGACCGACTCAACCCCGATCGCCACCACCTGCCGCACAAATGCTCTTCGCACCGTGCGCACCCAGTATCGCGGCCGAACACAGACGTAAAGCACCGTCCCAATCACCGCCGCCGCATGGCGCAGCTCATCCCACTGCGCCCAAACCATCTCCCCCAAGCTGCCAATCGCACGCATGAATGTTTTCCGAAACCCACCCGCCATTTCGGTTGACCCTATGAAAACAGCGTGGTTCTCAGTTTGCAATCACCCGCTCGCCGTAAAGCCAAATTAGGATGGTCATTTGTTTCCTAAGCTTTCGTGCGGTTTCGACCTGCTGGTCGATTCCTGGGTTTTCCATTGGACATATGCTACGCCATCGGATGGCTGTTCTCTATAAGGTAAAACCCTACCCGCTATTATCGGGTGGTCGGGTTTTACCCCATGGACA
>Ga0315289_10012900_pt1 | contig 11740 bp, 8 predicted proteins | sample YL17G11_40_MG_FD_203452 | JGI IMG/M metagenome (GOLD analysis project Ga0315289, IMG submission 203452) | Sediment microbial communities from Yellowstone Lake, YNP, Wyoming, USA - YL17G11_40 | ecosystem: Environmental > Aquatic > Freshwater > Lake > Sediment | place: USA: Wyoming | collected... | reverse complement strand
CCTGCTTCTCCTGCCATACTACCATGCGCAGAGACGCCCTTTGTCCGAATAACCAGCATGGCTAACCCCTTTTCGGCAACTGCTACTCGTAGCCCCGTTTGCTCACCGGCTACAACCATATCGACATCCCTGAGGTAGCCTTCATTCAATACGTATTCAGTTCCAAGATGCCCTCCCATTTCCTCATCGGCAGCCAGGCAGAGAACAAGTTTCCCTTTGCTTTTTATTCCAGACCTAATGAGAGCTTCCGCTGCATGGATCATAGCGGCAACGCTATTCTTGGTATCACAGGCTCCCCGTCCATATACCCTGCCATTGGAGATTTGCCCTCCCAGGGGGTCAAATCTCCACTTACTTCTGTCACCAATGGGTACTGTGTCAAGGTGAGCATGGTATAACAGGACAGGCCGCTCTTCGGTGCCTGGCAAGGTTGCAATGGCATTCTTTCTTTCTCCTTCTCCTACTAATTGGACATTCATACCACTATCTCGGCACCGTTGCGCACAATAGTCAGCAATTTTCCGCTCTTCTCCCGGCGGATTTTGACTAGAAATCCTGATTAAATCACTGAGCATATTGACTAGATAATGCTCATCTATGATATTCAGAATACGTGCTTCACGACTGCTTAGGGTCATGTCAAACCTCCTCAGTTTTGAGAGGCAGGATATAAAGAGGTGGATGGTGCAAGTTAGTTAGAAATAGCTAGGCTACCTAGTATAGAACTGATATTAGCTTTGAATATCCTAGCTGGTCTCCTGAGCCAACGATGTCCCTCTGCATCTTTCTAAGCTCACCACTTGCTGGAGCACCTTTGGGAGGCAGTGTGACAGGTCTGCCAATAATCTTTTCCACAGCGGGCAAGACCATTGGTCCTCCCGTGGTAACTGTGCCGGTTATGGTTATAGCGTTAACCTTTGGTAGGTTGAACAGGGCACCACCGTCAGATAAGGCTAACTGCTGCCACATTATAAGTACTGTCTTGACACCGAGTTCCTCACACCTCTCAGCAATCTGAGCCATGTCAACTTCAGGTGCTCCTCCCTCGACCTTGGTAATAATTACTCCGTCTGCGCCAAGGACTGACTTCGCCATTTGAGCTGCCATGGCTACTGTTCTTTCTCTCTCGGGTTCAGTGCTGTGGCATATTGTAATGATTACACCAACAAAACAGATGTCTTTCCCGTGTCTGCGGTATAGCTCCTTTATCACAGGGTGGTTTTGTATAGCATATGTTTCGCTCACCCCTCCGCGAAGGGCATTGATAATGGCTCCATCCAGAACCTCGTTAGGGTGGATGATTGTTGGCACAATTCTTCTGATACTGTCACCATACAAAATAGGCTCACCAGGAATTGCTTGTAGTTGGTTCATATACACTTGGAAGATGTAAGCTATCTTGGGTAAGCCTTCCATGCCTTTAGCAACTTCTACCAAGGGGGGAAGGTCGTACACCTCTACCTCGTCTGGCTTCAGTTCCTTGCCGGCTCTGGCTAGATAGACGGCGGTCTTCAACCCAGCGAGCTTAAGAGCAATCCGGTAACCATCAGGGCTAACCCCATCCGCAGCGTGAGGTGATACTACGACATTATGAGTTTTTGAATAGATGCTAGCCTCTGCTCCGGGGCCTGACATATCGATTATCTTTCCAGCTTGGTCCACTGAAACTAAGCTTAATTCGTAGTCATTAATTACTACAGCGACACCACGAAGCACACAGGTGCTACCATCTCCGATTTTTCCTTGTTTACCCAGCGCGCCGGGGAAATCCTCGCCACTACCTCTGGTTTTAGCTCGCGGCTCAATTACGTCAACGACCTGGAGTATCCGGCAGCTTTCACTTGGGCGCGCTAGCTCAATGTCAACCTTGCTTAGCCTCTTATCCTGTTGCAATAGCTCCTGAAGTTCACGCCGATTTATGTAGAGCACTCTATCGCTAATTGTAGTCTTTTCAGCAAACTGAATGTCTTTGATGTTAAGTATGAGCTGTTCTAACCGCATTTAATCTCTCCTTCTGCTTGTGGATAATGGGCGTCTTGACTACCTTATGGCGAACCCGAACCGGGGTCTTTTCTATCACTCGCCAAATCTCGGGATAGCTGGCATTAATCTTAATCCAACAATTTTAGTCTGTCAACAATCAGAATTGCTTCTAAGTTATTGACATTAGGCTCTTCAAACCGCTACACTCTTAGGAAAAAGAATAAAAGGAGGCTTTAGACATGAAGAAAATTAGGTTCGGGGATATGAGGTGGCCTGAAATTGATGAGGTACTAAAAAAATCCAATGTGGTACTCTTACCTGTTGGTTCCACTGAGCAGCATGGTAGACACCTTCCGGTAAACTTTGATTTTTATTCTGCCGCATACCTTGCGGAAAAGGCCGCTAGAAGGGTTACCGATGAAAATAATATTCATGTCCTAGTCGCGCCCACTATTCCTTATGGTGAGACATTTGGGCGGCCACCATTTGAAAAACAATTACCCGGCAGTATTACGATAAGTGCGGATACGTTAATAAGGTTGGTTGAGGATGTTGTTCGAAGCCTGGTAATTCAAGGATTCAAAAATATCCTCGTCCTTAATGGTCACCTGGAAAACGTTGCACCTATTGAGATAGCACTTAGAGAAATTACCATCGAGTTCAAGGAGTTAAAAGGTCTCGGCTTATACGCAACTAACTGGTTTTTCATGGCACAAGATACATGGGCGAAGATAAGTAAAGGTGGGAGAACATCTCTGGGACATGCAGGTGAGAATGAAACATCCGTCGCTTTAGCTATTGAGCCAGAGAACGTTCAACTTGGCGTGACTTATGAAGGAGGTAGTACCTTTTCCTTGCCACCCAAATACGTACTGCCTGTGAGCGGCCCGCTGGTATTTTACCACTCTCGCGTGGGTGGAGTCAGGGATTCTGGCATGCATGTAAAGGACCCGAATGTTGCCACTAAGGAAACGGGAGAAAAATTCATTGCGGCTGTTATCGACGAGCTTGCAGAAATTATAGTAGGTATAGCCAAGTCAGAAGGTATGACCCATGAAGATAGGGTATAGCTAAATTAGCGCATCAAGTTGGTAGCCTACTTGCTGGATAAGGATGAAGTCCAAGCTTACATTTTCACTGAACTATGGGTGGATATCGGGGATGAGCTTAAAAAGAAAGGGCTATTTACCTAAATCCCTAACGCAGCCTACACGTCAAAACAAAAGAGGCTGAGGACTTGAGTCCTCAGCCTCTTTTTCTATCTTGAGTAACATTCCTCAGTGGCAAGAGCTTGCTGGTTCACCAACCTGGCTTAATCTCCGGTGGCTTGTAGGTCCCCTTGAGTAGAGCCTCGATGGTATTGGCAGCTCTCTTTCCGCTGTCTTCCATATCCGCCTTGTAGTCCTTGGCATCAAAGCTGGCCGGGTCGCCGATATAACCCTGCGGCAATTTCTGCCTGAACACTGCCGGATCGCTTAGTAGTGCGCCTGCATCCCGACCGGTCAGGTCGGTTGACTTTAGGGTCTTGGCCAATTGCTTATTAACCAAGTCAGGGAAGAAGGCGGCCATATAGCCGGTCTCACCCTTACCGGCATGGAAATCCACGTATTTCTCCGGAGGGCCAGTCTGAGGGGCCGCCGGCACGATGAGGACATACTCCTCCTTACCGGTGAGTTTTAACGGTGCCGCACGCACCTCGGGGATGACGAAGTAGGCGTTAATACCGAGGCTCCCCCGTATATCCTTTACAAAGGATAGGAGGGTCGCCTCATTACCGCCATGCCAGTTGCAGACAAAGACATTATTGAAGCCCCATTTCTTAAGACAGGAAAAGGCATCGGAGAGGACGGCTTTCATGTTCTCCGGTTTGATTTCGAATGAACCGGGGAAAGCACTCATCGTACCAGTGCCCCAGTAGAAGGGTGGTGCCATGAGCGTCTGAATGCCCTTGGCTTCAAGCTCATGCTTCATATGCTTCGACCATATATAACCTTCATAGGTATCTAAGCCAGCAGCCTGATGTGGGCCATGCTCCTCGATAACCCCAGTGGGGAAAAGGATAATGGCTCCCTTCTTGGCGGCGTCATCGATAGCGGGCCAGGCCATATCCGCCATCGTCTCATCAAAAATGGAGTAGCCTTTGGTGGATACAGGAGGCCCAGCGGTCTGGGGTGCTTTAGCACAAGCTGACATTAATGGCAGCGCTGCCAATACTAATAATAAACATACACTGCACGATAGCAACAACTTTTTATTTTTCATTTAGTTTCTCCTTACTTAATTTCCGGTGGCTTATAAGTCCCTTTGACAACGGACTCTATCGTGTCAGCCATCCGTTTTACCCAATCTTCGACATCTTTCTTTTCTGCCTCGACGTCAAAGCTGGCCGGGTCGCCGATGTAGCCATTGGGCTGGAACTTCCTCATTTCAACCGGGTCTCGTGGCCATTTCGCTAAGTCGGCACCGGTCTTTTGATTAGGCTGGAGTGTCTTTGCCATTGCTTCATCAATCAGGTCAGGGAAAAATGCAGCCATATCGCCAGTCTCACCCTTGCCGGCATGGACATCTCGAAATTGTGGTGGTGGTCCGGCAGGTGGTGGCGGTGGTGGCACGATAATGATATGTTCTTCTTTACCGGTAATGCCAAGGCGGGGAGCAAGTCCAGACCATGGCGGCAGAACAAAATAGGTTTTAGTTCCCGTGCCGCTGCGCGCTTCCTTGGTACCTTCCAGCACGGCGGTATTGTGCTGCGGCTCCTGGTGCCAGCTGAAGACAAAGACATTGTTAAAGCCTGATACCTTGAGCGAATCAACGATGTCATAGAGGACGGCTTTAACTGTCTCCGGTCGGGAGGAGAAGGTACCGGGGAAGGCTCCCTTATAGCCGGACATGCCAAAATAGAAAGGCGGTACAATCAGGGTCTGAATTCCCTTCGATTCAAGACTCTGCTTGACGAGTTTGGCGACAACCTGGCCCATATAGGTATCTGTCCCCTGAGCCATGTGGGGTCCATGTTGCTCGACGGTTCCGATTTGGACAATAACAATGGCGCCGCTTTTGGCTGCTTTTTCCACATCAGGCCAGGTCATATCAGCCATGGTTCCATCGAAAATAGAGTAGCCTTTGGTGGTGAGAGGAGGCCCGGCGGTCTGGGGTGCTTTAGCACACGCTGATATGAATGGCAGCGCTGCCAATACTAATAATAGACATACACTACCCGATATTACCAACAACTTTTTATTTTTCACTTAGTTTCTCCTTTTAATGAAGACTCTAATAAAGATTCTGACCTTGGGATAGTTAGCCCCTATGTTAACTATCACCTCCTTTCCCTACTCTGGGATAATATGTTGAAACATAATAAGGCACCAATCACCACCATCAAAAAACGGTTCTGGTACCTTGTTATACAACTCATCTTCTCTACCCTGAATTATATTGTTTGAGGGTTATTGCGTATTTTGAGGCTTTGAGTATAACCCCCTTTTAATGCGTTTGTCAATACCCGGCTCGTACAAAACTTGACGTAACAGGTGCTATTTGGGACAATGTGTCGGTGATGTCTGCGATACCAACGGATACATTAATTGTTGCCTGTTTCTCTATGGAGTTTGGTATTGACCCAGCTATGCCCACATATAGTGGCGGTCTGGGTATACTAGCAGGAGACACCATACGTGCTGCTGCTGACTTAGGTTTGCCTGTAGTGGGTATTACACTTTTGTACCGCAAGGGCTATTTCCGCCAGCACCTAGATAACTATGGGAACCAGTCAGAGAGTGATTCAACCTGGTCTCCTGCGGAGTTTCTGGAATTACTCTCCCCCAGGGTTTTGGTAACTATAGCCGGTCGTCAAGTACAAGTGCAAGCATGGCGCTACTCGGTGCGCAGTGAGTTCGGACACACCGTGCCAGTCTATTTTCTGGATACGGCTATTCCCGAGAATACCCCTTGGGACCAAGGTCTCACTGACCATTTATACGGTGGTGATGACCGCTATCGCCTATGCCAAGAGGTTGTGCTGAGCTTGGGTGGAGTAGCCATGCTACGCGCCCTCGGATACCAAAGGGTTCAGGCGTATCACATGAACGAGGGACATTCCGCCCTTGTTGCTTTGGCGCTATTGGAAGAGCAGACTTGGGGGCGTAGTCTTCATGCTGCTACTAGCGCAGACAGGGAGGCTGTTCGCCAGCACTGTGTATTTACCACGCACACTCCGGTATTGTCAGGGCATGATGACTTTTCTCTAAATTTGGTTCGTGAGGTTCTGGGTGAGGAGCGAACCAATCTCCTATTAACAACCCGAAGTTGTTCTAACGGTGTTCTCAGTATGACTAATCTGGCTCTGGACTTTTCGCACTATATTAATGGCGTCTCAATGCGTCACGAGGAAATTTCCCGTGCCATTTTCTCTGACTATCCCATTAATTCTGTTTCTAATGGTGTGCACGCTACAACTTGGACATCACCGCCTTTTTGCCGTGTCTATGACCAGTACATCCCAGAGTGGCGTCGCGACAACCTCTATTTGAGGTATGCCATAGGTATACCGCTAAGCGAAATCTGTCAGGCTCACAGTGAGGCAAAGCAGGGACTTTTTGCTGAGGTGGAACGGCGGACCGGGGTACGCTTGAATCCGGCGGTAATGACTCTCGGTTTTGCCCGTCGTGCTACTACATACAAACGCACCGACCTGATTTTCCGCGACCTGGACCGGCTAAAGAGGATAGCTCAGAAGGGCGGACCACTCCAAATTATCTGCGGGGGGAAAGCGCATCCAAGGGATGATGGCGGTAAAACCATCATCCGGCATATTTTTGAGGCAGCGGCTGCTCTGAAAGGCATTATACCCATAGTATACCTGGAGGAATATGATATTGCCTTGGCGAAGTATCTATGCTCTGGCGTGGACTTGTGGTTAAATACCCCGCAGAAACCACAAGAAGCCTCTGGTACCAGCGGCATGAAAGCTGCGCTTAATGGAGTGCCCAGCTTGAGCATTCTGGACGGTTGGTGGATTGAGGGGCATGTAGAGGGTGTAACCGGGTGGTCTATCGGTGATGGCTGGAGGACTGAAACTAATCCTGACAGAGATATTGCTTCTCTGTACGACAAGCTTGAGAATGTAATACTGCCCATGTTTTATAGTCACCCCGATGCCTTTGCCAGCGTTATGCGCTCAGTTATTGCGCTCAATGGTTCCTATTTCAATGCGCAACGCATGATTTCCCAGTATCTACAGAACGCATATCTCCGTGCCGGTAACCCTTGATGATGTGTTGGAGAGTGCTTGAGGTTAGTAAAAAATCACGGGCTTGACTATTGACATTATAGGAGTGAATAGTTTACTCTTTATACCTAGAAAGGGAGGTAAATAAATGCAAGCATACTGTGTTAAGTGCCGTGCCAAAAAGGAAATGAGGAATGCCAGAGCCATAACCATGAAGAATGGCAAGCCGGCAACCCAAGGGGTCTGCCCCGTATGCGGGACAAAAATGTTCAGGATAGGAAAGAGCTAGTATTGCCGGATGAGGCTCAAGGGGCAAGCTAGGTATCTCTACAGAGATACCTAGCTTGTTTTTAAAGGTTGCACACTGTGACTTTTTACCATTTCTCTTGTGATAGTCTAGCAGTGAGCCAGGTTCGTAGTGGTTCGTCCAGTGTACCAAGTTTAGACTCTATCCACCGTATATCGCCACTGGACAGGGCTGCTTTCTCCTCGGAAGTTAGGTCATAGCCTTTAAACGCTTCGTCAGGATTTTCGGCTAATTTTGCCAAGAAACTACTATCATCTCTAGCTTTACTCAGCACTGCTAATAAGGCTCTGCCACCTGTGTCGAGAGCAGCTGGTTCCTCTAGTTTGGCATGAACTAGCTTATCTAGCTGGGCACGGACTTGTGCAGGTGGTTGGGCAAGGGCTAACTGTTCAGGCTTGGCGCGGCGTAAAGTTGGGATAAGCACATTCACCCAGGGTCTTGTGGTAGCTAATTCTGCTGTTCGTTCGCGGCGTAAGTAAGCGAGCCAGTAGACGGCTCCTATCAGAATGGCGCCACCAATAATATTACCAATGGTTACTGGAACCATGTTATTAACGAAACCCATCCAAGTAAGATTAGTTATGTTGCTGGCTGAAACCTTAGCTGCTTCAAGGACAGCCGGCTGACCTTGAAGCAGTATCCCCATAGGAATGAAGTACATATTAGCGATGCTGTGCTCAAAGCCGGAAGCAACAAAGGCGGTGATGGGGAAGAGGATAGAGATTATTTTATCGACGACAGTGCGAGCGCTGTAGCATAACCAGATAGCTAAGCAAACCAGAGCATTGCACAGGATACCTCTAGCCAGAGCTGAACCGAAGCTAAGGTTTACCTTGGCATTGGCGATGAGCAGGGCATTTGCCCCAACTTTATAGCCGTCAAAAGTCCACTGGTAAGTGTAGAACATCAGCCCCACCAAACTTAAAGCCCCGGCAAGGTTGGCAAAGTATACCAGCCCCCAGTTCCGGAGCAAACGAGCAATGCTGGTTCGTCCACTAATCCAGCTCATCACAATGAGGCAGTTCCCGGTAAAAAGCTCTGACCCAGCCACAACCACAAGAATAAGGCCGAGGCAGAAGACTACTCCTCCCAGCAGTTTATTGAGCCCAAAGCCCAGCCCGGTATCCGTGGTAACTAAGGTGGCAAACATTGCCCCCAGACCAATGAAGACCCCGGCTAAAATGCCGAGAAGTATTGTGGTCAGGGTATCAAGTTTTCCCTTGGTTACCCCTACCGTTTCCGCCTTCTCTGCTACTGCCGCTGGTGGGTGGGCATCAGCAACGGCTACTTTCCCTATTTTGTCCACCACTGCCTCTAGCCGAGCCGCTGTCTCAACTGCCTGTTGGCGAATTATTGACACCTGTTCAAGAAAATTGAATTCAGTGTTGTGCTGTTCATTATTTAGCGTTGTGGCTGGTTTTCTCTTGTATGCCATTTTGCCCTCCAATCCATACAAGTGGCTACGTTCACCACTTCTCTTGCTGCAGACGGCACTGGATCCAGGTGCTCAACCGCTTGTCTAGCTTGCCGACCCATGATTCTATTCGGCGCAGGTCACCGGAAGCCAGGGCTGCTTTCTCATCTGAGGTCAGGTTATACTCTTGGAGTACTTTAGACGGGTTCTCGGCTAGTCGGGCGAGGAACTTTGGGTCATCAGCTGCTCTAGCTAGCACTTCAAGGATAGCCTCTTTGCCGGCGGGTGCTTTCCTTTTCTCTCTCTCACCTACCTTGGTGGTTAAATCCTTCTCTAGCTCCTCAAGTATTGTTGAGATTTCGATGAAACCCTCACCTTGTCTTCGTTTAGTTATTGCCATTTTGCTATCTCCTTCTTTCGGTTCCCCCTATTCTCAGGTTATCACCTAATAGCTGGCGTTCCATCCGCCATCAAGCCTATTTTGCCTAAGACACTTGGCCTATTCTTCAACTAGGCAATATGTGCATATCGAAATTGTTTAGAAACCTATCCCCCTGCCCCCCTCCCTTATTAAGGGAAGGGGGATTAAGGGGGTGAGGTTAATAAACAACCGTTAAGTATCTTTTTTGAACTATCGGTTAGTGGGGGTTATAATTGAAACTAGGGGGTGATGCTGTTCCAGCAACGGTAAATAAGCGTATGCATAAGATAAAAGTAATTCTCGCTGATGACCATGTCCTAGTCCGCGAGGGAACTCGGAGCCTTCTGGAGCAGGAACCGGACATAGAGGTGGTTGGTGAAGCCAGTGACGGAGAAGAAGCTGTTAGGCTAGTAACCGAACTCCGTCCCCATGTTGTTTTGATGGATATCGCCATGCCTAAACTCAATGGCATTGAGGCTACAAAGCAGATAAAATCTCGCTACCCAGCTACGGCAGTGCTGATTCTTACTGCCTATGACAACGACCAGTATATCTTTGCTCTTTTGGAAGCAGGAGCTGCTGGTTACCTACTGAAGAATGTTAAGGGTAGGGACTTGGTTAATGCCATTCGTGCTGTATATGCGGGAGAGGCAGTGCTTCATCCGGTTATTGCCCGCAAGGTTTTAAATCGTTTGGCCACCTCGGTGCAACAGGGGGGTGGAGAAATTCAATCCCAAAACCTTAGTGAGCGGGAGATGGAGATACTCAGATTGGCAGCAAGGGGCATGAGTAATCAGGATATCGCCAGTAAACTATTCCTAAGCAGGCGCACGGTGCAGGCACACTTGGGCAACATCTTCCGCAAGATGGACGTGGGCTCCAGGACTGAAGCCATATTAGCGGCATTAAAGAGGGGCTGGTTTACGTTAGACGATGTGGCGTAGAGGTTAGCCAAGGGAGGCACTTATGAAACGCATTCTCAAAAATCCTCACCTCTGGATTATATTAGCTATTATGGCCTGCGGAGCAATCGTCTATTATGCTGACCAGATTCCCGTGGTTCAGCACATCGTAACTCAGGCACCGCTTAAGCTCGCCCGCTATTCGACGCATCGTATCCTATCCATCATTCCGGTGGCTTATGCTGCTTTTGCCTTCCACTTTCTGGGTGGGGCAATTACTGCTATTTTCATCAGCCTGGCTCTACTCCCCCGACCTTTATTCATCTCCCCTGACAGCCCGGAGGCATTAGCGGAGATCGCTGCTTTTTTGTTCATCGGGCTGCTGGTAAGCTGGCTAATTGACCGACAACGCCAGACTGTTGAGCGACTGGAGAATACCCAACAGGAGCTTACTAATTCGCTCCAAACAATTGAGCAAAAACAGCAACAGCTAGCCTCGCTCCATGCTATTTCCACTATAGTCTATCGAACCTTGGATGTGAATCAGATCGCAATTAATGCCTTAAGTAAAGTCCTCGACGCTACCGCGGCTGAGGTTGGCTGGATATATCTCAGGCAGGAAGAGAGCGGTGACCTCGTTCTTAGTGCTTATCAGGGTCTATCCTCAGAGTTCGCCAGTGATGCCAAGCGGCTCAAGCTGGGGGGAAACCTTGATGGTCAGGTAGCTCAGTCCGGAGCGCCTCTGATAGTGACGACGGGCTCTCGTGAGCTTGGCTTGAAGTTATCAGGGCGGGAAAATATAGGAGCTATATTGGTTGTGCCGTTGCGGGCTAGAGCAGGTACTGAGGGTACATTGGGCATAGCAACAACTGATAAGGAGTACTCCAGCGGGAAATTAGAGTTACTCATTGCTCTCGGCAACGAAACGGGAATCACTATTGGGCGTGCGCGTTTAGACCAGAAAGAAAAGATTATCACTCAACAGCTACGGCTTTCCGAGGAGCGCTATCGAGGCTTGTTTGAGAATGCTAGCGAGGCAATTCTTGTCTGTTCTACTGCCGGCCGAATCATCTCAGTTAATAAAGCCTGTGAAGAGCTCACCGGCTATACCCAGGAGGAGCTAACAGGCACCGCTATCTGTGAGCTTTTCTCTGGGATGAGTTTGGAAATGGTGAGGCAGCTATTTTCGGAGAAACTGAAGAAGGCAACGGTTGGGGAGACCGAGGAGCTTCGTTTAATAAGGAAGGACGGGACAGAGGCGTTTATTCAGCTTAAAATGAGTCCTTTGCTGAGGGGCGACCAGGTAATTGGTATGCAGGCTATCGCACATGATGTGACCGAGGAGAGAAAGTTACGCCAAAATATGGAGTATTACATTACTCAGATAACTAGAGCCCAAGAAGATGAACGCTTGCGCATCTCTCGAGAGCTTCACGATGACACGGCTCAGGTGTTAGCGAGCCTATCCCGCGGTCTTGACTCA
>Ga0315289_10012899_pt1 | contig 11741 bp, 7 predicted proteins | sample YL17G11_40_MG_FD_203452 | JGI IMG/M metagenome (GOLD analysis project Ga0315289, IMG submission 203452) | Sediment microbial communities from Yellowstone Lake, YNP, Wyoming, USA - YL17G11_40 | ecosystem: Environmental > Aquatic > Freshwater > Lake > Sediment | place: USA: Wyoming | collected... | reverse complement strand
ATCCGCCGCCTGGACCCTGGCGCGCGTAGGTCCCCGAAACATGGCCGCCCATCGCCTGCCGCTGCGCTAGGAGCTGGCGTATCTGCGGGAGCATATTCTTCGGGTCCGCGCCAGACTCTAGGAGCACAAGGTCCTCGTCCGTGATGCCCATGCGCTCCAACTCGGGCGCGATCTGCGGCTTCAGCGCGTTGATGGCCTTGATGATGGAACCCACGTCCGCGGCCTGGCCTGGGGTGCCCACCGCGCGTGCGAGGGCGAGTGCGGCCTCCGGTTCCAGGTTCAGCGTCGAGGCGCGGAGTTGTGCCGCCTCGTAGATGTCATAGAACTTGGTCGGGCCGGTCTTGGCAAGGAACTTCAGCCAGCCGGTTTCATCGAGCGGTTTCTTGCCAGCGGCTACCAGCTCCTCATTGAACGCCGCCAACAGTTCGGGGTTGGCCTGCGCAGAGGAGACCGCGTTCAGCCTCGCCCCGAACTCATCGGGCGATATCTGGCCGGTGACGAGTACGCCCATCATCTTGGTCGTGAGATGCACCCGGCCCTTGGCTATCTTGGCGTAGGCATCCTGCCAACGCCGGTAGGCGTAGACGGCGCTGCCGAGGGTGTTCCCCAGGATGGGGTTGATGGTCCCGTCCTTCTCCACGAGGCCGGGGAACATGCGCTGGAACCGGGGCGACTCCTTGAGTGCCTGCTGGAACTCGGTCGCCGACCAATCTTCCTGGATGGCCTGGATGATGAGGTGGGTGAACTCGCCACCCTGGAACCCGAGTCCCCCCAGGAACTCCTCGAACTGCTCCCTGATCTGCTTGTTCACCTTAGCCATCTCTACCGCCCTAGGATGGAGTTGAGGATCTGCGCGATGTAGTCGGCCTTCTTCTTCGCCCACTCGCTCTTGAGGAACGCGGGCTTGTGCCGCTCATACTCCTGCACCTCGTAGAGGTTCATGCCGGAGTGGACGAGCTTCTCGATGTACCCTGCAGGCGGAGGAGTGCCCCAGGCTTGGATGTACCAGGCGGTTGCGGACGCGATGATACCGGCATCCGGGTCGGCGGGCGCACCGCCGCCGGAGGAACCGCCCCCCGTGGTGGTGCCGGTATCACCAGGGTTGATGTAGATACCGCCGGTCTCCGGCTTCTCTCTTACGTCAGATTCAGTCGTACTCACCGCTAACCTCCGAGCCTGAAGTAGTCATCTGGCACCAGCCAGTCGATGAGCGGGTCGCCGTAGTCGTCCTGCATCTGCCCCCACTGTGCTTTGAACTCTGGCGACCAGGCCCAATACTCCTTCACCCTGTCTAGAACAGCAGCCTTAGCAAGGGCATAAACCCGCTTCTGTTCAGCCGTCCCATAGTTGACGCCCATCAGACCGTACTGATCGACCTGTCTCTGTAGGTCCTGGACGGTCCACAGGATGTTCTTCCAGCACCACCCGGCGCGCTCGCCCTGCTTGTCGAGGCCGGCGGCCTGCGCGCCCCAACCCCAGGTGTTCGTGTGTTCGATGACCTCGGCGAAGTTCTTGTTGGTCTTCATGTGGGCGCGAACCTGTGCATCGAGCGAGTCGTACAACGCGCCCGTGTCGATGGTCCGACCGGCGAGTTTCGCCGCCTGCTTCGCGGCGGAGATGTCTAGCTGTGCCTGCCCAACGTCGGAGAGGAGGTCGGCGGTGGCGTTCGTCACCTTCACCCCGAGGAGCGACCAGTCGAACCGAGAGTAGAACTCCGGCGGTCGCACCGTGAGTGAGTCACGGTAGTTCTGCTGCTCGGCGTAGGACTTGGAGTTGAACCAGAGGCGGAGCGCCCAAGGGGTTGCCCGCTGAACGTGGTCGATGTGGTCACGGAGGCGCTGGAAAGCGGCGTTCTTCTCCGGCCCGGTCGCCGCGTCGTAGGGAGCGTCGCGCAGCTTCTCAAGGGTCGTGTCGATCTCCAGGTACTTCGCGTACCGCTCGGGGTTATCCCGGCGCATCTTGGAGACCTGAATCTCGGCAGCATTCGGGATGCCCCGCAAGTCGTTGGTGAGGAAAGCGCGGTAGGCCGCCATCGCGCCCTCGGGGATAACCGGCGCTTCCCCGGGCGGGCGTTCGCCCTCGACGGGTTCGGCTGGCTTCCCGACCCCGAACGACTCGTACAGCAGGGCGTTGTAGCGGGCAGTGAGACCAGTTTCCTCGGCCCCGGCGGATTCGATGTCGCTGATCCCGCGGCGCGCCATCTCGTCCGCGATCTTGTCCCTCTCGGCGAGATACCCGGTGAGGGTGACGACCGAGGGGAAGTTCTCGATGCCAGGGATGGCGAGGAAGCGGCGCAAGCGCGCTAGCACAAGCGGCTGCGGCCCGGCGTCGGTCTCGGGGACGGTCCACTTCGCGCCCGTGATGGCCCCGCGCTCGTCCTTCTCAGGCTGGAGATATTGAGCCGCGATGGCCGGGAACTCGTAGCGGAGCGCGGAGAGGAACTGTCCCTCTACGTCCTTTAGTTCCGCGTAGGCAACCGAGTCCGTCGAGATACCCTGGTCCTCAAGCACCTGCTTCCGCCCGTTCATCCACTCGTAGAAGGAGTCGATGGCGTTCCAGAAGCCGGGCTTCTCGTCGAGGAGCCGCTGAGTGGCGGCAGCAAAGTCAACCGGGGTCGGTTCCCGCTGAGGAGCAAACTCGGTACGTACCCCCGGCAGCGCCTCTTTCCCGGTGACCGCTGTGAGGAGTTTCGCGAACTCGCCCCGAGGAAGACCGCGGCCGATAGCCTCCGTGTCGCGGATGAAGTCCTCGATGGGCTTCTGTGGGAGCATCCCCTTCGCGACCAGCTGGGAGTAGGCGCTGAATGACTGTTCCTCGCCTATCTTCGGGTCGGCGTCGAGCGCGATGGTCCCCGCGAACTCGGGGAATGTGCGGAAGATGGTCTCAAAGCCTGGAGTGTGCATCATGCGCAGCGCATAGTCGCTGGAAGGAACCCGAACCCCGGTCTCGATGAGTTCCCCGGTCTGCGGGTCCACCACGCCGCGCCCGAACATCGTCTTGCCGACCATCAGGGCCGTGTACTCGGGGTGCTTCTCGATGAACATATCGCGGCCCTTGTCCCACCCGTACTCCTCGATAAGGTCGCTCGCCTCCTGCTGAACCTCATCGAAGGGCCAGGAGATGCGGGTCTGCCCGAGCTGGAACATCCCGATGAACCCACGCACGGCCATGAACCGCTGCGCGTCCGAGAGCGCCTGCGTCTTCAATTCGGCGGGGGAGAGGTCTTGGTGGATGCCCTCGTACTGGTAGAGCCGGATGAAGTCATCCGCCGCCGCGGTCACGGTGTCTTCCCCGAACCACTCGGGCTTGATGGCCTTCATGAAGCGACCCGCCCACGCCGGAAGCAGCGAGGTGCTCGGGCCGAACTGGAATAGCCAGGAGGCGATGGTCTGGTTCCGCGTGTCGGCGAAGATGCGCTGTAGCGGGGCGGAGACCCACGGTGCCATGCCGGGAACCGGGATCGGCAAGCCGCCCGCGACCATGCCGACCACCCCGCCGGTCGGAACCCGGAACGTGGTGTTGAAGAACAGGTTCATGCTCGTGATAGGCGTGTACGTCGCGAGGCCGGGGGCATGAGCGAGCGCGAAGATGACCGGAGCGTTCAGCGCCCACCACGTCGTCGGGATGACGTACTCGCCCGAATCGTCCTGATGGATGAAGCCGGACTCCTTTCCGGCCTTCCAGAGCTGGTTGACGTAGCCGATGACGGCGGGGTTGCGGTCCACGAGGATGTGGCCCCAGACCTGATATGCCTCGGCGAACGGCTGCACGAATGGGAACACGCCCGAGACCAACTCGCCGATGCGCGTGTTCTCGGTGAAGTCGAACATGACCTTCTTCACCTGAGAGAGGGCGAAGCGTTTGGATGCGGCGTCGATTGCCTGCTGCATCTCGGGGGTGTAGACGCCCCCCCCCTCTGTCACAATGCGAGTAAGGGGCCGCCATGTGCCATCAGATGCGAGGTATTCAATCGCGCTAGGGGGGACGCCCCGAGAAGTAAACACCTCTAGGTGGGTAAACCTTCCCGGGGCTTCTCCCGGAGCGATTGCTAGTTCTGTCCTGGAAACTCGCAGAAGCGCAGTGTCCTCAGGGTGGGCCGCCATGCCACGGGCGAGTCTCCCTGAGGGGGCGAAGTACAATCTCGCCTCCGTGCCACCGCCCTCCCAAACCCCCATGCCGGGGAAGTCCAAATCCAAAAGCACGTCAGTCGGTGGGGAAGCCGGACGCAGGCCGGAGGTGGCTACTGAACCAAGGTTTTCCTCCCTGGTCGTGTGGTACAAGAACCCGGGCTCGGCTTCGTCATCAAAGGCCCGCTGGACTTTCCAGGGGGCAGTACCGAAGGCGTCCCGCGAATACACCATCGGGTCCAAGTCGGCCGCGACCCGTTTTACCCTCAACCCCGATTCCTCCGCCATCGCGAGGTAGGACTTCTCAGCGCGGGCCTTCCATAGCTTGTAGTAGGGCTGGCGGGTGAGTGCGTTCTCCGGTTGCTGGACGAACGTCGAGTAGAAGTAGTTGGTGAACTTGTGGGCGGTCGGGCCACCCGAGGCCAGGTGTTCGACCAGCGGCCCATGGACCGGCGGCAGGTCGCCCTTCGGAAGCCCCCGCAGGAACTCGGGTTTCACCGCACGCGCCAGCGCCGCATCCGCGAGCGCGGGGTTACCCATCGTGTAGGAGTGAGCAACGCGGGAGAGTGAGTCCGCCCACTCGCCGACATCCTCCGGTAGATAGCCGAGCTTGCTGCGGACGAGGAACTTGCCCGGACCTTGCGCGTAGGCGACGAGGCGCGCGGTTGTCTGCTCGACAGACTCGCCTTCGCGAACGGACACGAGAGCGACCCGTCCAGGCGTAGACCAGCCGAGCTGGTTGTTCAAGTTGTGCGCGAGTGCGTCGAAGTAGGCCGTCTCACCCGGGGCAAGTACATTCCAGGACCCGGAGGTCTGGAAGTAGCGTTCGGCAGTGTCGGTCGCGCGCATGAGGTCGTTCAGAGCGTCTTGGGCGCGCATCCCGACATTCGCCTGCGCCTCGTATGCCTGACGCCCCGCGGGGATGGCCTTGACCTCTAGGTCGCCGATCTGGAAGGTGCGCTCGGGATAGAGCCATTGAAGGGCGGCATCGAGTGGTTTCGCGCCCTTCGCTACGGCGGCCGCCATCTTCGGCGGCATGGCCGAGGCGGTGATGACCCGCGACATCGCCCTGACCGCATCCTCGATGTTGGTTGCGGCGGCACGCTCGAAGATGCCTCCAGCGGTCGAGACAAACCGCAGGTTCTCGTCAAGGAGGATAACGCGGCCGACGTATCCAGGACGGGGGACGACCATGAACTTCCAGGTCCGCAACACGTCCTTCCCGAGCGAGGTCGCGAGTGAGGTGCGGAAGGAGGGGAACTTGCCGATGCCGCCGATGGCCTTGACGAGTTCCTCCGGCGTGTTCGCCTCGATGTCCTTGATGGTGCTCGCGTAGCGGCGGATGGCCTTCTTCACGAGGATCGGGTCCACGACGCCGATCTCGTGCGCGAGCTGGGTCTCCATGAGTGGCCGCTCGATGCGGCGCACGTTGGAGACGACCCCGGCCCCTCCCTCGCGGTACGCGCCGAACAGGCGAGTCGTCGCCTCGTAGTCTCCGCGAAGTTGAGTGACGGCTTCCTTCATCTTCGGAAGCGCGGCGGCGGGGATGCCCTTGCGGAGCGCGTAACGTTCCATCGCGAGGTCGTCCATCTTGTGAAGGACCTCGATCTTGGCCGGGCCGGTGGCGGCAGTAGCCATCTCCGCCTGGAATGTCCGCAACTCATCCGCGTCGAGTTCGGCCCAGCGCGTCCCACGTAGGCCGACGAACCGTACCGGGTTCTCGTTCAGCTTGAAGACGCTGCCGGGGTTGATGCCCGGGAGTGCGGCGAGTTCGCGCCCGGCTACTGTCTCCGACAGGGCGGTGGATTCTGCAACCGCCATGCGCGTGCGCGCGAGAAGACCCTTGCCCGGGATGAGGGAGAGGCGGGTCGGGACTTCGAGGCGGCGGGCGAGTGCGAAGTCTGCCCCCACGCGCCCGATGACATCTTCCGCGAGGTTGGCAGCGGTAGCCTGGGGAATGACGAGGCCCGACGCTGCGGAAGTGTAGCTGCGGCCCTGGAACGTTGGAATCTCATCCACGAGCGAACGCGCGGCCGTGGCGGTGCGCGCCTCGCGGGATGCGAAGGCAAGCGCGGCCGGGGTTCCCGGCGGCGGCGTGAAGCCGAAGTGGGCCGCCATCCCCTGACGGAAGGCGTCGTAGGCTTCGTTCGATGCCCGTGGGAACCGGGAGAGTATCTGGTCACGGAGGCGCAGCATGTACTCGGGGTCGAATCCGCCGCGTGCCTCGATGCGAGTGGTCCAGCGGTCCATCTCCCGCATGAGCGAGACGCCCTCGTCGTCCACATACATCGCCCGGTACAGGTTCTCGGCATTCCGTGAGCCGACCAGGCGGTAGACGCTCGCCCTGAAGTTGTCGACCTGCTGGGCGAGGCGATTCGCCCAATGCGCCTCCTCCAGCCCGCGAAGGACGGGAAGCTTCTGGGCGATGCCCGCAGCAAGCGTCTCGGTGCGCAGGAGTTCGGGCGCGACACGCATCGCGCGGCGGGCCATCAGCAACTTGCCGCCGACGATGAGCGGGTCAGCGTACCAGGCGACGTAGAACTCGACCCCTGTGCCAATCCAGTTCGGCAGACCAAAGGTCTCAGCGATGATAGAACCCAGACTCTCGCCCCCAGCGATGCGATGGAGTATCTCGTCGCGGGCATCGAAAGCATCCTGCCATGCTTCCGCAGGGCCGCTTATCGCCTTGCCCTTGTAGGTTTGCAGCCCCGGGAACACGGCCTCTAGGGCGGCGCTTAGGGCGGCGGCGGGGGGCGCGGCGGCGGCAAACGCAACTTTCACGACGTACTGGAAGGGCTTGTTGAGTTGCTGGCCGAGGAAGCCCAGCCCCTTCCCGACCCAGGAGTTCGCGAAGGCGTCCTGGTCGATGACTATCTGCTTCTCAAGATCCTGGGAGAGCTTGTAGAGGTCCACCTTGGAATCCGCCGTCCCGGCGACTATCTGGTCGTAGACCTTCGCAGCCTCGGTCTCCTCGGCCGTGGTGGGTTTCGGGTTGTACCCGCGATAGAGGAGCGTGGGAGAGACACCGAGGGCCTGCGCCTGCGTCTGCATCCCCTGAACGGCGGCCTCCCGGGACTGCACCGTCTCGGCAGCCTGACCCACATTCGGGAAGTAGAACTTCACAACATCGCCGATAGAGGTTAGCGGCACGCCCCTCGCGGCCGTGTCGGCGGCCATGAAGGTGATCTCCTGCCAGCCGAACTTGTCACCCGCCCCGACAGCCGCTACCCAGTCCGAGATGGCCTTCAGGTTGCGGCCGAAGTCCTCAGGCTTCACGTCTAGGCGCTGCGAGATGAGAACAGCCGCAGACAGACCCTCGCTCGCCGGGATCTTGTACTGGGCGAGCGGTCCCATCTGTCGGATGACCGCGGCGAGTTTCCCGCGGTCTACTGGAGGCGCCATCTCCTCTCGCCGTGCGACGGCAGCCTCGTACTGAGTCCGGGTTGTGAGTTGCCGCAACATCGACTCCAAGACCTGCGGCTCCGCGTTGTTCGTCAGTCGCCGGAAACTCTGTAGATCGATAGGTTCGCCCGTGGATGGGTCGATGAGACTCGACATCTTGGTGTCGCCCCACACCCAGGGTTGCGGCACGTCGTAGATGCGGGCTGCGGCACGGGCGGCACGCTCTAGATCGGTGCGGCGGTATCCGGTCTGTGACAACGACCAGGAGATAGGAGTCGGCAGTGTGCCGTGAGAGGTATGTTCGATGACCGCAAGTTGCCCCGCCTGGGAGACATCCTCGGCGGGACCCTTCTTGCGTTTCTTCTTCTCGGGTTCGCCCGTGTAGACGCCCTGCGGGATAGGCATTAGAGTCCCTGACGGACGCGGCGAACGAAGTCGCGGACCTCCCGAGAAGCATCCGGCGTGTCGAGTTCACCCGCAACCCGCGCTAGGAAGTCTTGGTCGGACTCATACTCGTAAGGCGTGTAGTCCGCACCGGGACCGAACGGCGCACCGTGACTCGCGGGTTCGTTCGGACGGTCGGTGGGCGAGAACAGGAACGCCTCCTGCGGCGTGGCGGGTTTGAACTCCTCCTCGGGGGGTAGCGGGGGTTCCTCTATGGCGGTGAACCGCCGATTGGCAGCGGCAGCAGCGCCGTAGGGAAGCTCGGTCCCACGCTCGTATGCCGGGGTCGGCGTCTCGCCGGCGCGCGCCACGTTACTTCTTCTTCCGCATCTTCGACAGGGTGAGTGCGAGGCGTGCCTGCCGCCCAGTGGTTCCCTTGTCGTGCTGGTGTGCGCGGGCGTAGGCCATCGGCGACTGGCCCGCACGCTTGGCCTTGCGCGTTAGCGCCCCCTCGTGCTTCACCGCACCAGCGATCCACTTCTTAGCCATGCTTCTTCGCCTTCTTCTTCCGCTTGGGCTGGGGTTTGGACCCGTACTCCTCCGTCCATCGCTTGGCTATCTCAGGATGCTTTGCCCACATGTAGCGGCGCTGCTTAGCCGAGCGGAACGGCATTAGGGCCTCGCCCCTCCCAGTAGTTGCTCCAGCGGAGGGAGCGGGGGCCGTTGGGCCTGCGTGCCCTGCGCCTGCTGGCCGCGTGCAGCCCCCGCCACTCCGGGCGCGCCTGCTGGCGCTGCGCTCGCGGGCGGCTGTGCCAGCGGTGCGACGGCAAGGTTCTCCTGGATGGCCTCTGAGAGTGTCTTGTTCTCGCTCTCCAGCGCCTTGTCGATCCTCGCGAGCTGAACCGGGTCTACCTCGTTCGCCTGTGCTCGACTCACGAGACCGGCGAACATCGCATCTTGCAAGAACTCCTTGGCGATGCGCTTGCCTTCAGCGATGGGGTCCTCGACGAACACCGACTGCTCGCGGGCAGTCTGCTTGGAGATGAGACCGGCCCCCGCCTGCTGTAACGCCATGACGCTCGTGTTGATCTCCCCCCCGGCGCTGCCGAGACCGTAGACGACTTGGTTGCGGTAGTTCCCGCCGATGTCCTCCGAGGGCTTGTAGGTGTCGCGGAAAGCGGTACCGCGGATGTAACCAACGATGTCCTTCTTCACGTCCGCTGCGGTCTCGTCCGAGCGGAAGGCAAGTTCGTTCGCGGCTTCCAGCATCGGCGCGAGGGAGTCGCGTTCCAGCGAACGGACGTGGTCGGCCATCTGAGAGTTCGCCTGCGACATCCCGGCGGCGGAGATGATGGACTCGTTCGGGTCCCCCGAACGCGAGGGGGGCATGAGCGCGGAAACCTCGGCGAACTTGCCGAGTAGCGCGAGCATCTGGTGGTTGGAGAAGTTCTGCCCCGGGGTCTGGACGAACTCGACCTTCCCCTCCCGGGACTGCGCCCGGAGTTCCGCGTCCGGCCCGTACTCCTCCGGGTTCTCGATGTCGTAGGTGATGCGCGCCGGATAGACGGCCTGCATCGCCGCGTCGAGGTGCAGCGTCATCAACTGGTTCCAGACGTTCATCACCGCAAGTGACCCGATGAAGTCGCCCCGGTAGATGCCCGCCGGAGTCGGGCGGACCCCGATGGCGATGGGACAATGCTTGAGATTGTGCTTCGTCGGCTCGATGAGCCATCGTTGCGACTGTGAGCGCCCTTGGCCCGTCACGGCCAGAACGGCCAGGACATCCTCGTCGTAGAACTCGATGACGGTGATCTCCTCACCCTTCTCGCCTGAACGCGCCCTGGCACGCGCGGTGAAAGTGGCAAGTTCCTCGGACATGCCGAATCGGCGGCCGATGTCCTTCTGCTTGCCGCGGTAGGTGACGATGCAGTCCTCAAGGAACGGCCCCTTGCTGTATGCGGGGCCGGGATAGGCATACCGCGGGTCCACCCGGTCGTAAACGGGGAATCGTTCCCGCTTCGGGGAGGCGAAGTCGGGAAGGACCTTCACCAGAGATACGCCGGACGCCATGAGGTCGTGCGCCCATGCGGGCATCCACAGGCGCACGCGATTCCGCTCCCAGTAGCCTGCCAAGATGCGCTCGCGCTTCTCGGAGGCGGATTTCGCCCGGTCACTGGTTCGCTCCGAGCGGCAGACGATGGAGGGGTTCCCTGCGGCTACGAGACGAGCACGGTCCTCTGCTGCGATGAGCGGGAGGTTGGGGACCTTCGGATAGCCGACACTTGCGGAGTTGTCGGGCCAGCGCATGAGGTAGTTGGAGTTGTAGGCGTCGTCCATCGCGCGGATCTCTTCTTTCCAGTCGCGATAGGAGACGCGAACAGCGCCCCAGCGGTCAAGGATGCGCTGAGACTGCTCGCGTTCGGCGAGTGCGTCAGTTACGTCTTTCGCTTGTAGTGCCATGGCACCTTGTTGGGTAGATGGAGCCGGGCTCCCGTCGTCCGGCGGGGGTTCCCGGCCCTCTATCCGCGTTCAGCTTGCTGGGTGTGTCTAGGGCAGAAATCGGAGGGTGACGGACGGGACTTGCACCCGCTTCGACCAGGGCCACAACCTGGCGCTCCGCTACACGAGCATCCGTCACAGCACCGGGTCTAGGAGTCGAACCCAGCCTCCAGGGGTTGGAATCCTGTACGCCCCCCGGCGTACCCGGCCCCTACAGTGAAAACGGCCCGTCTAGGGCAGAACTAGCTGCGGTAGATGTCTGAGGCCAGCTCCATGGCCTTCAGTGCGGCGAAGTGGGCGGGTCCGGGTTCACAGTTCGCCTTGAGGGCGATCCGGTACGCCGAGGCATATGCCTCGGCCAGATCGCAGGCTCTGCCCACCTCGGCTAGCTGGGGCCGGGCTGGTATCACAACAGGGGCTAGCTTCTTCACGGCTGTCCTCCTTTGGGCTATGGCCGTTTACGGAGAGGCGGGTCTACCAAGTTCAGCCTGTCAGTGTGGTCAAGGGCAGGGTTTCCTTCGGCCTCTGCCAGCGCCATCCACCGAGCGAGTTCTTCGCCCAGGCAGGGGCGCGGTTGACCGCCTTCTTGTTCCGGTCCCGGTTGCGCTCTTGCAGGTAGGTGGTGCGGGCCTCGCACTCGGCGAACAGGGTCGCCATCACCATGTCCCGGGTCAGGTACTTCACCCCCGGTCGCCATTCGAGCAGCTGAGCGATGTAGGTGTCCACGATCTTCTCCGAGGAGGAGTCCCCGTAGGGAAGCACCACCAGGTCGGAGTCGAACAGCGCCCCGATGGACGAGATGTCGAAATCGTCGGCCTCACGCCGCGCCCCCATCTCGGTGCGGGTCTGATAGGTCACAACTCGTGCGCCGTAGGAACGGCAGTCCCGGACGAACTCGGGGTCGTTCGAGATCGAGCCCTGCAGGTTGTTCATCTCTATCGCGACGGTACGCGGCGCGTAGAGGCCGACGAAGTCGAGGATCTTCGCCTGTATGGCCGCGAAGGTCCTCATCTTGTCCTGGTTGAAGATGTCTATGAGGTATCTCACCCCCGTTCTGACATCGAGCCCCCAGGCACATATGGCGCAGAACTGGCTGATGGCGGGGTCGCAGCCGAGGAAGACGTGCGTGACCTGCTCGGGCACCTTCCCGATCACGTAGTCGCGGTTCCGGGCCTCAAGGAGCTTCTCCCGGGTGAAGACGGCATCCTCGAAGGTCCCCTCCCGCTGCATCCATGTGTAGTGCCAGATCGACTCCCCGACCTCCTTGCGCTTGGAGACGAGCCCGTCATAGGTCCAGACCTCCGGGCACAGGACCGTGTGCGCCTCCTC
>Ga0315289_10012898_pt1 | contig 11741 bp, 9 predicted proteins | sample YL17G11_40_MG_FD_203452 | JGI IMG/M metagenome (GOLD analysis project Ga0315289, IMG submission 203452) | Sediment microbial communities from Yellowstone Lake, YNP, Wyoming, USA - YL17G11_40 | ecosystem: Environmental > Aquatic > Freshwater > Lake > Sediment | place: USA: Wyoming | collected... | reverse complement strand
TCTCTCTCTTTCTCTCTCTCTCTCTTATTTTCCCAACGCGCGTGTTTACAAGTGATTGATTTCTGGGTCTTCAAGAAGAAGAAAACGGGGTCATCGCTTCGCCCCACTGCCGCCGCCGCCAAAGACGCTCGCTGCTGCCTTTGCCACCAGCGGCAGCGCGGCCCCAGCGAAATACCCAACCGCCCTCGCCGCCAGGTAAAAGGCGCCCACAGGCAGGCCCAGCACGATGCAGAGCAGCAGAATCGTTAAAATAACAGCCACGGAGGTGTCCACGGCGGCGGCGACGGCGGCCCTGCCCCTGGCCGTCGCGCAGAGGGCGGCGACGTTGAGCGCCGCGAGCGCGGAGAGGCCCGTCGCGACCGCCTGTCTGGGCACCGTGGAGAGGGCCGGCGGGTTTCCCGCCAGGGTGGCGCAGGCCGCGTCCCAGGCGACGGAGAGGTCCGCGAGGCGCGCCGAGGCGAAGGCCGCGAGGGCCGAGGCCGGGGGTGGAGGTGGCGGTCGCGAGGAAAACATTTTTTGTCTCCTTCTTCAATCGATTTGCTCTCCTGTTCCTTTTTCGCTTCTTTTGAATTCCAATTCACTCGCTGGATGAGCTCTGACAGGTAGAGCGTGTCTCTTCGATTGAGCGAGCGATGAGCGGGGATTGGAGAAAGAATCTGAAGCTGCGCAAAAACGGCGTCCAGAAAAGGGTTGAGATCGGTTTGCCGAATGAAGAAAGAAAAGCAGTGATGGAGCACAAGATTGAAAAACTATTTATCTCGGCTTTCGAGAGAGCGGGCTGCTAGCGCTCTCGCTCTGTTCTCTTTCTCTTCTTCCATCGGAACCTGTCACAGCAGTCACGATGGGCACCGCTTTCAGTCATCAGGTGCGTTTGTTGCCTTTAGTAGGAACGAACCAAGAGAGAGAGCGAGCGAGAGAGCGAGAGAGAGAGAGAGAGAGAGAGAGAGAGAGAGAGAGAGAGAGAGAGAGAGAGAGAGAGAGAGATGCTGGAGGTCAAGCAAGATGCCGGAGGTCCGCAATGCCCTGGCCGCAAGGTTCAATCCAACAAGCGCTTTCATCTTTGAGAACCTTTTTTTTCATCCGGCGACGATGGATCAAGTCGCGCCTATTCTCGGCTGCGACAGTGGAATGAAAAAGAAACAGAGAAAGACGTGCCACAGAAAAGAGAGAGCACACACGACAAAGCTTTTGCCGGCTCCCTCCTATCGGGAGGGAAAACAAAAAAAACTCACCCCTTCGCCAACCTCCCTTTCTCTTCCTCCCTTCTCTTCTACCTCCCCTCTCTTCAAAAAAAAAAAAAAAAGGACGCCGAGCCGGACGTCGTCCTCGTTCCCCCCATCTTCGAGCGCGACTTCCGCGGCCGCTCCCGCATGGCCAAGTCCGGGTACCACTACCAGTTCGGCCGCCCGGCGCTCAAGTGGCTCTTCCACGACTACCTCCAAGGGAACGACGGCGGCTGGGCGCGCGTGGACCTGCGCCCGGCCGAGGACCCGCGCATGGTCACGAGGCTCAAGGTCGCCGCGGGGGCCGCGGGCGGGTTCGTCCCGGCGGTCGCCGCGACGCTGCGGTTCCAGCCGTCGGACGCGAACCCGCTCTCTTTCTTCGACATCAAGGCTGGGAGTGGAGGAGGCGGCGGGGGGGGAGACGTTTTCGCGGGGGGGAGGTCCTCGGCATCGCTGCTGCCGAAGCTGTTCCCGTCGAGTGCCGACGACGAGGCCTGCGCCAAGGTGCGCGCGTGCTACTTCGACCCCTCGAGGAGGTTTGGCGCCTTTGCCGCCGTCGTGCTCTCGTCCGGAGGAGGAGGGGGAGGAGCAGGGGCGGCGGCAGGAGCAGCGGCAGGAGCGGCTTCCGCGGCTCCGACGTCTGCGCTGCGCCACGCCGCTGTCGGAGCGCGCTTCTCGTCGGAGCGCGCCTCGCTCGGCGTCATCCTCGACCCCGCCTCCGGGGGCGCACTGCGCACGGCCTGGGCCGTCGCGAGGGCCGGCTCGATGACCGCCGGCGTCTCGCTGTCGCCGCCCAGGGCCGCCGCCTCCTCTTCTCCTCCCTCTTCGGCGCTCCCGTCGTCCGTCGCGGCCGCGCTCGCGAGGCCCTCCGCCACCCTCGCCTACTCGCCGCAGCGCGAGTTCGGCGGCGCCTCGGGCTTCACGGCCGCGCTCGAGCTCCGCGAAGGTTCCACGCTCGCGCTGTCGCTCTACCAGCATTTGGTTCTGCAGCGCGGCGTCAAAAACCCGTTTGAAGATGGGAACGTGCTGGGGATCGTCAACTACCTCGACCTCGGCCTGACCGTCGCCGCGCCGCTCTCGGGTTCGAGCTCTTCGTCTTCGTCTTCGTCTTCGTCTTCCTCCTCCTCCCGCCCGACCTCCGCATCGATCTCATCGCACGCGCTCGCCGACGACCCCACCGCCTCGGCACAGGCGTGGGCGCTCGGCGCGGCCTGGCAGGCCAACAAGAACGTGAAAGTCAAGGCGACGGCGGGGCCCGAGGCCGCGGCCGTTGCAGCCGTCTTCAAGGGCTGGACCAACCCGGCCGTCACCGTCGCCGCCAACGCGTCGTGGCACTACGGAACCGGGGGGAGCGGCAAGCCCTCGTCGCCGTCCTCGAGCCCGTGGCTCTCCCCGAAATTCGGCCTCGTGGTCTGGACCGAGAACTTCGGCGGCGTGCGCTACGAGCGGTCGCCGGGAGCCTCGGAGCTCCGCGGGAAAGCCTTGGTCCAGAGGCACGCGGCGACGGCGGCCGACGCGGCCAACGCCGCAGGGAGCGGGGTGCTCTTGGAGGCCGAGAACTTTGGCGACAAAGCTCTTTTGGGGCAGGTGCCCAACGACACGGCGAGGTTCATGTGAGGGAGAAGAGAGAAGAGAGAGAGAGATGAGTTTTTTTCTTTTTTCGAGGGGGAGAGAGAGCACGAGGTGAAATCAAAAAACCGACGACGAAAAAAACAAAAACTCGTCCTCTTTTTTTACTAATTTAGTCAATCGATTTTCGCCTCCTACTAGCTAGTCGACGCTTCTCGCGGCTCAAAATCGGCTTTCCGCAATGTCGGGGGCGCTCTCTGCTTTTTTGCCCGTTCCGTCGGCTTCGGCACGGACGCAGAGCAGGGGAGCTCGCGGCAGCGTCGTTGCGATGTCGATGACGCTGCTGTCGCCGCCGCCGTCGCCAGTCTCCTCCTCGTCGCCTTCTCGTTCTTGCCGCCCTCTCGTCGCCGTCACCCCTCGAACGCACCATTCTCTCGGCCTCAGAGGAGGAGTCGGCTATGATGGTATTTCAGGTGGAGCCGGAGGGCGAGGGAGAGGCCTCCCATGGTCAGCAACACGAGCGACCGGAGATGGAGGCGACGGCGGCAGTGGCGACGGAAACGAAAACGACGCCTCGACCTCGTCCTCCTCCTCGGCCAGCTGGCTCTCCAACAACCGCGAGGACCTCGTCACCTACGCCGCCGCCCTGCTCATCTCCCTCGGCATCCGCACCTTCATCGCGGAGCCGCGCTTCATCCCCTCGCTCTCGATGTTCCCGGCCTTCGACGTCGGCGACAGGCTCGTCGCCGAGAAGCTGACTTACCGCTGGTCGCGCCCTCCGCGCGCCGGCGACGTCGTCATCTTCCACCCGCCGTTCGACCGGCACGAAGGGGAGGACCGCAATGTGCTGGCCAAGCTGCTGGACGACGACGTCTTCATCAAGAGGGTCGTGGCGGTCGCTGGAGACAAGGTCGAGGTGAAGAACGGGACGCTCTTCGTGAACGGCGCCGCCCGCAAGGAGCCCTTTATCAACGAGAAGCCCTCGTACGTTTTACCTCAGCTGGTCATCCCCGAGGGCAGCGTCTTCGTGTGCGGGGACAACAGGAACAACTCGTACGACTCGCACGTCTGGGGGCCGCTCCCGACGGAGAACATCGTCGGCAGAGCCGTCTTCAAGTACTGGCCGCCGAGCGCCGTCGGCGGCATCGAGAGCTACTACTCTCCGCCTCCTTCTTCTTCTTCCTCTCCGTCGTGGTCCCCCCTTCCTCCGTCCGCGCCCGATCTCGTCGGGGGAGACGTGGCCGCTGCAGTGCCGGCGAGGGGGACCATCGCAGTCCAGTGGCGGGCGGAGCTTTCGTCTCCTTCTTCGTCGGCGGTGTCGGGGGCGTCGGGACCCTTATCCTCTTTCCTGAAGAGGGGCTGGTCGTCGAGCGGCGTCAGGAGCGAGTTTGGGGTCTGAAGAAGCGATAGCGGGGCGTGTTCAAAAGAGAGCCAGAGAGAGAGAGAGAGAGAGAGAGAGAGAGAGAGAGTGAGAGAGAGAGAGAGAGAGAGAGAGAGAGAGAGAGAGAGAGAGAGAGAGAGAGAGATGAATGGGAAGAGAAAGAGAAACGAAAGAAAGAAGTAAAAAGCGTTTCTATAAAAAAAATGGATGGAATACATTGTTGAAGTTTTTCGTTTCTTCTCTCTTCTCTGCTTTTCTCCTTTCACGCGCCGCCGCCGCCGCCGCCGCTGCTTCCGCCTTCTCCTCCCCCGCTTTTGTCGCCCCCGAGCATCGCAGACTGCAGCTTCTCGACCAGGCCGGGGAGGGAGCTCGGGGCGCAGTAGGAGAAGCCGCGGAAGAGGGCCTCGGCCTCTTCTCCGTAAGGCTCGCCGAGCAGCTCCCCTTCCTCGTCCTCCTCCTCCTCCTCTTCCCCTCCCTCCCCGGCGTCCTCTTCTCCCGAGTCCGAGTCCAAAACCGCGTTCGAAGCGCCTCCGCCCCTCCCGCCCGAAGAAGATGCCGCCTTGGCCCCCGGAGCGGGGGAGGGGGTCTTGGAAGGGATCTTCTTCTTCGCCGAGGCCGCCGGAAGCTTCGATTTCGCCGTCGTCGTCGCCGGCAGATTCGGCGTCGCCACGCCCGAAGACGCCGGCGTCGCCCCGCGGCCCTTTGCCCTCTTCCCTCCCGTCGCGCCGTTCGCCGCCCCCGCCGCCGTCGCCGCCGCCGCCTGCCCCCCCGCTCCGGCCGTGACCGGCCTCCGCGGGGTCCCGCAGGGCGAGTCCTCGGGCTCCAGGTCGGTCCAGATTCTGTCAAAGTTCTCCACGGAGTCGTGCGCCCTGAGCGTCGGCACAAAGGGGCTCGGCACGTCCGAGTTGAGCAGCGCCCTCCAGTCGAGCGGCGCGAAGAAGGCGTGCGCCATGACGTCGTCGCTCCCGCTCGCTCCGAACCCGAGCCTCGCGCGCGGCTCGCGCTGCAGCAGCGCCCGGAGCAGCGACGACGCCTCCGGGCTCAGGTAGGGCGGGACCTTCAGCTTCCCGCCGCCGGTGATCTGCCTCGCCAGCGCCGCGCGCCCCTTGGCGCGGAACGGCGGCTGGCCCGTCAGCATCTCGAAGAGCAGCACGCCGACGGACCACCAGTCGACGGCCTTGCCGTGCCCGCGCCCGGCCACCACCTCGGGCGCCATGTACTCGACGGTGCCGATGAACGAGTTGGTCCTCCGGTCGTGCGAGTCGTCGAGCCCGCCCTTGGCCAGCCCGAAGTCGGTGACCTTGACGTGCCCCCTCGCGTCGAGCAGGACGTTTTCGGGCTTGAGGTCTCGGTGCACGAAGCCCAGCGAGTGCAGGTGCGCCACGGCCAGCACGATCTCGGCGGCGTAGAGCCTCGCGAGCTCCTCGCCAAAGACCCCCTGGCGGTACAGCTGGAAGAAGAGGTGCCCGCCGGCGACGAAGTCGAGGACCAGGTAGAGCTTGTCGCGCGTCTGGAACGAGTAGCGCAGCGTCACGATGTACGGGTGGAACACGGCCGTCAGCACGTCGCGCTCGGCCCGCACGTACCCGCCGTGGTCCCTCGCGAGGATCTTCTCCTTTCGCATAACCTTCATCGCGTAGACGGCGCCCGTGTCCCGCTTGCGGACCTGGAAGACCTTGCCAAACGAGCCCTGGCCGACGACACGGAGGAGCGCAAAGTCGCCGGGGCCGACTCTCTGCTGCTGCTGCTGGTGCTGTTGAGGTGCAGGAGGCCGCTGCTCTTTCGGCGACTGCTGCTGCTGCTGCTGCTGCCGCTGCGCAGGAGCAGCGGCAGAACAATGCTCGGAGGGAAGAAGAGCAGCAGCGGCAGCGGCAGCAGGAGCAGCAGGAGCAGGAGGAGCAGCGGAGGCGGGAGCGGGAGCAGCAGGAGCGGCGAGCCCAGCAGCCTCCCCTCCTCCCTCCCCCGCTTCCTCGGCCGCTCTGGCCGCCTCCGCCGCGACAACAAGAAGCGCCGGCTCCGGCACGCCAGGGGGCGCAGGCCCCGGGGGCGCCGCCGCGGCGTCGACGGCGGCGAGGGCGGCGACGACCTCGGCGGCGCAGGGAGGGCGCGGCGAGGCGAGCGAGGCCGCGACGGCGATGGCCTCGACGTTCTGGTTGCTGTTGTTGTTGTTGTTGACGTCGCTGCTCGAGCCCCCCGCCGCTTGAAACGCTGCTGCTGCTGCTCCGGTCTGCCGAGACGGGGCCGCGATGGCCGCAGAGCCAGAGCGCGAGGAAGAGGACGGAGGGGTCGAACAGAGAGCTTCTTCCCCGCCGTTGGCCGCGGGGGAGGCCGCCCTCCCTCTCCCCCTGCTGCCGCCGAGGAAGCCGTGCCCTCGTCCTCCCTCGCCCTCGTCGAGATCGAGGTCGAGGTCGAGATCGACCCTGGGGCTGATGACGAGCGCCGAGCCGATATGGACCGGCGGGTGGAGCGCCGGCGCGGGCGCGGGGGGCGAGCGAGCCGAGGCGGAGACCGGGCGCGCGGCAGTCGCCGTCGCCCTCGGTGCGACGGGACTCCCGGACGAGCTGCCCTGCTGTTGTTGCTGCTGCTGCTGCTGCTGCTGTTGTTGTTGCTTCTGATGCTGCTGCTGCTGCTGCTGCGCCGCCGCCGCGATCTTGGAATAGGAGCTCATCCTCGGTGACGCGTGGGAGCCGCTGGGGTCCGCAGCCGCCGCCGACGCACCTCCTCCCCCCGTCGCGAGGCGCGGGAAGATATCATCGAAGTCGAGGTCGTCGTCGTCGCCGCCGCCGCCGACGGTGCTCGTCGAAGCATTCGTCGGTGTCGCCGTCGCCGCTCGCAAACTCGCTTCTCTCTCGGCCGCTGCAGCTGCAACGGCAGCCCAGCTCACGCCTGTTGAAGGAGGCGCTGCTGCTGGTAAAGACGTCATTCTCGACGCTGCTGCTGCAGCTGCTGCTGCTGCAGCCGCCGCAGTCGACGCCGCAGAGGAGGCTCCTCTGAAGTTGATTCTCGGGACGACGGCCGCCGACAGAGCGGCGGCAGCGGCGGATGTGGCCGCAGCGGCCTGCGCGGCGGCCTCTTCGGCTCTCGCTGCCGCTGCCCTCGCCGCCGCGGACGCCGCGGCGGCCGTGGCCGCCGCCGAGGTGGCTGCCGCCCCCGGAGAGATCAAACCCCGCGGGACAAAGGGAGGAGCGTTGGGGTCCATTTTTTTCCGATGGGCTCGCTCGATTGTTATTGTTTTCTGTCCTCTCGGCTTTTCTCCTTCCTGTCTTTCCTCGGTCCGGGCGGCCCCCTGACCTGGCTCTGTTGCCCTCGATTCACGCGAGGAGGGCCATCATCTGGACGCAAAGGGGGCGAAGAGGGCGAAGAGAGCAGCAGGGAGGGAGAGGGCAGAGAGAGAAGCGGAGGAAAAAGTGGCGACGCGACGTCAGGGCGAGGCAAAAAGGAGCGACAAAAGATTTCACATTTTTTCCGACCGCCGGAAGGCCAAAACTGTTCTTCTCGCATCTCGTCCCTCGATAGCGCGCTCTCTGTCCTTGAGTTCGACATTCCACTCACTGGGGGCACAAAAAACTTTGAGAACTCTCCAACCGAAAACATAAAGCGCAGCGCCATCCGCCTCGCAAAGAGAACCTCGGGGCCGCGCGTTTTTTCCTTTTTTGGAATCGAAAAAAACTTTTCAGGAAAACCTCAACCTCGACCTCGACCTTTTTCAAGAGAACAAAAAATGGCCTCTCTCGCCCCTCGCCTCCGCCACGTCATGCTCCTCTCCCCCGACGTGCGCTCGGCCCTGCAGTTCTGGGGGCCCGGCGGGCTGGGCCTGGGGATCTTCGGGGCCCCGACGGAGCGCTGGGCGACCCTGAGGCTGGACGGGAAGAGCGACGACGGCGAAGATGAAAACGAAGGACACCGCTTGTCGTCTTCCTCCTCTTCCTCTTCCGCCGCCGCCTCTCCTTTCGACCTCTCCCTACCGCCTCATCCTCCCCCCCCTCTGTTCCCGCTGCTCGCGATCAAGCACGCCGAGGGGGCTGCCCAGGCGACGGCGGGCCACTCGCCCTTCCTCGCGTTCGAGGTCCGCGACTTGCAGGCCTCCGTCGAGGCGTGCCTCCGCGCGGGAGGGAGGCTCGACGGGGCGATCAGGCACGGGGTGGCGCGCGGGAAGGGTTCTGTGGCCGCGGTGGTGGCGCCGGGGGGGCAGATGGTCAGCCTGTTCGAGCGCGGGGAGGGGTGAAGGTTGGGGAAGGGAGAGGAGGAAGGAAGCGACTGTAACATATTTAAAAAAAACGCCAAGTTTTCAGCGGCTCGAGCTCAGATCGTTCGAGACTGGACAGAGGAAAAAAGAAGAAAGCAAAATGAGGGCCTTTTCGTCCGCGATGGCGTCTCTCTCGGCTCTGTTCTTGCTGCTCTCTGCCGTGCTGTTACTCTGCGGTGGACCCGCGGCGACTGCCTCTGTGAGTTCTTTTTTCCCACTTTCCGGTTTCCCGGATCCCGGCGAAAAAAGGAGAGAGGAAGAAGGAAGCGTCGTCATCGTCGTTGTCGTTGGAATCAATCGATCGGGCGTTGTCGATCGCGCGTTCTCCTGCATCTCAACTCTCTTACCCGAACTTTCAACTCCTCGCGCTCTCCACCAATTCAAACAGGTCTTCACGCCCGAAGACGAGGCCGCCGTCGTCCGCTCCCTGCAGGCGCTGGACCTGAGCGCGACGTGAGTGTTTTTCCGAGTTTGATTTTTTTGTTCGTCAGGTTCCCGCTTTGCAACGAGGGGCATTGAACTGAAATTGGCACTCACCCTCTCCTCTCTCTCTGAACGACGACAGCCCTCCCTCCTCCGCCGCCTCGGCGGTTGCGGCCCTCGATATGTTAGGCTCCCCGGTGTCGCAGGGGGAACAGTGCTCCGCCGCGGAAGGAATCGCCAAATCAACGTCGATGAAGTCATCCCCTTGTCCGTCGATCGCGCTCGCGCTCGCCCGGCTCGCCCGCGGCGGCGGCGGGGCCTCTTCGTGCCCTTCCGCAACGGCCGCCGCAGAGGCCGCCGTCAACTCCCTGTTGGCCTCCTTTCCCGGCCGGAGCGAAAAAACCATGGAGGACCTCTCGTCCCTGCTGCTCGCGGCCAAAGAAGTGGCCTCCGGGGGGGGCGCGATCGACGCCTCTGCCCTGCAAGCCGCGGCCGACACCCTCTCTTCGTTCAGGGCGAGCAGGGCCGCGTCCAAGGCGAGCAGCAAGAAGCTCTTCTCGGCCCGCCCCGGGGCGGCAGTCGCGTCGTCGGTCGCCTCCGTGCAGGCCCTCGTCGCCGCCGCCGCCGTCGCCGAGGCCGGGGCCTCCGTCCCTTCCTCCCTGGCCTCGGGCGTCGTCCTCCGGGCGCTGCTCTCGGAAGGCGGCGACGGAGCCGGCGCGGGCGGGCTCCCGCACCTCGACGCCGACGTCGACGGGGGCGGCAGCGCCCTCCTCGCCGCGGCCCGCGCGTTCGCGCTCTCGCCCTCGAGCCCCATGGCCCGGTTCATCCTCGGTGCGGCCGGGCCTGCCGCCCTGGCGACGCCCGAGGGGGCCGAGGCCGCGGCCGTGGCCCTGCGGGCCCTCGAGAGGCTCTCGCCAGCGCCTCTCGTCCTGCGGAGGCAGCGGGGAGAGGGGGCAGGAAGGGGCGACGGCGGCGCCGTCGCCGCCTCGCTGCTCCTCACCGACCTCCGCGGGGACGCTTCCGCCGTCCCCGAAGCCGCCACCGTCTCCGCTTCCCTCTCCAGGCCCTCCCCAGACGGGAAGAAGGGCGCCTCGTTCTCGGTCCCGCTGGCGAACCGCGGAGGCGGGGTCTGGGTCCTCGACGCGGGGACGGCGCTCGCCAGGGCGGGCGGCGAGGCGGGCGTCTTCGACGCGACCTTCTCCGTCTCCTCCGCGGGGGGCGGCGAGGACGACGGGCCCCCCGTTTCCTGGTCCCTGTCCTCTCGCGTCGCCCTGCCGGGAGCCGGGGTCGAGCTCAGGGGCGGGAGCGCGAAGGTCAGCGTCGTCGGCGGAGGCGGCAAAACGGCTGCCGCTGCTCCCAAGACCGTGGCCTTCCCCGACGAGGCGACCGAGTCGTTCTCTCTGCTCTCGTCTCCCAACGCCAGGCTCAAGATCGAGTTCGAGCTGGTCGACAGCGCGACGGGCGAGCCCGCGAGCGGCCCCGCGCAGGTCGCGGCGCTGGTAACCTCCTCTCCCCCTCCCTCCGGCTCGAAGGCGAACGCCAGAGGCGGCGGGGACGAAGCGTACCTCGCGGCGGCGCCCGCGGCGGTGCCCCCGGGCTCCTCGGCCCCCCCTCCCGGGGCCTTCGTCGTCACGCTGACCGCGGGGGCCGTCGCGGCGCAGCAGGCGTCCGGCACGACGGCCGGGGGCACCTACGAGGTCGAGCTCGTCGTCGCCGCCGCCGGCGGCGGCGGCGGCGGCGGCGGCGGCGGCCCGGTCCGCTGGAAGCGCGTCGCCCGCGTCGAGCTGCCGGCCGTCGACCACCGCGGGCGCTCGACCGCGGCGCTCGCCGCGGCCCTCGCGGCGAAGAGGAGGGAGCCCAGCTTCATCTCGCCGCAGGCCGCGGACGCCGGGTCGGCCGAGGACGCCGCGGTGGACCGCGCGCTCCCGGAGATCGTCCACTCGCAGAGGGCCGCGGCGGCGCCGGCGTCCGACGCGGCCGCGGCCGCGGCGACGCTCGCGGCCGTCGCGCCGCTGCTGGCGCTGCCCTGGGCCCTGGGAGCCGCGGGGGTCAACTTCCGCGGGGCGCCCTCGTCCTCCTCTTCGGGCTCCGGCCTCCTGCTCGCCCTCGCCTTCCACGCGTGCGTCGCAGCGCTGCTCGGGAGCTACGTCCTCTTCTGGGCGAGGCTGACGGTCCTCGAGTTCCTGCCGAGGCTGCTCGCGGTCGGGGCCGCCACCGTCGCGACGGGCCACGGCGCGCTGAGGGCCAGGGCCGCGGCGAGGCGGAGCGGCGGCAGCGGCAGCGGCGGTGTTTCTTCTTCTTCGAAAAAGGTGGCTTGAGAGAAAAGCGGAGAGAGAGTTTCTTTTCTTTGGTGGAATGTGTTATCATTTTTCAGCAGGTTCTTTTGTTTAAAAAAAAACGGGAAAAAAAAACGTTTTTACTCTCTCTTCTTTACTCTCTCTTTTTTTCACTCTCTCTCTCGCGCGCGCCAAAAAAAAAACTCCCTCTTCTTTTTACGAATACTCCCCGCTCGGCAGCGTCGCCATCCCCGTCATGAACCCGTAAGGGACATCGACAAACATCTTCCTCTGCGGCGCCTGCCCGTCGTACCCCGGGACGTCGACGGCCCCCTCGACGGGGTCGCGGTCCTTGTCGAGCAGCTCGCGCAGGCGCAGGACGACCATCGACGGCCGGCCCTCGGAGACCGGCATGCCGTCCCAGTGGACAACGGGCGCGAGGCGCGAGCTCGAGCCCATCACGAAGACGTGCGGGGCCTGGCGGGCCTCTCCCAGCGGGAGCGGGCGCTGGGAGAAGGAGGTGATGGTCTTGCGGAGCTCGGGGACGCACTCGAGCCACTGGTGTTGAAAGTTTTTTTTTTTTTTTTTTTTGGGGGGGGGGGCGGGGGCCGTGTGTTTTGGGG
>Ga0315289_10012897_pt1 | contig 11742 bp, 10 predicted proteins | sample YL17G11_40_MG_FD_203452 | JGI IMG/M metagenome (GOLD analysis project Ga0315289, IMG submission 203452) | Sediment microbial communities from Yellowstone Lake, YNP, Wyoming, USA - YL17G11_40 | ecosystem: Environmental > Aquatic > Freshwater > Lake > Sediment | place: USA: Wyoming | collected... | reverse complement strand
CAACATACCAGTCGGTTCAGTATAATCGGAGTGATATGATCACTATCACCCTTCATCTTTGAAAAGAGAGTCCCATTTCTGTTTCAGACCCTCTTTGGTCGGAGGTTCGTTACTGGAAGATTTTACCTGCTTGGTCCTCGGCTCGAAAAATTCACAGAAATTACCTTTCTCCTTGTATCTCACCCATTCAGCTTCAGTTTCGTGGCACTGAAGGTAAGCATCCTTGTCATAAAGCTGGCAGTTATAACAGCACTTTAAATCCACCCCGCAGTTAGGACAGGCATCCTTACGGCTTATCTTTTCAGGAACCTCTATCTCTTTTTTACAGCCCCAGCAGAGCATAGGAAACTCCTTTGAGACCTTATCTATCCTCGAGATCTACCTCAACCTGGACTTTTTGATAGTTGGAAAAAAGATAAGAATAGTAAAATTTCTTCGAATCATTAGACCATCTGAAGTCAGAAAGTGGACTGTCAGTCTCAACCCTGTAAGTCTTAATCAGATTCATCTCCCCTTTATCATCGATCTCATAAAAATCGAAATACCTGTCCCAATCGCTGGTTCTCAACATCGCCAATTGCCTACCGTCAGGAGACCAGGTGGGGTCCGAAAATCTAAGGCTATCTGATTTATCAAACAACAATAACTTCTTGTTCTCGGTATCAACTACCCCAAAAACTCCAGAAGTTTTGTCATTGCCAAAGAAAATAATACCATTATTCTTCTGGTTAGGAACGATTTTAGAGAGAGCAAACTGTTCACTAAACATAACATTCCTAAGTGCTTGCTCTTGTTCTCTTGTCGATTTCGTGAGCTCGTTAAATCTCAAAATCTGATCTCTTTGAGTGGAGATATATATATCCCAATTTCCCCAACCAATAAAAAATCTCATATTGAGACTATCAGGTTCTTTTATAGCTTCTAAATCATGTAAGCAAATCCTTTGTCTTGCCGCCCAAGGTGGATTACCATTGTAATATACCTCATAACAATCTGTTCCAGGAATTTCTGCAAGGCTATCCCCAGGACAAGTAAGGATCACATTCTTTGACTGCCAGTCGATCACTTGGATCTGCCCGCCAGTTGCACAGTTCTTAGGTACGACAAAGATGAAACTTCTACCGTCAAGAGATTCCCATAAGAGAGTGTCTACACAAATCTCAAATTTATGCAGAAAAATCCTTTCACTTCCATCCACTTTACTGTAAAAAACGTCTCTTCCCTCATTCTCAAACCCCAACCAATTGCTTGTAGTATAAGCTACATATTTCTCATCCGGAGAAAGAGTCAACTTGTTAAGTGCCCAGTCAACTTGCTTGACTATCTTATGCTGTTCACCTGTTGCCAGTTGCGTGCAATAATAATCATCGCACGAAACTATCTTAACTTTGTTCTGCTCCGAATATCCCAGACTGCAACTTAAGAGCAAGAATGTGACCATGTAATTAATCTTAACCATCTATTCACCAGGGTCAGCTTTTGACCTCATTTTTGGTTTTCGCTTTAGAATTACTTTTTCCAGACCCGCCTGATTCCTTTGACTGGCTCAAAAAAGCCCGGATGAAATCATCTATCTCCCCATCCATTACAGCCTGTCCGTTACCTGTCTCCAGGCCAGTACGGTGGTCCTTAACCAGGATGTAAGGATGAAAAACATAGGAGCGGATCTGGCTTCCCCATTCGATCTTTTTTTTCTTTTTCTCCATCTCCGCAAGCTTCTCTTCCTCTTTTTCTTTATATAACTGGTACAGGCGCGACTTCAGCACCTTCATAGCATTTTCTTTGTTCTGGAACTGGGACCTTTCAGATTGACATTGCACCACGATTCCGCTCGGAAGATGAGTGATCCTTACTGCGGAGGAGGTCTTGTTGACATGCTGCCCGCCGTGTCCGGAAGCCCGGAAGGTGTCGATCCTCAGATCATCCTCTTTGATCTCCACCGTGAGGTTATCCTCAATCTCCGGATAGATGAAAACCGAGGCAAACGAGGTATGTCTTCTCTTGTTAGCATCAAAAGGAGAAATCCTCACCAGCCGGTGAACCCCGCTCTCTGCTTTTAAAAAACCGAAAGCGTATTCGCCCTTAACTTCGACCGTGGCACTTTTTATCCCTGCTTCTTCGCCTGCCTGCAGGTCTATGACATCCCCCTTAAACCCCTTTCTCTCTATCCATCTTAAATACATCCGCAGAAGCATCTGTGCCCAATCCTGAGACTCTGTTCCTCCTGCGCCTGAATGGATGGTCAAAAGCGCATTCTTAGGGTCATCCTCTCCAGACAAGATGGTTGAGAATTCAAAATCCTTTATCTCTCCTTCTAATTTTTCTAGCTCTTTTTCGCGCTCTGGCTTAAGTGTGTCATCCTCCAGGGAAAGCTCGTCTAAAACCTGAACCTCTTCCAGATCCTTTGAGAGTTTTTCCCATCTCTCATTCCATTTCTTTATGGAGGTGACCTCTCTTAAAATCGACTGGGCTTTTTCATTATCCTTCCAGAAATCAGGCTCGTGCGTCACTTTTTCCAACTCAGCTAATTTTTTATTCTTCTCAACCAGGTCAAAGATACTCCCCTAATTTTTTGACCCTGTCTTTCAGTTCCGCTAAGCTTCTTTCCTCAGGCATACTACCTCCTTTTTCGCTTTAAGTCTTTGAAATTCAATATAACTTCATTTGAGCCAATGTCAACTTCTTTTGAGAATTCGTAGGGGGCGGAGTTCAACTCCGCCCTCAGAGGGTGGAGACAAGCTCCACCCCTACGCGATGGCAACCCCACCTTGCCCCCAAGTCGGACCCGGTAGAACAGACATTCCTGTCTGTTCGCAGGTAAAGAATGTACGCCTCACGATGTAGGGCTACCAATCCCATCCTGGGACAAGATTGGTTTACCATTAATTATCTTCTTTACGCTTGACACTTCACCAAAAGTTGATAGATTACACCTGCGAAAAACTTTCTTAATGTTTATGTTCATAAATTCTTCCATAATCTGTGCCTTAATTCCTGAGCTTAAAGTAAACTTCATTTCTTTCAAGATCAAGGAGTTCAGGCTTTCACCTGACCAGAGGGAGCTTGTGATTCTGACTCGCAGGGAGAGGGAATCAAAAGCAATTCTGTTTTCGGCTGACGCTCTACTGTGCCGGATAGTCAGTTTGACAGAGGAAGAATCCAAAGCTTTTCTGGAATGGGGTATAACACCCCTGTTTTCACAACTTCTGGACGCAACCATCTTGAATATCGAACAGGTCGATTTCGACCGGGTGATAAAGTTCTCTTGCCAGAAAGATACGGAATTTGAAAAAGTCGAATTTGAGCTATATTTTGAGCTTACTGGAAGGAATGCCAACGCCATTCTGGTCCAGAAGGAATCTGGCATGGTCCTGGATGCTTTGAGAAAAGTAAGACCCGCTCAAAGCAGATTCCGCCAGATATTGCCGGGGATAAAATATCTTCTGCCCCCTGCTCCCAGAAAACATACCCCTTATGCAACCTCGGAGGAGGAGTTCAAGAAAATAATTCTGGATCATCCGGAAGAAAACCTGCTTCAGGTTTTGACCTCACATTTTATGGGAATAGACGAGCTTTTAGCTGAAAAGATAGTGGAGGAATCTGTTGGTACTTCCCCTTTAAAACCTTTGCCCCTGGAACATCTGTGGAAAGGTTTCAAATCAGTCCTTGGCGTGATTTCTGCAAATGAGATCTCTCCACATTTGATTTTGGATTCTGAACAAAAGCCAGTGGGGATATCTTTATTTGACTTGAATTCAGTTCCTGAAGAGCAAAAGATTTCCTTCCGTAATTTAAACCAGGCACTGCAAAAACTTTTTTCTCTGGAAATTGAACAACGTCAGGGAAGCAGAAAACTACAAACCCTGATTTCTGTGACTCAAAACGGAATTGAGAAATTGAAAAAAACCGAAGAGAAATTGAAAAAAGAGCTTTCTTCTCTGGAGGATGCTCAGGCCTACAAGAAATATGGAGATTTGCTCCTGAATCATCTATCAGAGATTAAGAGAGGCGCAGAATATATCGAGTTAACTGACTATTCTACCGAGGAACACAAGAAGATAAAACTTCCTCTTGATCCTGTTTTATCACCAAAGAAAAATGCCGAAGCCTACTTTAAAAAATACCAGAAAGCCCAGACCGGAATTACAAAGCTCAACCAGAGAATCGCTGTGACTGAAAGCCAGCTAAAGCATTTAAGCAAAATCGAATCTGACCTGCTGGGAAAAGAGAAGGTTAATTTCGAAAAAATCGAATCTGAGTTTTTTTCTCTTGGTTTACTTAAACCACCCAGACCAAAGAAGAAAGAAAAGAAAAAAGGGAGATATGCCCCTCGCGAATTTATCTCCGCAGACGGGTTTAAAATCTTAGTGGGGAGAAACAATAAGGAAAATGATTATCTTACCTTTAAAATCGCCAAACCGGATGATCTCTGGTTTCATGCCCAGAATGTGCCCGGCTCTCACGTGGTCTTAAAAAAGGGAGAGAGGAAAAAACACCCAACCCCAAAAGCCATCCAGCAGGCCGCCTCGTTAGCTGCATATTATAGCCAGGCGAAATCCTCCAGAAAAGTAACTGTGATTTATACCTTAGCCAAGTATGTCAAAAAATCAAAAAACGCCCCGCCTGGCCTGGTCAAAGTCGAAAAGATGAAATCAATCTTAGTCGAGCCGAAGTTGATAAAATAGTTTTTATGTTGTCATTGCGAGTCCCCGTAGGGGACGAAGCCCCGCCATGGGCGGGACTTCGTCGGTCAGATGACCTCCTCGCAATGACATTATTAATTATCTGATTTATTGCTCTCTGTTGGTCTCCAGACCAACAGAGGTTACGTGACGGCTGGCTTTATGCCCGACGAGGAAGTTTGTAGAGTTTGTTGAGACGCATAACCATGCGTCTCAGTTTTTATTTCCCACGTTAGAGGCAAGGCGGTATACCGTTATCCCAAATCCTTCAAAATATCCTCTATTTTTGTTACATCCTCCTCTCTGCCCTGTTTCTTAAAAAGCTCTTCTGCTTTCTGTAAATCTTTTTTTGCGTCCTCCTTTTTTCCCATCTGGATATAAAGAAGACCAAGGTTCCCATACGCCTCAGCATCATCCGGGTTAAGCTTAATAGCGGTTCGATATTCTTTTTCAGCCTCAGGGTAGTTCTTCAAAGTTTTAAGCAGAACGCCCAGATTGTTGTGTGCCTTTGCATAATCAGGGTTAATCTTGATAGCGGCTCGATACTCTTTTTCAGCCTCAAGGTAGTTCTTCAAATCAAAAAGCAGAACGCCCAGATTGATGTGTGCATCTGCATAATTCGGATTAATCTTGATAGCGGCTCGACACTCCTTTTCGGCCTCAGGGTAGTTCTTCAACTCAGCAAGTAGAACCCCCAGATTGTAGTGTGCCTCTGCATAATCCGGATTAATCTTGATAGCGTTTCTAAATTCTTTTTCAGCTTCAGGGTAGTTCTTCAAATCAGAAAGTAGATTGCCCAGATTGATGTGTGTCTCTGCATAATCCGGATTAATCTTGATAGATTTATTATAGCAATCAATACCTTCCTCAAGATTTTTTCGATAGTAAAGACTACTTCCTAATTGGAATAGGTTCTTAGCATCTTTCAAATTAAATAATTCATCCTTTAATTCAATTAAAATTGAATCCGAAATGGGGTAATCGGTTATGAATTTATTGTCTAAATAGGAATCGTGGGAAATATTTATCTTGCCATCAGATTTTTGTATGAAACCGTTATCCTGCAAAACCTTTAGCCAGTTGTCCCACTGATATCTTTCAACTTTAAGTTCAAAGATTTTACTCTTTGCAATATTTTTTAAAAGCTCTTCTGCCCAGATAAATATGTTTGCCTCCCTTAAAAGCTTCAGGATATGCAGGATGGTCCTTGGCTCATCTTCTAAATCCTTGTATCTTTTCTCCATCTGTTCCAGACCCAAAACAATGGAGCCTGGAGTTCCGTCTGAAGTAACCTCCTCCCATTTCTTTCCTATTCCCTCTGCCAGTTCCTTTTCCTCCCCTTCCTTCAGGATTCTTGGTACTACTTTATTACTCCGGCATTGAGATAAAAGGATACCCATCTCTTTTTGCCCGAAAGCTTGTTCAAATTCTTTTCCGGTTATGCAGGTGGCAAGTACTTTTAGCTCTTTAGAATTTTTCTTCAAAACTGCAATCAACTCATCCAGACCAAATTTGCCTGCATACTTTTCTAAATCGTCTAAGAATAGGATTACCTTCTTTCGTGAGAACAAATGGGGAAACTTAAGGTTTTGAATATCGATTTTCTCATAGGTAGGTTTTAAAATGTAATAGTCTTTCAACTTCTTAGCTACTTCAAAAACCCCTCTGGTTTTGCCAATACCGGGTTTGCCTGTCAGAAAAGCAATCCCATTCTCTTCAAAAGATTCTTCAACTTGAGTATCACTTTCTCTGTGAATATAAGTTTCATAGTATTTAAAGATTCCAAAATCAGAAGGGTCTAATTCGGGGATTGGTTTATAGACTTGGAAGTTTTTCTTGAATTCTGATAGTTTTTCTTTTATAGATTTGTACAAACTAAAAGCACTTAAAAAGAGAATCAGTAAAATAGCCCCTTTGAATATCAAATCAAGAAATGCCCAAACATATAAATAGATAATGAATTCTGGAAAAAATAAGCGTAATAAAACTAATGAAATACCAATTAGTGGAAAGACAAATTTATACACGATTTCCATGAAATACTTCATTACTATCCCCTTTTTATTTAGAGGGTTTAAATAACTTTTATCTTTTAGGGTGGTTTTGTCAAGTGATTTTGTGGTAGAGACGCATGGCCATGCATCTCTACGGAAAATAGCCCACCTTGGGGGCAAGGTGGGGGTGCCGAGTGAAGAGCATCATAGGTAATGATGCTTTTTCTTCTATCTCGAAACTAAGATAGACTTTTTTGTCATTCTGAGTCCGCAGGACGAAGAATCTGCCTTACGCCAGAAACCATAGATTCTTCGGTCGTCCATTTGGACTCCCTCAGAATGACATTTGACGAATTCATGCTCTTCATTCCTTTAAAAACTCTTCTAATTCCTCTATCAAACTCTTCACAATATCTTTTTCCTTAACCTTTTTGATAATCCTCCCCTTTCTGAAAATCAAACCAACTCCTCTACCTCCGGCAACTCCGATATCTGCTTCCTTAGCTTCTCCCGGACCATTTACCACACATCCCATAACCGCCACCTTGATCGGTGCTTTTAGTTTAGCCAATTTTTTCTCAACTTGCTTCACTATTGGCAGCAGATCGATTTCCATCCTTCCGCAGGTGGGGCAGGAGATCAGAGTTGGACCATACTCTCTCAAATTCAAAGATTTCAAAATCTCATAACCAACTTTCACCTCTTCAACCGGATCGCCGGTCAATGAGACTCTTATGGTATCACCCAAACCCATGGAAAGAAGTGTCCCTATCCCGACTGCAGATTTTATCGAACCGACTCTCTGTGTTCCAACTTCGGTTACGCCTAAGTGCAAGGGGTAATCTCTTTTCTCTGAGAAAAGCTTGTAAGCTTCAATCGTAGTGGGCACATCTGATGCTTTCAGGGAGACAACTATCTCCGGATAGTCCAAATCCTCTAATATTTTGATCTGTTCTAAAGCTGCTTCCACCATAGCGGCAGGTGTAGCTTTTCCATATTTACTTAAAATAGATTTAGGAAGTGAGGCCGCATTGACCCCAATTCGGATCGGGATTTTTCTTTCTCTTGAGGCTTTCACCACTTCTTTGACTTTCCATAATGCCCCGATCGTTCCTGGATTTATCCTGAGTTTATCCACTCCGGAATCAAGCGCCTTTAGGGCCAGCCGATAATCAAAATGAATATCTGCGACCAGAGGAATTTTCGCTACCTTTTTTATTATTGATATCGCCTCAGCCGCCTTTTGGTCCAAAACCGCTAACCTGACTATCTCACACCCAGCTTTCTCCAATTTTTTAATCTGCCTTAAAGTGGCTTTAACATCCCGGGTGTCAGTGGAGCACATCGATTGAACCGAAACAGGAGCACCGCCTCCAATCGGTACTTTACCAACATAGACTCTTCGTGTTTTTTCTCGCGGGGTAAGCATAAATAGTCCTCTTGAGTCTTTATAATTTAACTTAAATCCGCTTTTGTCAACTATTTTCTTGAAAGTTTTCGACAAACTTATTTAGCAGGGCTGGTCCGCCTGTGGCGGACTGCCTACGAAAGCCCATACTATCAATTCTTCGTAGGTCGGGCACCCTTTGCACGACTTTTATATTCCGACTTTCTCAGAGATAGTTCTTGACATAAAACCGCTTCTATGTAGATTAGTTCGAGATTAAGGAGTCCCGATGTTTTCCAGGTATAAAGTCATACTTATTCTCCTCACCCTTGTCATAGTTGCCTTCGTTCTATTTCTGCTGTTTCGTCCTAAGAGTCCGGATGAGGGCAAGTTCGTAGAGGTCTACGTTCAGCTCTCAGTCGCCCAGACGAAGCTCCAGGATGATCCAGCCAAGCTGGAGGCAGAGAGGAAGAGGATTTTTTCAAAATACGAATTTTCCCAGAAAGATCTGAACAGATTTATTAAATTTTATCAGAAGCATCCGGAAAAATGGGTCAACCTGTGGGAGAAGATAAACCAGCGTTTATCTGAATTAATTGAAAGAGAGAAAACTCAGCCCTCCAGATAAAATGCATTCTGGATATGATCGATTATCTCTTTGCCGGAGCTGGTATCTATAGCAACTACGTCAAATCTGAAATCGTAACCTGGAAACTGATGCTCCTGTAAAAAAGCAGTTGCCACCTCTGCTAATTTCTTTTGCTTTCTTAGATTCACCCACCCTGCAGGAGGACCATAAGCTTTACTACTGCCAGCTTTAACCTCGACAAATACGATGCAATTATTATCCCTGGCAATTATGTCGATTTCCTTGTGGCCATAACGGTAATTGGTAAACAGTATCTCAAACCCTTTAGCTTTGAGATATTCTGCAGCGATTCTCTCGCCTGATTTACCCTTCTGAACGGTTTTCATCTTTTCCATCTAAATTGAGATGCCCCTGCAGGACGATACATTCCATAACTCTTTTGAATGACCTGCGGTGAACCTTGCACGGTCCGAATTTCCTTAATGCTTCCAGATGCTCCTTTGATCCATACCCTTTATTCTGGTCAAAAGAGAACTGGGGATATTTTTTGTGAAGTCTTCTCATCAGCCTGTCCCTCTCGACCTTGGCGATTATCGAGGCTGCACCGCAGGATAGAGAAAGGGTATCACCTTTAATCACCGGCAATTGTGGGATATCCAGATGCGGTATTTTCTGGTTTCCATCTATCAGCAGAAAATGCGGAGTATTCTTCATACCAGAAATAGCCTTCTGCATCGCCTTTAAGGAAGCTATGAAGATGTTCAGTCTGTCGATTTCTTTTTCCTGGATAACCCCCACGCCGAAATCCAGAGCATTCTCTTTGATCTTCGCATATAGCTCTTCCCTTTTTTCAGGGGTAAGCTTTTTTGAATCATCGATCCCTGGAAGATTAACATCCTCTGGGAATATGACGCACGCAGCCACAACCGGACCAGCTAAGGGACCTCTTCCCACCTCATCCACCCCGGCAACGAGCTTATACCCTTTGCCCCACAGCTCTCTTTCATAAAAAAGCTTGTCAACCGTTTTTGTTTTCGTCATCCTGCCCTTTTCGATTTAGATAATCTCTCACACTCAATCCGAGGTGATAGTCCGCGTAGGGGGCGGTCGGTAAGGCCTTACGACCCGCAGGGAGTTTAACTCCGCCCTTAATGCCAGTGTAGGGACAGCCCTTGTGGCTGTCCGCATTTACTTACTACTTCACATCATCCACTTCAGCTTTCGGACAGGGACAAGCCCTGTCCCTACGGAAAACTCACACTCACCCCGGGGAGCAACTCACTTTCGCTTCCGAGATGCTACAACAATGGTGGAACAGGCATCTTGCTTGTTCGGTCAGGCCCTGGAAACGGGTCCGTAGGACAGGGATGCCTGACCCTTGAGCAAGAACGTGCCCAAGAATTGGGCAACTACATAACCTCCTTCTGGATGAACCTCTTGAAAAGGTATAAAGAGATTACCACGCAAAAAACGACACCTATTCTGACTGCCCAGATAACCCCTAATACCTGTCCCAAGGTCCCGGCAATAAAACTTCCTATAGGCATAGTTCCCATAAACATCATGACAAAAAGCCCCATCACCCTTCCCCTGAGATGATCAGGAACTATCTCCTGCAATAAGGTATTGCAGGTTGCGATTAAAGATATCATCCCCCAACCCGCTCCTACCAGGAAAATAAGGGATAAGAATAAATTCCCGGAAAAAGAGAAGAGAATCAGGGAAAGGAAGAAGACTATGATCCCGGCTTGCATATATTTCAGCTTCTCCTCGGTTTTCCTGGAGGCTAAACCCAAGCCAGCGGTTATGGCACCAATGCCGACTGCGGACATAAGAAACCCCAGACCGGATGGACCTGCTTTCAATATGTTCCGGGCAAAGACCGGCATTAAGACTGCATAGGAAAAACCGAAAATGCTCATGGTTGAGACCATAAGAATAAGAGCTAACGTCTTCTTATTCCTCACTACATATGAAATCCCCTCTTTGGTGCTGGCTAAGAAAGTGCTGTTTTTAGATTGAAAAACAACGTCTTCAATTTTCATAAGGGAAAGGCCAGCTATCACCGCCAGATAGCTCAACCCGTTGATGAAAAAACAGCCTGCTTCTCCGGTTAAGCTGATTAAAATCCCGGCAGCGGCAGGACCCAAGATCCTTGCGCTATTAAAGATAAAAGAATTTAAGGCGATAGCATTCAAAAGGTCTTCTCTTCCTACCATCTCTTTGACAAAAGCCTGCCTGATCGGGGCATCAAATGCCATCACCAATCCTAAACATAAGGCTAAGAACATAACATGCCATACCCTTACCAGTCCGGTGAAAGTGAGAAAAGCTAAAATGAATGCCAGGAACATTGCGCTTGACTGGGTAAAGATGAGGAATTTTCTTTTTTTGACCCGGTCAGCTAATACGCCGGCTGGTAAAGAGAAAAAAAGGACTGGCAGCCCTGCAAAGGCGCTAACCACGCCTAAGAGAAATGGAGAATTGGAAAGTCTCAGGACCATCCAGCCCTGAGCCACACTCTGCATCCAGGTCCCGATCAGGGAGATCATCTGCCCGAACCAGAAAAGCCGGTAATTGCGATGCCTCAACGAACGAAAAGTCTCCCAGAATCTCCCATGTTTCTGGATTGTAGAAACCTGTTCTGAATTTCTCTGAGTCTCTAACATTGAGTGAATTATGGAGTGTAAACCTTTAGGTTTACTAAATCGCATTTTTGCTAAATAATACGGGAAATCCAAAGGGTTGTAAAGATATTTTTGGGATAGAAAATTTATTGAAGGTGGAACAGGCATCCTTGCCTGTTCGGGTGGACCACCCTCAAACCAGTTTGAGGGTGCCACCCATTGTAGCGCGACCCTTAGGGTCTCAAAAAAAATGTAGAGACAGAACAGTGTTCTGTCCCTACCTCTCTGTCAGACAGGAACGTCTGACTACCATAATCTTGATTTATTCCTTAACTTCCCCTTCTTTTTTCCCTTCCTCTTTCTCCCTCTCCTTTATTTTAGCCGCTTTTCCTCTCATCTTGCGCAGGTAGAAGAGCTTTGCCCTTTTTACTTTTCCTTCTTTGATGACCTCTATATTGGCAAG
>Ga0315289_10012896_pt1 | contig 11742 bp, 10 predicted proteins | sample YL17G11_40_MG_FD_203452 | JGI IMG/M metagenome (GOLD analysis project Ga0315289, IMG submission 203452) | Sediment microbial communities from Yellowstone Lake, YNP, Wyoming, USA - YL17G11_40 | ecosystem: Environmental > Aquatic > Freshwater > Lake > Sediment | place: USA: Wyoming | collected... | reverse complement strand
ACCCGAGTCCAAGGTCGGCGAGCGGACATTGATACAATGCGAGTCACTGACTAAGAGGTTTGGAGAATTCACAGCTGTCGACCACGTCAGCTTCGAAGTCGGTAACGGAGAAGTTTTCGGCCTTCTAGGCCCGAATGGCGCTGGCAAAACAACCACGATGCGACTACTCAGCACTCTACTGAAACCGACTAGCGGAACAGCCACAGTTGCAGGCCATGATCTGTTGCGGGAGCCCCAGAAGGTACGTGCCTCCATCGGTGTCTTGCCCGAGGACACGGGACTCTACGACCGCCTCACACCAAGAGAACACCTGCTCTACTATGGAAGACTGCACAGAATGCCTGAAGATGTGCTGAGGAAGCGAGGCGACGAACTGCTCGATATCATGGAATTGAAGGATAGAGCGAACACAAAGGTTGGGGATTTCTCGAAAGGCATGAAACAGAAAGTCGCGCTCCTTCGAGCGTTTATTCATGATCCGCCGGTTCTGCTGCTCGACGAGCCCACAGCAGGATTGGATGTGATGAGCGCCCGTTCCATACAAGGCTTCGTGGAGCGATTCCGAAAAGAGGGAAAAGCCATCATGATCTCAACCCACAACATGACGGAAGCCCAGAAACTCTGCGATAGACTAGCGATCATCGATCACGCAAGAATCGTCGCGATTGGAACAGTTGCAGAGCTTCAGAAGAAGACCTCCCAGAAGGATCTGGAAAGCATCTTCGTACAGTTGGTGACTGAGTGAGGGACGAGCAATGAACTTGGGGAGAATCATCACAGTCGCCGGGAAAGAGCTCAAGGACGCATTGAGAGACCGGCGCACAATCCTTGCCATGATAGTGATTCCCATCATAGTCTTACCGGTACTCATGTTCATGCCAGCGTTCCTGGCGAGTCCAGAGAGAAATCCAGTACGAATAGCAGTAATTCAGAGCGACAACACATCCGACGATTTCTTGGCGGACCTCGCCTCGGATCAGATACACATAGTCAGAATCGGACGCGCGGAGAACATGACGAAGCTGATCCAGAACGGGGATTACGAGCTCGGGATGGTGCTTCCATCGGATTTCTCTAGAATACTCGAGGGACCAGATCAGCGAGCAACGATAACGGTCTTTGTCGATCAGAGCAGTACACGAGGAACAATCGCACTAGCCCTTGTGCAGGAAGCGATTACGAAATACGCGGACAAGATAGTCTCGGATAGATTGGCGAAGACTGGGTTGCCTCCTGAGGCTTTGACGCCAATAGAGACTGACCTCCACAGCGTCACGGTGACTGGCACTGGAGCCGTGTTCCTCGCAATACTATTGCCGCTCTTTCTCGGAATCTACGCCGTAACGGGAGCCATGTACTTCATCATGGACACGACAGCGGGAGAGAAAGAACGCAAGACACTGGAAGCGTTGTTGACGATGCCGGTGACGCGCACAGAAATCGTGATAGGCAAATTCCTGATCGCTGTCCTGATCGCGCTTCTCTCATCCGTGCTTGCAATCATCGGAATGACTGTAGGTGTTGTAGTTTTCTCTGGAGCAATCGGTGAATCCTCAACACTAGGCCTATCCATCTCGGTGGGCAATCTGCTTCTCATCGGCCTGGCGACGCTCGTTCTTGCCATGACGAGCGCATCGCTTGAGATGGTGATCTCTATCTTTGCACGAAGCTTCAAGGAGGCACAGAACTTCCTCTCCCCGCTCTCGATAATTGTCGTCGTTCCCGCGATAGCTATGCAGTACATGAGCGAGCAGACACTACGGTTATTCGCAGTCGCGCCGATATTCAACGCCATGATAATCATCAGAGACGCGCTCCTCAACAGAGCCTCAGCCGCGAGTGTGACGCTGGAATTCCTGTCCGCCCTCGCCTACATGGTCATCGCATTGGCAGTCGCGATCAAGATATTCAACAGCGAAAAAGCAATGGTACGCTACTGACACTAGACCTTGAGGGTTCAAACCTCGCCCCCAGCGCACTTCAAGGATGCCAGCATGATTGGACGACATGCTCGGGTTATGGATACACAGGCAATACAGGTCATCAACTGTCTACTATTCAATTCGCACGTTGAATTTGACAGACACGTATCAGTTCAAGCTTGTCTCCGAAGGCTCGCAGCGGTAATCATGCCTTCTCCTTACTCCTCTCCTCGATTCTCTCGCCTCCATTCTTTCAGACTTTCGAGAGTGCGGTGTCCTGCTCAAGGCGCAACATCTGACTTGGTGAAGATAGACACACTCGTCTGCATAGGCTTGGCTAGGTTTAAGCGAGACTGACGGTCTCCCTACTGATTGTTCTTGGCGAGGTGTCTCTGGTGGCAGAGCCTACTGAGGTAAGCAGGGTTCTGCTTGAGGCTGTTGACGAAGGGTTACTTGTTCCCGGCGAGATCGTCCGGGCAGCTATCTACGAACGTCTCGAGAGAAGCTATCAGATCAAACGTGGAGAGATTCCCGAGAAGCTGGAGACCTTCCACCGGGCGCTACAGGACTTGCTTGGTGGAGGCGGCAAGGTGATGGAGATGCTGATCGTGAGAAACCTCTATCGCCGTCTTGGATTGAGCTTCGAAGAACATGACGGGTGGACGCTAGTTGACTATGTGAATCACGCAAAGGGGGCGAAGATAGATGGTTGAAGAGAATGGCATCGAGAGGCAACCAGATCCATCAAAAGAAGAGGCTCAACGGGGTTCTCGGCTAAACGCCCTTCTCCTCGACTCGATCCCTAGCCCTGCAATGTTGATTCGATCTGACCGTACTGTAGTAGCCGCTAACGAGAACGCAGTTGCAGTCGGCGCCAAGGTGGGAGAGCCATGTTGGCGCTCATTCGGTAAGAGCCAATTCGTTCGCGGTGGTGAAAAGAAATGCTGGTTCTGCCTAGCTGATGAGGCGGTGAATGAAAACGAGAAGAAACACCGCGAGGTGGAAGCATTCGAACGAGTGTGGGACATATGGTGGGTTCCAATTGGAGAAGGCATGTACCTCCAGTACCTAATCGACATCACTGAACGCAAGAAAGCAGACGAGGCACTGAGGGAAAGCGAGGAACGATACCGCCTCCTCATCGAGAGGCAGAAGGAAGGACTCTGCATTATTGATCTCGAAGAGCGGTTCGTTTTCTGCAACCCGGCGGGAGAAGAGGTCTTTGGCGTGCCGCATGGAAATCTCGTTGGCCGAAACGTACGTGAGTTCACAACCACGGAAACCTTCGAGCTTGTCAAGAAACAGACTGAGAAACGACGTTCCGGGGAAAGTAGCAGTTACGAGATCGAGATCACCCGCCCGAATGGTGAAAGGCGGCAACTGCTCACGACGGCAACTCCGTGGCTGGACAAAGACGGACGAATAGTCGGCGCGTTAGCGATCTTCCGTGATGAAACCGACCGCAAGCGGATGGAGGAGGAGGCTCGGGCCCTAGCAAGATTTCCAGCTGAAAACCCGAACCCCGTGCTACGGTTAGACAAGAACGGAATCGTCCTAGCCACAAATGAAGCGAGCAAAACACTGCTACGAGACTGGAAACCTGAGGTTGGGCAAGCCGCTCCAAAGTTCTGGCGCGACCTAGCTTCCGAGATCCTTTCGACCGGGGTAAGCAAGAACATTGACGTCGAGTCTGATGGCAAGTTCTATTCGTTCTTTGTCAAGCCGACCACAGAAGCGGGCTACGTCAACCTCTATGGAAGAGACATAACCGAACGCAAACGAGCGGAGGAGGCGTTGCGTCGCCGGGTCGAAGAGCTGGCTGCTCTTCAAGCAACAGTCCTCGACATCACTGCTCAGCGCGACTTGCAGATGTTGCTCCAGATGATCGTGGAACGCGCGACCAAGATGCTTCGCGGGTACAGTGGAGGCATGTACCTATGCGACCCTGAAAAGAAGGAACTTCGCCTTGCAGTAAGCCACAAACCTCCACGTGATTACACAGGAACAGTGCTAAAGTACGGGGAGGGAGCCGCTGGGGTCGTCGTCGAGACTGGAAAGCCGCTGATCATTGACGACTACCGTACCTGGCCAGGCCGGGCTGCCGCATACGACGCTCAATTGTTTACCGGAGTCCTAACCGTGCCTATGCTCTGGCATAGCCGAGTAACAGGAGCCATCTACGTCCTGAGTGATGTGGAGACCCGTCCGTTCACAGAGGCGGATCAGGAACTGCTCAGCCTCTTCGCAAATCATGCAGCTGTCGCGGTTGAGAACGCACGGATAATGGAACAGGAGCGTCGACACACAACCGAACTGGAGCAGCTGGTTTCTGAAAGAACTAAGAACCTAGCAGTGAGCGAGAGAAGATTCAGAGAGCTAGCTGATTTACTGCCTCAGATTGTGTTCGAGATCGATGAGGAGGGAAACCTGACCTTCCTTAACCATATTGGATTTGCCTCGACTGGTTACGGTGAAGACGACCTCCGCAAGGGCTTGAGTGCTTTTCAGATGTTTGCTCCAGAAGATCATGATAGGGCTCGGCAGAATATGGCGAGAATATTGGGTGGGGAAAAGTTGGGCAGCAATGAATACACCGTCCGGAGGAAAGATGGCAGCACATTCCCCGCGATCGTACATGCTACTCTGATCATGCGTGGAAACAAACCCGCCGGCCTAAGAGGGGTCGTCATAGACATCACTGAGCGCAAGCAGATGGAGGTGCACCTTGCCGAGTCTGAGGAGAGGTTCAGAGATATCGCTGAGAGAAGTATCGACGGGATATTCGAGTTGGATCTTGAGAGGCGTGTCACGTACGTTTCTCCCTCGGTGGAAAGCGCCTTGGGCTACAAGCCCGAGGAGGTAGTAGGCACGCGCATGGAACACTACTTGGCCGAGTCTGAGATTCCCAAGATAGCTCCAAACATGGCTGCATTGATGGAAGGAACGAATGTTCTCGGCCTACAAGGGGAGATGCTGCGGAAAGATGGAACCCACGTCTCAGCTGAAATGAATGCCTCTCCGATATTCAGAGATGGGAAGATAGTTGGGGTTCAAGGGATTGTCAGAGACATCACTGACCGCAAACGGATGGAGGAGGAGATACGTGCTGCAAGGGAACGGCTGGAGTATGTGATCACCTCTAATCCAGCCGTTATCTTTACCGGCAAGCCTCGCGCGGACTACTCCGATTATGAAGTGACTTACATGAGCAATAGAGTCGTTGAGATGCTTGGCTTTGAGCCCCGGCAATTCGTTGGTCATCCGGAGTTCTGGGATGGTCGTGTCCATCCTGATGACCTGCGCCGTTATCCGATGGAAGTTCCGGAGCTGTGGAAGAAAGGATTGTGCACCTTCGAGTACCGGTTTCTGCACAAGGACGGATCGTATCGGTGGATACGTGAAGAGGCGAAGGTGATTCGTGATGCCGCCGGTAACCCGGCGGAGGTCATGGGTTACTGGACTGATGTCACCGAGCGGAAACGGATGGAGGCGGAGCTTGCGAAATCTCAACGGTTTGCAGCAATCGGGGAAACGGCGGCGATGGTGGGTCACGATCTCAGAAACCCACTGCAAGGGATCGCAGGCGCCGTGTACTATCTCGCAACCAAGGAGCGCCCAAAGCCCAGCAGAGAGGGGAGGAAGATGCTTCAGCTGATTGAGGAAGGCATAGGACGTTCTGACAAGATCATAAGCGACCTCCTTGAATACTCGAGGGAGTTGCGCCTCGAACTCTCCGAGACCAGCGTGAAATCGATCACAGAAGAGGTCGCGAGAGAAGTCAAGATTCCAAGACGGATACGCGTGGTTAACTCGACCAAGAACCAGCCATCGATGAAGCTGGACGTGGACAAGATGAGACGAGTCTTCCTGAACCTCACACTGAACGCCGTTGACGCCATGCCTAAAGGAGGCACACTCACAATCGCAAGCACAAGATCCGGCGACAACGTTCACATAACCTTCAAAGACACAGGAGAAGGAATGACAACAGAAACCCTGGCGAAGCTTTGGAGCCCACTATACACGACCAAGGCGAAGGGGATGGGCTTTGGCTTGGCTGTCGCTAAACGCCTTGTCGAAGCACATGGAGGCTCGATCAGCGTCGAAACCAAAGTTGGAAAGGGATCAACCTTCACCGTGACGCTTCCGATCAAACGTGAATTGAGAGGAAAAGAGGTGAAGAAGAAATGAAAGAACAGGAACAGGCGAGAATTCTCGTCATAGACGATGACGTGACTGTACGTGAGTCGCATGAGGTTGTGTTGAAGGCGAACGGATACGAGGTCGACGTCGCCGAGAACGGACAGGAAGCCATCAAGAAATCCAAAGCCAAACTCTACAACCTCGCGCTAGTCGACCTCCGCCTACCAGACATGGACGGCATAGAACTGTTAACGGCGATGAGAGAAACCGTACCAAAGACGGTTAAGATCATCATAACAGGCTACCCTTCACAGGAGAACGCCATAGAAGCCGTAAACAGGGGCGCGGACGGCTACATCGTGAAACCATACACGATGGAAGACCTGCTACGCAAGATCAAGGAACAACTGCAGAAGCAGCAGGAGGCAAGGAAGTACGGCGAAGAGAAAATCAAAGAATTCATTGAAGCGCGCGCCGAAGAACACGAGGCAAGAGCTTCAGCGAAGCACAGGCCAAAGAAGTAAACCATCCACTAGACCAACTGCTCTGGCCTCACAAGACCGAGTCATTTAGCAGAGACACTGCCCTTGTGCATTCCCGGATCTTGGATTACGTGGGCATCGTCGAAATTCCTCCCATTGCCTAGAAATGACGCGCGGTGAACTTTGACATGACCAGTCATGTGTCTTTGTCTACTAGCCGAAGGTTCTCCAAGGAAATGTACATTGTCGAATTCTTCACATGTTTCGAACATGAAACTATCTTGATGCTCTTCCTGAATCTTGGCCCATCCGAGACCAATGTATGATATTCTCCTCGTTCTCCGCAGATATCAAGCCCAGTTCGTTCACTCAATTCACGGAGACGTTCCAGCGAACCGTGGGAGAGTTCCAATCCAAGCCATTCTCCCGTGAACCAAGGCCTCCTAACACAGGAGAAAATCACCTTGAATCCGAGCGACAGGAGCTTATTCAGAAGTTCAAGTCTGTCTCGGTGCCACAAGGGCCTGAGCACATCAACACCGCAACGCTCGCCGCGATTCACCATCCAATTCGGATCGTGGCCGGCAACCTCACCAATGTCGCCCGTCACTAGCACATTGATTCCGCGTTCCTCTTTGAGGGAAGAGATCGCATTTTCGTAGCCTCGCTCGAATGGCTCCTCAACATTGATCACGTGATGTGGAAGGCCCAGAGCCTGGGCCTGTAGTCTCATGAAAGCGATAGGATGGGCGAGGAAACTCTCTTGACTCGGAGCGAAAGTGACAAGGCAGTTGATCTCGCAGCCTGACACTTCTGTTTCATAGAGAGCAAGAGAAGAATCCTTTCCACCGGTCCACGAAACAGCTACATTGGACATGTCGCTCGAAATCAGTCGCGAGGATTTTAGACTATCGAAGGGTTGAGTCGGGCGCAAGGATTAGTCCTTGGAGCGCTGCTCCCTCGGTGCGCGCATCGTGATATGAGCTCGGTCTTCTGTGGCGAGCAGATCCAAGAAGCATCAGCCGGTTACCCTTCAAACGCTACGGAGGTCTTTTCTGCGACCAGATGAGTCCATTCTTGCCATACGAACCTCGTCGAACAGGTCCTATGATTGCGCGAGAAAGGAGAATCGAGACAAGATGGTTGGTGATGTGTATGAGCAGCTTGCGGATGCCTTGGACAAGCTTCCGAATGGTTTTCCCCGAACAGAATCCAAAGTTGAGATCGCAATTCTCAGGAAGATCTTCTCGCCCGAGGAGGCGTCTCTCGCCTGCCAACTGAGCGGCCACCGGGAACCCTTAGACGCGATAGCTGAACGCGTCGGGCTTCCTGCTGAGGAGGCCGGAACAAGGCTTGGGAGGATGGCTCAGGGTGGCCTGGTGATGTTTGCTCAGAAAGACGACAAGCCACTGTTCAGGCTAGCTCCGTTCGTCGTTGGCATCTATGAAGCACAGCTCGAGACGATGGATCACGAGCTTGCCCATCTCGTCGAAGACTACCTAGCGAACGGCGGGGCAGCCGGCATCATGAAACCGCAACCAGCTCTACACCGCGTCATCCCCGCACAGAGAGCGGTGAAGTCCGAATGGATCCTCCCCTATGACGACGTCCGGCAGATTCTGCTGTCCGCCAAGAGCTTCGGTCTCCGTGACTGCATTTGTCGAGTGCAGCAGGACCGCATAGGTCGCCGTCGGTGTGAGTTTCCAGTGAGAACTTGCCTCTTCTTCTCACCGTTTGAACGTCCACCATCTGAGGTTGATGTTTCTCGGGAAGAGGCCCTTGAGTTCCTCGACAAGGCTGAGGAGATCGGTCTTGTTCATACGGTCAGCAACGTGATGAAGGGAGTAGGTTATGTCTGTAACTGCTGCGGCTGTTGCTGCGCGATTATTCGAGGAATCAATGATTACGGTATCGAGAACTCGGTAGCCCAGGCCAATTACTTTGCAGTCATCGATCCTGACGAATGCTTAGGATGTGGGACATGCATCGAGAGATGCCAAGTACACGCAATCTCCGACAAGGATGGAGTAAGCGTCGTGGATCGCAAGCGATGCATAGGCTGCGGCTTGTGCGCCACAGGATGCCCAAACAACGTGGCGAGATTAGAGCGAAAACCAGAGTCAGAGGCTGTTCATCCTCCGGCTGACTTTGCGACGTGGGGACGTGAGCGCCTAATCAATCGAGGCTTGATCAAGTAGACCTGCACGCATTGCACCTTCTGGGGTTGTGCGAAAACATGGTTTCTCAGCTGCGGACTGCTTTCTCGATTGTTCTGAGGGGTATCCATAAGTAGATGACAAACTGAAGCATGTTTTCTGAGTGGCGTGAAAGTTGGTTTCCTTCGTAGGCTTATGGAAAGGGAAGGATTTCCTCGACACAAACGATTTCTCTCAAGAAGAGATCAAACTCGTACTTGACACAGCGGACACGTTAAGGCGCATGTATTGGGCGCATAAGAAGCATCACTATCTGCCTGGCAAAACGCTGTTCATGCTGTTCTACAATCGCTCGCTGAGAACGAGGAACTCGTTTGAAGCTGGAATGTATCAGCTGGGCGGACATGCGCATTTTCTCAGCCCACAAGATGTCTACACGCCCGCGCTCCCCGAGGATATGGTTGCATATCAGACTGAGGCGATATCTGACGTTGGCCGAGTTCTTAGCAGATACGGGGACGCGATTGCGATCCGAATCTATGGCGACGCGGCGAAATGGACGATAGGCAGAGGCCACAAAGTCGTGTTGGAGTTCGCGAAGCACGCAACCATCCCTGTGCTCAACATGGAAGATGACATCTATCACCCGTTCCAAGCGCTGGCAGACGCCCAAGCAATGAGGCAAGCCATCCCGAAGCTGAAAGGGAAGAAACTCGTGGTCTCCTACGCCTATTCTGGCGGACTGAAGCCCCTAGCTGTTCCTCAGAGCGAGGTACTCATCGGAACACAACTGGGAATGGATGTTGTCCTTGCGCATCCGAAAGGCTTCGAACTGGAAGACGTAGTGCTCGATGCAGCCAAGTCAAACGCCGACAGATACGGAGGCAAGTTCACCGTCGTCAACGACATGAACAGCGCCTTTGAAGGCGCTGATGTCGTGTACCCCAAGGCGTGGTCGCCCAAGAACTTCTTCCCTCCACACAGCAACCCCATGGACAAGTCGGGTGCTACCGCGTATCAGGACAAGTTCAAGGACTGGATCTGCACGCAGGAGCTGATGGATCTGACGAACAAGGGCAAGTACATGCACTGTGGGCCCGCAGACCGTGGCCAAGAAGTCACCGACGATGTCATCGACAACAAGGACTACTCGTTGTACTTTGAAGAGGCTGAAAATCGACTGCACGTCCAGAAAGCCGTAATGGCTCTGGTAATGGGGAACCGCGCATCTCGACGCAGAAAATAGAGCCGCTGAAGCCTCACGACCATTAGGAGATCAGGCAAGCTTAGCGTCCAGTGAGGCCCTCATTTCTGGTTGAGCTTCCGTAGTTCGACGAGTATCTCCTTCAGAAGCGAGAGCACCAGTCTTCGGTAGCTAATCGTGCTGGTCAGCTTAGCCCACTTGCGCGGATCGTTGCCAGGAATGTAGCCTTCGAGAACCTCTAGGATATCCTTCTCTTCTTTGATTGAGTCCTTTTCCATATTTCTTCCCTCATGACTTGACTTCAATGTATGAATACGATGCCAACTGAGATTGCGCATCCAACGGACTCTGGATCCACTTCTCTCACTGCGATTGGGTATACCTCCCAGCCCACTTTGGTGACGAGATCAAACACATCGATGCCGACACCCTCCATCGAAGGACGAGCTTTGAGAGGAAAACGGCATCTTCCGCTGTCCAGAAACTGGCAGATTTGGCCGGAGCAAAGCGTGGTCTTGCATCCGCCTGCTGCAAAACCCGCCGCAAGATAGTGGCCATCATTGAAAGCAAGGCCTTCGATTGCGCTTGCGATGTCGTGGATTTTTCGCTGATGTGCCATGTGCCCCATGTGCCATTTCTCATCGTCAACAAAGTCGGTTATCGGGGAGACATGGGTTTTGAAGAGAACGGCGTACTTGTACTTCTTGAGGATCCTTCGCATTTGACTCGGCGGCGGAGTGTAGGGAGGACAGTTTACGCACTCTCCGTAGAGGTGGCATCTCGGAACTGCACATTTCAGCCTGACCCTTTCGTCTACGACAGCGTAGGAAGCGGGAATGACCTTCGCGTCGGCCGCGCCTAGCTCAAGGGCTCTCTTCCTATACTTCTCCGCGTCACTTCTAAGCTGTCTCTGAGAAGGCCTACGAGCCACTTTCCTAGCCTTCAGTTTCTCGGCAGTCATGATGATCGCTCACCGAATCATTGTCCAGAGGTAGTTCAAAGTCCTACCTAACGGTTCTCTTGAGATTTGAGATTATCATGTTCACAGATGGATGAGGCTTAAATGGTTAGAGGCGGCATCCTGAGGAACCAGAGGCATGATTCAGTTTGGGCAAATTGACGATCGAAGACGTCATCTATGCACTGGAGACACCGTATCCTGATTTCGAAATCAAACCCGGCAAGACCGCTCTTGTCCTCATAGACATACAGAAGATCGCGTCTCCAGAACCATTTGTGAAGGCAGCAATCAAGAAAGGGTTCCCGGAGAAGGAAGTCCGAGAAGCCGTGGCTGACTATGAGAAGAGATTCTGGAGTGCGGTTGAGAATTCGGCGAAGATCCTGAAAGTCTGTCGACAGAAGGGCATTGATGCGGTGCATGTCCACTTGGAGGCACCCACGAAGAATCCTCTTCACACCGCCAAAGTGAACAGAAAGATCGGGTTACTAGTGCCCCCTGTTTCTGAAGAGAGTCAGTCACTTGACGTTGTGAAACCTCTGCCAGATGAGCTGATCGTGAACAAGACGAATGGGGGCGCTTTTAGCGGAACGAACCTTGACTTCATACTTCGCAACATGGATATCGACAGTCTGATCCTAGTTGGGTTCTTGACCGATGAGTGCGTTGCAGCTACGGCGTATCATGCTTCGGACATTGGCTATGATGTGTTGCTGGTTCGTGACGCCACTGCGACCCATCGGAAAGAGGCTCATGACGCTATCATCTGGTCGCTCGACGACATGTGCCTGAAGGTGTACACAACCGCTGAGGTTCTTCAGAAGCTCGAAACATTACCGAACGCGAAATAGTACGTCGGAGCCTCCCCTAGCCTGTA
>Ga0315289_10012895_pt1 | contig 11743 bp, 12 predicted proteins | sample YL17G11_40_MG_FD_203452 | JGI IMG/M metagenome (GOLD analysis project Ga0315289, IMG submission 203452) | Sediment microbial communities from Yellowstone Lake, YNP, Wyoming, USA - YL17G11_40 | ecosystem: Environmental > Aquatic > Freshwater > Lake > Sediment | place: USA: Wyoming | collected... | reverse complement strand
TGCCGAAGACCGCGACGTACTTCGTGCGGCCGACGCGGTAGCCCTCGGGCATGGGCGTGGCGAACTCGGTTTCCTCGGTCTGGGTGGCCAGCGTTTTCAGCAATTCGTTAGTTTGCACAGAGCACCTTTCGCGTACCCATTTCCGAAAAACTTCAACGGCATTCAACAACGGCTTTCAACGCAGAGGGCGCAGAGATCGCAGAGAGAAAGAGAGTTAAAACAACAACGATGCGAGAAACATCAGGCCGTCGCTCTTTTCTCTATTCCTCTGTCTGTTTTTTTTACTCTCATTTCTTTCTCTGCGTGCTCTGCGGCCTCTGCGTTGAGAGCCTTGTCATCTGTGCTTCTTGTATCGCGCGACGAAAGCCGCGTAATCCTCCGGCGTATCGATGCCGGCGGGGCGGCGGTCTGTGATGAGGACCCTCATCCGCCGCCCGTTTTCCAGCCAACGCAGTTGCTCGAGTTTCTCCGTGAGTTCCAGCGGCGTCTGCGGCATGGCCGCGTAGTCTCTCAGCGCCGTGATCTCGTACGCGTAGACGCCGAAGTGCTTGAGGAGCGGCGCGCGGCGGTCGGCCTCGCCGTCGCGGGCCCACGGCACCGGGGCGCGAGAGAAGTACAGCGCATCGCCGCTGCGGCCCAGGACAACCTTCACCGAGTTCGGATCGTTGACCTCCTGCGGCCTGAGCGGTCCGGCCACGGTCACGGCCTCGACGGAATCGTAGGGGGCCCGCTTCCGAATCGCGTTGACTATGCCGTCCAGCAGGGCCGGGTCGAGTTCCGGCTCATCGCCCTGGAAGTTGATGACGATCTCGGCGTCGGGGAAGGCCGCCGCGGCCTCGGCCACGCGGTCCGTGCCGCAGGGGTGGTCCGGGCGGGTCATCACCGCGCGGCCGCCGAACTTCTCGACCGCGGCGCGGATGCGGTCATCGTCGGTGGCAACAAGGACGGCGTCGATGGTCTTTGCCCCCGCCGCCGCCTCGTACACGTGTTGGATGAGGGGTTTGCCGGTTTCTGAAGCGAGAGGCTTCCCCGGGAATCGCTTGGACCCGTAACGGGCGGGGATAACACAAATGACCTTCATGCTTCTGGCGCCATGAATCCGTACCCGGGGCCTGACTCGGAAACGTTCAACACTGTCGCTAGGGTATTCGCCGGGCGGCGGGAAGTCAAGCCAATCATGGCCGGCATGGTAGTGCCTCAGTCTTCGTGGGAGCCTTTCACGTGCCACGGGTTGCTTGTCAACCCGTGGTCTGATAAGTCTGTTCGTCCTTATTGCTGTTGGTTGCATGCGGGGGTCTGTTGCCCGAATCTGAAACGCAATAAGGAAGAAAGGATCGTTCTCACCACGGGTTGGCAAGCAACCCGTGGCACGTGAAGGACCAACTGAAACTAACGCAGTACAAAAAATTCCGGATTGTGCTTGACGGGCGATATTGGCGTGATATTATACCGCTATCAAGGCAACCCTCGGCAAGGAGACCGTACCATGCAGGAACAAGAGAGAAAGGTCCTCAGCGGCTGGTTGATGTTGCCCGTGGTCATCGCCGTGTGGCTGGCGGTCCCGGCCCTCATCTACGCCGGCATCAGGTACGAGCTCGTACCTCATGCCGGCCACAATTGGTGGATCGTAGGAGGGGCGCTGACAGTTCCCCTTGCGCTGCTTCTCTTGAAGGGGCTGTTCACCCTTCAGCCGAACGAGGCGCGGGTGCTGGTCCTGTTCGGCAAGTACGTCGGAACGGTCCGCCAGGACGGGTTCCACTGGGCGAACCCGTTTGCCGTGCTTCGCGGGCCGTATACCACCGTTCAGCAGCCGGATAAACAGGCGGCACAACTACAGTCGCAGCACAAGTACCGCGTGTCGCTGCGGGCCAGGAACTTCGAGACGCAGGCCGTCAAGGTGAACGACCAGCGCGGCAACCCCATCGAGATCGGCGCCGTGGTCGTCTGGCGCGTGGAAGACACGGCCAAGGCCCTCTTCGACGTTGATGAGTACGAGCACTACGTCAAGGTGCAGAGCGAGACGGCCGTCCGCCACCTGGCCAACAGTTACCCTTACGACCACGCGGGCGACAGCCCGGAAGGGGAACTCACGCTGCGCGGCAACAGCGATGACATCAGCGCGGCCCTGGAGAAGGAACTCCACGAGCGGCTGTCGCGGGCGGGCGTCGTGGTGCAGGAGGCGCGGCTGACGCACCTGGCCTACGCCCCGGAGATCGCCGGCACCATGCTCCGGCGCCAGCAGGCCGAGGCCATCATTGCCGCGCGCCAGAAGATCGTCCACGGCGCGGTCAGCATGGTCCAGATGGCCCTCACGGAACTTTCCGAGAAGCACGTGGTGGACCTGGACGAGGAACGCAAGGCGGCCATGGTCAGCAACCTCCTGGTCGTCCTCTGCGGCGAACAGGCGGCGGAACCGGTGATCAACACCGGGACGCTGTATCACTAGCGCCTTGGCCCCTCACCCGGCGGGATCGTTCGAGAGGCGGGAGAAACCGAAATGAAACAGGCCGCGGCAAAGACCAGCCTGAGCATTAAGATCATCACCCTGATGGTCCTGTTCGGGACGGCCGCTTTGCTGGTGGCGTCCGCGTTCGACCTGGGGTTCCTGGCTCCGGGCGCGTTCGTGGGTCTCGTAAGCGTGGTGTGCTACCTGTTTGCCCCGGTGTCGTACGAGTTGTCGGGCGGCCGGCTGACCGTTTTCTCCCGCGTGGGCCGAAGGGACTTCAGCCCCGTGGTCGGATGCTCGCAGGTCCCGAAGCGGATCCCGTTTACGATCCGGCTGCTGGGCAACGGCGGCCTGTTTGCCGGCACCGGCATCTTCTGGAACAGGACCTACGGCGTTTTCAGGGCCTACGTGACAAGTTCACGGCATGCGGACATGGTGCTGGTGGAAACAGAAACCCGGAAAATCCTCATCAGCCCGGAAGATCCGAAGACCTTTGTTGAACCGTGGGGGTCCCCGAACAGGGCGATGGGACCGGCCTGAGCCGAACTCGCGATGGACGAAAAAAAGAAATTCCTCCTGCGCATCGATTCCGCCCTCTGGGACGACCTCCAGGCGTGGGCGGCGGATGAACTGCGCAGCGTCAACGGCCAGATGGAGTACGTGCTGAAGCAGGCCGTCGCGGCCCGCCGCCGGGGCGCCCACAGTGCGCAGAAGGAAGTCGCGCGCGATCGACCCCGAGGCCCCTGAGCCAAGGGCGCCGCCCTCGCCTGGGCGGAGCGCCGCGGCATGCCTGTGCCCCTCGCGACCGCCCGGCGCTCGCCCAGGCGAGCCGGAGTTCCAGTGGCACGCCACCGCTCACCTCGGCCGCCACGACTCGCCGCGCGCGGCCGCAGGCGTCCCGCCGAGACGGACCTCCTTCAGGACAGGCAGGCCCTTCAGCGGCGAGAGGTCCGAAACCTTCGTCCCCGTCAGGTCCAGCACCTCCAGCCGCACGAGGCCGCGCACCGGCTCCAAGTCGCTCACCGGGGCCCCCTTCAGGTACAGTTGCCGCAACCTCGTCAGCCCGCTGAGCGGCCCGAGGTCCGCAACCGGCGTCCCGCCGCAGGCAAACCATTCCAGCCGCGTCATCTTCGCCACCACCGAGAGATCCGAGACGTGCGTGCCGTCGATCCACAGGAGTTCCAGGTTCGTCAGGGACCTGAGGGGCGAGAGGTCGGCAACCCGCGTGTCGGGCAGTTCCAGGGACCGCAGGCCCACGAGGCCCCCGATCGGGCGCAGGTCCGCGACCGGCGTGCCCAGGATGTCCAGCCACTGCAACTTCGCCATGCCCGCCAGCGGCGAAAGGTCCGAGACCGCCGTGCGGCGGAGACTGAGATACCCCATGGCCGTCATCCCGGCGATCGGTTCCAGGCTGCGGACCCGCGTGCCATCCAACCCCAGGTCCTCCAGTTTCGTGAGGCCGCGGATCGGCCCGAGGTCGGCCACCGGCGTGCGGTCGAGGTAAAGCCCCTTCAGGTTCACGAGGCCCGCCAGCGGCGCGAGGTCCGGGACCTGCGTCTCGCTGAGCGCAAGCGACTCCAGGCCCTTCATCCCCTCCAGCGGCCGGAGGTCTGTCACCCGCGTGCCGCAGAAGGAGAGTCTCCGCAGGTTCGGCAGGTCCTTCAGGGGCGAGAGGTCCGCGACCGGCGTCTCGTCCATCCAGAGTTCTTCCAGGCTGGTCATGCCCGCGAGCGGCGAGAGGTCCGCGACCGGCGTCTTCGGCACATCGAGGACCTTCAGGTTCTTGAGGCCCTTCAGGGGCGACAGGTCCGCCACCTTCGTGTCGTAGAGCCGCAGGCGCTCGAGGTTCTTGAGCCTCGCCATCTCGCCCAGGTCCGAGACCGCCGAGTGGCTGAGGTCCAGTTGCCGCGTGTTGTCGAGGTCCTCGGGAGTGATGTCGGCCGGCGCGTGGCCGGTCCGGGCGGAGATCGCCCCGAGGATCAAGTCGCGCGAAGACGCCGCGCAGCCGGCCATCAGAAAGAGCGCCAGCCCGGCGCCCACCGTGACGGCCCCCGGGAGCATCCGATACGGCCGCGCAACCGTGCGCATAGCGACCCTCCCTCCCCCGCAGGCCCAATCGTAAGCCCCCGCCCCGCGCGCGGCAAAGCAAATCACCCCCGCCAAGGGCAGCCACTTGGAATGCCCGCGGCGGCGGCTACAATTCAACGAGCGCGGTCACCCCGAAGAGAGCGGATCAGGAAGACGGAGCGACGGACATGGCCCTGGCGGCGGTGAAGATCGGCAACCTCTCGGTCAGCCGCATGATCATCGGCGGAAACCCCTTCAGCGGGTTCTCGCACCAGTCGCGCGCAGCAGTCGGCGGCGGGGCCAAGGCCATCGAGGAAGACCCGCGGCTGCTGGGAGAATTCCTGGCGGGCATGTAGGCCGGGCCACATCACGCGGCGGTTGCCGGCTTGACGACCGACGCCTGGGCCAGGGCCGCCCCCGCGACAATCAGGCCGCAGGCCAGCCAGAGGTTCCAGCCCAAGCCTACGCCGAGATACAACGCGCTCAGGCCGGTTGAAAGGAGCGGCGTCAGGTACGACACCGCCGCCACGAGCGTGACGTTGCCGCGGCGCATCGCGCGGTCCCAGAAGGCATACGCGAGCATGACCGGGAAGACCGCCATGAACGCCAGTTCCGCCGCAGCCCGCCAGGACCAAGCGCACGGCTCATCAAACGCGGGCCGGATGGCCGCCAGGACCACGCCGGCGGCAAGGGTGAAAAGCGGCACGGCCCCGCCCTCCGCCCCTCCTGCCCAGCGGCGGCTGAGGACCGAGTAGAGCGCCCAGACCACCGCCCCCGCCAGCGCCAGGGCGTACGGCAGCGGATTCGTGCGCAGGTTCTCCAGCATGGCCGCGGCCGAGTACTCGCCCATCCTGATCGGCGCCAGCGCCGCCCCCGCGGCCGCCATTGCGATGCCCGCAAAGAAACTCCAGCGGACCCGCGTGCGCAGGACAGGGATGGCGAAGACGAGCGTCAGCCCGGGCCACAGGTAGTTGACGATGCCCACCTCGATCGTTTGCTGGCGGCTCGCGGCCAGGCCAATGGCAGGAAACAGGCACGCCATGTAGGCCACAAACAGGAGGCCGCAGCCCACGAGGTACGCGCGCGGCAGCCGGAAGAGGGCGGCCAGGCGCCGCTCCACCAGGGCAACGTAGAGGCACCCCAGGACGCCGCCGCCGACAAGCATCGCCGACGCCGCCGTCAGCACGCCGACCTCCTCGGCCAGGCTGCGCGAGACGGCAAACGTGGTGCTCCAGAAGAGGATGGCCAGCAGGCCCAGGGCGGTGGCGACGCGGCTTGTGTGATGCGGTATGCTCATCCCATTTTCAGGCCGGAACCCGCGATTTCGGCCCCGTGGCGTGGGCTCGCGCGGCGGGTCAGGAGACCCGCCGCGCGAAGTGGCGTTGTCGTGCTCTGTCACTCTGTCACTTTGCCACTTCGTCACTCTTCTTCTCGGCGTCGAGGTCCTCGACCTTGGCCCCCGGCGGAACCTTGTACTCGAAGACGGCGTCGGGGATCTTCTTGTCAAGGCGGACGTTGCTCAGGACGAGGACCAGGTCAACCTCTTCGTCGCCGTAGAACCGCACGCGGTAGGCCCCGCAGATGTCCGTCTCGCCCACCTTTTCGTACGCCAGGAGTTCGGCCATGACGATCGCCGTCCCCCTCTCGTCGAAGAGGTCGGCGCGAATGGGCCGCAACGTGCGCCGGTCGAACCAGATGCGCCGCAGGGGCAGCGTGTCGGCGCCGCGGCACTGCCGGAGCGTCAGGACATAGGCGTGCGGCTGGGCCTCGAACTCGGCCGGCGCCTCGGGCGAAAGGTCGATCCGGAACAGGCCCAGCGCCAGCATCAGGTCGGCCGGGGACAGGACGAACCGCCGCTCGCCCTCCCCGCCGCGGCGGCCGGTCCAGATGGTGTTGACCCGCGGCCGAATCCAGAGCCAGAACCGTTCGCCGCCCGTCCCCATCTTGAAGACTTCCTGGCCCAGGACCTGCCCATGCAGGAACAGGCGGTCGGGCTTGACGAGAAACAGGTGGCCGTCCATGTCGTAGCGGGCGCGCTGGCCGCGGCTGTCGTCGCGCGGCATAACGAGGCCGACGGCGGCGCGAGACCAGAGTTGCTGGACCGAGTCGGCCCAGGCGTTGTGCCTTTCGATGACCTCCGCCGGCGACAGGCGCGGCGCGGGCGGCATCTGCGCGGCCGGGGCGCGCATCGGCCCGCAGCCGGCGGCAAGACCCAGGGCCAGCGCCGCAAAGGCGCTCGCGGCCGCGGCGCGGCCGGCATTGCAGCGCGGCTTTGCGCGGCGCATCTCCTGACCGTACGTGTTTAGCGCCGCGGCTTTTCTCCCCTCTCCCCGCCGTGGGAGAGGGGGTGGGGGTGAGGGGGCGCACGCCGCTGGACCCCTCACCCCGCCATCGGCCACCCTCTCCCGCAAGGGGAGAGGGAACAACGCTAAACACGTCTCCTGACCCGCCGCGCACGTCCCGCTATGGCCCCCCCGCCCGCCTCTCTTGCGCGGGTCAGAAAAGGTGTCAGGAACCTTAAGACGTAGGGTTCCTGACACCTTTTCCGACCCGCCGCGCAAAGGCTCAAGTTGCGTTGTAGCACTAGCCTGGCGCGGTTTCGGCGTTTGCTTCATGGCCGCCCTCCGCCGTCGCCTGGTCCCACTTTTCGGGCATGTCGAGGATCTCGCGCAGGCGGTCGGCCACCGAGCGGATCTCGTCCTCCGTCACCGAGGGCGCCGAGACCTGGTGCATCCGCTGGGTGCCCGTTTCGCGGAGGGTCAATTCTTCGCCGCCGCCCTTCGGGTGCCGCGACTCCATGACCTTCAGCCGCCGCTTCCGCATCAGCACCAGCGCCAGAACGTAACGGAACCGCCGGGCCTGCGGGTCGGGGGAGTCGGCCAGGTGCTCGAAGAGTTGCATCAGCCGGCCCAGGTCGATGAGGCGCGGCCCGCGCTGGACGGGCGGCTCGGGCTCCGGCACGCGGGTCTTCCAGAAACTGAAGTACCCGGCCTCGCCCGGCTTCCAGCACGCGGGGCAGAAATCGCGGCGCTCCAGGAGGTTCTCCTGGGCCGTTTCGGCCACGGCCGAGTAATACTCGTCGCCGACGCCGAAAACCCGCCGGCACGTGCGGCAGCAGCGCGACGAGGCGTCAATCTTGTATTCGCGGTCCAGGGCCATCCCGTTCCTCGGTTCCAAGTTCCAAGTTCCAGGTTTCAAGTTCCAAGTTGAAAACGGCAGCGCAAACGGGCCGTTCACTTGGAACTTGGAACTTGAAACTTGGAACTCTTCTGCGCGCTCCGCGTTCTCCGCGGTTCATGCGTTCAAGTGCCTCATGACAATGTGGCGCGTCTCGAGCGCCAGGCGCTCGGTCTCGGCGACCGCCTGGTCGGAGGCCGCGCGGACGGCCGCCGCATGGGCGGCGTCGCCGTAGCCCGCCAGGTTCACGGCCACGTTGATGCGGGCCGCACGGGCCGCGCCGAGCGCCAGTTCGGCCGCCACGCCCACGTCGCTCAGGAGGTTCGGGTTGGCGATCTGGGCGAGGCGCCGGCCGGCGGCGGCCACGTCGCGTGCGGCATCGAGCACGCGGCCCACCAGGCCGAGCGACGACCGGGTGGCCGCAAGGACGGCCTCGGTCCGGGCGGCCTTCTCGGCGTCCGTGTTCTTCGGCAGGCGGTAGGCGGCCATGACGGCGGCGTAGGCCCCCATGTCTTCGTGCGCCATGTCCAGGAGCGCCCGGCGCAGGTCGGCCAGGCGCGCCAGGGCCGCCTGGATGTCGGGCTCGACGGCCTTGAACTTCTCCTTGCCGGCCGTGAATCCCGCGGCCATCGAGGCCATCGTGGAGGCGAGCGCCGCCGCGACGGCGGCCACGCTCCCGCCGCCGGGCGTCGGCTGCGCCGCGGCGGCATCGTCAAAGTAACGCATCAACGGCTCTGCGCGATAATCCATGGGCTCTCTCCCTTAGTGGATACCCCGCCGCTTCCGCGGCGGGCTCGTACAGCGCCATGCCGCACCCCGGCGGGCTCATGACAATATGCGCCAACTTCGGGGCACGGGCGAGCCAGCATAGACGCGGGGAGCAGGCCGGTCAAGCAATACAGCGGCCGAATTGCATGGGCTCAGTCTGGGCGGCACGGCCGCGCCTTCCGCCTGCCTGCGGGGCGGCGATTCAGTTGAAACAACCTGCCCAAAATGCTAGGCTCGCGGCCAGCAGCGTTCCACCACGCACCGCGCGAGCCATCGTATGACCGACTCGGGTATGGCGCTCCAGATGGAGAAGGTCAGCAAGCGCTACCCGGGCACCCTGGCCGTGGACGGCGTGGACTTCGCCGTCCACGCCGGCGAGGTGCACGCCCTGGTGGGCGAGAACGGGGCGGGCAAGTCCACGCTGATGAAGATGATCGCCGGGGCGTTCGACGACTACACCGGCCGCATCCTCATCGGCGGCCGCGAGGTCCTGCTGCACTCCCCCGCCATCGCCAAGGCCAACGGCATCCAGATGATCCACCAGGAACTGAGCCTGGCGCCCGCCCTGAGCATCGCCGAGAACATCCTGGCCGGCCGGCTTCCGGCGCGCGGCCTCGTTGTGAACCGCGGGGCCATGCTGGCCGAGACACGCCGGTGCCTGGGCCGCGTGGGCCTGGACCTCCACCCCGAGATGCCCGTCGAAGAGATCAGCCCGCACGAGGCGCAACTCGTGGAGATCGCGAAGGCCCTGGGCAACAACCCCTGCATCCTGGTGATGGACGAACCGACGAGCGCCCTGGGCCGCGAGGAAGTCCAGCGGCTCTTTGCCATCATCGGCAACCTCCGCCGCCAGGGCCTGGCCATCGTCTATATCTCGCATCACCTGGCGGAGATCTTCGAGGTGGCCGACCGCGTCACGGTCCTGCGCGACGGCCGGCGGGTGGCCGCGCGCCCGATGAACGAGGTCACGCCCGCCGCCCTCGTGGAGATGATGGTGGGCCGGTCGGCCTCCGACCTGTACGCCCGGCGGAAGACCCGCCCCGGGGCGGAGAAACTGCGCGTCGAGAACCTCAGCCGCTACGGGTTCTTCCACGATGTTTCGTTCGCCGTCGGCGATGGGGAAATCCTTGGCATCTGCGGCCTGTCGGGCGCGGGCCGCAGCGAACTCGCGCGGAGCCTCTGCGGCATCGACCCGATCGATGAGGGACACGTTCGCCTGGCCGGCGCCGACGTGACGCCCAGGAGTTACCGCGCGGCCATCAGGGCGGGCCTCGCGTACCTGACGGAGGACCGCAAGGCCCAGGGCCTGGCCCTGCGGCTGGACGTGGCGGCGAACATCCTCTCGGCCATCATCCCCCGCCAGTGCACCGCCGGCGTTTACTTCGGCGGGCGCGGCCGGGGAATCCTGGGGGACCTCGTCCGCACGCTCCAGGTGCTGCCGCCCGACCCGTCGCGGACGGCCGGCACCCTCTCGGGCGGAAACCAGCAGAAGGTCCTCCTGGCCAAGTGGCTGGCCGCCGACCCGGAAGTGCTCATCCTGGACGAGCCGACGCGCGGCGTGGACGTGGGCGCCAAGGTGGTCATCCACCAGGCCATCGCCGCGCTGGCCGACCAGGGCAAGTGCATCGTGCTGATCTCATCGGACCTGCCCGAACTGGTCGGCCTCTCGGACCGCATCCTCATCATGCGCAAAGGGCACCTCATCGGGCAGTTGCCCGAGGACCGGCGCAGCGAGAGCGCGGCCCTCCTGGCCGCCAACGGCGAGGGAGACCTGGAGCCGGCATGAGCACCGTCCGATTAAGAAACTGATTCATACCCTGGAGCGCGGCGGGTCTCCGCACGTGTTTAGCGTTGTTCCCTCTCCCCTTGCGGGAGAGGGTGGCCGAAGGCCGGGTGAGGGGTCCAGCGGCGCGTGCCCCCTCACCCCCACCCCCTCTCCCACGGCGGGGAGAGGGGAGAAAAGCCGCGGCGCTAAACAGGTACGGGTCTCCGTACCCGCCGCGCGGCAGGAGGCAGCAGCCAGTCTGTGCGCGGCGGGTACGGAGACCCGCCGCGCGGTGCCCGGAAGAGGGTTATGAAACAGTTTCTAAACGCCGAGGGCGCAGAGAACGCGGAGAAAAACCCTGCTTTCGTTTCAACAAAGAAAAGTCTTTCTCTGCGTTCTCTGCGCCCTCCGCGGTTGAGTCTTCGGCCGCACGGTCCGGACTGGGGCCTCGTGTTCGTTTACGCGCTGGTGCTCGCGCTGGTGGGGGCGGGGCGGGCCATTTCGCCCGAGTTCCTGACGCATCAGTACCTCATGCAGACGGCGCTGGCGGTGGCGCTCCTGGGAATCGTCTCGGTCGGCGTCGCATTCATCACCTACAGCCGGCACTACGTGGACCTCTCGATCCCGGGCATCATGGCCCTGTCGGGCATCATCGCGGTGTCGGCCCTGAAGTACGGCTTCATCGCCAGCCTTGCGGCGGGCCTTGCGGCCGGCATGGCCATCGGCCTCGCCAACGGCCTGGTGGTCGGGTACCTGCGGCTGAACCCGATCATCTGGACGCTGGCGATGATGGCGGTCCTCTCGGGCGTCATCCGCAAGGCCTACGGCGGCGCCCAGGTGTACCCGGATGCCGCCACGGACGCCGGCCGCGCCTTCCTGAACCTCTACCACGTTGAGGTGCTGAGGATCGTGCCGCTGCCCGTGGCGATCCTGGCCATCCTGGCGGCGGCCGGGTACTTCCTCATGCGCCACACGGGCTTCGGGGCGCAACTGAAGTTGACGGGCTCCTCGTACGAGGTGGCGCGGATGACGGGGGTGAACGTGCGGCGGATGGTCATGGCGGCGTTCATCATCTCGTCGGCCACATCCGCCGCCGCAGGCATCCTCCTGACGAGTTTCAACAAGGTGGGCGCCCAGTACATCGGCAGGGGATACGACTTTGCGGCCATCACGGCGGTGGTCATCGGCGGCACGTCGCTGGCCGGCGGCCGGGGCAGCATCCTGGGCGTCGTCGGCGGCGTGATGGTCATTGCCCTCCTCTCGAGCGTCCTGTCGCTCGTGCGGGTCGGGGACTTCACCTTCGGCGAGTTCGAGAAAGCCATCGTGCAGGGCGTGGTCTTCATCCTGGTCGTGGGCGCCGGTTCGTACTCGCGCAGAAAGTCGGGCCTCGGCGATGACTAAGCAGTCCGACAAGGGATTCTTGACGCGGGTGGCATGCCCGGGAAAATGGGGACGCTTCCCATTTTCCCCATTTTTCCGCCGAAAAATGGGGAAAATGGGAAGCGTCCCTATTTTCCTGG
>Ga0315289_10012894_pt1 | contig 11743 bp, 10 predicted proteins | sample YL17G11_40_MG_FD_203452 | JGI IMG/M metagenome (GOLD analysis project Ga0315289, IMG submission 203452) | Sediment microbial communities from Yellowstone Lake, YNP, Wyoming, USA - YL17G11_40 | ecosystem: Environmental > Aquatic > Freshwater > Lake > Sediment | place: USA: Wyoming | collected... | reverse complement strand
AGCACATCACCCTGCTGAGCGGGGATAATGAAAGGGTTGTGTCTGGCATGGCAGAAAAACTGGGCATAGGTGAATTCCGCGCTGATATGCTGCCCGAGGAAAAGGTGGAAGCAGTGAAGGAGCTATTATCTCGCTACGGTAAGGTCGCTATGGTAGGTGATGGGATAAACGATGCGCCTGCACTCGCCGTTTCTACCGTTGGCATTGCCATGGGAATAGCAGGCACGGATACCGCCCTTGAAACGGCTGACGTAGCACTCATGTCTGATGACCTGCTGAAGCTGCCTTTCCTCATCTACCTCTCCCGGAGAACTCTTGCGACAATAAAAACGAACATCGGTTTCTCCATCCTTGTCAAGGCAGCTTTTATCGTCCTTGCATTTCTCGGGCTTGCTAACCTCTGGATGGCTGTAGCAGCCGATACGGGTACGTCTCTTCTCGTTACTTTCTACGGCATGAGGCTTTTAACTACCCGTCCATAAAACACTGCTACAATTTATCTTCCTTCAGATGCTCTCCTTGTGGATTCTCTGTGTCCGTATGGTAGTGTTGCCTCGTTATCAGAGCGGATTCCTTTCGCAAAAGCAGCCGAAGGTCGGAGCAGAGCAACAACTTGCCATCTCTTCAACCCGGACGCATCTCCCGCAGATTTCTCCAGGCTCTTTTATCCCCTGGCAAGGAATGACCAGGCCAGGACATACAAAATCACACCCCCGGCAGAGCCGGCAGGATTCAGGTCTAACTTTGAATGGCATGCTCACCTGCCTGCCAACCCCCCTGCCTGAAAATCCCAGTGCTTTACCATCCATCTGCTCGTAACACATCCGGATACAGAGGCCACAGAGAATACAACGGTTGTCCTCCATGGGGAATCTGACCTTGAGTATCCCCATTCGTGCTGCAATGTCCTGTGCAATTTTAACATTAGGTGCGCTCGCCAGCAGGAGCTCAGCCAACATCTTTCGTGCCCGGATAACGCGTGGGGACTGGGTTTGAACCATCATGCCTTCGCTGACTTTGTGCGTACAGGAGGTGTCTAATGATGCTCTCCCATCGCCATTACTAATCTCCACCACACACATCCTGCACCCCCCGTAGGGAGAGAGATTCTCCATGTAGCAGACGGTAGGTATATTAATCCCTACCTGACGGGCTGCCTGGAGAACTGTACCTCCTTTTTCTACCTCGATTGACATTCCATCTATCGTCAGATTTACATACTCAACTTTCATCTCCATCCTCCTCTACTGCACCATGACGGCGTTTGCTTTACAGATGTCTTTACAGGATCCGCACTTCGAACAGAGTGCGGTCTGTATCCTGTGTCGCAGTTTCTTTTCTCCTTCAATTGCCTGTGCCGGACAAATCTTTTTGCAGGCACCGCATCCGGTACATTGTTCTTCCAGGATCGAATACTGGATAAGAGGGGCACAGACGGCAGCAGGACATCGTTTCTTGATGATATGATCCTCGAATTCAGAACGGAAATATCTCAGAGCCGAGAGAACCGGATTGGGTGCAGTTTTCCCTAAACCACAGAGGGAGGTATCAGCCACGACCACGGCTAACTCTTCGAGGAGTGCAATACTTTCACCGTTCCCCTTTCCTTCGGTAATGCCGTCCAGAATTTCACCCATCCTTTTCAAACCCTCCCGGCAGGAAAGACATTTGCCGCATGATTCCCCTTTCAAAAAATGGACAAAATATTTTGCCACATCCACCATACAGCTTCCTTCATCCATGACGATCATCCCACCCGATCCCATCATGGAGCCAGCCTCTGTCAAACTGTCAAAATCCACGGGAAGATTAAATAATGAGGCAGGTATACAGCCCCCTGACGGTCCTCCTGTCTGCACTGCCTTAATCTTTTTTCCATTCTGGGGCCCACCCCCGATATCAAAGATAATCTCTTTGAGGGTTATGCCCATCGGTACCTCAACCAAACCAGTGTTCTTTACCTTCCCTACCAGCGAGAAGATTTTAGTCCCTTTGCTTTTTTCGGTACCAATGGATGAAAACCACTTACTTCCCTGCTTGATGATTAACGGGACATTTGCCCAGGTCTCTACATTATTGAGGTTCGTGGGTCTTCCCCAGAGTCCCTGAGTCACGGTGTGAATTTGTTTGCTCCTCGGTTCTCCCACCATTCCCTCGATAGAGGCAATCAGTGCGGTGGATTCTCCACAGACAAAGGCACCACCTCCCTTTGCAATCTCCACCTCAAAATTGAAACCGGAACCGAGGATATTCTTACCCAGGAAACCAGCTTTTCTGGCTTGTGTAATAGCAATTTCCGCATGCTTGTGGGCAATTGGGTATTCATGTCGCACGTATATGAAACCTTCGTTTGCACCAATTGCATAGGCACCGATTAACATACCTTCCAGGATGGAGTGGGGATTTCCTTCTAACAGGCACCGATCCATGAAAGCACCAGGGTCTCCCTCATCGCAGTTGCAGATAACATATTTAATATCTCCGGGCGCTCTGCGACAGTTTTCCCATTTCTTACCAGTTGGATACCCGGCACCCCCTCTTCCTTTCAAACCGGACTCTTTAATCTCTCCGATAATCTCATCAGGTTCCATTTCGAACAGTGCTTTTGCCAGGGATTGGTACCCCCCAATGGCAACATAGTCCTCGATTCGAGTTGGGTCAATGAGATCATTATTGCTCAAGAGGAGCCTCATTTGGGCTTTGTAAAAGGGAATATCTTTGGAGTTAATAATTTTCCTGTGGGCATCAGGATCTTCAAAAAGGATGTGCTCCACTACCCTCCCCCCCTGGATAGTCTCAGAAACGATGAGCGGAATATCCTCGACTTTCACCCTCTGATAAAAGATTTCACGGGGATAGACCGTTACCAAAGGCCCTCGTTCACAAAAACCAGGACACCCGGTATACTTCAACAAAACCGTATCCTGTAATTTTTTCTTTTTCAGCTCTTTCTGAAACGCCTGCTTAATCTTCTGACACCCGTATGCCTGGCATCCAGTACCACCGCAAACAGCAACAATTGCCTTGTACTGTTTCTGCCTTGCAAGAATGTCTTCTCTCCATTTCTCTAAATCGGACACAGACCTGATCTTTTTCATGCACTCACCCCGGCTTTCCCTTTCTTAATCCGTTCAACGATTCTCTGTGCCTTCACTGAATTCATCCCGCCATGAAATGTTCCATCAACGAACATAACAGGTCCTATGGCACAAACTCCGAGACAGTTGACAGCCTGGAGGAATATTTTTCCATCTGCAGTTGTCTGTCCTGCTTCAATCCTTAAATGGGACTTTAATGCCCTCAAAAGATTGGGGCCTCCTCGTACGTGACATGCAGTTCCCAGACAGAGGGTTACGGTGTGCTCTCCTCTCGGTGTAAGGCTGAATGATTTATAAAAAGTAGCAACTCCGTAAATATCATTCGTATTCATCTGGAGCCTCGATGCTACTTTTTGCAGTGCTCCTTCAGGGAGAAAGTTATACTCATCCTGAATATCATGCAGTATGCTGATGAGAGCCGTTCTCTTTCTCTGGTGTTTTTCAATAATTGTATCTACGTGTTTAAAATCCATTCTTTCCTCCACGTTAAATATTATTTAACTTATGCCCTATTTATTTATCTATACTTCATTCAATGGTGAAAAAAATTTTACAAAATTAACTATTACTGGATTTTTTACCATCCTCCTCTCGGCGGGCTCAACACCCATAAAATTACAGCCTCACCCTTCCCCGCATTTGCCCACTGGGAAGGGACTGTGGATTCTATGTAAAAGCTGTCTCCCTGCCTCAACAGGTGTTTTTTCCCCTCGATTTCTACCTCAAGTTCTCCCTGCAGGATGTAGGCGAATTCGTCGCCCTTGTGTCTGTAGAAATGCCCTTCGACCGTTGATCCCTCTTTCATTGTGAGAAGGTGCGGCTCCATCCTCCGGTTGATCACGTCGGAGACCAGCAGTTGCAGATGAAGATCTGTAGTCTTCACGTCCGGGAGATGTATGTACTGTCTTTCGTTAGGCCTGATGATCATTTTCTGCCACTGGACATTTTCGCCATCCATGAGAAAGTATACGGGTTGGGTATTCAATTTATCACTCAACTTGAGGAGAGAATTGAGGGAAGGACTGATCAGGTTCTTTTCTAATTGAGAGATAAAACTTGGTGTCACGCCCACCTGCTCAGCCAGTTCCTTCTGGGTCATTCCCAACCTTTTTCTCAAGCCTCTGATCTTATCACCTAAATTGCCGGGCTTCTTCCCCCCGATGGAAGGAAAAACGATATCATGCTCCCATACTTCATAGCGCTTGGGGAGAAAGACATTTCTTGAAAACCTCCCTTCAAGCTTAATGACTTTTAAAAAGAGTTCTCCGTTCTCTTTATCAAGTTCGATCGCCACTTGAGTAATATGCCTCAGGTTCGCCTTGAAGGAGGAGGTGTGCGCCTCTTTCTCAAGAACCCAATACGCAATGGTGTGCAGGTCATAGAGCCTGGGGCATGAATAGGTGAAGAATTTATGTGTAGCGTTTTCATCACCCCATATATCCTGCATTCCTGTCAAACTATCGAAGATGTACCGTACGCCGGCACCCTTGTCGTCTTCGATCTGGTCCACTGCCAAACGAAATTGAGAAAAATCCTTCGGGTTTTCAACCCTTACCACATTCCCTTTAAACCCTTCCCTGCCCTTTTCATAAAACTGGGTAAAGATTGAATCGTTATTCCCTTTTCCTGAAGTAAAACAATCCAGGATGGTGAAATGCTTTACATTGGGGAGTTGGTTAAAACGTTTACTGAGGGTGGAAGGAGAAACATTGAAACTGACGTAGACAGCCTTATACCCTTTCTTCAGATTATCTTCGAGAAACCGCAAAAGAAAAATCTCAATATATGTCCCTGCTTCAACCTCCCAGATGACATTGTCACCTACCTTGAGAAAACCGAGAAGGTGATCTAAATAGCTAATACCGGATGATATCTTGTCGCTCATATTAGCATTACTATCAATGTAAAACTGCTGTTTAAGTACAGATAACTTTACGCATAAAATAACGTGTCAGGACTGAAAAGTCAATCTGATTCTCACACAGAAATCAATGAATAAACCTAGATTCACCTCATGAAATTTCCTGACATGGACATGTCCATAAAGAACCTTTTCTGTGTTGGAGGAACGGTAAAAGGCGGCACAGGAATAAATGGTGCTGCCAATACGGGCAAATTCTGTGCCCAGAAGATTATGAATCAACTACAAAGAGGAGGGGGAGATACCAGGTAGCCAGCATGATCATTTATTGATAGCGAAGAAACAATACCTTCGATACCCCTTACACCATTGCTAAAACTTCCTGTAACATCTCACCGAGTTTATCTTCCTCGCTCTTATCAGCATACTTTGGTCTTTCGACATCGGGGAAGAGAGAAAAGATTCCGTTGAGAATCACCTCTGCATGGGGAGGACAACCCGGGAGGTGAGTACCCATCTCAGCATGGTGCTGCTGGCAGATACCCATGAAGATATTTGTTTCTTCAGGGTTGATCGCTCCTTCAACTGCTGGGCCGAGAAAAATGTTCACCTTTTTGTCAAAGGGGCGATCCATGAGAAAACGGTTTGAATCCTGCGGATCCGGCCTTCTCAGTTTATTCAGGACAAAATGAAGATAACCTTTGCAGCCGGGACAGGCTTCACCAGCATGAATTGTAATATCCCTGCCGCTGTTCAGATTGATCTCCGGCTGTTTAAACGGACTCGCTACTTCATCAACGGGAAGACCGATAACCTTGATCTTTTCGGCTTCAATTGATCCCAGTCCCTGCATGTGAGCGAGCAACACCGGGGGCGAAGTAGCAGGATCAAGGCCCATAATCCTCATACAAACAGAATCTACTGCCACCGGATTTGTTCCGCCAATTAACAGGTTCATTTTTTTCGGTGTACCTGAGACCGGCCCGAAATCTTCCTGTCCGGTGAGTCCGTCTACAATAATAAGCTTTGGTTTAACAAGATGGTGGATGTTGATCAGGTTCTGCCAGAGCCCGAAGAAATGGCTCATATACTTTTCGAGTGGAGGCACTGCCCCCTGAAGGTTCTTGATGCTCAGAGAAACGATGGCAGCAAAGTGGACTTTCAGGACTGGAACGCTGATGATTACATCCGCCTTTTCGAGGGTAAGGGGTATCTTCCGTGAAAGCATCCTCTTGCCTCCCGGCACCTCCTTTTCCACCTGCTGGTCGGTGTTCAGGTCCACCAGGCTCACCTTTTCCGGATCTAATTCTGTCAAACGGTTGTAGCTGTAGTGCTTAAACATCTTGTCTGTTTCGCTCCGGTTGATGGATGATCCTTCGGCAATGATTACCTTGCCTGCAACGGGCAGGAGGAGTTCAACCAGCGCCTTGATGAGCCGAATATCAGTAACAATGCCGCCCTTCCAGACACCATCTTTCAGGCCGTGATCGCTCACGAGATTGGGCTTGATCACCACGGTCTGGCCCGGCTTGACAAATTTTTTCACACCGCCGAGTTTTTCAATCAGCTTTTTGAGAGCCTTCGCAATTTCTCCCGGAGTCTGGGTGCCGGGGATTTTCTCAATTGCCACCTTCTCTTTCTTCCGGTAACCCCTAACAGGTTTGGATCCTTCAAGTTTTTTCAAAAGAACTGCCGTACTTAAATCCATTTTTATGAGAGCAAACCCATCCAGGGTAAATTTCCGGGTTGGACGGAAACCGTACCCCTCCATGAAATAGTATTTCTCCCTGTCTGAACTCAGAACCTCTGCGGCAATGAGATTCTCGCGGGCAATCAGTGCGTCCACTATCTGTGGAGCAACACTTTTTTCCTGGTATGCCTCGGTTATGGCGATCTCTTCAATCGTGCTCTTCCGCGGATTGTAAATAATCCAGCCTATGAGCTTTCCATCTTTTGTTGCCCTGTATACGACGGTGTCAGGGCTATCCAGCCACCGCTGCCATCTCTTCCGTACATAGTGAGAGGCACCATCAACGGCCTTGTAATAATTGTGCACGGTTCTCAAAAGGGCAACCGATAGCCTTCCTTTTCTCAGTGTTACTTCTGAACTCACTGCATTCACTTCTTTCCCCCTATAATTTTTTCAAGGCTTTTAGCAGGAGATAAAAACCGAGCAGTCCGGTCACAGCATGAAAGGCTGAACCCGCCAAAAATAAGGTGGAAAGCATGCTCTCGCCTTTCTTTATCACCGACCCGGTGACGGTGATGATTCAGCCAAAAGACAGGATAAAACTGACAATTGATCCGATCAGGTAACCGGTATGCATAAGCTTCCTCCTTCATTTATAAAATTAATTATAGAAAATAATATGCTTGCCTACCTTTTCGGTCAACATTTTTTACATCATCTTGGGGTCAGGTCTTCACTTTTCACTTAACAGATCCAACGTAATCTGCTACGAGACATAATGGCGGTGCTTGGGGTTACGGAAGATCGGACTTTAATTCTTATGTCAAGAATGAAGACCAGACCCCCTTACTCTGCTCGCTGTTCCCGCATGCTGTAAAAGAATTGTCGATTACATTTGTGCCAGGGATGATCGAGTGAAGGAGTGGGGGAGTTAAATAAGCAATGTGAACACATCCCACTTGATATTTTCAGCTTGGCAAATAGAGCTATATTTGGTACAGTAGTACCAATATGAGGGCGAAACTCGTCTATCACATAAAGGAGTACATGCAGGACGGCTCCCTGCAGGAGATTTCGATATGGCAGGTTCCCCCAACGAAAACCAAACCACACGGCATAAAATACTCTTTCGCTTACATTGTTAACGGCGAGAGGGCGATAGGCTATGATAATGCAGAAGGCAAAGGATCACACAGACATTTCCGAGATAAAGAGTATCCATACAAGTTTGAAAGTCTGGAGAAACTCTGGAGTGATTTTCAGAGTGATATAGAAATATTCAGGGAGGGTAAACGATGAAAGTCAGGAATATAAAAATAGCCATAAAGTCAGATAAGGAAGTGTTGAATGAAGTAAAGGACACATGGAAGAAGATTGAGAGCGGGGGAAAAGTCAAAAAACAGGAAGGTCTCTATTTTGAAAACCTTGAGGCCATGAGAAAAGTCCTTACCGAAGAACGCATAAGGATTCTGAAGACTATCAGAACTAACCATCCCTCCTCAATTTATGAATTAGCACGGGTGCTGAAGAGGGATGTGAAAAACACCTTTAATGATGTCCAGTTTCTCACCCAGATCGGTCTCATAGAGTTGAAGAAGACAAAGGAAGGAAGAGAAAAAAGCGTACCTTCGGTTGACTATGACAAGATTCTGCTTGAAATACCTGTCTGATATAAGGAGTTCAAGAGTTGAGGAGTTAGGGAGTTGAGGAGTTGTGAAGATAGTTCATGAAGCCTTGGATCATCCTGGATACTTCCTCGACCTTACTGTAGATTAAATTGAAATCTTCTTGAGTGATATAACGTTGGTCTAAAGCGACATAGAGATGGCATTGAATTTCTGCGGCTGAACCATGTGCCATATTCAGGAAATTCGCAAACTCCTTCTTACTTTTTCTCCCGAATCCCTCTGCAATATTCGCCATAATAGAAACTGATGCTCGTCTTATTTGATCTCTTAGCGAAAAATCCCTTGAAAAGTGAGGATTCTTCATAAGTGTATATATCTCATTATTTAATTCTCTTGCCTTCTGCCAAACCTGTATATCTTCAAATCGATCTATCTTAGGCATAAATACTCCAGTTATAGAGTTAAGGAGTTAAGGAGTGTAAGAGTTCAGAGAATAAAAATGGATAACTCCATAACTCACAACTCCTAAACTCCACAACTTTTAACTCCTGCACTCCTCAACTCCCACACTCCTCAACTCTTTACGGTATCAATACCGGCTCCCGCAGGATCAGGGAGATTGCCAGCCGGGCTTTTTCAGCCAGTGCGGGGTGGGTATCCCTGAGCGTTGCGACCTGCCTGAGATTGTCTGCGGTCCTCAGGATAAGCATGGATAGATCACCTTCATCAACCCCCGTCAGCTTAATGATTTCCTCCCAGGTCTTGCCGCTCGCCCAGGCAGAGAGCGTAACAGCCGGCCAGAACTGGAGAAGGGGACCTTCAAACCCTCTTTCCTTCTCCAAGTTCCATATCGACCGCAGCGAGTTGATCATCCCGTTGAACCGCTCCCGGACCGTCACCTTGTCAAACTCAACTTCAGGATGCAATTCCACTTCCTGGTACTTATCAATGACGAAGGGGGCGATCAGACCCGCCAGCAATTCAGGGGTAAGAGCATCGAACACCTGTCTCCTGATAGCCTCTGCAATGAGCAGAGGCTGATCCAGACGAAGCTGAGACGCCCAGATACCATCTTCGGTGAGGCGATCAGAAGAATCAACAAACCCGGTATCTTTCAGAAAGGCAAGGTGCTTTAAAAAATCATACCAGAGCCGGTGACGGACCTGATCGATCTCGGAAGAGAGTATCCTGATCTTCCTGATGAGACTTTTCAGCGGATTCTTACCGTACCCGTGGCATGACTTCAAATGGACACAGAGCTCGCAGGGGAGAGATTGCAGTGACTCTTGCAGGAGGGCAAGCTTCTCCTCTTCAAGCATTGAAGAGTCTTCATCGGGTTCCGGGGTGTTGAGTGGTATGGGCGACAGTGATCCAAAAGAGATTGCGCCGAACAGCCTGTTTAAGACCTCCGGGTCCCATTCAACAGGGATTTCCACCCGGAAATCAAGCAGCGATTTCAGGTGCTGAAGATGGATTCTTTTCAGGCCGAGTTTCCCGTAACGGACCTTGACTCTCCGGTCTACCCTGAGCGAGATCAATTCCAACGTGCTCTCAACCCGCTTTGTTTCAAAGAGACAGTAGACACCTCCCCGTTTGTGGACAAATAACCTTCCTGGCTGGAGATATTCCAGAAAGTTCTCTTCCCGAAGGGTCTGCCTTATGCCTCGCTCGATCTTTGCAATGTCCCCTGTCAGATCTCTTCTCTTCTGAATAAATGAAAGAACGGCCTGAGGGTCGCCCTCTTCGCACCGCCTTTCCGACAGCAGACGTTTCAGATCGCTGGTGAGCTTTTCCCATTCCTTCTCCATTTTCTCATGGGATCTGCGATTCTGATAGGTGGCAAATGATTTATCGAGAAGCCCCCTGATCTCATCGGGCCGGTGAGACAGGAGAAGGTTCAAGACCATGGAAAAGTTCATCTTGATCTGGCTGACAATCGGCTCGGGGGAAGAGGAGAGTAAACCATCAATCAGGTGTGGATTCTGGAAAGGTCCGGGAAGCACCAGGGCAAAGCCGATCTTGTCTTTCCCCCTTCTCCCTGCCCTGCCCGTCATCTGGTGTAGTTCCGTAGCGGTAAGATCAACAAACCCCTTGCCGTTGAAACGGTCGCTCTGTACCAGAACCACAGTGCGTGCAGGAAAGTTCACACCTGCTGCAACAGTCGAGGTCGAAAAGATCGCCTCAAGATATCCCTCGTTCATCATCCTTTCAATCAACAGCTTCCAGTGGGGAAGCTGCCCGCCGTGGTGAGCGCCCACCCTTGAATGGATGAGGCAGGAAAGCTGTTTATGTTTTTTCAAAAACGGGAACGAAGAACAGAAGTTTTCCAAGCTCCCCTGGAATGTCCTTTCCTTTTCTGTCTCCGGCTTTTTCCCGGAGGCGAAACAGGAAAGGAGTGCGTTGTCACAGTCGGAGCGTGACTTGAGAAAAAATATGGCAGGGAGCAGGTTCCAGGTCCTGAGTATGCTGATGATCCGGCCGAAACTGATGTTACTCCTCATTCTCAGAGATTTCTTCTGAGAAGATTGTTCTATAAAATCACGGATCTGGTGAAAAAGACCGGAAGAGCCTGAGAGAGGGACAATCTCGCTGTTGGGAAACATAAAAAGCGGATAGAGAGGCACCGGCCGCTCCTCCGAGAGCACCACCTCGCATGGCTTCCCGCGGACCTCGATAAGCCATCTGGCAATCTCTCCTGAATTCTGGATGGTAGCAGAGAGGAGGAGGAGCTGCACCCGGCTCGGCAGGTAGATAAGCACCTCTTCCCAGACCACTCCTCTCTCCTGGTCACCGAGGTAGTGAGCCTCATCCAGTACTACCAAATCTGTCTCGACATTTTTCCCTTCGGACATGGCGTCATAGAGCTGGTTCCTCAAAATCTCGGTTGTTCCTACGACAATCGGTGCATCCGGATTCTCTTTCCGGTCGCCGGTGAGTATCCCGACCCTCTCCTCGCCAAACTCTGCTGAAAACTCCGAAAACTTGGAATTGGATAGTGCCTTCAGAGGCGAGGCATACCAGGCACGTTTTCCCTGGGCAAGACACTCTTTGATGGCCTCTACGGCAATCCAGGTCTTTCCTGATCCGGTGGGAGCACTTACCAGGACATCAGCGCTCTTCAGCCGTTCCAATGCTTCCACCTGAAACGGGTCAGGACGAAAGGGGGCAGGCTCAGGCATACCGATCTCTTCAAAGATCTCTCTCAGTCGCCGGTTAATCCGGGGAACTTGTTCTCTTTTTCTGGGGGGAGAGACGGTGTCCCGTGTTTTGTGGCGGCCCTCTCTCGGCAAGTGACGGTAGACTTTCTGATCCATAACACCTTTCTGCTTCTTCTATATTATAGAGGAATCACAGCAGGATCAAATAAAATTTCTTTTTACTCCCTGAAGGCATGTAAAATTCAGGGCCAGATACCCGCCATAAAAAATATTTGATATTAAAAATTACCTATGGTAATAAAGTACAA
>Ga0315289_10012893_pt1 | contig 11744 bp, 14 predicted proteins | sample YL17G11_40_MG_FD_203452 | JGI IMG/M metagenome (GOLD analysis project Ga0315289, IMG submission 203452) | Sediment microbial communities from Yellowstone Lake, YNP, Wyoming, USA - YL17G11_40 | ecosystem: Environmental > Aquatic > Freshwater > Lake > Sediment | place: USA: Wyoming | collected... | reverse complement strand
TCTCGCTCGCAGCCCGGCTGTTGGGCGTGTTGGCCGAGGGGGGCATCTACCCCACGACAAATCTGGCGCGCCGGCTGGGCGTGAGCCAGGAGTTGGTGACGACGATGGCTGAAGAGCTGGCCCGGCACGGTTATCTGCAAGCAGCGGGCGACGACTGCGGCGCCGGCTGCCACGGCTGCGCGCTCTCGGGCGGCTGCGCGCCCGGCGAGGGTCCGGCCGCGCCCCTTTTCGCGCACATGCAGTGCTTTTTCCTGCTCACGGCGAAGGGCAGGCGCGCGGCGGGTGGAGGCTGAGCGGGCTGATCCGCTGCGCCAACTTATGCTTCTCGGCTCCTCGCACGCGACTTGACATGGCCATCCCCATGGCTATACTGTGGACTATCACCGACAGTATCATAGAGGTGACTATGTTGAAAACAATCCAGATCACCCTTCCCGAGTCGCTGTTAGCCAGCATTGATGAGATGGTTCAAGAGCTGGACACGAGCCGATCGAGCTTTGCGCGCCGGGCGTTCGAGGACGCTATCTTCAAACTGCGCGTGCGCCAGATGGAACAGCAGGATGCCGAAGGCTACGCCCGGCAGCCCCAAGACCTGGAGGAGATCGCCGAGTGGGAGAGCATCCAGGATTGGGGAGACGGTTGGAACGTCCCCGCCTCTGATCCGGGGGCCATGCCATGAGGCGCGGCGAGGTGCATTGGGTGGATTTCGAGCCTCCCGACCATCGCCGGCCGGCGGTGATCCTGACCCGCGACTCGGCCATCGGATATCTGAACGCGCTCACCGTCGCGGCCGTCACGACCACAATCCATCGCGTCCCGTCTGAGGTCCTCTTGGGCCCGGAAGACGGCCTGCCCGCCCCTTGTGTGATCAACCTCTACAACCTGCAGACGGCACCGAAGAGCAAGATCGGCGCGCTCATCGCTTCCTTGTCTGAGGGCAAGCTGGCCCAGGTGGAGGCGGCCCTGCTCTTCGCGCTCGGCATGGGGCAGTATCGCAGCCGGGAATAGGCTGGGAGGCAGGAGCCGTTATCGCCGTTGCCCGTGACCAACGGCCCCCATCCCAAACCCTTCCCCCGTGGCAAACACCGCCACAGGGGAAGGGAGTTTCCCTCCCCTGTCCCGTCGTTTGGGACGGGGGAGGGCCAGGGTGGGGGCCAGCTTCCCTCCCTTGCCGCAGCGGGGGAGGGCCAGGGTGGGGGCCATTCACCACGTTGGAGCGGGTATCATGTCCCACGTCCCACATAAGCGTTGGCGCTCTTCCGCGGAGATGCAGGCCCGCGCCAGAGAGCTGCGCGGCGAAATGACGCCCGCCGAGAAGGAGCTATGGGCGCGCATTCGCTTCGGTCAACTCGACAGCGCCCATTTCCGCCGACAACATGCCGTCGACCGGCTCATCGTGGACTTCTTCTGTGCCAGGGCAAAGCTTGTCGTCGAGGTGGATGGCGATTCACACGTAATGCAGGCTGACTACGATGCCGCACGCACACAGTGGTTGAACGAACAGAAGCATTACCGCGTGCTCCGCTTCACCAACGACCAGGTGCACCACAATATCGAGGCTGTGCTGGAGATGATTCTGGAGGCTTTGCGGGAGTGAGACCCCCATCCCCAACCCTTCCCCCGTGAATACACAGGGGAAGGGGGCCTTCCCTCCCCTGCCGCAGCGGGGGAGGGCCAGGGTGGGGGCTAAACCGCCTTACTTCGGCAGCAGCGTCAGCGGATCGACCAGGTAGCCGAAGTCGCGGATCTCGAAGTGCAGGTGCGGCCCGGTGATGTTGCCGTTAGAGCCGCTGGTCCCGATGACCTGGCCCTTCCCGACGACATCCCCTTCTTGCACGTAGATATCGCTCAAGTGCCCGTAGAGGGTGACGTAGTCGATCTTGTGGTCGATGATCACCCGGAAGCCGTAGCCCACCGGGCTCCAGCCCGCTTTGACCACCACTCCCCGATCTGCCGCCTTGACCGGCGTGCCGATGGGCACGGCAATGTCGATTGCCAAATGCCCGGGGTGGGCGTCCTGCGAGATCCAGCCTTGCACGGGCCAGATGAACTTCCCATCCCCAAACGGCCAGTCCTTGTAAGCTGTGGCCGCCCAGGTGTCGGTGGCATAGCTGACGGAGTGGCGCTCGGGCCGCAGCCGCGCCGAGAGGCGCGCTCCGGGCAGCAAGATCCGTTGGCGCGGGCGCACGCTATAGGGCGGCGAGGTGAAGCCATTCCAGGGGACGCCTACGATCGTTGCGACCGGCACGCCATGACGAGCGGCGATGCTCGCCAGCGTGTCGCCTGGGGTGACGGTGTAGCAGAGGTCGTCAAGCGCCGGGACGATGATCGTCTGCCCTGGCGTCAGCTTCTCAGCATCGGGGCCGGTGGGGCTGGTAACGCACGACAACGTGTCCAGGTCACGGCCGAAGTCGAGCGCGAGTGACCACAGGGTGTCGCCCGGCTGCGCCGTGTAGTTGAAGCTCCCCACGGACACGTCCCAGAACTGACCATCCGACTGCTGCGCGGCCAGCGGCAGGAACACGAACCTCCCGTGGCGCTGGGCAGCCGGGGGCAGGGCCAGGGCCTGTCGCGCGGTCAGGACGGTCGGCGTGGCTGTGGGGCGCGGCGTGGGCGTGGTGACTACCGGCCCACCCGCTTGGGCGAAGGCAGCGCCGTATACGGTCACAACCAAGACCAGCAACAGAGCCATACCGGCAAACACGGTCCTGTGCCAGACAGACTTGCCTGTCAACTCAGATCACCCCACTGCTAGGCTGCTTGAAGAGACCATGATACACGCAAAGGGCTATCAGGGCAACAGCCGAGTTATCTGCGTCTGCGCCATGAGCTCTCGGATTAGCGGAAGGGCGCCCACCCCCGTGCCTTCTTGCATCGCCGCGGCTGTGCCGCACGCTGCTGCCCTGCGTGCCATTTCCACGGCATCACATCCATCCACAGCGGCCCACACCAGGCCCGCCAACGCCGCATCTCCGGCCCCCACCGGGCTACGGGCCTGCACCGGCGGCGGTTCGGCGCGCACGAGCTCGGTTCCCGAAGCGAGGAACAGCCCGCGAGCGCCGCGCGACAGGCACACCGTATGACAGCCTGCCTGCCGCAGCAGCCGTGCAGCCGCCTGGTGTTCCTCATCGCTCTGCACCGGGCGCTCCAGCACCTCGGCGGCCTCTTCGCTGTTGGGCTTGATGGCATACGGCCGGGCCTGGAGGCCGGCGCACAATGCCGGCCCGCTCGTATCGAGGAAGGCACGCCCGCCCGATGCTTGCACCGACCGGATCAGCCCGGCATACAGATCATCCGGCGCGCCAGGGGGCAGGCTGCCGGAAAAGACCCAAACGTCGCCGGGGCGCACCGTGCTGGCGACTCGTTCGCGCAGCATGGCCACCTGCTGCGGGTGCACCGTCGGGCCCGGCTCGTTGATCTTGGTATAGAGCCCTGTGGCCTCATCGAGCAGCGTAAGGTTCTGGCGCGTCTCGCCTTCCACTTCGATGCAGGTCACATCGAACCCCTCCGCCAGCAGGCCGGCCTGCATCGTCCGCCCGATGCTGCCGCCGAGAAAGGCCACGATCCGGCTGGAAATTCCCAGCGCACCGAGCGCCCTGGACACGTTGATCCCCTTGCCGCCCAGGTCCTGGCGGATGAAGCGGGCGCGGTGCACGGCGCCCGGTTGCAAGCGCGCGACGCTCAGGGTCTTGTCGAGCGTGGGGTTGAGTGTAACGGTGACGATCACAGGAAAAAACACTGCATGTGTCAGTCGCCGCGCCATACCCTCTTCGAGTCGTCAAAGCGCCAACCGGGGGCATCGAGGACGAGCGGATGGCGGCTCCAGCCCTCGGCAACACGGCCCAGCGTCTCATCCCAGGAGCGGAGGCCGCCAAGGGCGCTGGCGGCCTCGACGTTGCATCCCCCCACGGCGACGGCAGCCGTGATCGCGTCTTCAGGCACAAAGTCACGCAGCAGGGCACTGTGGAAACCGGCGATGGTAGAATCGCCTGAGCCCGTGGTACCCACGACTTCCGCCTGGAAACAAGGGATCCACAACTCCCGGTTTGCCCAGGCGGCATAGTCAACGGGCCGTGCCCGGCCGAGATGCTCCAGAACGGTCTTCGCCGCCGTGCGCAGATACAGCCCTCGATGCCCCAGCTTGAGGGCAACGATCTTTGCTCCCATCGCCAGCAGCTCATCGCTCACTTCGTGCAGCAGTTGTGGGGTCACCGCGGGCAGGAGATCACCCCCCACAGCAGCGCGCATGAGCTCGTCGTAGAGATCACGCCTGAGCATATAGAGGATCTCCTCGATGCTGGGCAGAAATAGGTCCACATAGGGCAGGGTCCCGCGGAGGATCCGCACCCACGCCGCGCGTCCCGCAGCGGACGCCGGGTCAGGGAGGGCCATGTCCAGCGAGGTCGTGACGCCAGTCGCTTTGGCGCGACGAAAGATCTCCACCAGCTCCGTTCCGTCGCCGGCGTACATCAGCTTCATCAGCGGCGGATAGCCGAAGTGGAACAGCCGCGCTCCCGCAACGAGGTCATAACGCACATCCGAAGCGCTGAACGTGTCGTTGGCGCCGGGGCAATGCAGGAAGGTGCGGTCGAGACCCGGCGGGTTGATGACCACCGAAAAAGAGGTGTTTGCGGCCGGGTCCACGATCATGCCGCCTGCCAGGGCGAGGTCAAACTCCGCCACGATCTGCTTGATGGCCTGGCCGAACAGATCATCCCCGATTTTGCCCATCAGTTGGGTAGGGATGCCCAGTTTGTGGAGAGCCAGGCCGGTGTTGGAGACAGGCCCGCCGGTAGCCAGCGCGGCCGGCCCCACTTGAAGCAGCCGGCCCGGCCCGAAGGACCTTTGGAACTCCTCGGGGGCGATACCAGAGATTAACGGGATGATGTCCAGGCAAATGTGCCCTGCGACAACTGCGTCACAAGAAGGCACAGTGTGTTCATGGGTCGCGGTCACTCGTGGACCTCCTTGTACCGTCCGCTCACATGCGGTGGTTCAGGCTTGCCAGCGCGGGGTAGATCTCCGAGAAGAGGCGGGCTTTCTCCAGGTATCGTTCGTGGAGCACGCCGTCAGGCTCATAGACCCGCCCCGTCCGCACCATTTGCGACACGCCTTCCGCCACCGATGGGAAGGCCCCGGTGGCGGCGCCGGCGAGGATCGCCACGCCCAGGCAGGGAGCTTCGGCTACATCCATCGCCACCACCGGCTTGCCGAAGATATCCGCCTTGGTCTGCAGCCAGAGGGGGGACCGCGCACCACCTCCGAATGCCCGCAGCTCACGCACCGCGATGCCTGCGGCCTCCATGGCATCCAGGCTTAGCTTGGTCTCGTAGCTCACGCTGTCGAGGATAGCCTTGATGATCTGCCCGCGACTGGTGCTGAGGTCCAGCCCAAGGATAGCCCCTTTTGAGGTCGGATCCAGCCACGGCGTCCCGCTGCCCACAAAATGCGGCAGGATCAGCACCGGCGACGGCCCGGCCGCGGCTTGCGCCGTGATCAGGTCATAGACGCTCTGGCCCGTGCGCTGCGCCTCCGCCTGTTCTGCAAGCGCGAAGTTGTCGCGATACCAACGCAGAAGCGCGCCGCCAGTGGAGCTGTAACCCAGCACCAGGTACATCCCAGGCGCGGTGTGCGGCGCACTGGGGAGGTTCGCGTTCAACAACTCTGCCTCCAGCACGAGCTTCGGCGTGGCAACGGCCACGCACTCCACCGTGCCGGTGGAATCCATCACGATTCCTTCGGCGATCGCGCCGCAGCCCAGCGCGCCGCTCGGCTGATCGTGCCCGCCCGTCACCGCGACCGCGCCCGGGGCCAGCCCCAGCGTTTCACACGAAGGGCCGGGCACTTGCCCGACGATCGTCCCGGCGGGCACGGCGCGCGACAGGCGCGACGCATCCAGCCCGGCGAGCGACAGGATTTCCTCAGACCAACGCAGCCGGCTCACGTCGAAGGCCATGGTCCGCGCCGCCAGGCTGTAGTCCATGGTGGGCGGCAGCCCTAACCTGTGGAAGATAAAGTCGGGCATGCAGACGAAGCGTGCGGCGCGCGCAAAAAGATCCGGATCATAGCGGCGCAGCCACATCAGCTTGTTGACGGTGTACATGGGATGCAGTGGCATGCCGGTGATTCCGAAGATACGCTCCCGGCCCAGCGTTTCCTCCCACCACTTCGCTTCGGCACCGGCGCGCGTGTCGATGGCACTGATGAATCGGCACAGGGGATGACCCGACGCGTCGAGCGGAACCACCGACTCGCCGTGCGTCGAGATACCGAGAGCCGTCACCGGATGAGGGGTGCGCGCCGTCACACTCCGGATGACGGACGACACTGACTGCCAGACCTCCTCGGGATCGAGCTCCATCCAGCCGGGTTGCGGCTGGTAGAGCGGGTATTCCTGGTAGGCCTGGGCCAGCATTTCGCCGTCAAAGGTGAAGGCGACCGCTTTGCAGCCGGTGATGCCGATGTCAAGTCCAAGCAGGCTCATGTTCAACTCCAGCGGGCGTAACCGAACTGCTCCAGATAGGTGTGCATCCGCGCGACCACCGCCCCCAGCCAGACGTCGCGGCGGTGGTGCCAGACGAGCGCCCAGCCCTTGGGCCCGATCGTTCCGCCGCACTGCTGCTGCCGGTATACGGCGTCATCGAAGCGCGGCCCCAGAAACCCTTCAGCCTGCTTGCCCCGCAAGGATTCTTCGGTTAGGAGGTTACCCAGGTTCAGGAGCACATCCTCCGCCACTGCCTGGCCGCCCAAACGCTCGAAGATGGACCAGATGTTCACCTTGGCGATGCCGTCGCCCAGCAGCCGGGGCAGGTACTCGTCGGGCAGGCTGGAGGAGCCATGCAATACCATGCGCGCGCCGACGCGATCTCGGATGGCGCGCGCCCGCTCGCCATCATACCGGGCGGTCGCAGCCGTGGAGCGGTGCTCGGTGCCCAGGTTAGGGACGATCAGGAAGACGCCCGTCTCGCGGTAGTATCTTTCGGCCAGGGCCGGGTCGGTGAGCGGGTGCTGCGCTTCGCTTGAGCGCGCCGCCTGGACCACCTCATCGACCGCCCCTTCCACCCAGATGCGGCCACGGTTTTCGTCCACGAAGCGCGCCACCTGCCGGATGTTCTCCTCGATGGGGGAGTGCGAGCAGTCATACATGATGGTGGAGAACTCCCCCATGACCCATGGGACGATCTCGTCGTCGTAGCCCGGCATAGAATGGTCCAGGTGGAGCAGAACCTGGACGCCGCGGTATGGGCTTTCCTCGGCGAGCAGCGTCTTGACGTCGCCAAGCATCGCGCGCAGCCCCACCAGCGCGCTGCGGGTCGCCGTGTAGTGCTGCAACTGCGGCTCGATGGGGTAGTTGGCCGTGACGGACACGATGATCGGGACGCCGGAGAGCTCGTACTGCTCTCCGAAGAGGTGAGCCGAACGGATGATGGCCTCCGTGGTCTGCGGGTTGGCGGTACAGAAGTTGGCCAGGCAGACGCCGCGCTCGGCGGCCCGGTCGTAGATCTCCTTAACCTGGATGGGATCGCTGATGATGGGCACTGTTGGGTATCGCTTTCTCTCATAGACACAGTGTACTTTCCTGTTTGGTCAGCACGGTGCCGTCGCGGTCAATCCGCTGCACGCCGGTGCCCGATTCGTAGAAGGCAGCAACGAGGTCGGCCTCCACCGATGCGCCCGCGCGGAGGGTCCGGTGCGTGCCCGTGTCGTTCATCACACCGACCAGCCCTCCGCCCGGGATGCTGGTAAAGGGCTCGATGGCCGTGACGTAACCTGAACGGTACCATGGGAAGCCGGATGACGCCCCCATCTCCTGCCAGAACCAGGCGTAGGGGAAGATCTCCAGGGGCCAGGCCATGCCCACGCCAAAACCAAGCGCGGTGTTCGTGATGGCGTACCAGCCCTCGCTGAACATCTCGAACCAGGCGTCGGTATAACGCCGCGTCCCCTGCGGCGGAATGCGGCTCATGTCGGTCTGCACGCAGTCGCGCACCGCGTAGGGCCAGGCATAACCCGCCTTAGGCGCCAGCGCATTCTCGGGGCCGGGGTAAATGCCATCGTCCACGAAATGCCGGGCGGCCACGTCGATGTGGCAGCCCACACCCAGGAACGGCGCGCCGTACGCCGGATGGTGCCCCCAGATGTAGTCCATGTCTTCGCCGGCCTCGTTGGTGATCCGCTCGCGGATCGCCAGGACGGGCCTGCCCCGTTCGACCCGCAGGGTGCGTTCCATGCGAAACGGGCTGCGCTTGAGCCGCGTGAAGAGGCGCACCTCGCAGGCGCGATCGCTTGCGGCGATGATCTCGTAGTCCCAGCCGACCACCGATGCCTCACCGTGAAAGCCCAGCTCCGCGCCCTTGTAGGTACACGCCGGACCGCCGTTGGGAAAGATCTCCTGCCAGCCGCCGCCGTAGGCCTCCATCCACGCCGCCTGCGAGCTAAAGCTCATGGGAACGCCGCGTCCCGGTTCCTTGAGGCCCCACGGCGACTTCCAGAGCACGTCCATGCCCCGTGGGCGATAGATCAGTTCGTAGATGTCCGCGCCTTTATCCAGGAGGATCGTGGCCGCCAGCAGGTCGTTCTGGATGCGCAGCGCGTGCATCGCGCGGCCGAGAGTCAGCTCGTAGATCAGGCAATCGGACGATTCAGCGGGGTCAACGCCCATGGTGCACCTCTCAAAACAGACGAACTCGGAGAATCGCTGCCAGGTTGCCGCTTCTTGCCAGGCGCGATTGTGGCGCGCCGCCTCACGCTCGGCCCCGGCAGCGCTGAGGAGGCATTCTAGGGGCAAGGCGGGTCTTTGTCAACCGATCTACCGCTTGCCGCCGGGGCTCTATCGCCTATCAGGTGCGGCCTCAAGTGCGGGCCCGATCGGGTGCATTTCATCTCCAGGGCGAGTGGGATCGCTTGGGATCTTTCACTGCCTATGGTAGACTGCACGGGCGATGAATGCAACAGACATGCAAGGTGATGAGATCATCCAGACGATCGTTGATCGCATCGCGCAGGCCATCCAGCCACAGAGCATCATCCTCTTTGGCTCATGGGCACGCGACCAGCGCGGCCCTCACAGTGACATCGACATCCTGGTGATCCAGGATTCAGCCCTGCCGCGGCACCAGCGCTATGCCCAGGTGCGCCGGCTGTTCTGGGGCATGGGCCTGCCGATGGACATCCTTGTCTTCACCCCGCAGGAGTTCGACCGCTACCGATCAGTGCCGGGCAGTTTTGCCCACACTGTCGCCAGCGAAGGCAGAGTCCTCTATGCCCGATCCAGCGCATGAGCTCGCGCTCGAATGGCTGGACCGCGCCGAACACGACCTGCGCGTGGCCGAATATGTGCTCTCTATGCCCGATGCGCCGACCGAGAGCATCGGCTTTCACGCGCAGCAGTGCGCGGAGAAGGCGCTTAAGGGCTTCCTGATTTCCCGTCGCGTGCCTTTCGAGCGTCGCCATGACCTCAACTACCTCATCGATCTGTGCATGCCACACGAACCTGGCTTCGGCCAGTTCCGCGCCGCAGCTGATGAGCTCACCCCCTACGCGGTGGAGTTCCGCTATTCGGACGCTCCCTCGGTTGTTTCGCTGGATTCGGCCCGGACTGCCGTGGCCATTGCAGAGCGCGTATACCGCTTCGTGCTGGTACGCTTGCCATAGCACCAGCCAGAAACAGCATACCCCGATGTTTGGCAGTTATCGCGCGGCCCGCGCGAACCGCGGCCGGCGCCGCGTCTGGCCCTGGCGGCACTGAGCAGGCATTCCAGAGGTAAGCCAGGCCTTTGTCAACCAATTCGCGATCTTGCAGTACCCCATTTGGTGCTTCCCATCTTACGTCGGCCTACGCCGCGCCCTTGTTGCCGAGATTTGTGGATTGGGGGACAACTTCTTAGTCTCTTTACCAATCCCCAAATCCCCTATTCCCGGCTCGGTCGAAAAGTGGGGTGCCGCCAGCTCTCCGATGGGTAACCTTTCGCCGTTGGGGTAACGGATCTGTAGGCTAGCCCCTTGCTGCCCGTCCCGCGATCCCGGAGACCGCTCCGGTTCGCGGGACGCCTCGCGGGGACGCTCCGCACCGCCGGGTGGGCGTTCCGCGTGCGTTTCCCACCCAGGCATGATAGAATCGGATCTGTACTACGAGAAGCTGATCGATGAGGAGACAGTATGGAAGCGGTTACCGTTTCCCCCAAGTTTCAGGTCGTTATCCCGCGCGCGGTGCGCGAGGCGTTGCACATTCGACCCGGACAAAAGGTGCAGGTCATCCAGTACGCAGACCGGATCGAGTTGATCCCGATCCGGCCGACGCGCGAAATGCGCGGCTTTCTCAAAGGAATCGATACATCCATCGAGCGGGAGCCTGATCGGGTATGAACGTCATTGATTCGTCCGGCTGGCTCGAGTACTTCGCCGACGGGCCAAACGCAGATTTCTTCGCCGCGGCGATCGAGGCGACCTCCGAGTTGATCGTGCCCACGATCAGTCTGTTCGAAGTGTTCAACCGCATTCTTCAGCAGCGCAGCGAAAGTGAAGCCATGCAGGCCGCGGCGGTGATGATGCGGGGACGCGTGGTGGATCTGGATGCTCAGCTTGCCTTGAGTGCAGCGAGGGTCTCTGCGAACCTGGGCATACCGATGGCTGATAGCATCATACTGGCGACAGCGCGCGCCTTTGCCGCCACAACCTGGACTCAGGACGAGCATTTCGAAGGCCTTGAAGGCGTACAGTACGTCGCGAAGCAGGCACGGAACAAGTAAGCCTAACCGGGGGTTGTAGCCCGACCGCGCCGCCTCGCGTCCGGCCCCGGCCGCGCTGAGCAGGCATTCTAGAGGCAAGGCGGGTCTTTGTCAACCGGTCTTCGATGGGCGCAGGAATTCCAAATGTAGCGAATCCTTTAAGACTAGACGTTGCTCGCCCATTTAGCGGGTCCCGAAACTGGAGCGAACCACCGCTTTAGCTGCCCAGATAGCATCAGTATAGGCCACACTGCGTCACCTGCAGGCCGTAGGAGCAGTGCAGCAGACCTGAACAAGCAAGCAAAACCACACTTTGCTGACCTGGCAGGATTTGTGAGCCCTCTTCGAGTGTCGAAAACGCCCTGCCGGACGGCGAGACGCGGCCGCATGGCAAGTTGGAACGTCTGTGCGTCTTTCGGCCACGGTCACATTTGGAATTCCTGCGATGGGCGGGCGCGGTCTATCCTATCAGCTTTTCCTGTGCCACGAAGTTCGCAGCATCGCCGATCGGGATGTTTCTCTCTCTGTGTGGCGAAGGTGAGAGCCTCAGGGGTCACGCCAGCGGCTGGCCGCGCTCGGCCAGCTCGGCGAGCGAGAGCCTGCTGATTGCCAGCGCCTCGGGTATGGAGGAAGGCCGATCGGGCTGTAGCTCCACGTAAGACGTCTGCGCAGGGTTGAGCGCCAGGCAGGCGCCAATAGAGAGCAGGACGTGATAGCTGGGATGGGGCCCAGCCGTCTCGACGTCAACGGAGATGAAGAGTTCGCCAACTGGAGCCATGCGCCTCTGCGGAAAGCCGGAGTTACTTCGTGCCGCAGTACAGACGGACACGGTTGTATTTGTCAAGCGAAAAGGGAACCACTTGACAGTCGAAAAGGGAACCACTTTGGCCAAGCTGCCTGCACTTTGACAACCGAAAAGGGAACCATTTGATGGTCGAAAAGGGGACCACCCCGTTGTCGTAGTAGGGGCTGTGGATAAGTGGGCAACTCGCAGTGCAACGGAGAGTTGTCCACTTA
>Ga0315289_10012892_pt1 | contig 11744 bp, 8 predicted proteins | sample YL17G11_40_MG_FD_203452 | JGI IMG/M metagenome (GOLD analysis project Ga0315289, IMG submission 203452) | Sediment microbial communities from Yellowstone Lake, YNP, Wyoming, USA - YL17G11_40 | ecosystem: Environmental > Aquatic > Freshwater > Lake > Sediment | place: USA: Wyoming | collected... | reverse complement strand
CGGCAAAGGATGGTTCAAGTCCATCGATCCTGGCCTTAATCACCTCAAGCAGCGAATCCTGGTAGCGATCCTTGAATAATAAGGGGTCAAATGGTGCGGTCTTATTTTCCAGCAGATGCTCGGCCAGTTGCATCTGGTCTTTAGGCACCTGACCATCGCTGATATCCTCAAAGCAGGCTTTAGGGTTCCGCAGCTCCTGGGCATAGTGCAGCCGGATTAGCAAAAATCCCTTCTGGTAGGCTTTCAAGGCAATAAGGTATTCCCTGTTGTGCATAGTGATCTGGCCGATGCCTACTTTCTTGTTCTTGTGCATGGCCTCACGGACGACGCGGAACGCTTCCTGAGACACCGGGTTGTCAGGTGCCACATAATATGCGGCATCTATGTAAACAGGGTCCAGCTCAGACTGACCAACGAACTGGATTAACTCTATGGTCCTGGTGCTTTCCAGCTTGATCTTTTCCAGGTCTTCCTGCTCAATAGTGATGTATTTACCCTTCTCGTACTCGTAGCCTTTGGTGATCTCGGACCTGGTTAGCTTGCCATGTTCGGGACAGAAACTGTCCAGCTGGATTCTACGCTGGCACTGCTTGTGCAGTTGATTTAAGGCCAACTTGTTAGTGCTGCCGATGGCGGCATAGAGCCGAACCGGAAAGCTGACCAGCGAGATTTTCAGCTGTCCTTTCCAAATAGTGGTTAGTGCCATGATACCTCCTCCTACAAAATAATTTCAGGTTCTATTGCTTCAACATCAACTTCTTTAATCCACCGATAATTCTGGTTCTGCCATAGCACAATCAAAGAGATACTTGGCGTTCAACAGTACCCTCCAGACTACCAACCGGGACCGAACGTACTGTCAGTCTTACAGTGCCAGATGGCTTGTTAATCGAGACCTTTTCGATGCATTGCCTCAGGGCAACGAGCTTTTCCTGAGGCAGACCCTGACGGAGGGTGTATTCAAGACCGGATAAGAATTGCACTACATCAGCAACTATGGTCTCGACTTCGGCTTGCGATAACGAGAGCCTATCCAGCTCTTCGATTCTTGCCTCAAGCTGCTGTTTTTGCTGGGTAAGCTCATTTAGCCTTGTATCCACATACTCGCGATTTGTTTCTGTAATGTTGTCTAACAGGTTATTTATGATCCCACTAATTCTTTCCAGCTCGGATTCAGCTCGCTGGCGTGCCCCAGCAATGTCTTGTTTTTCCGTTCCGATCTGGGCTTTAATGGCTTCAGCCACCTTTTGCCGGCCACCATCCTGAAGGTAAGGCCCATAGAAATCCAGGACCGCATTTATAACCGTCGATTCGAAAGTATCCTTGGGAATCGCGTTCATCTGGCAGACACTCGTGCCTTTTGTGATATAACCGCCACAACCGTAGTAGTACGTCTTAACTTGTGTCCCATCCAGCCGTCTCTTGCCCTTGTTTCGAGTAACACCTTGGTAACGATTGCCGCAGAGACCGCACTTTAATAGCCCGGAGAGGATAAATCGGCTTCGCTGGCCGTTCCAGGTTTTCCCATGGTTATTCTGCTGCTGCTCGATTGATTTGGGATGATTTTCAAGCCTTTGTCTGGCTTGTTCAAACAGCCTTCTGCTTATCAATCCCGGATGGGCATCACGAATTACTATCCAGTCTGACTTGCCATTAGGTACCAATCTTGCGCCGTGTACATTTTCGCGGTCTACTGCCCGGCCCTGGCTTATTCTGTGGAAGCGGGCATCTGTCCTGCGGTTCCAGACCATATCTCCGGCATAGATCGGGTTGACCAGGATAGACCTGATAGTCGAATCTGTCCAGAATCCGCTGTAGATGTGAGACCACTTAGGCCCGCGTGGCGTAGGGGTATCTTCTTGATTGAGTGTGTTGGCAAGCGACCTGTAGCCCTTACCCTGCTCTGCGTACATCTGGAAGATTTCTTTGGCTACTTTTACACGTTCCGGGTCACTTAATGTAAGTTTGGCCTGGTCACGTTTGGATATGTTCAGCGATTCGCCACGGGCAAGAGTACGAATTAGATTTCCTTTTTCATCGAGAAGCTGCTTTGAGCCATCGGGCATAAAGCGGACAATAAAAAGAAACTTTCCCTCGGCATTTTCATAACGAAGGTCATAGCCGTAGGGGGGTGTGCCTCCCATCCACCAGCCGCCTTCAACCTTAGATAGAAGTCCTCTGATAGTTACTTTCGAGAGGTCTTTCGATTCCTGCCTTGCCTGCCATTGCTTAACAGGTCGAAGTAAGTCATCAGTAGTATCGCCGTTAAAGTTCTCGGTGACATAAAGGACTTCGACACCATGGGTTTTGAGGATATACCTGTAATATCCCGCCTCATCGTTGTCGACCCTGCCAAAGCGTTTTACATCGTATACGATGATCCTGTCGAATCGCTTGGTTGATTTCTGGGCATCCTGAACCATCTGCTGGAAGGCACGCCTGCCCAGTGTGCTTGTCCCGCTTATGGCATCATCGGTATAGAATTTTACCAGGCTGAGATCGTGCTCGGCAGCATAAGTTTCCAAGGCCTTTTTCTGGTCCGGGATAGATTGTTCCTGGCGGTCTGTAGAACGCCGGACGTAGCCTACCGCCCGGTTATTCTGCTGGCTACTATTTGTGTTTGGTCTTATCATGTAACTGGCCTCCAGTAAAAGAGTTACAACCACTAGTATAGAGGCCTATTTGGGCGGATATAGCAAGTTTATATCGAGGTATCTGGCCAGATATTCGCAGATATTTGCAAGTATTTGGGCTTTATGGCGGACTCAGGCCGTATTTCTGGTCCGGTATCAGTCCTGCTGCGAAGTGTCCTCAAGACCATCGCCACTGATGAACTCAATTTGCGCCAGCTCGTTCAGGATGCACTGCTTGAAGTGTTGGAAATCTTCCTCGGTGGCTATATAGAAACGCAGGCATTTACCGTCATCGACCGGTTCGATCTCAAACTCGGCCAATCTACGATGGTTGCAATCTTATATGAAACCAAGGACGCGGCCTGGATTATATCGTGCCGCTTGAATTGCCATTTCCAGCGCATCGGGTCCGTCATCGTATTTCGCGAGAGGAAACTGGCGCAACTGTTCCAGCAGGATTTGGTGGTGGCGGCTGAAAACTATCAGGCCCTGAGTGACGAGGGTCTCAAGACTTTCAATCCGTGCCTGTTTATTCGTCTGGCTGTTGATCGGACGGCTATGAAATTGGACACCAGCCTGCTGGGCTCGCCTGGTTAAGTTGTCTAACATAATCTGCTGAAACTGATTTTTTTCGAATGCAAATTTAGCGATGTGATATATCCTGCAGTAATCGATGATTTTTTCGATTGTTTGATCCGGTGTTCGACGAGCTATGTCTGCAGCAATAACGTAATGGATACCATCACGCTTGTCTTTTGCGACAATGATAATTGCCGAGTAATCACCGCCTCTACCTTTACCCATGCTGGGGTCACATGCTGCAGAGATTCTGGTATCTTTACCCAGAGATTGGATAAGTTGTTGTGGGCTTTCATGCTTATGGTCCCAGTAATGGAAGTTTTCCTCTCTGAAAATACACGTATCGGGGTCGAGCGGCTCATTCTGTTTTTCACGGCAAAAAGTGTCGGTTCCATTGCATTCACGCATCGCCATAAGGCTGTGATAATCTTCGCGCTGCGGCCAGAGCACCTGGGTGCCTTCCAGCATTGCGTTGCAATTGGCTTGGAAGTATGCCTTTGCGGCTTCGGGGCCCTTTCGAACCTACGACCACCCCCGTATTAGCTCTTCTTGAGCTGACCTCTTACTGTTCACCAGTGCCGAAAGCCGCTGCAGCACCCCAAATCATAGTTTTTGGACCGCACCCCCACAAGTCGCCTCAAGAGTTTCAATCGCTTCAGCCACTGATCATGTAAGCAGCCTCTAATAAAAGGGTTACATCAACTATATAGAGGCATATAATGGGGGCTATAGCAAGTTTATATTGGGCTATTTGCCCGATATATTGGCACTATTTGGCATGTTATTTATGAGATGTTTGGCTTTATTTGGGTCTATTCGGACGCAGGTGCTCCGTGGGTGAAATATCCCGTAATTATCGAGCAGTTTCTTAGGACTAATGGCGTCGGCAATGGTGGCAGCTGTGTACTTCCACTCTATATCGAGGCGATGCAGATAGTCTCCATCCGCGATATCATCCTTGCAGCCGGCTTTTAGCAATCTGTATGAGGCAGGGTTCTTTATTACGCCCCAGCCGACGGCTCCGTGCTTAGTGGCATAGGCTACGATTGTATCACCCTGGATGTAGTTCTTGAGTATCTTTTCACCCTGGTCGCCAGGCTGACCATCGAAGCATGTCGCTATCTGTCCGGTCTGGACCAGATAGCTCCACCACTTGTCAGAGGCTATTCCGATATTGTGCCAGAAGTATCCGGGCTGCCTGATCTGGCTGCGAAATGCCAGAGGGAAGATGGCCTCCGGGCATCTATCGAAGGCCACCGAAAAACTAAGGAACCGCTTGCCATCGTGTTCTATGGGGGTGTATTCGATGCATCTGAAGGCGACGCCTCTGCTGCTGAGCCATTCACCCATTGAAAAAAGCGTCGGATCAAACGACCTTGCCAGCAGTATGATTCTGCTGTTCTTGTTGATGTCTTCAGTCTTTACCTCGTCACCCAAGAAACCGTATATGTTTTCCTCAAGCCCCGGGCTGTCTGCCGAGAATCTTTTGATGAAGGCATGGCCCTTGAATCTCGAGAAGTCAGCCAGATACTGCAGTGCCTGTGTTTCAACTCCCAGGGGGCTGTTCTTTCGTTTGAGCTCGATGATCACGGAGTTGCCCATATGATCGAGGGCCAGTATGTCAGCTTTTTTGCTGGCCCTCGTTCTTACCTGATTGCTTACCAGAAGCAGCGTCTCCCCGAACACGGATGAGTTCAAAGTTGGAACCTCCTCTTCGGCGGTTGATATTAGGTACCTCTCCAGTTCGAGCTCGCGCGGGTTCCAGAAGGATTTGTAGGCATTTAGGGTTTTGGTTTTAGAATCGACTTCAAATATCATGCCTGGATCTCCTTATCGCTATTCTACGGCTTCCTCAGTGAATGCATGCCTGTCGTGTTATAGCAAGTCAATATGTGCGTATTCTGCTACATAAGTATGCAGTCGGCTCAGCGCATGATAAAAGGGAGCGCCGAACTAAGGCCACTCCCGGAACCCCCGCCAGGGGGCACAAGACATAGCACTCAGCCAACGCTCCCGTTTCGGGAACGCGGCTCAAGTAGTGCTGTCTTGTTAAAGAGCCAGAAGGCTCAGTTGGCGGTTTTCCGGGAAACAGCTACTTGATGCTCGCGCATCATTCGATTATGTATTCACTTTTTCAGTTGTCCTTGGGTTGCGTCCTTTCTATGTCTGCTTAATCTCTCTGTGACTATTATATGCCATAATCCCTCTCGATTTTCAAGTTATAAATGCATACATGCAGGTGCCCTCTGGTGGGACTGGATATGCTTATTTCTCTGTTTTTGATCTCTATCTATACTTCAGACACCCAGATATGGCCTTTCTCTTTTGTGGCCTGTATGGCCATCTCAAGTGCATCCGGCCCATCGTCGTTTTTGGCCAGAGGGAACTGAGTAAGCTGGTTTAACAACTGTCTGTGTTTGCGGCAGAAACGTATGTAGCCCTGTTTTATATAAGGCTCGAGACTTGCGATTCTGGACTGCTTGTTTGACCTGCTGGTAATTTCATGGATGGACAGTCTTCTTCCATGTGCGACAATACGCCTTTCCAGGTCCTCAACCATAAGCTCCTGGAAGTTGTTGCTTTCGATTGCGAATTTGTCGAAGTCATACATCCTCGCATATTCCGTTATCCTTTCGATTGTCTCGCTGGGTTTGCAATGCAAAAGGTCGGCCGCAATGACATAATTGATTTCACTATCATCGTCCTGAAGCAGTATAACTATCGCAGTATAATCGCCTCTTGTGCTCTTACCCAGGCTGGGGTCACAAGCGCCATAAAAGCAGGCACTGCCATTTATCGACTGAATTAAGTGCTGTTCGTCTCTATAATTATCATCCCAGAATACAAAGTCTTCTTCTTTAAAGATGCACTGCTGCGGATCAATAGGCTCATTTTGTTTTTCGCTCTGAAAGCTGCGAGTTCCTTCCCTTTCCCGCATGACCATGAGCTCGTAATAACTCTCCCACTCAGGCCACAGTACTTCAGTCCCCTCAAGCATTTTTTCACGATTGGCTTCAAAGTATAGCTTAGCTGCCTCGGGACCGGTGTTTCCTTCATATTCTTCTCTGCTGCAGAATATTGATGACCATTTCTCCCACAGCTGGGGATTATCGCTGAATTTCTCAACTGCTTTGTATTTTCTGCCGTTCCAGCCGGGACTGCGATCGCGGTCAACTAATCCAGCCAACAAGCAATCCTGATGAAGAATAGTACCGATTACCACGACATTTGTGTATGGATGGCCGGTATTTAGCAGGGTTCTCCTGAACCACGATCGCAGTTTATCGCGCTGCTCTTCGGATTCAGCCTGCTCTTCATTCTCAAGGTCGTCTGCGATGATCAGGCCGGGCCTGTCCTTATCATTTTTAATGCCGCGAGGGTTCTGGCCAACGCCGTAGACACGGATCATAGTTCCGTTTGGAAGCTGGATTCTACTGTCGCGCCAGGGTTGGGGGTTCTTGGCACAGCATACTTCCGGAAAATCAGCAATAATGAGTGGGTTGTTCTTTAGTTGATGCTTGATATCCTTGAGCAGTGCCATAGCCTGTGTGATTGTATTCGAAGCTATAAGGACGAGCTTTTCCTTGGAATAGAGAACACACCATAAGACATATACAAGACTTACTATGGTGCTTTTTGCATGACCACGAGGCGCTGCTATGGCCAAACGTCCCTTTCGTTGTTTGGTCATCTGCAACAGTAAGGTGAAAATCTCCTTGTGCATCCCGGAATAGGGTGCGTGGCAGTTGCTCTTCATATAGATTTCAGCAAAGACACGAGGTGATTGAGAGCCCAGCCTGCGGCGATGGCCACTAAGTTCAGTTGATAGCAAATTGATGGTATCATTTAGTTGTTTCATGGTTATTTGCTCCTTTATTATTATCCTGTTGAGGTGAGTTATCCTCGAATTCGGTAACGGTTTCATTTGCTTCGATGGCAGAATCGGCCAGCTTGATTCCTTCAGCAGACAGATTCTCTCGTATCTGCTTTAGTCGCCCGGCCTCGAGCTGGATTTCTTCCAAGGTAAGTGAGGAGGCTGCGCGATGTGTGAGATCTGCCTCGATTTTTTGGGCTGCAGTTGGAAGATACCCCAAGCTTTGCATCGTTTTGATAAGCTGACATATGATCTGATTACTGGTACGTTCAGCCTCTATCTTGTCGGCCGGTGAAGCGTCCTTATCTCGCTGGACCTTGCGGAGCCTCTGTATGCTCAGCTCTGTTTCATACATCAGTCTACCTGCCATCTGCTCAACAAGTTTGGGATCCTTTGTGATGGCGATTTCCTCCCGTATCGCCTTCTTGTCGCGTTCTATAGTCCGATCCGAAGTCTTTAGTAGATGTGCAATTTCAGCAGTTGATTGGCCTTCAGCCATCAGAAAGCAGACCAGTAACATGCGCTCTGCCGTTCCAATTGAGTTTGCTTTAAACTGGCCAGCTTTAATCTTTTGTAAAAGAGCTAATGTCTGCAGCCCATCGTCCCTTTCTGAAGCTTTGTGGCCATTTTCTTTGGAAGTTGGATCTTGTGAGTTCATGACGGTACCTCGTCAGATAAGTAGCGTTTTGTAATCTCAGCCGACACTGCCCTTTTGCCAGCTAGGGCAATGTATCTCCTGACGATGCAATCACAATATTTGGGTTCGATTTCCATTCCGAAGCACTTTCTGCCAAGCCTTGCTGCAGCTATTAAAGTCGTTCCGCTGCCGAGGAAGGTGTCCAGGACTATTTGACCACGCCTGCTTGAGTTGCGCATTGCCCGTTCGGCAAGCTCGAGGGGTTTCTGGGTAGGGTGTTTGTATTCCTTGGTCGGGTCACGATGAACCTGCCAGAGGGTGCTTTCGTTGGTAGGGCCATACCATCTGTGTGCGCCGTTATTTTCCAGCCAGCCATAAAGACAGAACTCGGTCTGTTGATTGTAGTCGCCGTAGCCGATGGCAAAGGATTCCTTGGCCCATGTAATTACGCAGGAGACCTTGACACCAATCGATTCCAGTAACTGGTGCATGGGGCCGAATTGTCTGTGGCCGTTCCAGATATATACAGGGGCACCGGTAGCGAGAAATTTGCTGGCATTTCGTAAAACTGTACCGAGCCATTTTGTGTATTCATCCTGGTTTAGATTGTCGGAATAGATCCTTTTCCACAGCCGTGACTGCTTTGGCCGGGCCTTGTCCGGCTGGGGACGGTTGCCGCCATAATAATCCACATTGTACGGTGGGTCAGTGAAAAACAGGTGGATTTTGTTGTCCCCGACAAGTTTTCTTAAAGCTGAGAGCTTACCGGAATCGCCGCATAGAAGACGCTGGTTGCCTAACTCTATTAGCTCTCCGGGCTGTGTGACGGCGGGGTTTTCCATGTCGAGGGCTTCTTCTACATCGAAGTTTTCCTCTATTGCTTGAGGTGACTCTGTAAGAGCTCTGTCGAGAAGCTCACTGATTTCCTCGGTTTCAAAGCCGGTAAGCTCGACATCAAATTCAGGGACCTTTGTAAGTTCATCGAGCAGCAGGGCAAGTTTTCGTTCGTCCCAGTCTCCCTGGATTTTATTTAGGGCGAGATTGAGGGCCTTTTCGCGCTCCGGTGATAGGTCCACCACACTGCACAGGACCTCCGTATCGCCGCGGGCAACAAGAATTTTGAGCCTTTGGTGACCACCGGCGAGATTGCCGGTTCGCTTGTTCCAGACCAGAGGCTCGATATAACCAAATTCGTCAATACTCTTGACCAGGTGTTTATACTCGACGTCGTCGGGCTTGAGGTCTTTGCGAGGGTTGTAAGAAGCGGGATTTATTTTGTCGATTGAAATGGTCTTAATTTTCATTGTTATTCCTTTCATATTTGCGCATACATTTACTGCCAAAGATTTTTTTCTATCACTTTATCACCCTATAGGTTCGCCCTACCGGCTCCCCTCGCCTTCTCCTTTTCAGCCCTATTGATTTGTCAAAGTGCCTGCTAGCAGCCGCGTAAAAATCAATATGGAAAGTTAGTCAAGTTGACTACCTCATATATTTATATTTTCAGAAAACAGGCGTACCATTTCTATCCCCTTATCGTGAGCTCACTTGGACTCACGCTGTTAAGAAGTAATGAATTAAGTCTTGGGATGTCCAAGGGACATCGTATCCCCTTAAGGAAGATAAGGTGTATGACCAAAGATTGTTATAAGAAGCTCAGGAAGACCTGCATGGGCAGGAGCTACTAGCCCCTGCCGTTTGTGGTCCTGTAACTTGAGTAGTTATAAAAAAAGACCCTCAAAAACGATGAAAGTCTTTTTGAGGGTCAAAAATAGAACCTTTAAATTACTTTGAGCAAATACGAAAGATGCCAAACAAAGCTGACAAATTCGACATAAGGCTGCGAATGGTAAAACATGCCGTTGTCTATGGCATCAAACCAACCGCCGGAGTCTTTAACATCACAGCCAAGACGGAGCGAAAACGGCTATATTCCTTATGAATTATGTCTTAATGTTTTTATTGCCCGAAGGAGGGGCATCGGGACGGTAGTAGCCTACACCCCGTTTATATTCAATTTTACGTTTAGACTTCCTAATAGCTTGAATCCGTTTTCTGATAGCTTCGTCCGAAATAGGTGCTCCTAGAACACGTGTGGCTAATTCCTTGGCGGTAAAAATGTGGTTTTCCAATAAATCCCATATTTCTTGCTGGGAATCAGGGAGTGGCAGATCTTGCGAATTTTCATTTATGTTTTTTGTGATATTTGCAATCTCGACGAATTCTCTCAAGTCATCAGGTAAGTCGTATTTTTCTTGAATTAACCATTCTGCTGCTTGTTGTCTTGTTAAGCTTCGTCCATAATCATCATCTGTAAAATTATCTCTATCAAACCTGTACAAGAGAAAATATGAGTAATCTAAACTACCATCTTCATCTTGAAGTTTCTGCTGATATAAGATTTCTGTGTAGGTACCTTGGGCTTTTCCAAACCAGGTTCTGAACCATTCGTAGCGTCTGAATTCCTCCTCACCATGATTTGTTTTACGAAAATATCCTGGTTCAATAAGTCCTTGTGACTTGCCATCAGGACCATATATTCTTATTTTCCAGGTTCTTTCTGCTTCATCGTACGGCATATTTGGCTCTTACGTTTTAATAAAACGATCATAATAGCATTTAAAACATATCTCCCTCGATGGAACTCGTGGAATGATTGCGAATACTATGTACATAATCCCTCGGCTTTTCCTCTAATTTTTAAGCTTCGCCTACGACTCTCTCAACGATAGCGTTTTTACCTCGAAGCCCCGTCAAGGTGGCGGGAAAGGCAGGGGCGGGGTGAAGCACCTTTATTATCAAAAGGTGCTGAAGAAGTGGTATTCACCACGTCCCGCCTACCGGATCTTATGTCGTTCGTACGAAGTAATCAGAGTGCTGTCAGGTTTATTGCATCTGCCGGTGTTCTAGAGGTTGAATTTCGCCTTAACCTGTTTCCCAAGCTCTCTGTTTAGCGTATCCGAATTGGTGCCACTCGCTACCAGATTCAGGTATTCCTGCATGAGTTCTCTATCGCTCTGAATCATCAAAAACACTCGATCTGTTATCTGGCCAGCAAACTTGTTCAGAACCCTACCAATGTAATTCTTGACGCTCATTTACGTCCTTTCTCCTTTTGTGCCCGAGGGAACTTTAAATTCCAATTTCTCGCTTCGTAAGACCGCTTTCCCGCCCCAACTTTCTTCGGCTGAATCTTGGTGCCATATTAGCAAAAAGATGGCACTGGTGATCCGTCAACACTAAGAGCCCCCATTTCTGTCATTCAAACCAAACCCTCGAAGGTCGGCGCCCGCAGATGACCCATTTCCGTCAGCCCGCGGTAGCGAACTCTACCATAGGTTGGTCCTATAACCAAGCGGAGGGCTAATTCTGCTCACCATATCAATTAACATGATGGGCGTACCGCTGAGCTACATTATCGACCGCAAAGGGAAGGTTGTGGATGCTTGGTGCGGTGTTGACGAGGGCCACAAGCGGGCACTTGCGGCGCGGGAGAAGTAAGAGTTGGACGTGTTGAGTTGGGTGATTGTATTGATTTCAACGATATTGTCAGTTTTAGCAATAGTGTGTCAGATTCTTGTGTCGGGGTCGTCACGGCCGACATAAGGTAAGCCTTTGATATATAAAGAGTTACAGAAATTCATAGCTCTTGTAAACCGACAACTCCGACATTCATTAAGGCTGTTTTTCATCTCTAGATCCCCATATGATGCCCCCGCTATTAACCCCTGGAGATGAACCCAGGTCCCTTTCTGTTTGTTGTGTCCATACCACTTCTGTGCCTCCACGGTCGCTTACGACTGGTTTTTTGTTGCGCACAATTCTCCGGGCCTGCCAGGATTGTATAGCCAAGGCTTTCCAGCCACTAAGGTTTTGCGCCTACCGGCCGCAAATCACCAGCCGGGATGTTCTGAGCGACATTCTCCGGCAAGGAGCCCAGCAGATGCTGGCTATGGCCGTTGAAAACGAGGTGGGCGAGTATATCGGCGAATACCAGCACGTGCGAGATGCCAATGGGCGC
>Ga0315289_10012891_pt1 | contig 11745 bp, 10 predicted proteins | sample YL17G11_40_MG_FD_203452 | JGI IMG/M metagenome (GOLD analysis project Ga0315289, IMG submission 203452) | Sediment microbial communities from Yellowstone Lake, YNP, Wyoming, USA - YL17G11_40 | ecosystem: Environmental > Aquatic > Freshwater > Lake > Sediment | place: USA: Wyoming | collected... | reverse complement strand
CAAAACTTGCTATCTCCTTAGATTCAAGTATGTTAAAAAGGCTTGATAGTCTTGTTCGGCAACGCTTTTTTCCAAGCCGATCTCGAGCAATTCAAGATGCATTAAGAGATAAGCTGGCAAAAATCGATAAATCTCGCCTTGCTCTCGAGTGCTGAATTACAACAAATTATTGAAGGACTGAATGAAATAATTGCAGGCTGACCAATGGCAATACACTGAAGAGCAGATCCCCCGCAAAATGCGCTGCGGTCGAAGAACGGCGCAGCCGCATTGCGCGGGACGCGGCAATCAGGAACATCATTCCAGATCCTTATAATCCGCGCAAAATCGCTTGCGTCCGCAGGCGCCGCATTCTTTTCCCATCCACACGCCGTCAAACTGCTCCATGATTTGAGCAATGAGCCCGGGGTCTGTTGTCGTGATTCCGGATTCAAAGTTGCGGCGCTGCCTGCTTTTTGCTCCCATTCCCGCGCCGGTCAGGTTCGCGCTTCCGGTATAGGCGAATGCGCCATCAACAATCACGCATTTGAAATGGACCCGAGGGCATAAAACCCGCTCAAGGCCGTTGATGAGCGAGGGATAGCGATCGAAATCTTTTCTGAATGCCGGTCCTGGCTCGCTGGCATGGATCAGCCGCAATGATACCCCGCTTTGGGCAAGATCAGCCAGTATTTCAAGAAAGGGAACCATGCGCCGGCTTTTATGCACATAGAGGTCTTTAAGGCCGGATGTCGCGAGCCATACGAATTTGCGCGCGCCGGGAACGCGTTCTTTGATCACGGTATCGTATATGAGATGATCGGTAATGAATTGTATTTCCATACAAGCGCCATCCCTAAAATACTCTTTGACTTGCGATATAGATAGCGGTACAATGAAATGGATGGTTTCGCGTATCTTCTTGCATTCCCGCTTGAAGATGTTTTTCCGGTATACCGGAATATGAGCCAGAAATCCATAGCAATTCTCCTGATCGAAGAACGGCCCGACGAGCGGCGCCGGCTGCAGGAATGTATTTCATCGGATGCAGAAAGCCCCTTTGTCCTGATCTTCTCCGATAGCGTGCAAAATGCCTTTGCCGCCCTGGCGACAGAGGCTGTCGATGTCATTCTGTTTGATATATCCATTTGCGGAGATCAAGGCTTCGATCCGATTCGTGCTCTTCATCAGAAGGCCGGAGATATCCCGCTGGTTGCGCTTGCGGAACATGACGATCAGGACCAGGCTGTAGAGGCCATCCAGGCAGGCGCACAGGATTGCCTGGTAAAGTCGGACCTGGACCATCGGCTGCTGGCGCGCTCTCTCCGCTATGCCATCGAACGGCAACGCATGCTTACCGACCTTCGATTTGCGCTGGCATCCGAAAAGGTGCTCATGGAAGAGCTGGACCGGAAGAACAAAGAGCTGGTCGAGCTCTCCATCACCGACGGTCTGACAGGTCTCTACAACCACCGGTTCATACAGGAACGCTTCGATTTTGAATTCAAGCGGGCCATGCGATACCGTAGTTCGCTGGCCTGTATGCTCATCGATATCGATCATTTTAAATCCGTCAATGATGCATATGGACACCAGTTCGGGGATTATGTTCTCATGGAAATCGCCAATATTCTGCGCTCCAATTCGCGCGAGGTCGATATCTGCGGCCGCTATGGGGGTGAGGAATTCATGGCCATCACCAACCAGACCGGCGATGACGCCATGCGGTTTGCCGCCAAACTTCATTCGGCTATCGAGAAATTTGATTTTTCACATGATGGCCACACGGTGCATGTCACCGTCAGCATCGGCGTGGCGGACTTTAAAGACGGACTTAAGAAAAAGCAGGAATTGATTGAGCGCGCCGATACGGCGCTCTACTGGGCAAAACGCGACGGCCGCAATATCATACGGCAATGGAAAGAGATGGAGACCGAGGAGCTGCATTCCCTTGATCATATGGGTATTGAAGGCCTGCGCGGCGAATTGGTGCGGCTTTCAAATGAAATGCGCGCCACCTATATGGAATCCGCCAATGCGCTGGTTCGCGCCATCGACGCCAAAGACCATTATACCAAGGAACATTCCAAAAATGTTTCCTATTATGCCGTGAAACTGGCAATCGCGCTGGGACTTTCGGACAAGGAGGCGGAGATCATCAAATACGCCGGCCTGCTGCATGACATCGGCAAGATCGGTATAGCGCAGGATGTTCTGCTGAAGAAGGCAAAATTGACCGATGAAGAATTTGACATCCTTAAAAAACATCCGGTCATCGGATCTAATATATTGCGTGACGTCAAATTTCTTGAAAAAGAGGTGCCGATTATCCTGCACCACCATGAACGGTGGGACGGCAAAGGTTATCCGCATGGCCTGCGGTCGCGCGAAGTGCCCTATGGCGCGCGCATTATGGGCGTGGTCGACGCGTTTGACGCCATGACCACCGACCGGGTGTATCGTCCCCGGTTGTCGCTGCCGGATGCAATCGCCGAACTCAACCGCGGCAGCAGCAGCCAATTCGATCCCGAAATCGTTGACGCCTTTATCAAACTTCTTCAAAAAGACGAATCGCTGGTGCAGTATGCCCATAAATTCGAGCAGCTGCCCGAGCAGTCGGTCCCGGACGCTGAACCTCCAAAGCCGGTGCACCAAAGCGGCCGGCGCCGGTCAGTACAACAAGGAGCGCGGAAATGAAAATCAGGATCCAGGAAGAGCCGTCAGGCGCGGTCGTTACCGTCGAGGGAAGCATGTCGCAGGACGATGTGCAGATTTTCCGCATAAAGCTTTTAGAACTGGTTGAAGCGGGAAAGACGAATATCGTCATCGATATGGGCGCGGTCCCGTATATCAGCAGTCTGGGTCTGGCCGTGATCGTGGATATACAGAACCGCCTGAATACCTCGCATGGATCCATCCGCGTGGCACGGCTTAATCCCACGCTCAAGAATTTGTTTGCTATTACGAATCTGAACCAGAAAATCGCGTTGTTTCATGATGTGGAAGAGGCGCTGAATGCCTGAACCGCGGAATCACGCGCGTTTTTCCGCCATCCCCACCAGCGCGCTGTAGGTCGCCGGCACGCCCGGCTTTTCGGCATGGCGCTCCTCGTAGTGTCTGCAGAAATCGAATAATTCCGGTACCGACATGGGGTCGCTTTTAATTGCCGATGCACCGATGGAGACAATGCTTTTTATAACGTCAAGCGCGCTTTTATGCCAATTGGTGCCGTGAAGATGGACCGGCCCGGCGCATTCCATGCCGCACTCCGACAGTGCCTGCTCAATCGCATCCCTGGGAAGGAAGCGCACCGGTATATCGCGGCCAAGGTCTGCTTTGAGGCGCGTGAATTCCTGAAGATGATCGATTAATAGAATAGAAAAAAGCAGGCGCCCGCCCGGCTTGAGCAGGCCGGCGCATTCGATGATGATGCGCAGCGGATCGGCTGTCCATTGCAGGACCGAATTAAGCACGATACAATCGAACGGCCGGGGCCGGAACGGCAGCGCATCCATGTCCGCCAGCACGGGGATGATCGCGGACGGGTTCCGCGCCGCGGCATAATCGAGAACATTGCGCGCAATGTCAAGGCAGAGCAGCTTTTCGGGCCAGAGATCGCGGGGAAGCATCTCTTCGAAAAGTCCGGTGCCGCAGCCTGCGTCAAGCCACACGCCGCGCAGCCGGGGCGCGCGGCGCAGCAGATGGATCGCGGTTTCGCAACACAGGCGCGCAACACGCGCATGGCTGTCGTAGGTCGTTGCTTTTTCCGAAAAAGCCCGGGCAATGGCCGGTTTGTCGGGTGTCTGGATCATAGGCCGTTCCGCATGGTCCCAATAATATACGCTCCGAAAAGGGGGCATTCATACCGGCCGGCCGGGATTGCCGGCTGCATCCATGGCAACGGGGACCATCTCTTTCGCCAGCAGCTTCAGCTCTTCCATGGCCTGGCCGCTCCATCCGGGCAGGCGGGTCACGAAAAAAGCGTCGTTATGCCATAGCGCGTCCGTCTCGATTTCCGGGTGCAAAGATCGATACGATCCGAAAAGCCGCGTGCGCGGCACCGGCGAAAGAAACACCGGTTTGGGTCGGACGCCGAGTGATGCGATGAATTCGATCTCCCCGCGCATCTGCCCCGGCGTTTGGCCGGGCAATCCGCCCATGATATATATGCCGATTTGTGAGGTTGAAAAGCCGGATTTCAGCAGGACCGAAACGGTATCGCGGACCATGGTACGGCCGGTTTTTCCGCAGGTATCGCGGCTGAACTCCCCGATGCCGGTTTCATAGCCAAAACGGAGTGTGGCAAAGCCCGCCTGAAGCATGCGGCCGGCGATGTCTGGCGTCATCCAGCGTACATGCATGCCGTTGGGGACATGGAACCGCGCACGGATGTCTGTGGCCTGCAGTGCCCTCAGCAGGGGCAGAAGGCCGCGGCCGGCCTGATATAAAAGCGCATCATCGTAAAAGGCGAAATCCCGCGCGCCACGCTCATACCATGTACGGATTTCCTGCATGACAAGTTCAATCGGCCGCACGCGGAACCCGGGCTGCAACACGGATGAAGCGCAATAGGTACACGCATAGGGGCAGCCCTGCGTCAGCAGCACCGGCGCATGAACGGGATGGGAAATGAAAGCGGCGCATTCCGAAAGCGACGGCCCCCGGGGATCGCGCGGCAGATCGGAAACGAACGGTATTCCCGCCGTCTCCATTCCCGTTCCGGACAACAAGGGCCGGCTGACAATATGCGCATCCGGAAAACGGCGGCGCAGAATGTCCGGGACCAGGATCGCCGAAATGCCGCCGATGACAAGCGGCGTACGGGGAAAGAATTCCCGGAGAATGTCGATGGTCGCCTGCAATCCGTCGATCCAGTAGGTCATGCCGGTGCCGCAGAAAATCACGCCGGGAGCGGGGCAGGAGCCGAGAAAAGAACGGAATTCATCAGCCGGACGGCCATAGAGCTTGTATTTCCGTTTCAGGTCCCGATACACCGGCGGTTTTGGAAGTTCGGTATGAAAAAAATCGCCGGTCCCGAACCGCTTGCCTTTTGCGCCGGCCGCGCGCGAAAGACAGTTGAAAAACCAGATGTTCCAGGAGGCGCGCGCAAGGGATGAAAGCAGAAGATACAATCCGAGGGGATGCATCCACTCGTCATAGAGTTTGAAATCAGCGGCGTATGGATTGACAACCAGGGCGTTATTCATGAGGAGCCGGCGCTATGGGGCCGGCGGCCGGTCCGGTTGCAGCGAATCGGTCTGTACTTTCTGGGAATCAGGCGGCTGGACCTTGAGTGCGAGCGCGTCTTCAACGGCCTTGAAATACGATTCTTTCGGCAACAAGCCGATAAGGTCGTTCACCACGGCTTTATCTTTGACGATAAAAACAGCCGGGATCGCGGAGATGCCGAAATAGGCTGCGATTTGCCGGTGAATATCGGTATTGATTTTAATGACTTCGATCCTGCCGTGATATTTCTTCTTGACTTCTTCGATGATGGGCGACAGCAGGCGGCAGGGCATGCACCATGAGGCCCAGAAGTCAATGAGCACCGGAACTTTGGATTTGACGATGCGGTCGGCTATCTGCTGTGATGAGTCAACCGGCCCGGCGATCCGCGGGGATTGCGGCGCTGGCACGATTGCCGGGGAATCGCCGGCCAATGCGGTCGTGCAAAGGCACAGCAGTGTGATCACAAGCCCGCGCATGGGTTCAGAACTGGTTGATATAGGTGAACCGCAATTCACGGCTCCACCCCAGCCGGCGGTTGTTTTCATTTACGCGCATCTGCAGTATGTCGATGGCCAGGAACTCCAGGTGGAATTGCGGCGTAAACGCCCAGCGAACGCCCGCATTGAGAAGCCCTTTCAGCGGATGCAGATAATCGCGGCTGTGGGGATCCCGGACATTAAGGGCGAAATCGTATTCACCGGCCAGGGCCAGCTCTTCGTTGATATTCAGATCAAGGCCGCCAAAGCAGTCGGGCCATTTTACTTTATTAAGTTCTTCGAGTGAATAATTGACGCCGCCATGAAACCCGAGCTGCACCGACTGAAAGAGCAGATAGCTTTTACTGAGTGAGAAGAAGAACCCCGGTGACTTGTAGACAAAACCTTTGTAATCTTCATTCTGTATGCCGCCGCTGCCCTGATGATCATATCCCAACGCCATGGCGGGGAGAATATAATTCTCTTCTATTATCCGGTATTTAATGAACGCGCCGGGGTAGGGATTGGGCCTTGCCGGTCCGCGGCCGATGATGCCGTCGCCGCCATAGCTGATGCCGATATTGAGGCGGTCGGTAATGCCGACGGACATGCCGGCGCATAAGCCGTTGCCGGGGATGGCTGAGTCTCCGCTTGCGAATATGCGCGTTTCAAAGCTGTAATTGGCCCTGGGAAGAACACCTGCGGTGTGCTGGTTGACAAGGCGAATGGGCTGCATCATCCGCTCCGCGGAAAACAGGACGGCGAATAGCGCCGTGCCCATGATTGCGGCCAGTGATAATCGAATGGCCCTTGCGGAGAGAACCGGGAAGAATATGCGCATGGAAATGGCCTTTCAGTTGCCTTCGGTTTTCATTGCCTTTATCCGGCGGTCGTTCAATCGCCGGATCAACTCTTTTTTTCGTTCGTGTTCGAAGAGGGTGTTTGAAAAATCATGGGCGCCGGTGCCGTCCCACTTTGCAACAAAATATAATTCTTTGGTCTGCGGGGGCGTTGCCGTTGCCTGAATGGCCGCAAGGCCGGGCGAGCAGATCGGTCCCGGCGGAAGGCCGGCGAACCGGCGGGTATTATATGGATTGTCCGCGGAAAGTTCCGACACCCGCAATGGACCTGAAAATTTGCGGAAGATATAGCGGACCGTAGGATCGGCGCCCAGAGGTTCGCCGCGCCTGAGCCGGTTATAAAAAACCGCGGCTATTCTGCCGCGTTCTTCACCGAGCGTCGCCTCTTTTTCGACAATCGATGCCAGCGCGATGAGCTGGCGCCGGCTATAGCGACGGTCGATTGCCGAATCGACGGATACTCCCGCGAATTTGTCGCGAAACTGTTGTGTCATGCGCGCAATGATTTCTGCGGCATCAATGCTCTCGGGTAGTCGATAGGTGTCGGGAAACAGGTATCCCTCAAGAGACGGTGCATCAATGGCGCATCGGGAAATAAAAGCCGAATCCGCGCACAGCCGCACGAATGCCGTTGAGTCTATTCCGGCCTTGCGCGCGAAAATGGACGCGGTCTGTTCGATGGTCATTCCTTCGGGAATGGTAATCGATTGCTCCCGCGCGCGGGCATGCAGCAATTTTTCAGAAGCGGAAAATATCCCTTCACCGGCGAAAAAAAGGTAATCGCCGGCCTGGATTTTCTTATCGTATCCGCGCATTTTTATCCATGCGCGAAGCAGCAGCTCGGACCGGACCACACGGTTTTTCCGGAGCGCAACGCCGATCGAATGCAGTGATTGACCGGGCGAAACAGTCAGGGCCACGGTATGTGAGGCGTCCGGACGGGGAAGAAGCATGGCGGCGGCAATCGCGGCGCAGACGATCGCCCCGGCAATTACGATCAGGCCTTTGCGCGAAGTCATCATGCGAAAAGTCCAGAGCAGCGCATATACGACGTAGCCGGCGATCGCCAGGAGGTATAGTACGCCGGTAAACCAGGTGGAACGGAGAAAATGAAGGAATGAAACCATTGGTTGCCGGTGCGCTTTTGGTCGATACGATTCCTGTATGAAAATAGTTTAATGAACACTATCGCCGCAGGGGATCAATTTTACACGGCAGGAAGTATTTTATAACAGGAAAGAAGATCGGGCAGCCGCCCGGGAGACGAAACCCGGGAGGAAAGTCCGGGCACCCAAGGACAGGATGCCGCGTGTAAAACGCGGAAGTTCCGCTTTGTAACCGCACAGCGGAACGCTGGAAAGTGCCACAGAGAACAGACCGCCCTGGTCCGCTCTTTGGAACGGACCGGAGTGAGAGGTGAAAAGGTGAGGTAAGAGCTCACCGTCCGGCCGGGCAACCTGCCGGAGCCGGTAAACCCCATCCGGTGCAAGGCCAAGCAGAAGGAGTTCCGCCGCTTGCGGCGGAAAGGGGCTGTCCGCTCCTTATTCCTTCGGGTCGGCCGCTCAATGCCCCGTTTGCGCGGGGCCAGATAAATGGCTGCCTCTTGCCATCGCTTTCGGGCGGTGGGAACAGACAGAACCCGGCTTACAGATCTTCTTTCCGCTTTTTAACAAACCGCCTGGGGAACCGGCATCTTGCTCTACGCGAAAACCGTGCTATACAGCTGTGTGTTCTGCGTAATGTCAATTGCGCAGGCGCCCGATACCTCCGCGTTACACACCATTCGGAACCATGCGCCGGAATCCATTGCCGGACGCCGCATCGACGCGGTGCGTATTCTGGGCAATCGAATCACGAAAACCAGGGCCATCAGCCGCGTGTTAAGGGTCGATCCCGGCATGCTGTATGATTCCGCCGCTGTTGAAAAGGCCCGCCGCCGGCTGAAGGCGACGGACCAATTCAATCAAGTCGATATTTTCCCGCACGTCAGTGGAGACAGCCTTGTTCTGTATGTTGCGGTAAAAGAGCGTTTTTATCTGAGCATCGACGACATCGGCGGTGAATGGAACACTTCGAAATATGGCCGCGATGATTCCTGGTGGCAACTGCGCGGAAGCCTTGCGCATTCGAATTTTCGAGGCATGATGGAGACGTTCAAGATCCGCGCCTCCTTCTGGGAAGGCCGTTCTTTTGGCATAGGATGGACCAAACCCCTGCCTCCATCGCCCTGGTATTTGGGCGTTGGCATGGGCATGAGCGATGTCCCCGACCGGGCAGCGCCATGGCGGCGCGCATCGCTTGCGGGAAGTCTTCTTGCCGGAAGAAGCATGCTTGATTATTCGCGAGTCTATACGATACTCACGCCGGCCTATCGCTGGATGAGCTACCATGGCATCGAACTGCCCGATTCTCTGCAGACGGCCAGTCCGGATTCCCTGCTGAAATGGAAACTCCGGCATTATGAATATGTTGATGCGTCGCTGCGCGATGAAAAAAGCGATACGATATTCAATGAAGTGCTTCTTTCGCTTGGATGGTCCACCGATCGCCGCGACAATACTTTCGATACGCGTTCGGGCTGGTATCTGGGACTGCAGATGTTGACGAACCATCTGCTGCCGAATGACGATCACTATTCATTTTTCGAAATAGATGCTGATACCCGGTTGTATCACCGGGGCATTCTGACAAACCATACCGTCGGCTGGTGGTTGCGGGGAGCATTGCGCGATCACGATGCGGGAATATTCAAGCATTTGACGGCCGGCGGCGAAGGTTCGGTGCGGGGTTTTCCCAACGACTATCTGGGCCGCGTCAGCAGCGCGAATAACCGGGTCATTATGTCAATGGAATATCGTTTTCCGATCTGGACGACGCCGGCCTGGGATATCCCGGTCCTGGCGGAAATCCACCCCGGCTTTAAAAATTTTTCATATCGCTTTGATGGCGCGCTGCTGACCGACTGGGGGCATATGTGGCATACTGCCGGCAGACCGTTTGAAACCCGCGTAATCAGCGACGACACGGTCGATTGCTATGACGATGGATTAGGTGCGGGCGCCGGACTGCGGGTGCTGGTTCCCAATTTTCGCGCAAGTCTGTGCGCCGATTTCGCCCTGGGGTGGCGCAAACTCTGGCTCGAACAGGAAATGCCGTGCTGGTCGCTGAATCTGTATGTGGGAATGTACTATTGAGACGATTTCCTGCAGAGCACCATGAACGACCAGCGTTCAATGACCGGTTCTATTTTAATGATGTCAAGGCCTCCGGCCAGTTCCAGGCAGGTGCGCAGGCTCTCCGGCGTAAATGCATGCTTATGCGATGGGTCCAGCGCTATTGAATCGATATGCCGGTCATCAGGCACAATCATCGCGAGCGTTCCTCCAGTACGCAGCACCCGCTTCCATTCCCGCAGTGTTTTAAAAACATCGACATAATGTTCAAGGTTGTGACGCGAGATGACAAAATCAAGTTCGCCGTCGGCGAACATCCAAAGATCATCTCCGGAAGCCTGGATATCCGCGGCGATGCGTTTTCCCGCCACGCATCCGACAGCGCCTTTTTCTCCCGGAGCGATGATGTCGATGCCGATGCAGTTCGGGTGCGTTTTGCGGTGCCCGCATCCGACATCGATGCCTTTTCCTGATTGGCAATAGGGCAACAATGCCAGGCGTTCCGGATGGTTTTCCCGGCGCTGCCGCCGCTCAAGCGCATGCAGCTGCCTGACCCTGGAGCTGAATAATTCCGCAATCCGATCAAAAACGCGTTGAAGATCCCGGGGCATGCGGATTCCTTAGGAAAATAAACCCTTTGTACAAAAATACGTCGCCGGCATTTGCCATGAATGCAATGGCGGAGGCGAGTCCGGGCCGATCGTTCGCTTGTGATACAGCACCGCGGACCGATCAAAGCGCCGCCGCATCCCTTTCAGCTCAAGCCGCTTTTGTGCGTCATGAATCATAAGGTCCGCATTATGCGCATAGTCTTCATTAAATCCGTTTACCTCCAGTAAATGCTGGCGGTGCACGCAGAATGGCGCGCTGGTGCAATCGTCCGGCGGTTGCCGGAGAAGAAACCGGCGAACTCCAAGGACACCGCGCAGAAGGCTTATGCGACCCATAATCCGATTGACATCCCGTTTATCCATGCTCATAAGCGCCGGGACCATAAACACGCGCGGCCTGCACCTGAGCAGACACCGGTGCAGGATGCGCCGGTCGAGAATGAAGGTATGATGCAGCACGATCACCATCTCGCCCCGGGCAAGCGCAAGACCCAGGTTAAGTTCATGCCTTCCGTCAGCGCGCATCCGATCAACCTGCTTGAAGGAAAATGCGGTTGGCATGGGAACCGGCGGCGTGCTGAATATGACTTCGAAATTTTTGCACGTCTGCGATGCGATCGAGCGGCACATGTATTCAAATTGCGCGCCGTCTATCTGGCCTGCGATTATCAGGGAAAAAGCAAGGGCGATTCCCGGGCTGTGCTCGATCTTCGGCGAGGAAGACACGGAAACCTTCGCGGCCGCAGCAGCCCTGGCGATTTCCGGCGCAAACGAATACGCCGGTACGGCACGCTGAGATCGTTCAATGATTGAAAGAACAAATTCTGCGCGATGGCGCGGCAAATGATGCATGAGCGCATGCGCATGGCCGGCGCCGGCGATGGCCTCGGCCTCCTTGGGATAAGAGGAAAAATAAAGCGCTTTATCAACCAGGTCGCTCAGATCGTTCTTCACGAATACGGCGCTTTTTTCATGAATGAAATTATCGCGGATATGGATCGTGGGCTTTTCCGATAGAAGCATCGAACGGCATAAGGGTATTTCCCAATAGCGCAGCGTGTCAAAACCAAGCCCCCGGACCGAAAGCCCCACGTGGCTTGACGAAAGCCTGATGAGATAATCATTGCCGCCGTAACGATGACCGGGCTGGGAATCTCTGATGAATACGTCGTCCTCGAAATGAGGTTGCAGCAACGCTCCGGCTATGCGGCGCAGCGGGTGGGTTGCCGAGGCAAAAAAGGCAAATCCATGATCTTTCTTTTGCAGGGGAATATGCGAAGGAAGGCTTGCAGGATCGATTGAGAAATTCAGGCTCCAGCAGTTGCTTGCCGGATCGAATTCCCGGTCGGTTTCACGCTTGAAAATGATATCGAATGGTCTGCCCCCGCGCCTGGTTTTCAGCTTTTGCCACCAC
>Ga0315289_10012890_pt1 | contig 11746 bp, 7 predicted proteins | sample YL17G11_40_MG_FD_203452 | JGI IMG/M metagenome (GOLD analysis project Ga0315289, IMG submission 203452) | Sediment microbial communities from Yellowstone Lake, YNP, Wyoming, USA - YL17G11_40 | ecosystem: Environmental > Aquatic > Freshwater > Lake > Sediment | place: USA: Wyoming | collected... | reverse complement strand
GGCCTCGCGCCCCGGGAGCGCAAGAAGGTGGTCCTGCCGGTCTCGACCTCCGAGCGCGTTGATTGGGGCCTCAAGACCGTCCTTGTCGAGATCAAGTGGGACGATGGCGTGGCCTACTTGTGGCGCCGACTGGAGGTGCTGCCGCCGCCGCAGATCAGCATAACCACCCCGGTCGTTGACTCCGCCGACCCGAAACTGACACTCCTCTCCGCGCCCAATCCGCACATGAGGCCTGAGCCCGCGGAGAACACGGTAGTGTCGGTTGAGGGACAAGACGTCCGTGTAGGAAGGGCAGAGGCCGCTTCGCCCCACACCGTTCGACTGCCCCTCGAGGATGTCCCGGTGGACTCTCCGCGGCTCGACACGCTGAAGGTAACCGTGCGCTACGAGGCCGCCTCCGGCCCCAAGGCGGAGGAGCATGAGGTCGCGGTCGCTCGCTATCCGCGTGGCGACGACGGCGAAGCCTCGGCAGGCCAGCGTCGCATCTTCCTCTTCAACCCGACTGCCTTTCCGGCCGAGCGCGTGGCGTACTCCATGCTCGCATCTAGGGACCTGCCAGCGGGCACCTATGTGGTCAGCGAAAACGGACGTTCCGCCCCCGCGGAAGTCTTCGAAGGCCGCCTCTACTTCCCCGTTGCCGCGTCGCCGGACTCGGCCCAGAGCCTGATCCTCCAACCCTCCTCCAACCCGACCACGGACCTTGTGGTCAAGCCGCTTGACCTGGGCACGGGCCACGGCCGGCTCATCGTGAGCAACGACTTCTACTCCTGCACCCTGGACGAGGCGCGGGGGGGCGTGATGACCTCCTTCATCTCCAAGCGGACCGGGCTCGACTACGCAGCGGATTCCTTCGGGGCCGCGGTGGGGCAATGGAGCAATCCCAAGGCGCCGATGCCCACCCACAACGCCGCGCAGTACATCGCCGAGGAGAAGGTCTCCCAGCGGGATTCCCCTCAGAAGGTCCGGCTCGTGCACTCGGGCCCTGCGCTAGTCGTCGCAGAGGTGCAGGCCTCCCTGACGCCCACTCGCCAGGCGCATCAGCGTTACACCTTCTTCGCCGGGGCGGACTACTTCCTGCTCTCCTCGTGGCTTTCGTGCGACGAGCGGGCTGCCGCCGAGGAGTTCGTCCTCTGCGACGCGCGCTTGCGCGCCGGCTCCCTCACCAAGATCTTCCCCGGCTTCAGCGGCATGGAGGGAACGCTGGGCAAGGAAGCGGTTCACGCCGGCTTCCGCCAGCACGCGGGACCACCGCCGCACCTGACCACGCTGTTCAACCACCGCGACTACTCAGAGGCCATCTCTCTGTTCCCGCTCGCGCACGATGGCGTGGACCGTTACCGGCAGGGGTTCTGGCCCGCCGCGCGTGGGAAACCTGGCATCTGCGAGTTCGCCGAGGTGGAGTACATCGGGGTCAAGCAGAGCCTCCAGTACGGGGTCTCGCTGCTGGTGCAGGTCCACCCCGGCTATCACCTGCAGGCCAAGCAGGCCGAGGAGTGCCGCAACGGCCTGTGGGCGAAGTTGGTGCCTTGAACCGTGGGGGCGTATGGCCATACGCCCCTACCCCAGGGGCGACTCAGCGAGACACTCATGCGGGATTGCGGCCTACGACGGGCGACCACACCGGGTCGCCCCTACGGGGGGGGCCGCCCGGCCGGCGCCCCTTACCCCTCCCCTATCTGTTCACACGCCTTCACGAAATCAGCGAACAGGAGTGTGTCGCCGAAGTGCGTCTCGAAGTACCTGATCGCCCAGCGGGTCGCTATCCGCTCCTCGAACGTGTCGGGGCACTCGACCCCGAGGGTCGCATCGCGCATGAGGAACAGCCGGTAGCCGAACCCCGCCATCGGCTCTATCCCGCCGGGCGCGCGCAGCACGCACATGTCGGTGGCAAACCCGGCGTAGATCAGATTCTCTATCCCGTGGCGGCGCAGCGCGCGCTCGAACTGCCCGCTCTGATACACGAACGGCTCTCCCGGTAAAGGCGCTACTATCTTGGCCAGGTCCATGCGAGCGTACGGCGACTTGGTGGGGTAGTCTTCGCCGTGGAAGCGCGCCACCATGCGCTCGCGCCATCCGGGCACCACGGGCGGCGGCGCAGGCCGAGGCTGTCGCGGAGGTTCCGCCGGCGGATCCAGATCCCGTTGCGCTTCGGGGTGATTACGGCTCGTTTGCGCGCTCTCAACGTGGCACACAAGAACGCCGGCCTTGCGCGCGGCGTCCATCGCGGGCCGGATGCACTCGCGCATGATCCGTTCAGCCTCGCGGAAGTTCTCGTAGAAGCCCATGCCCACCCAGAAGTTCGGGTCAATCTGCGGCCCGCCCTCACAGCCGATGTCCCAGCAGTGCATCACCACCAGGGCGGTGCGCGCCGCATCCAACTCCACGATCTCGGTCTCGTAACCGCTCTTGTCTATTGGAATCGGGCGGTAGTACCGGACCGAAATCCTCAGCATCGCAGCCCGCCCTACCTTCGGTTGCGGTCCGCAACTTCGCGCACGATCGCCGCCGCCAACTCGCAGTGCTCCGGCTGGTACTTCTCGCAGAACGTGGACCAGCGAATCCAGTTCTCCAAGTAGGCCCTGGCGGTCGGGCAGGTGTCCGCGCTGTAGCGGAACTCGCGCGACGCCGGCGGCATCGAATACGGGTACTTCCTGCCGCGCGCGTTCTCCTCCAGGAAGGTGCACGCCGCGGGCATTAGATAGTACTTGCCCTGACCGGCGCCCGGGATGCCTGCCTGGGCCAGTTGCCGCGCGAAGCCCTCGGCGCTGCATCGGAACGCGCTTGGGTCAATGCTCATCCCGAACATCCAGCAGGAGTAGACGTTCACGTAGTCCGGGATGGGCAGCGGCGTGACGCCGGGTATCTCGGCGATGAGCGAGGTGAGCAGCCTAACCATCTTGTCGCGATGCGCGACCTGCTCCCGGATTGTCTCCAACTGCCCGAGGCATATCGCCGCCGTGCATTGCGCCATTCGATAGGCGTACCCGGGCGCGGTGTGTTTGCGGCCGAAGTGCTCCTCCATCTCGGCGCCGCGGCTCTGCCCAATGAAGCGCATGCGCTCCGCCAACTCGTCGTCGTTGGTGACGACGCAGCCGCCGACGTCGGAGCCCATCGTCTTCTCGGCGTCGAAGGAGAACCCCCCCGCCTTCGACAAGGTGCCGGCGAAGCGGCCCTGGTACTCGCCGAAGACCGCCTGACAGGCGTCCTCATAGACGATCAGCCCGCGCTTCTCGGCGAGGGCGTTGATGGGGTCCATGTCGCAGATGAGGCCCGTCTTGTGCACGACCAAGATGGCGCGCGTGCGGTCGGTGATGCAGGGCTCGATCGTCTGCGCGCTCAGGTTCACCGTGCCCGGCTCGCTGTCCGCGAACACGGGGATGTAGTTCTCCCTGATGAGCCCGTGTACGGTGCCGTAGTCGGTCACCGGGCTGACGATGATCTCGTCGCCGGGGGCAAAGGCAAACGCCGCCGCCAGCACCGCCAGCGCGGGTGTGCAGCCCGGCGTGGCGATGCAGTGCCCCACGCCCAGCTCCTTGGCGAACGCCTCCTCGAAGCGGCGGTCCATCGCGCACGTCAGGCCGCTCTCCACGACCTCTCTCAGGTACTCTATGCAGTTGGGGCCCATCGTGCGGGGGAACGGATTGGGCAGCGTCCCCTTCAGTGGGGCGACCGCCGCAGCCCCGTACTTCGCTCTCTCGCGCTTCAACTCAAGCCCCACCTTTGCTCGGAATGTGCGCTCCGTGACCGGATGCCAACGAGGAGTGTCCGGGTTCGCTAGAGGAACCGGCGCAATGACATCCCGGCCCTACCGGTCGGTGCAGAGCAGTCGAGCCCTCTTCTGCCTGCGCCGCGTGAGCGGCCGGGCGTAGGGACGCGATCTTATCGCGTCCGCCCCGGTGGCGCCACGCCAACGGGGGCTGTTTCGGCTTCCCGCGTCGCGCTGATAAGCGGGCGGGATGAGATCCCGCCCCTACCACCCTTGTGGCGATCGCTGTTGAGGATGCACGCGTGCGGTATGACATGTCGCCCCTCCGACTGGGTTCCATCTAGGCGCTACCTCTGGCGAGAATGTACTCCACCACTTCGTTCGGCTCGGCGACCCAAACCTCGTCCCCGCCCACGCGGCGCACCGTGGCGAAGCGCTCCTCCAACTGCTCCGCGGTACAGTCCTTCGCCGGATGTATCGGCTTGCCAGGCGTCGGGCAGTGACAGTAGTCAATGACCCAGCCGCTCAGGTCGCGCGCCTGCTGCAGCCGCTTGTAGGGGTCAAAGACGGAGTAGAACGGCGGCGGATACTCGGTGTGCACTGGGCACCGGCAGAGCCGCATGAGATCGGTCTCCATCGTATTCACTTCGTCGTAGATGGTCATGATGGAGTTGTAGCCGGCCCGTTCGGCAACCGCGAGCGAGGCGGGATAGCACTCATTGCTGCCGGGAACGCAGAACATCCGCACCGGCATCTCGACCGCTTGCTCCAGCACTTTCCGGCTCTCGACCACCTCGTGCTCCGCGTTGTCCGGTGTGATGCTGGCGTGCGTCATGCTGTGGCAGGACACGCCCCATCCCTCGTCGCGCAGCATGTGAATCTGCTCTTTCGACAGGATCATCATGCCGTCGTAACTGCTGCCGGGCACATTGCGCGGCACGCCGATCTGGCTCGCGAGCAGAGCAACGTGTCCGGGGATGCCGTACTTGCCATGCAGCGGCAGCGCGTAGTCGAGCAGTAGCGCGCAGCCCTCGTCGTAGGTTATCGAATAGACCCAGCGCTTCCCGTTCTTCCAAGCCATCTCGATGCTCTCTCGTTATCGTCGCTCGGACCCGCGCCTAGGGCAACTTCACCATCTTGCCGGTCTCCGCTGACTTGATCTCCGCAAGCGTGACCTCCACCGCCTGCACGCCGTCCTGAGGAGTCACGATGCTCGGCGGCTCGCCCTTGTCCACGCAGTCCACGAAGTACTTGATCTCGAGGAAGTAGCCTCCGAGGGTCTGGAGGTTGCCGCCCGCGGCGGCCTCTCCGGCGATCACCGCTGGCACCTCGGGGTACTCCGGCTCCGCCGCGCCCTTGCGATAGACGCGCAGGCTGGGGCTGAGCGCGCTGTCGAACTCAATCTGGCCATGCTCAAGCATGGCGCTGAAGGCGGCGCGGAAGGGGAAGGATTCCGCGAAGCCCCAGTTGCCCTCGGCGCTGGCGGCGACCATGCCCTCGAAGAAGTAGTTGGTGACGATCTGCTCCCAGCCGCGCTCGCTCTTGTAGCCGGTGCTGGACACGGCGCGCGGGCGTCCCGTCACGTGGCAAATCCAGTCGGTGTCGTGGATGTGCAGGTCGAGGGCGGCGCCGCCGGAGGCCTGAGGCTGCATGAGCCACCCCTGGTAACTCCACCCCGGCGTGGCGCTGCGCCGCGTGCAGCAGAGGGAGAGCAGGCGGCCGAGTTGGCCGCTGTCAATTATCTCTTTCGCCTTCACGTATTCGGGCCAGAAGCGGAGCACCTGCGCGACCATTAGGTAGCGGCCCGCCTGGTCGGCCGCCTCCGCCATCCTCATGGCCTCACGCACGGTCAAGGCCATCGGCTTTTCGCAGAGCACGTGCTTGCCCGCCGCCAGGGCCTTCTCGGTGAACCTGCGGTGGAGGTTGGTGGGGAGGCAGATGTCTATAATGGTAATGCTTTCGTCGTTGAGCACGCGGCCAACGCCGCTGTAGACCTTGACCCCGAACCGCTCCTTGACCTTGCGCTGGTTCTCCGGGTCCTTGTCCACGCCGGCGGCGATCTCGACGTTGGGCAGCGCGCGGTAGGCCTCCATGTGCGTCTGGCCCATGAAACCGCATCCGATCACTGCGACTCGCTGCATCTCTACGCCCCCTTTGACTGCGCTCGCCCTAGACTTTGCTAAATCAGGCTGCCGCCGTCAAACCGGCGACCTGGCGGGCGGGCCGGGCGGCCCGCCCCTACGCGAGAGGCCAGCGTGGCCAAGGCTTCGTCGGGGAGGGCCGCCTGGCTTGCCCGCCGGAGGAGGGTTTACCCGCCGAGGAGGGCCGTCCCGCAACGGGCGCGCGCGCAGGGACGACGCGCATGCGCCGCCCTCTCCTATGGGGTTGACCGCCCTCTGCTTCGCCGGTAGCCTCGCAACAGCACACGGGCCAGGCAAACACAACCATGCGCAACCGCCTCAACCACCTGACGCCTAAACAATGGATCAAGTTCCAGAAATCCTGGTTCGTCCACACCCCCCCCCGGCGCCGCGAAGAGGTGCTGCTGCACCCGGCCAAGTTCCCCGAAACGCTGGTCGGCGAGTTCATCCGCTTCTTCACCAAGAAAGGCCAGACGGTGCTCGACCCCATGGCGGGCACCGGGTCGGCCTTGGTGGCCGCCTTGGAGGCCGGCAGGAATGCCATCGGGGTGGAACTGCTGGAGAAGTACGCGAGGATCGCCGCGGAGCGCTGCCGCGACATGTGCGACAGCATGCCCAGCACGAAGAGGAGAAAGCCGTGGTTCCGCCTGGTCGTCGGCGACGCCTCGCACCTCTCGCGCTTGCTGCGCCTGACCGACTCGGTTGATTACGTCATCACCTCCCCCCCCTACTGGGACATGCTGCGTCGCAAGGGCTTCGAAACCCAGAAGAAGCGTCGCCAGGCCGCGCTCGACGTGCACTATTCCGAGGACCCACGCGACCTGGGCAACCTTGACGACTACCAGGCGTTTCTCGAACGCTTGGTGGGCATCTACGCGCAGGTCGCCGACCTGCTGAGGCCGCGTGCCTATCTGACCATCATCGTCAAGAACGTGAAGAAGGGCGGCACCGTCTACCCGCTGGCGTGGGACCTGGCCAAGGGCGTGTCCGCGTTCCTGCGCCTAAAGGACGAGCGCATCTGGTGTCAGGACGACGTGAAACTGGCGCCTTACGGCATGGGCTCGGCCTGGGTCTCCAACACTTGCCACCACTACTGCCTCAACTTCCGCAAGGAGTAGCCCTCGCCCGGCAGCCCGCAGTACGCACTTTTAAGTACGTCCCCAATGTGCGTACTGGGCCTGAGTACGCACGCCGAAGTACGTCCCCAATGTGCGTACATAGCCGGTGGGCGGAGTGGCTGGCGCACCGGGCGAGCGAGCGGCTCGCCCCCCCGAACCCTCCACCCGCGACCCATCACTTACCCGGCCGTACCGGCGGCCCGTGCCAGCCACCCAGCCGGCAGCCGCGCGCACATGATAGTCCTCCGTTGGCGCGTGTAGGTGAGGTGGAGGTCGCCGTCCGGGCCGAGGCACAACGAGGGATACGAGTACTCCCCGGGCTCGGACTCGATGTCGGCGAAGATGTCCCACGTCTGGCCGGCATCTTGCGAGAGCGCGAGCGATAGCGGCGTGCGCTGATCCGGCGAGTCGTTGAAGGCGAGCAAGATGGCGTCGCTCTCAAGGCCGACGGTGTCAATGCCCGCGTCCGGGTTCGGCAGCGGCGTCCCCTCGGCGGGCGACCAGGTGCGGCCCTGGTCGCGCGATACTGACCGCCAGATGCGTCCGTTGGTTCCGCGGTGCCGCATCAGCGCAACGAGCGTCCCGTCGCTCATTTCGACGACCGCCGGCTGCTCGTTGCCGGGCTCGGAGAGTATCTCTCCGCGCTCTTCCCAGGTCTCGCCTCCATCGCCGGAGGCCATGAACGTGGAGGAGGGCTTCACTTCGTCATAGAGCGGCAGAAGTATCTCGCCGTTGCTGAGCGTGAGCGGGTGATTCCGCGTCATCCATCCCTGTTGCTCCCTGATGGTCACGGGGCCGTGCCAGTGGCGACCGCCGTCGTCCGAGCGCAGCGCGTGGATCTTGCACTTGGTCCAGTAGGTCCAGGGCTTCACCGCCGGATCGGGCGGCACGGGATCGCCGTAATGGGTCACGTAGAAGAGCCACAGGCGGAGCGCAGCGTCGAGAAAGAGCACAGGGTTGCCGTCGGCATAACCGGGCGTATCAACAATCGTCTCTGGCTCGCTCCACGCGCTCCCCCGCAGGCGCGCGAGCAGGATGTGGTTGTCGGGCGCGGTCTCGTAGGAGCCGGAGTACCAGGCCACGAGCAACTCGCCGTTAGGCAGCGCGACCACGCTGGAGGCGTGGTGGAAAACGTCCGGGGGCGCGGGCGGGAAGATCTCAACGGGTTTGATCTCACGCATAAGCGGCAAGATATGCGAACCGGGAACGCTCGTCCACAACGCTTGCGCGCAATGAGCGCAGCGGCCATGCTGTGGGCGAAGCCTCTGCGGAGGAGTGATGGGTATGCGCGCGACTACGCTGGCGCTGTTGGCTTTGCTGCTGCCGGTGGCTGCGGCCGCCGAGACCTATGAGGCGCAGATAGTCGTCGTTGGCGGCGACTCCGGGGGCACGGGCGCGGCCCTGGCGGGAGCGCGAGCCGGCTGGCGCACCATAGTCATCAACCAGCGCGACTGGCTCGGCGGGATGATGACCTCCGGCGGCATCGGGGTCTTCGACGGCCACCCCTTCGGACAGAACAGCGACGCTTTGGGCTATGGCCTCTTCGGCGAGTTCCGCCAGCGCCTCGCCGACCTCTACCCGGAGCACAAGGGCGACATCCGCACCGCCTACCGTTACGAGCCGGCGGTGGGCGCGCAGGTGCTCGAGCGGATGGCCAAGGAACTGCCCCTGCTCACCGTCCTTCGGCGCACCCGCGTGGTCGGCGTGGAGCGCGAGGGCCGCCGCCTCACCGCGGTCAGGATCGAGGGCCAGCACACCGGCATGGTGAAGGGTAAGTTCTTCATTGATGGCACCGACGGCGGCGACCTGGCGGCGCTCGCGGCCGTCCCCTACCGCCTGGGCACGGACGACCAGAATGCCATCGTGATGGCCTACAGCGTGCGCTCGACCCTGATGCGCGGGCCCAACGCCTACCTCCCCTTCCAGACCGACCCCGCGACCGGCAAGGAGATTCCCCCCCCGTACTACGAGCGCAACTACTTCTTCTACGTGGAGGACTACAACCGCCGGCGCGACTGGTGGCGCGGCAAGAAACTCCCCGAGCCGCCCGCGATCTGGAATCCCTACGGCAACCTCCCCATACTCAAGCCCAGCGGGGCCGCGGGCGAGATGAAGTGGGACCTCAACGGCGACGCCAACGACATCACTCAGGACCAACTAGTCACCTGCCTCATTGACGACCCCGAGGTGGGTTGGTACTTCCGCGACGACCGGGGCGATCCGATTCCCAAACACGCGAATCCCTGTTTCGTGAAGGACGACCCCTCGCTCGACGCCGCGACCCGCGACAAGATACTTCAGAAACTGGAACGCGCCATCAAGTGCCGCAGCCTGGGGCTGCTCTACTTCATGCGCAACGAGTTGGCGCATTTGGGCGGCCGCAACTGGGGCCTCTGCAACGACTACGGCACGGAAGATCACCTGCCGCCACAGGTATACCAGCGCGAGGGGCGGCGCATCGTCGGACTCCAGACGCTTACGGAGTACGACATTGACCCCACGCTCGAGCAGGACTTGCCTACCGGGCAGGCCAAGTCGCCGCCCACGCCCGCACCGCACTCCGTCGGCGTTCAGGACTACGCGATTGACATCCACCGCGTTGACCTGGGCAACGCGGGCGCCTGGGTCTCGCTGCCTTGGGACACGGGCGTCTATCAAGTGCCTTTCGGCATCATGGAGCCGCAAGACTACGATAACCTACTCGTGACCACGGCCGTCTCCGCGACGCACGTCGCCTACGGCAGCCTGCGCATGGACCCGATGCGGATGCTGCTGGGGCAGGTGGCCGCGTGCGCGGCCGACCTGTGCCTGCGGCCGGAGCAGCCGATACCGGTACCCGAGTTGGACGTCTATGTGCTCCAGCGCGAGTTGATCCGTCAGGGCTGCATGACCGCGTACTTCACCGATGTGCCGTTCGACAAGGACGCCAACGGGTTCGTCGCCTGGCGCTGGTTCGTGCCGACGCAGATTCTCGGCGCGCGGCAACTGCTCACCGGTTTCCCCGATCGCACCTTCCGCGAGTACGCGCCGATGCTGCGCTCGCATTTCGCCTGGATGGTGGTCAAGGCGATGCAACTGGCCGTGCAGAGGCCCGCGGCGTCGCCCTACCCCGACGTGCCGCCCGATCACTTCGCCTTCGCGGCCGCGGCAACGCTCAACTGCTATGGCCTGAGCGACAAGCCGGAGGGAACACCGTTCGAGCCCGACCGCGCGTTGACCAGGGCGGAACTCGCGCACTTGATGCTGGTGCTGGCGCGGGAGAGTCCGGCGGCAGACGCCTCGCAAACCTTCAAGGACGTGCCACCGGCGCACCCGCTGTTCGCCTGGGTGGCGAAGGCGGCGACGATGGAGGCGGATGGTGAGCCGCTGATTGAGCCGATCGCTCCGGGCTTCTTCGCGCCCGACGCTCCGGCGCGCCGCGGTGAGGCGCTGAGCGCCTTGCAGCGCGTCCTCTTCCCCAGCGGTATGACCGCGGCCGAGCACCGCGCAGGTCGCGCCCTGTGGGCGGAGTGAAGTTGCCGACACCCCAGCGTCACTGCATCAGTGACGAGCCCTCTTGGGCACCGGAGGACTGCCGGATCCACGCCGCAACCTCCGGCGGCGGTTCGAGCCCGAAGGCCCGGAGGAGTGCTGACAAGGGCAGGACTAGGCGATCATTCTGCAGGTACGCGGGCGCCTCAAGCGCGAGAGGTTTCCCATCGAGCGTGGCCAGGGGCCTGCCCGGCTCGACCAGGAGGAAGTGGCCGCCCCGCGAGAAGAACGCCCCCGGGGGGCTATCACGCCAGGCTACTGCAAGCCCGAGGTCGGTGGCGGCGGGGCGCGCAAACACCCACGGGCTGTGGCTCTCCGGGGCCTCCGTCCCTGAGAGGCCCGCACATGGCTGGCCGTCGGCAGGAGGCTCGGCGTCGACGACGTAAGGCAGAGGTACGTGACCATCCGCGCTAACGAGTGCCGCGCTGGCCTCCAGTTCGCGTGCAGCCTCTTTCGCCATTCGCACCATCTCCGCTTCACCCGGCTCCCAAGATGCCAGCACATGTAGGACCACGTTGTTCACCTGGAGCCAGAAGCCTCCAGGCGCAACAAATGCCCTGTCCCCGACACCGGGCACCGGCGCGGGCATGATAGCGGCGCGGCGCATTACCCTGTCCGCGAGGTCGGCCGACGCGGCGCGCGCATCAACGTGTACTTCGGCGCTCACGCCGAAGGCCCTTCGACCCACGGCACCGCCAGCCGGCTGCACGCGCTCGAAGCAATGCCAGGTTCCCCACGGCGCAGGGATCACGCCTACGAACCTCAACTGCTCCGCTGGGATCAACCTGCGGGGCAATCCATCTACGTTTACTGTGCTGATCAGGCCCCCTCTCGATGGAAGCGGCCCCAACAGCCTCTCCAGCGCTTGCTCCGCAGTTGTGGGCTGCGGGTCCCCGCTCTGGCGTGCGCTCGCTTCTGGCACCGGCGTCGCGAGCCACGACTCGCATTTGGCGACGACCTGGTCAACGGCCCCCAGATCGCAGAACCTCACCCCACTGAAGTCCATCCCGATGATCTCTCCCAAAGATGCCAGCAAGGCCTCACGGAGGGTGACACGGATTGTGTACTCCTCCAATCCAAAGTCCCGGAAGTTGTAGCGGCGAAGGAGGTCGACGAGCGGCCGGACCGCGGGACGGTATCCCAGTGGCCCGAGGGCTCGCACGGCACGGATCTGCACGTCGATGGAGGGATGCTTCAGCCCCGCCATCACGAGGGCGGGGCAACTGAGTTGCGCAAAGAAGTCAACAGCA
>Ga0315289_10012889_pt1 | contig 11746 bp, 7 predicted proteins | sample YL17G11_40_MG_FD_203452 | JGI IMG/M metagenome (GOLD analysis project Ga0315289, IMG submission 203452) | Sediment microbial communities from Yellowstone Lake, YNP, Wyoming, USA - YL17G11_40 | ecosystem: Environmental > Aquatic > Freshwater > Lake > Sediment | place: USA: Wyoming | collected... | reverse complement strand
CCCGTCCTTCGTTGATAGCCATTGCCACCTCGATAGCCCGCAGTTTGCCGCCGACCTGGACCGTGTGGTTCAACGGGCGGCGGCGGCGGGTACGGCATTGATCATCTGCCCGGGCACCAACCTGGGCTCAAGCCGAGACGTGTTGGCCCTGGCAGCTCAGTATCCGGGCGTGTATGCGGCGGTCGGAGTCCATCCGAACGACTGTGCAGGCTTTGACGATGAAGCAGCCGAATCCCTTCGGGACATGGCGCGGCACCCGAAGGTTGTGGCGATGGGTGAGATCGGGCTGGACTACTATTGGGATCGGGTGCCTCATGGGCAACAAAAACGCGCGCTTCGCTCACAACTGGCACTCGCGGCCGAATTGGGCTTGCCCGTGATTCTGCACAGCCGGCAATCCAATGTCGACCTTCTGTGTGAAATCGCGCAATGGGTACCTGAGATACGGACGGCGAGAGGAGCGGGCGCTATTCTAGGCGTATGGCATGCGTTCTCCGGGGATGCGCGCGAAGCCGAGGCTGCCTATGCGCTGGACCTGATGCTCGGCCTGGGAGGGCCGGTGACCTTTAGCAACGCCCGAAAGCTGCATTCGTTGGTGCCCGCACTGCGACGAGATCGGTTGCTGCTTGAGACGGATGCGCCATACCTGGCGCCACATCCGTTTCGAGGAAAGCGCAACGAACCGGCGCACGTGCCGTTAATCGCGCGGGCGGTGGCAAAGCTTTGCGAGCTTCCACTCGACGCGCTGGCGGGGCAGACGACCCAGAACGCATTGCACTGCTTTCGGGGTCTGAAACAGAGATGATCAGAGAGCTCACGATTCTCGACCTGGTAGAGGACGACCTGCAAAGGGTCGAACAGAAAATGCGCGCGATGGGCTCCGATGCGTTCGGACCCCTGGCCGAAGCCTTCCTGCAACTGCTCGGCAGTGGCGGCAAGCGCCTCCGCCCCGTACTTGCCCTGGGCGCACATGGGCTCTTCGTCGGCCGCGCCTCTGAGAAAGCTGTCGCCCTTGCAGCGGCGGTAGAGACCCTCCACAGCGCCACGCTGGTGCATGATGACCTGATCGACGGTGCACTGAAGCGCCGGGGCAACACGACGCTGAATGCCGTGTGGAACAAGGGAGCTACCGTGCTGGCCGGGGATTACTTGTTCGCCCGGGCCGCCGGCTTTGCCGCTGAGACGGAGAACCTGCGTGTCGTCCAGCTCTTCGCCGACACGCTGCGCATCATCTGTGAAGGCGAGTTGCGCCAGAATTTCTCGGCGCGCCAGTGGGCGCAGCCCAAGGATGTCTATTACCTGCGCATCTACGCGAAAACCGCTTCCCTCTTTGCATCTGCAACATGCTCCGGAGGCATTTTGGGTGGGGCCTCGCCGGAACAACAGCAGGCCCTGTACGAGTATGGCCGCCTTCTGGGGATGGCATTCCAGATCATCGATGATGTTCTCGACTACACCGGCGATGAATCTCTGCTTGGGAAACCGGTGGGCGGCGATCTGCTGCAGGGCATCGTCACCCTGCCCTTCTTCTACTTCCTTGAGGCGCAGACCGAGCCTGAGAAGGTGATAGCGAGGCTGGAACCCGGTGTAGACAAGTGTGGAGAGGCCTCAGCCGAGATTGTAGCGCAGGTGCGCGCGTCCGGAGCGATTCAGTCGGCGCTTGCCGAAGCTCATTCCTTTGCCGAGCAGGCCAGGGCCGCCCTCGCCCCCTTGCCCGCGGGCCCATACCGGGATGCGCTGGCCGACCTGCCGGCTTTTGTGGTCTCTCGGCAGTTGTAAGCCACATAGTGGCCCGAGCGCACACATAGGTGCGCCCGCATGTGCCCCTTCCTGTCGTCGGCGTTGTGCCGTGGCTGCCGGCAGAAAAGTACGCTCGATTCGTAGAATCGTGTATAGGCACCTCGGCCAGCCATCCAAGCTGCCCGCCCATATCTCACATGTCTGCAAAGCCACTCCTCGATCTTTCCATAATAATCGTAAGCTGGAATGTGCGTGACCTGTTGCGCGACTGCTTGCGGGCGCTGCTTGCCAGCCCGCGAGTGCGGTTCGATGGCGCGCCGGACGCGACGCCTCTCGTCGTAGGGTCGGACACACAGGTCCCCTACAGAGCGTCGCCGCTACACGATTCTCCGAATCGAGTGCACTTTCCTGTGACTGCCGAGATCATCGTGGTGGACAATGGCTCTGCCGATGGCAGCCCTGCGATGGTAGCCGCGGAATTTCCGTGGGTTGCCCTGCTGGCGAACACCGTGAACAAGGGGTTCACGGGGGGAAACAACCAGGGTCTCGAACTTAGCTGGGGAGAGTACATCTTGTTTCTTAACCCGGACACCGTGGTCGTTGAGGACGCCCTGGTGGCAATGGTTGCCTACATGAGGGGCCACCCTGAAGTGGGGGGCGTTGGGCCGCGACTGCGCTACGGCGATGGCAGCACGCAATCCTCGAGGCGTCGCTTTCCAACGCTCATGATGGCACTGTTCGAGAGCACGCCGATCGCCTGGCATTGGCCGGGGAATCCTTGGGCGCGGCGCTATCATATGAATGACGCCCCCATGCCGCCGGCCGGCGGGGCGGGGGGGCAGATTGCCGATACTCGGCTATCAGCCGATACTCAGCAAACTGCTGAGTATGTAGATTGGGTGGTGGGCGCGGCGCTCATGGTCCGGCGCTCGGCTCTGGATCAGGTGGGCGGATTCGACGAAGGGTTCTTCATGTACTCCGAAGAGGTCGACTGGTGCCGCCGCGCCGCCAACGCTGGCTGGCGGATGACCTACCTGCCAGCGGCCCAGGTGATCCACTACGAGGGCAAGTCCAGTGAGCAGGTCGTATCGGCCCGGCAGATCCGGTTTCAGACCAGCCGGGTGCGCTATTTCCGAAAGCATCATGGGCTCGCGGCCGCTGAGGTGCTGCGCCTTAGCCTGTTGGGCATGTTCGCCTTCGAGTGGGCCCTGGAGGTGGCCAAGTGGGTCGTGGACTCCAGACGACCGTTGAGACGAGCGCGGTTGTTGGCCTACGGGCAGCTTCTGAAGAGCGGGCTGCAACCCGGCGCCTGTCAGCGGATTCGCGGAACGGATTGAGCGGATTGGAGTCGCCGGGCATCAGATGAAACCGGTCAATCCGTTCGAAAATCCGTTGACAGCAATCCCGTTGATAGCAAATTCAGTGCGAGGCTAGCCGATGCGCGTGTTATTCGTCACCGGAGAATACCCAGCCATGCAAGGCGGTGTGGGTGACTACACCCGCCGGCTGAGCCAGGCTCTGGGCGTGTTGGGCGCCGACGTCCACGTGCTGACCCATGTCGATGCGGGCGGTGACCCGCTGCGCGAGGGAGGCACCAACGAGCCGAGCGTTTACCCGATCATGCGACAGACTGGGTGGCAGCTCTGGCAGCACGTCCTTCGGCTGGTGCGAGACCTTCGGCCTGACGTCGTGCACATTCAATACCAGTCGGCGGCCTATGGGCTGCACCCCGCGATCAACTACCTGCCCTGGCGCCTGCGGCTGACGCGCCCCCGCCCGGCTATCCTGACGACGTTTCACGACCTGCGCTATCCCTTCTTGTTCCCCAAGGCAGGCCCACTCCGCTGGCAGGTGGTATTGGCGCTCGCGCGAGGGAGCGATGCCGATGTGGTCACCAATGAGGGCGACTACCAGCGGCTGGCGGGCACGGACGTCGGCCGGAAGCTGGCGCCGATCCCCATCGGCAGCAACATCAGGCGAGAGCCTCCTTCGGGACAGGAAAGTGCACTGTATGTATATGACCGCGACGTGCAGCGCCGCAAATGGGGAGCCGGCCCAGGCGACTGGCTGCTGTCCTATTTCGGCTTTCTCAACGCGAACAAGGGGGGCGATACGCTGGTGCGTGCGCTAGCGGAGCTGGTCAGCGCAGGAAGGCCTGCGCGTTTGCTGATGATCGGCGGCAAGGTTGGCTCCAGTGATCCGACCAACCTGGCCTACCTGTCTCATATCGAGGCGCTGATCGACCGTCTTGGCCTGCATGACCGCGTCCAGTGGACCGGGTTCACCTCGAGCGACAAGGTATCGGCGAACCTGCTTGCTGCCGATTGCGCTGTCATGCCCTACCGCGAAGGGGCTTCACTGCGCCATGGCAGCCTGATGGCCGCGCTCGCACACGGAGTGCCCATCGTGAGCACACAGCCGTCAACAGTGATACAGGATTCGCAGCGCGTCTTCCCATCGCTGCGAGACGGCGAAAACGCCCTGCTCGTGCCGCCGGAGGACCCGGCGCGCCTGGCTGAAGCTGTGGTGGCGGTGATGAGCGATGATGCGCTGCGGGCGCGCCTCGGCTCCGCCGCGCTGGCGTTGTCGCGCTCGTTCGAATGGGATACCATCGCCCGGCAGCACCTGGAAGCATACGGTCGGTTGGCCTAGAGGAGCTTGGATGGCCCCCATCGAGCGCGCCGGAATGGGGAAGAGCCTGTGGAGCATCCAACGCAGCCACGGCGGGGCGCTGCTGGTCGGCGTGCTGTTTGCATTGCTTAGCCTCTATTACAATGTCACGATCCCCCTGTGGGAGTCGGACAGCGAATGGGCACACTACCACTACGTGCGATACATCCTCGAAAAGAAGGCATTGCCAACGCCCCAGACGCCGTTTCCGTTCAGGATACAGGATACGGCGGACCCGTGCGCGGGAGACCCTTATTGGCTGTTGTTGCCCAATCGTCCTTTCCGACAGCCCCCTCTCTACTACTTGCTTGGAGCAGCGCTTACCTCATGGGTGAATGCACATGATGGCTGGCAGATCGTCACCAATCCGCATGTTTTCACCGATCCGACCCGGGCCGGGGTGAATGTCGCCCTGCATTCCGCGGCCGAGGGCTTGCCCTACCGGGGCACGATGCTGGCAGTGCACGTCTTGCGATTGATGTCGGGGCTTATCGGCCTGTTGGGGTTGGTGGCCGCCTATCTCACCGGACTCCTATTCTTCCCAGGAAGGCGAGAGGGCGAACACGAAGATCCGGCCCAACACGCAGGTCCGCGACAACTGGCAACGGCAGTGATGGCACTGAACGCCTTCATCCCCCAGTACGTATTCTCCTCTGCGGTGGTGAACAACGACATTCTGGCGGGCGCATTAGGATCATGGTGCGTATTCTTCTGTGCCTCTACCGTTTTAGGTAAACTCAGGGCAAGCGTGGTCATGCTTGCGGTTGGGACGGCGGTGCTGGCGACAGCCGCCAAGTACACGGCTCTGCCACTCGTCCCACTTGCCGGGCTGGTCACAGCCGCGAGCCTGGTACGAGCCGTGCGCGGCAACAGAAGCGCTTTTCTCGCCTTTTTTTGGCGCGTGGGGCTCATGATTGCGGTGATCAGCGTGCCGGCCCTTGTCTGGTGGGGTCTCATCAGGCCACAGACGAGTGAGTTCCTGGTGGGCTATCTGCCCACGGCGGGTTTGGCGGCTACGGTTCGCGCGGTTATCTTTGGAGGACTGGGCGGAGAGAGGTACATAGACTTGGTCCGGGCCGGGATCTTCTCCTTCATGACTTTCTGGGGGCTTTTCGGGAATGACGACCTGGCCTTGCCGCGTATCGTCTTGATCCCCCTGGCATTCTTATCGCTGGTGGCCATCGTGGGCCTGGCCCGCTATCTTGTTGATAAACGAGAGCCGCGCGCGACGGAAAAAAACACGGCATCTGTGCGTGCCCTGGTCGTCGTCGCAGTGGCACTTGTTTTCATGGCATGGGCGATCAGCGCGTTCAAGTCGTTTGGCACTTCGGAACCCAGGGGCCGGTATCTCCTGCCGGTCTATTCGACTATCAGCCTCTTGCTGGTCCTTGGTCTATATCGGGCTCTGCCGGTCAGGCTAGGCCTGCCGGGGGTCCGGGCAGTATATGGATCTCTGTTTGTACTGACGCTCGCGGTTCCGTTGTGGATCATCCAGCCGGCCTACGCGCCGCCACCTCTGGCCAAGTCGGCGGGTCTCTTGCCCGGCGAAGAAGCCGTTCATGCTACCTTCGGGGATTTCGCCGAACTGGTGGGCTATCGCATCGAGCCGGCTCGCATGGGCCTTTTCGACAAGGTTAAAGTCACCCTGGTGTGGCGAGCCAGCGCCAGCACCAAGAGCAACTACACGGTCTCCCTGCACCTCACTGACGGCGCCAACCAGTCTCACGGGGCAGTGCATTCCTTTCCCGGTCATGGCAACTTCGCCACCTCGCTGTGGAAGCCCGGCGACGTGTTCCGAGACACATACGATCTCTACCTGGAAAAGTCGGCCCGGGGTCACTTGCCGAGCCTGGGTCGGGTGAAGGTAGCTCTGCACTGCTACGGCGACGAGAATGACATACACCTGCTGGTAGCCGATGCGCAGGGCAACGACGTTGGTGACGCGGTGTACCTGGGGCGCATCAAACTCGCGGCGAGTCAGGCCACCCCGCAGGCGAGTACGCCAAGCGGGGCCAACGCCTCATCCCCGGAAGCCAGCGTCGACGCGTTTGTCTTTGGCGATGAGATCGCCCTGAAATCGTACACGGTCAGCCCCCCGGGGGATCCATCTCCGGGCCAAGACCTGGCCGTGGAACTCCGATTGCGGGCCCTGGCGCAGCCGCGGGCGGACTACACTGCCTTCGCCCATCTCGTGAACGCTCAGGGCGAAACGGTCGCCGGTTACGACCAACCATTGACCGGCATGTACTATCCAAGCGGCCTGTGGGAGGCGGGCGAACAGGTATCGCATGTCCAGAAGTTGCCTGTTCCAGATGCCCTGCCCCCCGGCGAGTACTCCCTATTCATGGGGCTCTACGATCCGCAGACGGGCGAGAGGCTGCCGATCCGTGATGCATTTGGGACACCCCTGCCCGATAGCGAGTTTCGGGTAATCACTTTTTCTGTCGTCTCACACAGGTTGTTCATGCCCCTGAGCGTGACAGGTGGGTGAAGTGCGCCTGCTCAGCGCTCCCCAGGCGCGTTCGCTCCCGTGCCGCATGGCCCTCCTCGGCTTGTTTCTCGCCGCCTGGGGCATCCTGCTGTACCGGCTGAACGATGTTCCGCCCGGCTTCCAACACGACCAAACGTTCAACACCATGGATGCCATCGACGTGCTTTCGGGGCGGCACACCATCTACTTCCCGGCCAATTTTGGGCGCGAGCCCATCGGTATCTACAGCGCGGCCGGCGTTTTTATGATCACGGGAGGGCACTACGCCTGGGGGCTGCGCTTTTCCAGCGTGTTCTGGGCCATGCTGGGGCTGGCGACAACGGTTGCATTCGCCCGGCGATACCTGTCACGCGGCGCGGCCTTACTGGCTGCAGCGCTGATGGCCGGGTCCTTCTGGTTCCTTTTTGCCGCGCGCCTGGGATTGGAGCCCATGGCGCTACTTCCACTGGCTGTAGCCATGCTTTACCTTCTCGCTCGCGGGTTGGCCCCGCTTGGCGGAGCCTGCGGGGTGGAGCGGCGATCTTTTGCGGATTTCGCCTGGGCAGGATTGGCCGGCGGGTTGGCGGTCTACACCTACCTGGCCGCGCGCTCTCTCTTCCTGCTCCCGATCCTCCTGCTAGTGTACGAAATCTTTGCAGCCCGGCTCGGCCGCAGACGTTACGGCGGTGGGCCCGCTTGCCTGGCTGGTGCCAGGCGAACCCAGGCCGCCCCAACCAATCTGCACGCTCTGAAGGCGAGGATGGCAGGGTTGCTCCTGGCGTTTGGGATCATGCTGGCTGCCAGCGCTCCGCTCTTGGCCTACCTGCGGGATCATGCCAGCACTTCTGACCGTCGCGTCGCCGAGCTTGGCGCGCCGATTGCCGCCGCGTTGCGCGGGGACCTCGGACCCCTGGGCGATAAGTCATGGGAAGCGGTGCGGAGCCTCCTCTGGGCAGGGCCGCCTGCCATCCCCTACCACTACAATGTGCCGGGACGCCCTGCCTTGCAGCCCGTGCTGGCGCTCTTGTTCCTGGCCGGACTGGTTGCGACCTTCGCCCGCTGGCGGCGGCGCGAGTTTCTCCTGATGGCAGCCCTTGTGTTGGGCATGGCCCCCGTCCTGCTCACCGGAGCCGACGCGCTCTACATGCGCGGCATCATCGCGCTGCCGTTGCTCTTCATCCTCGTTGCACGCGGTGTGTGGGCGGTGGGGCTCCTTGCCGGAAGCATGGTGTCACGCGCTGCCGGGCCAGGGCCGGCCAGCTCACGTGCATGGGGTGACGCGGCGACGCTCCTCGCCGCTGTGGCCGTGCTGGGCCTGCTTGCCTGGCACGGACGCGAAAGCAGCATCGCCTACTTCCGCACCTGGGCCCGGGCCGAGGAGACGGGACGCATCTACAATGCCGACTTCCGCGCTGCAGCCGCTTTCGTGAGCGCGAACCCATCCGCCGGCCAGGTCTTTATCGGCACGGACCGCCTGCTGGACCTGGATGCGAAAACCTATCGCCTTTACGAGCCAAGGCAGGGCAACGCCCGCTGGTTCTACCTGCCCGGCAACCCGCCGCTGCCCTCATTGACGGGAGGCCAGGCGCTCTACTTGCTGCCGTCCAACGTCCAGGTGTTGCCGGCAGCGCTCGCGTTGCTGGCGGCCAATGGTGGCCAGGAGTTCACCGTTCCGGCGGCGAATGCCGGCGCGCCGCTGCTGCGAGGTTTGCGGGTGGACAGGCAGACCGTCGACCGCGCGTTGGCGCTCCTGGGAGTGAGGCCTCTGGACACACCAGCCATCTACGGCGACACGGTCCGGCTTGACGCCATCGGGGCGCAGGACCAGGGCTCGCGCCTGGATGTAGCCTCGCGCTGGCAGGCATTGGGGCCCTGGCCGTTCACCCCTGCCCCCGGCATGCCCCCGCAACCGCCCAAGCTCGCCCTTTCACTGACAGATGCTACGGGCTACAAGTGGGCCCAGGCTGACCTTCCTGCAGCCATGCCCTACCGCACCTGGCAGTCCGGTGATGAGGTGCTGGAGATCTCGTCACTGCCGCTCCCTGCCGATCTGCTGCCGGGCTCCTACGAGTTCCGGCTGGCGTTGTACGACGATGCGGGCGGCGCCCTTCCTGTTCGCAGAGGCGACGCGCTGGCCTCCACGGCGCCGGTGGTCGCAATGCTGGATGTGTCGACCGCGCCGTCCCGCGGCGAGCCGCCGGCGCCGCCATACCCGGTTGGGGAAACGGTCACGGGCGATGAGCTGCGCCTTTCAGGGGCGTGGGACCCGCCAGCGACCCTGGTGGCGGGTGTACCGGCTCAAATCCACGTTTCCTGGCGCACGGGATCGCCCGGCGTGGCCCTGGATACCGCCGGCCTCAGCTTCTGGCTGCGCGCGCTGGATGACGCAGGGGTTGTGTTGTGGGAACAGGACGCAGCTCCGCTCCAGCGGCTGCCGCCCCTCTGGCCTGCCGGGCAGACCTACCGCCTGGTCCATCCCGTGGAACCGCCGCTCTCAGTGCGGGCAACGGCTGCGGCCCGGCTTGAGATCTGCGCGCTGCAAGGCGCCAAGGCCCTGGCCTGCGGGCTTGTGGGCTGGCCCGAGATCATCGTCCACCCGCCCCTGTCTGCGCTCCCGGCGACGCCTGAGCATCCGGTGGATGTCTCCTTCGGCGGGCAGCTCTCTCTGGTGGGATACGATCTGGCAAGGGCGGGAAGTGCCTATGCGTTGACGTTGTATTGGCAGGTGAAAGCGCCCCCGCCGGCGGAGCTCCGGCGGTTCGTCCACGGTGTCGCCGTGCCTGCCGGTGAGCAGATCGTCGTGCAGGCCGACGGCACGCCCGAGAACGGCGGCATTCCCATGCCCTACTGGCGGCCCGGGGAGTACATCGTCGATCGGGTGACCCTGGAGCCGCCGGCGGGGCAGGATGTGTTACGATTCTATGTGGGGTGGTACGACCCGGAAACCGGCCTCCGGCTGCCGGCACGCCTGCCTTCAGGCGAGGAGCTTCCCGATCAGCGGCTCGCCATCCCTGTGCCGCTCCGGCGCGTGACATGATGAGAAAGCACCTCTTGCGAAAAAGCACCCTGGCCCTCCTGCTGCTGCGGGACGATCCATATGACTACACCTCATTTGACCCGGACCGAGGGCAAGAGCACTGAACGCCAAAGCACCTTGAGAGGCAGCTTGACGGCCTCGGCTTGGGGGTCCAGTTGTTCGCCCGTCTCCGGATTGAGCAGCCCGATCTCCAGGAAGTACTCGCCGGGGGGCATGTCTTCGGGCACGGACACGCGAAGCTCATCCTCGTAGAGCTTGCCGGGCAACAGGTCCCTGGCCGGCATCCCACCCAGGGTGAAATGATCCTCCTGGGCCCAGATCTCGCTGCCTGTCCGCGGGTTCACAGGCCAGTCCTTCTGGCTGTTGCGTATGTGGACGAAACTGTACAGGTTCTCCAACCGGGCTGGCTTCCCCTCCCAATACAGCCTCACGCGCAACACCTCGCCGCGGCGCAGCACATCGGATGACACGGCATACCCGCGCAGATCCGGCCCTCCGGCGAACGGGATCGTGGTGGACGCCTGGGCGTCGCACACGTAGGTTCCGCTCGATACACAGCGCAGCCATGTTGTGTGCGGATCGATGAACCCGATCTTTAGCAACAAAAATGCGGTGGCTCCCGCGAGCAGCCAACCCGAAGGGGCGCTGCTACGAAGAGTGTTCTCGCCCATGGGACGTGCTCCCGCCCTCTGCCGGCCCCCCCGCACCAGCGTCCGCCCGCCTGCTATCAGCAATGCCAGCAGCGTGGCGGCGCTGACCAACACGCCGGCGCGCTCGACTGCGGTGCTGCCGTATCGCAGCACGACGTCGTGGCTTCCGGCGGGCATATCAAACTGGACATAACCGGTAGCGGGTTGCGGCCGCAAGGCGACGGGCTGCCCATCGATGGTTCCCTGCCACCTGGGGTAGTAGAGAAGGTACAGGGTCAACGTGCTCGGCGCGGAGGCTTCCAACGCGAGCTGCCAGGAGTCGGATCGCACTCGCGCCCGTTTGACCTCTACGCCCGGGGACGGGTTAACCAGGGGCTGCGTCTCGGGGTTATGCGCTGGCCCGATCTGCTTGAGGAGGGCATCGTCGAACGGCGCGTCGCGCCAGCGCGGCGTGAACTCGCCATAGGCCGTCAGCGCGGTGCCACCCGTCTCGATCTCGGTCGCTCTGACATCGGCCAGGGTCGCGTTGTCTCCGAAAAGCGCAGAGCTGTGCAGGAGCTCCAGGTAGAGTTAAGGCAGCGCCGTGAGGATCATCAGTGCGATCGCCAGAATGCCGATGTTCCTTTGCCAGCTCTCGGAGAAGAGTGCAAGCATCAGGCCGGCGACGCAAGCGGCAGCCAGCGCCTCTAGCCCCATGAGGCGGGTCCGGTAGAGCACGCGAGCAAGCAAAGGCCTTATCACCTGCAAGCCCCAGAGGGGGTCGGATGCGCCGGTTAGCATCCAGAAGAGGAGCAGCCCTGCGGCCGTGCTGACGCAGAGCGCGCAGGCCAGGGCCCTGCGCTTGCCGAAGGTCCTGTGCCGTTCAGGGCGGACCCACGCATAGAACGCGGCCGGCAGGCCGAGCACTAGCACCCCAAAGTGCAGCACCCCGATGCTGTCACCGGTGCCATTGTTCCCGCGAGCCATGTCGTAGATCGCCGGGGGAGCGAGCAAACGGTCCAGAGGAACGGGATTGTGGAGCGGAACTGCCTCCGGCGGGCTGAAATCCCGCTCGATGTGTACGTAGCTCTGTTCGGGGATCATGGGCGCCCAAATGCCTGCCGTCAGCAGGCCGCCCGCCAGCAAGACGGCGACAGGGGAAAACGCCGCACCTGGCGTCAGTGCTGAACGGTTACGCCA
>Ga0315289_10012887_pt1 | contig 11747 bp, 11 predicted proteins | sample YL17G11_40_MG_FD_203452 | JGI IMG/M metagenome (GOLD analysis project Ga0315289, IMG submission 203452) | Sediment microbial communities from Yellowstone Lake, YNP, Wyoming, USA - YL17G11_40 | ecosystem: Environmental > Aquatic > Freshwater > Lake > Sediment | place: USA: Wyoming | collected... | reverse complement strand
CTCGGCGGCTGTCGCGCGCGCGAAGAGGTGGATCGAGGGGGCTACTTTTACAAGACATATAAATGGCGGTGGTTAAAGCCTTCTTGATTGGTATGGCGGAAACTTCGGGCGGTGGCATCGACCCGGTCAAGCTCGTCGAGGGGTACCTGGGTAGGTCTACCTGGAAGAGCAGGGAGAACAGCAACCTAGGCTACAGCTTCAGCAGCGTCTTCCTGCAGACCGCCGGCGATGTGATGGAGCAGTACACCCTTGGGAGGGTCTATGACCCGGAGGTCGCAAGAGCCCATGTCAGCGGGGACTTCCACATACACAACCTGAGCATGGGGATAATCGGCTACTGCGCAGGCTGGAGCATAGAGGACGTGCTGACCCTTGGGTTCAACGGCGTCCCCGCCAGGACCGAGTCCTCTCCCCCGAGACACCTCTCAACGGCGCTCCTACAGCTCGCCAACTTCATGGGGACGATGCAGAACGAGTGGGCCGGAGCCCAGAGCTTCAACAGCCTCGACACCTACCTCGCCCCCTACGTCAGAGGGGAAGGCCTGGACTTCAAGCTGGTGAAGCAGGAGATCCAGCAGTTCATCTACAACCTCAACATAGCGAGCCGCTGGGGCGGCCAGACGCCGTTCACGAACATAACATTCGACCTTAAGCCTCCGAAGGACCTCGCCGCCAGGAACGCCATCTTCGCCGGCAGGGAGCTCGGAGACACATACGCAGACTACCAGCGTGAGGTGGACATGATCAACTCGGCCTTCTGCGAGGTCATGACGGCAGGCGACATGCGTGGACGCGTCTTCACCTTCCCCATTCCGACATACAACGTCACGGAAGACTTCGACTGGGACAGCCCCGTCGCGGACTCGATCTTCACGATGACGAGCAAGTACGGGACACCCTACTTCCAGAACTTCATCCACAGCGACCTCGACCCGACCGAGGTGAGGGCGATGTGCTGCAGGCTCCAGCTCGACCTCAAACAACTGCAGAGGAGGGTCGGCGGGACATTCGGCTACGCGGACAAGACAGGGAGCGTGGGCGTGGTGACGATCAATATGCCTCGCCTTGGGTACACGTCTAAGGGGGACGAGGACGCCTTCATGGAGCGCCTCGGATGCCTGATGGAGCTCGCCAAGGATAGCCTCGAGGCGAAGAGGGCCGTCGTCGAGGAGAACATAGAGAACGGGCTGCTCCCTTTCACAAAGCGCTACCTGGGCAACCTCAGATGGCACTTCCAGACGATAGGCCTCATAGGGATGCACGAGGCGCTCCTCAACCTCATCGGGAAGGGGATTGAGACCCAGCAGGGGAAGGCCGTAGCCTACAAGACCCTCGAGTACATGCAGAAGCGGATCGGGGAGTTCCAGGAGGAGACCGGCCACCTCTACAACCTGGAGGCGACGCCCGCCGAGGGCGCAAGCTACAGGCTGGCGAGGCTCGACAAAGAGAAGTACCCCGACATCATCACCGCGGGCGAGGAGGTCCCCTACTATACGAACTCGACACACCTGCCCGTCAACTACACAGACGACCTCTGGGACGCCCTCGAGCACCAGAAGAAGCTCCAGACCATGTACAACGGGGGTACGGTCTTCCACGTCTTCCTCGGCGAAAGCCTCCAAGACCCGGAAGGGTGCAGGCTCCTCGTCAAGAGGATAGCGGAGAGGTTCCCGATACCCTACTTCACGATAACGCCTACCTTCAGCGTATGCATCGACCACGGATACATCAGCGGCGAGCACTTCAAGTGCCCCACCTGCGGGAAGGACGCCGAGGTCTACAGCAGAGTGGTGGGCTATTATAGGCCGGTGCAGAACTGGCACAAGGGTAAGCAGGAGGAGTACAGGCAACGCAGAGCATACGCCGTAGTAAGCGCCGCGTAGCAGGCGACCTCCCCATAGTGGGGCTGCAGAGGCTCAGCCTCATCGACTACCCGGGGAAGCTCTGCGCCACGATATTCACGGCGGGCTGCAACTTTAGGTGCCCATACTGCTACAACGAGGACATAGTCCTCGACTACCCGGCGATGCCGAAGATGCCTGAGGACGAGATCATCGAGTTCCTCCACCCCAGGCTGGGGTTCCTAGACGGCGTCTGCGTCACAGGCGGCGAGCCCACGATTCATCGGGAGCTGCCCAAGTTCCTCGGGAGGCTGAAGTCCATAGGGTCCCTCGTGAAGCTCGACACCAACGGTTCCCGGCCTAAGGCACTCGCGTATGTCATGGAGAAGGGGCTGGTCAACTACATCGCCCTCGACGTGAAGGTGCCCCTGGGCAGGTACGAGGAGACCGTCCGCTACAGGGTAAAACCCGAGGGGCTCAAGGAGACGATAAAGCTCATCAGGAGGAGCGGCGTCGACCACGAGTTCAGGACGACGGTTGTGCCCGGCTTGCTGGACGGCGACGACCTGGAGGAGATAGCCATGACCCTCGCCGGATCGAAGCGTTACGTTCTACAGCAGTTCAGGCCCGGGAAGACCCTCTGCCCCGACTTTAAGGACGTAAAACCGTACAGCGAGGCGGAGATGAGGCAGTTCAGGGACAGGGTCGCCCCCTACTTCGCGGAGACAGGGCTGAGGCTGTAGGCCAAAACATTAATGGTCCGGAGCCCGTGGCGCAGCATCCGAGCCTGTTAAGTCCAGATGTGCTTTCGTGTGACGACGAAGCGGAGAAACCGGGACGGCAAGGTTACGACGTGGGTTCAAGAAAGCCCATGACTTTAGTTGTGGGATGAATTGAAGTATTTATATATTCGCCTCCTCTATCTCCTCTCCGTAGGGATGGGATAGCCCGAATACACGCCTCTGGAGATCGTAACCTCCGTAACCTGCCTTCCCGAACGCTTCCGATGGAAAAGCCCACGAGGGGGCTTGTGGCTTGGGGTGAGTGGGGATCGAGTCTGGTCGATGAATCAGGAAGCCCGCCTTTTCAGGGGTGGGTAGTTCACGCGACAACCCTCTCAAGGTGGTAACTTGGAACCACCTGCTGGAGATTTCACCGTCCCGGTCCTTAATCGGATTTAGTTGCTGAATAAATACTTTTCTGAGTCAAACCACATTCAGGAACTGGTATTCAATAATAGTTCAAGGCGACGCGTCCAGTATCATTCTAATCGCGCCGTCGAGGGTTCTTTCGCGTGGTCTCGTCGAGGTGCGACGTCCCGAGGCTCAAGCCTGATCCCGCTATGATTCGCCACGCCGCCTTGGGCATGATCTCTGAGGTAGGCTGGCTTGTGGGCGACTCGGTGTTCGATGCTGAGGCTGCCACGAACGCAGGTATAAGATCCATTATCGTGGCGAGGGATGGTCTACCGCCGGGCTTCCCACATGACCACTGGGCGGAGACCGTTGTCCGAAACTTACCCATTTAGGACATCTCCCAAATAGTGTTCGGTTCCTGCTTCATCGGCGGGCACCTGCCACAAGGCATGGACCTCCCGCCTCTCGCAGGCATTTAACGTCTCCACCCAACTGGCGGCGACGGACTCTAGGTTCAGGGCGGCATTCATGTCTCGATCCGCCTCGAATCCACAGCGTTCACATCTGAACACTCGCTCGGATAGTGGCATCTCCAGCTTCACTGCACCACAGGCGGAGCACCGCTTCGTGGATGGGAAGAACCGATCAGCTTCAACCATCGTGCTCCCATACCATATTGCTTTGTACTTCAGTTGCCTCTTAAACTCGCCGAGACCCGCATCTGATAGGGATTTTGCGATACAATGATTCGCCAGCATGTTCTTCACCGCCAGCTTCTCCACGCCGATGACTGACTTGGTTTTCACCAGCATCGTTGTGATCTTGTGCATCGCATCGCTGCGGATGTTCGCAATCCTGAAGTGGCACCTAGCCACCATCCGATTGGCTTTTGCCCTGTTTCGGCTCCCGAGCTTCTTCCTGGAGGAGGACCTCTGGAGCCGCCTGAGCTTGCGATCACACCGTAAAAGAGCCCTCGGACTCTCGATGAGGGTCCCATCACTCACCGCAGCCAGGTGGGATACCCCGACATCCACCCCAGCCACGGACCCGACGTTCTCTGGGACCTCGATCTCCTTCTCTACCTGAAGGCTCACAAACCACCGTCCCGCGTGCTCTGAGACGGTGGCTGAGTGGATGTGAACGCCTATGGTCGGGAGGTAGCTGTGCTCCTTCAATCTGATTCTCCCCACTCGGGGTATCTGGATGGCATTCTCGAACACCCGAATGGAGCCAGTCAACCTGAAACTGCCTATCCCCCGTTTTCTGCTCTTAAACTTGGGATATTTAGCCCGCCCCTCAAAGAAGTTTCTATATGCCCTATCCAAGTCCCGAAGGGACTCCTGAGGAGCACACTTGGATACCTCATACATCCAGGGGAAGTCCGTGCGCTTGAGGCGATTCAACTCCCGATGAAGGTCGATTGCCGTTGGGCTCCTCCCCGTGGCTTGGTATGATTCCTTCTTCCGCTGGAGCCCCCAGTTATAGGTGAACCGCGCAGTACCGGCGTGCCTCAGACAGGTGGTTCTCTGGACATTGTTAAGGTCCAGCTCTGCCTTGTATGCACGGTCAACCAACATCCTTGGTCGCCTCTAGCGCCCTCATAGCTCTATTCTTCGCTGCTCTCTTTCCATAGAGTCTGGCACAGAAGCTGGTCAGGACATCGATCATATCCTGTACTAGGTCGTCTTTGCATTCGGTTTCATTAACGATCTCTACAGACCTATTAGCGGCTTTGAGTGCCGAGATGGTATAGTCCGATCCGAATCGTGCCAAGCGATCACGGTGCTCCACGACTATGATCGAGATAGACGGATTCTCCAGGAGCTTGATGAGCTTCTTCCTGCTGCCATTGAGCCCCGATCCGATCTCGTAAACCTCCTGAACCACATGCAGCCCCTTTGCAGAGGCGTAGTCACGTAGTCTTTGAAGCTGGCGGTTCAGATCGGTTTTCTGGTCGGATGAAGACACACGAGCGTAGAGAGCCGCGTTGTTGGTAATGGCTGGAATCTCGTGCACAAGGATCGTTCCAGTTGGGAGCTGCTCGGTTGGTCGTGGAAACTGTCCTGAGCGATAGAGACGGTAGGCGGTTTTGTAGTCTAGACCATTCTTCCGTGCCCAATCAGCAAGCTTCATACGAGACCATGTGTGGGGGTATTTGGCATTAACTGTATCTATCAGTCAACACCCCTGCCTTGACTCCTACTGTTAAATAACTCGATCATTCGCTCGTCTAGAAAGGCCGGGCAACCCTTACAGGTAAAGCCTATCGCCCTCATCACCCACCTCTCAGTCCCACTAGCCTCATTGTATACCCTCCGAAACGTATCCTCCCCAAAATGACTCCTCACCTCATCCATAAACCGCAGCTCGTTGTCCCACACCCAATACTCACAGTACCCATCGCCTCCCTTGAATAGACAATGGACAGTCATGTGAGCACCCCTCTCGATCTGAATCCTATCATGAACACGATCCCAGATCATAAGTTCATCAGGCTTCCCCACATCACCCAACCCGCTAACATCCGCCTCCGGAGAAGAGACTGACCTGGCCCGGGTATCCTCCTTCCTCAACCTCTGTATGTGGGTCCACAGCTCCTCAGAGTAGGGTCCGAGGCTGCGCTCGCTCCGCCCCCGCCTCGCAGTGAGGTACCGTCTCCCCTTGACGACCTTGATTCGGAAGCTCCAGCCCTCCCCGATCAGGCTAGCCACCTCGTCGGGGTTAACCCTTTTTTTTCCTACAATTTTTCCCGTGGGAAACACCTGAACAGGATGTGAGGCGATGCGACCCTTAACGTTTCCCATTTATGCGTGTAATTTCCCAAGTATCTGTGGGAAAAATGTCATCGTTGACGAGGTCAGCGCTGGAGAGTAGGCATGGGAAACCCGTGATGATAGTTTCCCATGTTTCCCATGGTCAGCGTAGACGCGGGGGAGCTCGCAGCTTAGCCTCATATTTCCCACATCCATCGGTGCCCATGTGATACGCTAGTGTAAACCGTCGTGGAGGATGACCGTATGTGGGAAACATTGGAAGAACCGACGGTGGGCTATACATCATCGGATCCTACGAATCGACGTGGGAAAAATGTAAAAAGTCTGCTTCTAATGGGTGTCAGTTTTCCCACCTGGGAAAAAGGTGTCGAACTCCATTAATTCTTCTTGTGTTGGCTTCCTCTTGGGGAAACGGGCTAACGCATTGAGAATAGCCTCGATCATGGAGGATTCGGTCTTTACCTTGGAGAGCAATGTTGTCTGGTCCTCGATTCTAAGCGAGGTAAACCACTCTATAAGCTTGGTATAGTCGGGGTCTATGTCCTCCACCCAGATGGTAAGCTCGTGGTCGTCGTTGAACTTGACTTGACACTTACACAGTTCAGTCAGCTCGTGGAGGAGTCTCCTGATGTTCTTATCCTGCTCCTCCTTCTTCCTCATCTCGTCGAGTCTATCCTCGGCACTTATGGCCCACCTCATGTATTTGTCCCTCTCGCCCATGAGCTGCACTATCATCGAATTATTTGGCTGGTCTAAGCCCAGCTGCCTCCTTACCTCATCCTTCGTAAGGACGCTGGCGTCGATGAACATCTCCACGATCTTCAGTGACTTGGACGCCACGAGGCTGTTTAACTCGTCATCTTCACCCAGGATACTGTACTTACCTGCTACATAGATGCCACCCCTTCCTCTGCTCCCGTATTGTACAAGTTGCAGGTCTAAATCCAGCTCCTCGGGTCTATAGGTGCTGAGCGGCGCATTCTTACCGCATAGGGGGCACGCGAAGTGGCTCATAGTCCTTCGTTATATCATATGTATCTGCCTCTTGTATCCTTAGCGATGCACTAAAATCGTATAGTTTCATATTATTTTGTAAATGTCGGACACGCTTGGGTCCGCATTAAATGTCCAAGAAGAAGCGTATGCCCGCGCGCGACAACGGTATCAAGGACATGATGTGCTGCGACGCCCAGTAGGACAATGCTACTTACGGCGTCGTCGTGGGGACCGGAACCGGAGCCGAGTCAAACACCGACTATAAGCTGGGGACTCAAATCGCCACGGGACTAGGAGCAGGTCAACTCGTTCATGGCCCCGTCAGTCACGTCGCCCCAGCCATCAGCGGATCTTACGTCGACTATGTTATCACGAGGAGCTTCTATAATGGAAGCGGAAACGACATCACGGCCTACGAGTTCGGAGTCTACGTTAAAGTCGGGGGGTCTTACATTTACTGCATAGTCAGGGACCTCGAGGCGGATGGGAAGACCGTGGCCGCCGGCGACACCATGACCGTCCAGTACACCCTCCGAGTCGGAGCTGGCTTCACGATCCAGTTCTTCCAGTTCCTCTATTCGATGTTCAGGTGCATCAGCGTCGGTGGCTACGACACCGGCCACACAAGTCGGCTTCTAATATTCAGCGAGTGGGAGCACGGCGGCGGGATCTACGCGGATAACGCCCAGCTCTTCCTAGTGGCCAGTCTCTGGGATAACTGGTACTTCTATTATCAGAACAGTCAGGACTTCGGGATCATGGTCGGCGACGGAGATCAGGCAGGTGGGGCCGATGCGGAAAGCCTCAGCGACTATAAGCTCCAGCACAAGATCACGAGCCTGACTTACCTCGGCACAAACTGGGTTACGACGACGGAGGTCGGGGGCAACGACGACCTGGTTCTGAGTCGTGGCTTCTATAACGGCACCGAGGACCCCATCGACATTATTGAGGTCGGGCTCGCCTGGATAAGCCTCTACGGACACAGCTACGGGGACGCTGCTTACTACCTTATTCTTCGCGACGTTCTGGCCGGGGCCGTATCCGTTGACCCAGGAGACACGGCCACCGTCCAGTACACGCTGAGGACGAACGTCGCGGTTTAGCTGGCAGGCCCGATGAGGCCGGCGCGGTTGTGGTCAGGTACACGATCTCTTTGAAAAGAGAAGTTTAGCCCGGTTTCTACGCATTTCACCTCAAGCGTCAGCTTAGATCACCTTTCTTCGCCGGGACTAAGGGATGCTGCCCATATACCGTATCCCGTGAAACGTTTCTCATAGAAGCGTGCGAAAATTACGCATAGGTTTCTTTGATAAAAAAGAGCCCTTTTTTAGAAAGGCTCTTTCAAAGAAAAAATTAAAAGGTAAGATTTTTTACTTTTTTCGCTTGGCTCATAATTAAATTTAACTTCTCAACTACTTCTTTGTCAATCATATCAACGGGTATTATTCTTGCAAGTTCATGATAATTACTTTTCTTCATAATATTAGGTAATTTTATCCGTTTGAAATATTCGTCAAATAAAGCATCCAAAAATTCACTTGCCTTAGTATTTAACCACCAAGAACTTGTCCTTGTTTCATCCCTCAAAGCTAACGGAGGGACTAAATCTTTTATACAATCCTCCATAACTTTCCTTTGTTCGAAACTGAATAAGCTTGATTGTCCTTCACCAACTATATATCTAAGTAACACTTCCGGATACCAAAGATAATTTTCTATTTCTTTCTTTTTCCACGTAGTCATAATAAGATTATTAGTAGAGTTTAAAGATGTCTCAAGTCTATCAAATATTGCGATACCTACTAAATCTGGTTTAGCTTCTAGGAGCCCATAAAAATGTTCAGATACTTTTTGAGGTTGATTATTAACATAATGTACAAAAGGAGCATCCAAGTATTCCTGAACAGGGTGGTTTAATTTATTAGTAAATGTTTTTAAAATAGATAAATCTGTCGAACCCTCTAAATAAAGCACCCAACCCTTCGACTCCGCAAGATAATATTGATCAAAAGATATTGTTTTTAATGCTTTTACAACTTGCGATCCTCTATCATCTATTCTATGAGGCTTACCCACAAAAGCAACCAAAGTAGAATTATTTGCAGCTTCATTCAAAATTACTTCAGAATGACTAGCAGCAATAACTTGACATTTTTGTTCCTGAGCAGCTTCAAGTAATATTTGATACACCTGTCTTTGTCTCAATATCTCTAAATGTGCATCAGGTTCATCTATCAACAACACTGAATTTGGATTAGAGTAAAGATACGATAATAATAGTAACACCTGATGTAAGCCTCTACCTGCAGCAGTTATATCTAATGTAACAGATGATTGTTCTTCATCGTAGGTGAGAATTATTTCTCCTCTTTCAGGAAGATATTTTGGGGGATTTAATTTTACTCTGAATAAATTATATATTATATCTACTATTTTCTCCCATTTCTTTTTTTTATCTTCATCTTCATTTTGTCCAATTAATAAATAGCATAAATTACGTAAAACTTCAGCAGTTCTCCCCTCACCTATACGGACATTTATTGCACCAATATCTAGTCTAGTTTCTTGAGCCGCCAACCCCGACATCGGTGGAAGAAACGCCACATTTGCTTCTGCGGCATATTCTGGAACAGGTATTCTTTTTAAACTCTCATTATTTCCCCGTAAAGGGCGACAATAGAAGGACTCAGGGTTTGCGTAATCAAATTCTAAACCACATTTCCATTGGATTCCTTCTGAAACACCCTCGACAATTATGTCAATTCGAACATTTTTTGTCCGTAATTTTGGTGTTCTTTCTAAATCCCTTACATGTAAATTTCTCCATAATAGATTTGAATTTGGAACAGGTACAGCAATTAAGTCTCTACGATTTATTGTAACCCCAGAACGTTCTTTTGGAGGACTTGCTCCTTTTTTTTCTCTCCATTTTTTTGCCCCAATATTCCATAATGCAAGAGCTTGAAGCGCGGTAGTTTTTCCTGAATTATTTGGACCAATAAATACAACAGGATTTCCTAAATCGATTTCAACATCATCGAATCGCTTAAAATTTTTTACATATAATTTTGTTAGCAAAGCAAATCACTCAAGGATAAATAACGTTTAAAGAAGTTTAAATTTTACTTGGTTAATCGCGCGCGCAAACAGTAACCTAGCAGTAGACATTTTCATATCTATCTCCCGCGCCCCCCTCACACTATGTAAAAATATTTAAATATAAAACTCGATTCGAATCCTAATACGATGAACGGAAACATAGAGTTCGACACCGCTGAAATGGGCCTGAGGGCGGTCCTGAAGGACTACCAGGAGCTTGCCCTCCGAGCCATCTGGGCCAACCCCGAAGGCCTCGGCTCCAAAGCCGTGATGGATCGGGTGAACGCCGAGCTCAAGCCCAACACCATCAGCCGCGCAAGCGTCATCAACTTCCTCGAATCCATGAGGGAGGCCAGCGTCGTCAAGGGAGTCGAGAGGACGGGGAAGGGTGGCTACCACTGGATCTACAGCCCAGCCATGAACGAAGCCGAGTTCAAACAATACATCGCCAGGACCATTCTGGAGAGTCTCGTGAGGGACTTCCCCGAGGAGACCAGGATAGCCATCGAAAACTTAAAGCCCTAGAGAGCCCACCGAATACAAATCCTGAAGACGCACAAATCTGTTCAAATCTCGCCGGTCCCACCATTCAATTCACCCGTCCCACCTTCAGACGGGTTTCTTGAACAGCTTCAAGCCATCCATCTCAGTCACGTAGTCGAAGCCAGCTCCACGAGCTCGCGCGCGCGAGCACCAGACCCTCGAGACGCTGATCAACGAGAAGGCCCAGCTATTCGCTAAGTACCTGAGGGGTGAGCGTAAGACGTGGAATCCCCGAATACCAGCGATTAATTAATCAACCCAAGAAATGAATCAATAAAAATATATTTTTAAAATAAATTAATACTATGATTGGAATATGGGTGTAAACGAATTTGTTGATTCGCGCGCGCGAACGTCCTTGATCAGGGAGCAGTCCAGATATTGAGGGTGGCTGTGGTCCTCGGCATCGACCCGAACAAAGGCGAGACATACACGGCTCTGAAGTTGGCTGAACGCCCCCGGGCAACAGTTCAGGCCCAATGGGCAGAGCCCATCATTAGGATCTTGGAGGCTGTCTCCAAGGTAAAGAGGGACGAGCCTAAATCCGCTACCGCCGAGGCGAAGACTCCAAAGGCCGACATCACGGGTATCACAAACCAGAAGCTAGGTCTTACAGTTAGCGTCCTCACGGAGGAGCAGAGGGAGGCTATGAACCTACCTGCAGAGGTCATGGGTGTCGTAGTCACTGAGGTGGTCGAGGACTCCCCGGCTCACAAAGCCGGGGTCAGGGGATGCGACAGGAATGTGGCGAGAGGCACAGTCGAGGTGCCAGTGGGCGGAGACATAGTACTCGGGGTCGACGGTAAAGCGACGAGGACGATTCAGGAGTTCATACAATGGTTATGGTCGAAGCCTGCCGTTTCCAGTCTAAGGGTGTATCGAGACGGCTCAGTTATAGACCTGACACTCAATGCTTGAATGCGCAGCATGAGGAGGGCGCTGGAACGTCGTAGCAGCCCAGTCTAAACAGGTGAGTAGCTCTCAACCAGATTTAAGCCCTCATCGTAGAGCTTCCGGTTGATTGCGCGCGATGAGCGAGTAGCCCTCACTGAGGGGCTCCAAGAGGGAGGGTAGCGCACCTTGACATGTGAATTATTTAAAAAAGTGTGATGGGTGTCTGGACTATGCTTTGCGGTCGAAGTAGATGTTCTTCCCCCTGATGGCGCGCACGCGGATGGCTGGTTTTACCTATCTTCGCTTCAAACGGGCAGATCTACCCTGCACCGCTCGCGCAACAACCATTGTTCATGAACGATGAACAAAATGTTTATAGCACACGAACACGTTGTTCACACTACGTGAACATAAGCCTACTATTCTCCACGAAGGAGAGACTGAGGATCCTGAGCGGGGTA
>Ga0315289_10012885_pt1 | contig 11749 bp, 9 predicted proteins | sample YL17G11_40_MG_FD_203452 | JGI IMG/M metagenome (GOLD analysis project Ga0315289, IMG submission 203452) | Sediment microbial communities from Yellowstone Lake, YNP, Wyoming, USA - YL17G11_40 | ecosystem: Environmental > Aquatic > Freshwater > Lake > Sediment | place: USA: Wyoming | collected... | reverse complement strand
CCGCCGCGGCTACGCGGACCGAGAAACGGTCTCGCACGAACCGGGCATGGTCCGTCTCAGTCTGAGCCTGGGCCGTCTCCATGGTATCCGCCCCAACGATGTGGTCGGCACAATTGCCTTTCATGCTGACATCCCCGGCCACACCATCGGTAAAATCCACATCCAGGATAAATACACCTTGGTGGACGTGCCGGAGAAATTTGCCGCCCAGGTACTCGCGAAGAACGGGAACTATCGCATCCGCCAGCAGCTGGTCAATGTCAAACCGGCCTGATTATTACAACCGATGAAAAGAGAGTAGCAACGTTGTGGTGCTACTCTCTTCTTCTTTTGGTTCGTTTTTTTTCCAGTCCAGAATCCTCCTGAAAGTGGAGGCGGTTCCATCCATTCTAACGAATTCCGGCTTGGATTGGCAGCGTTTCGGAGCCTTGCGGCTTGTTTTTTCTGAGAAGCATCCATATAACCAAAACAAGCATAGCCAGCGGAATGATGGCATTCAGGATTTCCACATCCAATGTCGTGTTGAAGAAGAGCAGGAACACGGATAGGATGTCTATGCCGAGGAAAAGCAAGGCTGCGGGTAGGAAACCGTGCCGGCGTTGGCCCAGGGCGAAGGTGACAGCGGCGATGGGAATGAGCAGCAACAACTGATCATACGTCCAGGAGTAGGGGGTGACAAGCAGGCTCACGGTGACAGACAGGGAGATGACCCACAGAGGCGTCAGCGAACGGCGGCGACGCGCTAGCAGCCAGAATGTGGTGAACACGAACAGAGCGGCCATGGTCCCGCCCACCACCAATGAGCATGTGTGATCGTGACCGCAAGCCAGGTTAGCCAACCCCCAGACAGTGGGAGAAAAGCCAAAATCATGGGAGAGTTTGGCATTGCCGATGCTCAAATATTCCAGCGGCCAAGCCGGGTTCTTAATCATACTAGCGGCCAGGAGAAGGGTTCCGCCCAGTCCGATGCTGACCAGGGATCTGTACCGTTTTGTGAAGAGCAGCCAGGCGGCAAGCAACAAGACGATTGGTACGCCAAGATTGGGCTTGAGCAACAGCAAGGGGAGCAGGAAACTACCCCATTCCCATTTCTCCTTTGTCCATAGCTGTGCAGTGCACACCAGCAGGAACAGCAGCCAGGCGCTCAACTGTCCAGTAACCAACGTCAGGGTGGTTGGCCGGAAAAAGATGACCCCAACCAGAAAAGACAGGAATAGATACCGGGTGTTCAGTTCTCTTTCCGGCGGACACAACAGGAAAACAGATGCCAGGATCATACCCTGCGACAGAGCCACCCAAAGGATGTAAGACTGGTAGAGCGGGAGAAGACCCAGAGGGGCGAAGAGAAGCGAAAGCGGCAGGGGATAGACATAGACCTGGTTTGGGATCCAGGTCACCCCGAATTGACCATGTCCGGCGACCCATTGTTCAGGCGAATATGGATTCCCATTCTGGGTGACCATGTGACCAGCCAGCCAGAAGGTGAAAAAATCGTTGTTATGATAGTCAATTGAGTTGACGATCCTGACAGCCAGTAGATAGCAGAACAGAACTGCGAACGGGATGATCAGGAGCCTCCAGGAATGGCACAATTTTTTGACAATAGCCATGCTTGCTTCTGCTGCCCGTTATTCTCTCAAACGTTGAGACCGAGAACTTTGTGGATATGTTCGGTATGGTCACGCTCATGCCAGAGTGCCCGGCGCAGCACCTTGCGCGGAGACCAGATCTCTCCGTCCACGCCGATGACTTGTTTAACCCCGTCCATTTTGAATAGCACCGCATTGAAATGCCTGCGGACCTTCTCCAGACGGGCGAGCGGTTCCTCCGGTACATTGGCGCGCGGGAAGGCCAGCCCGAGGCGTTCCATGTACCACCATTCCGCTCCGCCAACATGACCGAGAATCCCGTTGATGCTCCAGCGTTCTCCAGAATACATCTGGTTGAGTTTCGCCTCGCTTAGGCCTTGCACGGTCTTGAGCAGGTCTTTCCGGCTCCAGACCAGCATATCCAGGGCGCGTTTGATTTCAATTTTGGTGAGTGGTTTCCAATCATAAGGGAAGAATGATTCAACGCTATAACCGTCAGTTTCGGTGGTTTTGTCCAGATCGTCATTGATGAAATATACATCCCAGGTCCCATTGACGACAATCTCAATATCTCGTTCGGCAAAGCTCAGCCAGGTGTTTGGCTCGTGACGCAGAATCCAGCCGGCATATTTATTGAGCGCCACTTCCAGGTTCGTTACTGCCGCCCCGCCTTTCATTCCATAGGCAAAACAGCCGGGATGTTCCAGTGCCCAGGCGATGGAGCGTCCTTCATTATTATTTTCAATTCCTACTTGAAAAATCATCTGGCGCCTCCATAACTATTGTATTTTACACCTATCCAAAAGGTGGACAAAACAGTTCTTCCCGGGTCTTGGGAACTCTCGTGCTTAAGGGAAAGATATGGGTGTGGTTGAAATTTGTTCCCGGTTTTACCCAAATCGGTTCATGAACTTTTCCATGCGATACAGGGCTTCTTCGATTTTCTCATAAGCCGTAGCATACGAGCAGCGGACGAAACCCTCTCCACCTTTCCCGAAGGCATTCCCCGGCACAACAGCCACATGTTCTTCGTGCAGAAGTTTTTCAGCGAAGGTCTCATCGTCCATGCCGGAGGCAGAAATCTTTGGGAAGGCATAGAACGCCCCGCGCGGCTCGAAGGTGGTCAGGCCGAGTTTATTCAACCCGCTGACAATCAGCTTGCGCCGCCGGTCGAATTCGGCCACCATCTCTTGAACATGCTTTTCTCCATTGGTCAGGGCTTCAAGGGCGGCGTCCTGGGCGATGGTCGGGGCGGACATGATGGTGTACTGGTGAATGCGCACCATTCCTTTGATGATCTCCGCCGGACCGCAGGCATAACCGATGCGCCAGCCGGTCATGGCATAAGCCTTCGATAATCCGCCCAAAAGGACGGTGCGATTCTTGATCTCCTCTCCCAGCCCCGGGACACAGATGTGGTCGAAGTTGTACACCAGCCGGTCGTAGATCTCGTCCGAGACAATGAGCAGATCATATTCGATGGCGATATCAGCCACCTGTTTTAAGGTCTCGCGCGTGGCGACTGCGCCGGTCGGGTTGCTGGGGTAGCCCACAAAGATAACCTTTGTGCGCGGTGTGATGGCGGCGCGGACGCAGTCCGGGTCCAATTGGAAATTGTCCTCCATCCGGCTGGGAATTTCGACCGGTATCCCGCCCGCCAATATCACCTCTGCCTGGTACGAGACGAAGCATGGAGTTGGGATAATGACTTCATCGCCCGGATCGAGCAGGGCAGTCATCACCAGGTAAAGCGCCTCCGAGACCCCCACCGTGGCGACAATCTCGCTGACCGGATCGTAGCTCACGCCGTAGAGGTGCTTTAAATTCTTGGCCACGGCTTGCCGCAATTCGAGCTTGCCCGAATTGGAAGTGTAATGTGTTTCCCCGGCTCGCAGGGAACGTATGCCTGCTTCCAGGATCGGTTCTGGAGTGGTGAAATCCGGCTCGCCGATGCCGAGTGAAATGACGTCCTTCATCGTGGCAGCAATGTCAAAAAACTTGCGAATGCCTGAGGGTTTCAGTCCAATCACTCTCTTTGCGAGATAATGCGCGCTAGAAATTTCCTGCATCCAGCCTCCTCAAAATTGGTGAATTTTCCACTCCTGTTCGGATGAGGATTCGTCGGTTGCCTCAGAGCAGGACAGCTCGAAAACTTGTCCATCCGCCGTCCTCACCCGGAACCACTTCACCTGCGGCGTGCGCCCCTGGGATAGGATTTCAGCAACGATGAGGCGCTGTCCCTGCCAGGTGAGTGCTGTCGGTCTCTCGGCGTAGGCCGACCCTGAATGGCATTCGACAATATCAGTCATAAAAACGACACTACATAAAGATAACGGAACTATTATCTCCGATGTTTAATTTCAGTGGCGGATTGTCAGCGGAACGTCCCTGAACCCTGGCCTGCCTGCCGATAAATGAGCCTTTCAGGGCCGTCGCCTCCACCGTTACACCGGCTTCGAGGATGGAGTCTTCGACCCGCGCGCCCGTGATTACGCAATCCGCCCCGATGGAGGCGTATGGGCCGATCACGGAATTGCTGATTTCGGCACTCGCGTGGATAAACACAGGCGGTACGATTTTCATGCCATGCTGTTCCTCGTTTTCTGTTTTGTTGGCTTTGCCGTGTTCGAGCAAATACCGATTCGTCTCAAGCGCTGCGTCTATCGTACCGGTATCCAGCCACACCTCCACCGTCTGGGTGCGCATCTTCAGACCGCGCTCGATCATAATGTTGATTGTATCTATGAGGAAGTACTCACCCCTGAACGAAGCGCCACGCCGGAACTGTTCTTTTATGGCGGAGAGCAATTTTTCAGCCTGTTTGAAATAATAGCACCCGACGACGACCAGATTATTATCCATGGTCTGAGGCTTCTCGACGAGATGCGTCACCCAGCCTTCTCCATCAACTTCGGCCACGCCGAAACGCCGCGGGTCAGCTACGGGTTTCACCCAGGCCACGCCGTCCGCTTTTTCATTGGCGAGAAAAGAGAAATCCGTCTCGATGAGTGTATCCGAAAAGCATATCAGCAGCGGCCCGGTCAGGTGTTCGCGGGCGAGCCACAACGCGTCGGATTGTCCTTTCATCACTGGCTGGAGCACGAAATGGGTTTTTAATTCCGGGTAGTGTTCCTGCATGAAGGACGGAATCTGGGTCTCGCCCAGCCCCGGGCCAAGGATGATGATATATTCAATGGCATCCGGGGGCTGCCTTGAGCCGGTCGACATATTACCCGAAAGGGAAAGGTCCGGTACGCTGTGGAACATATCCAGCAGGTGGTCGAGGACGGTCTTGCCGGCCACGCTCACCAGCGGTTTGGGCTTGGACCAGGTCTGGGGACGCATTCGCGTGGCATATCCGGCAGTCGGGATAACGATTTTCAGGGTTTGGGTCATGGCTCTATTTTATGCGAGAACAAGCGAAATATCCAACCGTGGACAGGACTCCCATGCCCTGTCTGGGTGGCGTGGGAACCTTCTCCGCAGGATGATTACCGGTAGAAAACCAAGCCAATGGCTGCTGTGGCAAGTACCAGCCAGACGGGGCTGATGTTGGTGAATGTCAGGATCAGGAAAGCTCCCAGTCCAATCAGCCACTTGTCCCAGCCCTGGAGAAGGGAAACGCCGACTCCTTGCTTCAGGTTAAAGACGGTCACGGCCATCTGGTAGGCGGTCCAGGCCAGAAGACCGACGACAAAAGGACGCACGCCCTTGATGGCGGCCTTCATATAAATACTGTCTTTGATGCTAAAGAACCCGATGATAAGGATGAGCATCAGCAGCGTGGCCGGGACCACTGTACCGGCCACCGCAGATAGGGCTCCCGGCCATCCGGCTAATTTATAACCGACGTAGGCGGAGGCTTGCGGAGCGGTTGGCCCCGGCAGGGCGTTGCTGAGGGCGATATCATCAGCAAATTCCTCGGGAGAGAGCCATCCGGCGGCTACCACCTCCCGCTGCATCAGGCCCAGCGAAGCCGGCCCGCCCCCCCACGAGAACATGGCGACTTTGGTGAAGAGCCAGAAGATTTTCCAGAGCAATACCCAATCCATGAATTCCTCCGAGCCATGTAGGGGTAGGGCTAAACCCCCCTTTTGGGGGTGTTCCCTGCCCTAAAAGGGTGACCACAAGGATCACCCCTACAATTTGGATTCCAATTCCCTCACAACGCCTTCCATCAAATCCACAGCTTTCCTGACAGTGGGTACATCGAAGGCGAACTTTGTCCTTGCAGCGGCGAAAAGTTCCGGCAGGGTCACCGTACCGCCCAGGGAAAGTGCTTTGCGGTAGGCGGCCAGCGCGCTGGCCTGGTCGGTGCGCGCATTCCCAAAGATTTGCACAGCGCCCAACTGCGCCAGGCCGTACTCTACATAATAGAACGGTACCTGGTGGATGTGCAGTTTGCGATGCCAGCCGGTGACTTTGACTTCCTCCAGACCGGAGTAGTCCACGCCGGGGATGAAGTGGTCCCAGAGTTCGCCCCATTTTTTGTCGCAGGTTGCCGGGTCCGCGCCCTCTTTCGGGTTCTCGTAGACCCACTGCTGGAACGAGTCCACAGTGGCTATGAACGGCCAGAAGAGGATCATGCTTTCCAGATGCTCAATTCGAGCGCGCCCAGCTTCGATGTCTGAATAGAAGCCGCCGTTGGCTTTCGTCAGGTAGGGCGAAGCCAGCAGTTCCATGCCCACCGAGGCCACTTCGGCAAATTCCATCGGTACCGCCAGTTGGTGGATGTACGGGATTTTAGCCGTCTCGAAAATGTGGAAGGCGTGGCCTGATTCGTGCAGGGTGGTCATCACGTCGTCGTGTGTACCGACGGCGTTGACAAAAATGAACGGCTTGCGGATGGAAGTGTATGAGGTGCAATACGCGCCGGGGGCTTTGTTCTTGCGGTTGTCGAGGTCGGTCAGACCTTCGGCTATCAGGCTGTCGAAGTAAACACCCAGTACCGGGTCAACGTGATGGAAGATGGCCGAGACCTTGGATCTAAGTTCCTCGATGGACGCGAACGGTTTGAGCTGCGGGATGCCGGCCGGATGTGTGGGACGCGAGAACCAGCCATCCACCAGGTCCCATGGGCGCATTGAGTCCAGGCCGAGGGCCTGCTTCCGTTTCTGGTAGATGCGCGTTGCAGCCGGGACAACCACCTTTTCAATGGCCGCTGCGAAGGATTTGCAGTCTTCGGGGGTGTAGTCGAAGCGCAGTCTCTGTACCCAGGTATATTCGCGGTAACTGGGTTTATCGGCGTTTTTTGCGATCCCGGCACGCACGTCCATGAACTTTAGCCACAGGTCGTTGATGGCTTTTCTATCGGAAAGCTGACGTTCAGCCTTGAGATGCCAGGCTTTCTCGCGCCGGGCGCGGTCCGGCTGCTGGAAATTCATAGCGAGACGGGTGAGGGTGATCTCCTCGCCTTCCCATTTGACCGTCTGCGCACCGTAGATTTTGTCATATTCGATGGCAAGCTTTTGCTGTTCAGACAGTAGCGCGAGGTTGGCCTCGCGGAACAGGTCCGTTTCGGCACGCATGTTGCGCAGAGGGATGTCGAAACCTTTCGGTTCCAGTTTGCTGCCGAGCAGCTTCTCTTTAAGTTTCTGCTCAGCAGCCATCACCTTGGGGAAGATCCCGTCGAGGAAGGCGTTCATGCGCGCCTCGGCTTCCTTGTCGGCAGTGTTGATCGAGGTGGCGACTGAGAGGCGCGAGTACATTTCCTCGATGCGTTCGCCGACGCTCGACCAGGCGGCCAGCCAGCCGTCCACTTTGGCGGCGCTGAGGGGACGGGCTTCCAGGTCTTTGTAGTACGGTTCGATCGCAGGCCAGGTCCAGGCGATGATTTCTTGCGGGGTGGTGGGGAGGTTTTTCAGCACAGGAATCCTTTCTTGAGATCTGGAAATCGTCGCTCGCTTCGTTCGCTCCTCCCCCGAGAACAGGGGACGATGTACAACAGCATGGATCTAAGGAACAAGGGAGCTTGAACCTTTATATTTTCTCATACAACAGGGTACTGTGCAAAGATGTTAACCCGAATTGATGTAAATCCCTGTATTTTGATCGTTCAATGTTCAAGTGTTGATGCAAGCAGCAGTAAAAGCAAAGGCACAGAGACATCCTTGTTCGGTGCCACGCCATTATTCCATGGTTGTAAGGTTGGCGAGACTCGCCGCCAGCCGCTTGATCCCGACTGATTCAAAAACAACATCCACGGCTTCGTCGTTGTCCTGCAGACGCGAGTTGAGCACAATCCCTTCGCCCCAGGTGGGGTGCTGGACTCTCATCCCTGCCCGGAAATGAGCCTCTTTGACGGTGGCAGTTATCGGGTCCGAACGCAGCCAGGTTGGAGTCTGGGCACGCGAGGAGCACCCGGCGCGTACGTTCCCGGAGAGCAGTTCGGGCGGAATGTCATCCAGATAGCGCGAAGGAATGGTCTCCTCGGCATAGCTGCGTCCGCCGCGCCGCAAGGCACGCAGCAGATAAAGCCGGTCTTTGGCACGCGTGATGCCGACGTAGAACAACCGGCGCTCTTCTTCCATTGCTTCGGGTTCATCGAAGGAACGGCTGTGCGGAAGGATGCCGTCATCCAGGCCTGCGATGAAGACCGTGCCGAACTCCAGCCCTTTGGCGGCGTGCAGGGTCAACAGGGTGGGGGCGTTCTTGCCCTCGACCAGAGTATCCTGGTCAGAGATGAGTGCCACGTTTTCGAGGAAATCAATCAAGGTGCGGTTTTCGTACTCTACCGTCAACCGGCGCAATTCCTGGACGTTCTCCCAGCGTTCGGCACCCTCGTCTGTGCCATCATCGATGTAGGCCTGATAGTTGATATCATTGGCGATACGGTCGAAAAGTTCAGTGACTGTGGCGCGCCGGGCCTCCGCCTGCCAGTTGGATAAAAGTGCCCCAAATTCGGCCAATGGCAACACGGCGCGACCGGTAAACTGCGGCCAAAAAGGAGAGGTTTCGCCGCGGGCCAAATCCATCAGCACTGCCGACGGGGAGGTGTTCGCTCCGCGGGCGGCGGTGTGCAGCGCCAGGAAGGTCTTGTCGCCGATGCCGCGCGGTGGGAGGTTGATGACCCGCTCGAGCGATATTTCATCGGCGGGGTTGTGAACCAGGCGCAGATAAGCGATGATGTCCTTGACTTCACGCCGCCCATAGAACCGCTGCGCTCCCACCAGCCGGTAGGGTAAACGTGCTTGCAGGAAGGCTTCTTCCAGCAGGCGGGACTGGGCGTTGGTGCGGTACATCACGGCGCAGTCGCCTGGTTCACAGGTCTGGCTGGCGACGAGGCTGGCGATGGTATCCACGACGAAGGCAGCTTCACTGTAATCGTCCAGCGCTTCATAATAAGAGAGTTTCTCACCCGGGCCGCGTTCGGTGAACAGGCGCCTGCGGTGGCGGTGCGGGTTGCGGTCAATGACCGCCATGGCGGCATCCAGGATGGTCTGCCTGGAACGGTAGTTCTGTTCCAGCAGGATCACCCGGGTGTCGGGAAAATCCTGCTCGAAGCGCTGAACGTTGCGGTAGTCGGCCCCGCGCCAGCGGTATACCGATTGATCGGGGTCACCGACAACGAAGATATTATTGTGGCCCGCTGCCAGGTGTTTCAACAGAACATATTGTGCAAAGTTTGTATCCTGGAACTCGTCTACCAGCACATGCCGAAAACGCCGGGCATACTTCTCGCGTACGGTGGGGAATTCAGAGAGCAGGTGCGCCGTCCATAGCAATAGGTCATCGAAGTCAACGGCGTTATTTTGTATCAATAATTCCTGATAGCGTTTATAGACACGCTTGACCACCTCGTCGCGGTAGGTCTGCGTGGGGTAAACCTCAGGGAAAATCAACTCGTTCTTGGCCCGTGAGATCGCGCCATGCACCGATTGTGGCCGATAGGTTTTCTCATCAAGGTTCAGGTCACGGATGGCCCTTTTGACAAGGCGATCCTGGTCGTCTTCATCATAGATGACATAACTGGCATCGAACGGCAAATGCTCAGATTCGCGGCGCAAAAGTCTGGCGCAGATGGAGTGGAATGTCCCCAGCCAAAGACCGGCAGCGGGCAATTCACCCAGAATGTCACGGACGCGGTTGCTCATTTCCCGCGCAGCCTTGTTGGTGAAAGTGACCGCCAGCATCTGGTACGGACGCACGCCTTCGTGGGCAATCAAATAGGCCACACGCTGGGTCAGAACGCGCGTCTTCCCGGACCCGGGTCCGGCCAGCACCAGAACGGGACCGGCGCCAGCCGTCACAGCCTGGCGCTGCTGAGGGTTGAGTTTGTCGAGGAAATCCATGGGATTAATTGGGAGTCCGACATCTCGAGATGTCGGACTCCGCAGCATTTACAATTCCGACGTGCAGTTGGGGCAGCGCGTTGCTTTGATGGAGATGATGGTGAAGCAGTGCGGGCATTCCTTGTTGGTCGGCTCGGCTACGACCGGTGCGGGCTTTTTCTTCAGGTTGTCGATGAACTTGATCATCAAGAAAATAACGAGGGTAATGATAATGAAATCAATGATGTTATTAATGAAATTGCCGTAGGTAACTTTGGCGCTGCCGAGGGTGAAGGCCAGGCCGCTGAAATCGATCCCGCCGATGATCAGGCCGATCAAGGGCATAAGGATGTCGTTGACCAGGGACGAGACGATTTTACCGAATGCTGCCCCGATGATCACGGCGACGGCCAGGTCCATGACATTGCCGCGCATGACGAAGGCTTTGAATTCTCTTAGCATTTGGGAGTCTCCTTTTCCCTGAGAAATGGTTGCGACTTCATTGTACCGTCAGGGGTAGGGACTGTCAACGAAAGGAGCACTCTGTTGTATAATCCTGCGCAGTAGTCCCGGTTCCTGCATATCATCCCCGCTTTTTGGGGACATCGCCCCCGCCAGGGGGTATCATCCCGAATCTCGTATATTATCCCAAATCTCTCGGTTAGCCCCGGTTCTCTAACGGGGTGCGGGACGGGAGGGGGGCACTCTGTTGCAGGGCTTTCACAAAGTCCATTGACAAACAGAATGATCGTGTCATTGCGAGAGCTGGATGCTCTTTCCAGCCCGACACTTGCACTTGCCGCAGGTGCAAGTGTCGTCGGGCACAGAACGACCTCCTCACACACTGTCCCGGTGCTCTTCCTGGAATGACATTCCCTTTCTTGTGAAAGCCCTGTCCTCTGTTGTATAATCCTGCGCAGTAGTCCCGGTTCCAGCATATCATCCCGAATCTCTTACGGGACGGGGCCATGAATCTCTGAAGAGGAAAGATTGTTATGTCCTTCCGCCTACCTGTGATTTTTCTTTGTACGCTGATCTTTGGGTTGTCGCTTCTGGTTGCCTGCGGCCAGAAAACCCCTTCTCCCACCCCCACCCCGACGCCCGAGCCGACTCTCACGGCGACCCCTTTGCCGCCGCGCCAGTTGACCGTTTGCCTGGGGCAGGAGCCGGTCAGCCTGTACCCGCTGGACAACCCCTCGTCAGCCGCCCGCAGCGTGCTGGCTGCGGTCTATGATGGGCCGATTGACACAAATTCCTACGGGTTCCAGGCAGTGATCCTGGAGCGTTTGCCGAGTATCGAAAACGGTGACGCCCAGCTCTTCTCGAAATCAGTCTATATTGGTGATGAAGTGGTGGACGCCAGCGGCACGCCGGTCACACTGGCGGTGGGGGTGAAAATCCGCCCGGCGGGCTGTCACGTGGTAGTCCCGGTTCCAACACGGGACAGCGACGAGTGCGTTATCAAGTACGATGGCACCTCCGAGATCCAGATGGACCAGATGCAGGTCACATTTAATATGCTCCCCGGTCTCACCTGGTCGGATGGCAAACCTCTCACTGCCGAAGATTCGGTCTATGCTTACCAGGTGGCTCTTGACCCATCCTCCTCCGGTTCTAAATATCTGGTGAACCGCACCCGGTCTTATGAGGCGGCGGACGAGACCACCATCCAGTGGTGGGGCAAACCCGGCTTCATTGACCCGACCTACTACACCAACTTCTGGTCGCCGCTCCCCAAACACCTGTGGAGCCAGTTCCCGGTTGACCAACTGACCGGGACCGAGGCGTCGGCCCGTACTCCGCTTGGTTGGGGGGCTTACGTTATCCAAGAATGGGTTGCGGGAGACCACATCACCTTGACGAAGAACCCGCGCTACTTCTTGGATAACG
>Ga0315289_10012884_pt1 | contig 11749 bp, 11 predicted proteins | sample YL17G11_40_MG_FD_203452 | JGI IMG/M metagenome (GOLD analysis project Ga0315289, IMG submission 203452) | Sediment microbial communities from Yellowstone Lake, YNP, Wyoming, USA - YL17G11_40 | ecosystem: Environmental > Aquatic > Freshwater > Lake > Sediment | place: USA: Wyoming | collected... | reverse complement strand
TGATCATTTGCCCGATCCCCACACGGCAGGATACACACTTGCCACAGGATTCGTCACTCAGGAAGTTGGTGAAGTACCTGGCTATATCCACCATACAGTTATCTTCATCCATTACAATCATGCCGCCTGAGCCCATCATGGAGCCCACCTTGGTAAGCTCATCAAAGTCCACAGGAAGGTCAAGCAGGCTTTCCGGGATGCACCCGCCCGAGGGGCCACCTGTCTGAACCGCCTTGAATTTCTTTCCCTGACGGATACCACCACCTATGTCGTAGATGATCTCCCTGAGGGTCATCCCCATGGGCACTTCCACCAGCCCGGTATTATTCACCTTGCCCACCAGAGCGAAAATCTTCGTTCCCTTGCTCCCTGCGGTGCCGATGCTGGTAAACCAGTCAGAGCCCCGATTGATTATCAGAGGCACATTAGCCCAGGTTTCCACATTATTCAGGTTACTAGGCTGTCCCCTTATCCCGCTCACCGCAGTGTGGATGTACTTTGGCCTGGGCTCCCCCACCATTCCCTCTATAGCAGTCATCAGGGCGCTAGATTCACCGGAGACAAAAGCCCCAGCGCCTCGATGTACAATGACATCGAAATCGAAACCAGAGCCGAGGATGTCTTCCCCCAAAAGCCCATACTCTCGTGCTTGACTTAGGGCAATGGAGAGATTCTCCACAGCCAAGGGATACTCCTGACGTACGTAAACATACCCTTCATGGGAGCCAATGGCATAAGCACCGATGATAAGGCCTTCCAAGATACTGTGTGGATTACCCTCAAGCAAGCTTCTGTCCATAAAGGCCCCGGGGTCACCTTCATCAGCGTTGACAATAACATATTTTGTAGCTGCTGGGGCATTGCGAGTGCTTTCCCACTTAACCCCGGCAGGGAATCCTCCACCACCCCTACCCCTTAGGTTAGCCCGCTTTACTTCCTCCAGCACCTGCTCAGGACTCATCTTAAAAAGAGACTTGGCTAAAGCAGAATAACCACCCAGGGCGATATAATCGTCAATGCTCTTCGGGTCTATAAGTCTGTTACTGGCCAGGACAATCCGCATCTGGCGTTTATAGAAGGGTATATCGCCTTCGTGTGCTATCTTCTGCCCATTACTGTCCACATACAGCAACCGGTCAACTAACCGCTTGCCTACCAAGGTCGTAGAAACAATTTCAGGAACATCCTCTGGCTTTACTCTGAGATAGCAGATTTCCTCTGGGACAATGACTACAACAGGCCCTCTTTCACAGAAGCCATGGCAGCCAGTCCGACGCACATCTACCTTACCCTGGAGACCATCCTTGGCAAGCTCATCGACGAAGGCGGCGGAGACTTTATCACAGCCATATGAATGGCAGCCTGTGCCGGAGCAGACGGTAATGCAAGGCTTGTCCGGGTCTCTTCGGGATAATATCCGCTTTCTGGCTCTTTCGAGGGCAGCAGGCGACTTTAGCCGATTCATGGTTACTTTCCTTCCGTAGCTAATCGCAGCCGGCGACGATCTTCTTGACATCTTCCGCAGATGGATTACCGTGGTATTCGCTGTCAACTTGCAGCACGGGGCCTAAGGCGCAGCAGCCAAGACAGTTTACTGTGCTAAGGGTGACTTTGCGGTCTGGACTAGTTTCCCCGGGACTGAGATTTAGAGCATTGATCACCAGGTCCAAAAGGCGAGGCGAACCGCGCACATGACAGGCAGTACCCATGCATACACAAACACCGTGACGCCCCCGTGGGGTCAAACTGAAGGCTGTATAAAAAGTGGCAATTCGATAAACCTGACTTAGTGGGACGTCTAGCTTCTCGCTGACGTACAGTAAAGCGTTTCTGGGGAGCCAGCGGTTTTCCCGTTGAATTTCCAGGAGAATCTGAATCAGGGCAGTTTTATCACTTCCATATTTGTCTACGATTTCTTGCGTTCTGTCCAGCTCCTGAACAACCTGTCTGTTTGTCTCCTGTGTGTGATAGACCTGACTTGCGGGGCTTCCGGGGTTATCGCTGGCTGGGGTTGAGATAGGATTGGGACGCGAGCGCTTTCCACGTTTAGTCTCCATAATCCTTGACCTACGTCCTTCCTGTCTGCAAATTGTCTTGCCCGTCTACCTCCCACGCCCTAGATATTATGATACCCTTGGGCTTGGTTGTCAACCACAACTGCTCCTTATGTCAGCACTACCCCACTACACACGGCGCTTTTACTCTGCTATGATTTATCAGGCCATGAACTTTTTAATTGCTGGCCCATCTGACCGTCCCCGGCCATTTTGGGGACATAATATCTGCCTAGGTATGCCACAAAGCAGAACAAATGCCAGTCAGCATATAGTCGCAGGTCTATAAGATGGTCTCAGTAATAATTCTGTTAGTCGTATTCGTACTGATTGCAGTAAGGCACATAGGAAAAGTAAGACTCCAGATATGGCAGGTGATGCTGCTGGGCGCCCTGGGAGTCTTAGCAACAGGACAGATTTCTCCGCCGGACGCATTGAAAGCCATAAATTTCGATGTGATATTGTTCTTGTTTGGAATGTTCATTGTGGGACAGGCCCTGGAAGAGAGCGGCTATCTTTCGCACCTATCCCACAAGTTCTTCGGGAGAGCAAAATCATTAGACAGCCTGATACTTCTTGTCCTGTTTGGGATGGGCATACTATCCGCATTTTTGATGAATGACACACTGGCAATCATAGGAACGCCGGTCGTCCTGCTACTGGCTAAGAAGAATGACTTAAACCCCAAGATTTTGCTCCTGACCCTGGCCTTTGCAGTCACCATAGGCAGCGCCATGAGCCCCATAGGCAACCCGCAGAACCTGTTGATTGCAATCAACGGTGGTATTGAGAACCCCTTTATTACCTTTTTCAAATTTCTGCTGCCCGCAACACTGGTGAACCTTTTTCTGGCCTATCTTTTGCTACGGCTCTTTTATCGAAGCCATTTCAACAGCAAGCCGCTGAACCATTCCCAAGAGTTTATAAAGGACCAAAAGCTAGCCACCCTGTCCAAAATCTCGCTGACCCTGTTAGTTACCCTGATAGTGGCGAAGATAATAGTGGTATTTGCAGGTGCAGGGATTCATTTCAGACTAACCTACATAGCGCTTGTATCTGCCTTTCCTATCGTCATGTTCAGTCCCAAAAGGCTGTCAATCGTCAGGGACATAGACTGGCATACGCTGATTTTCTTTGCTGCCATGTTTGTACTGATGGAAAGTGTATGGGATTCCGGCTTTTTCCAAAGCATTCTGGAGGCCATGCACTTGAATCTAGCCTCAGTAAGTATGATATTCATTATAAGTGTTCTTTTAAGTCAGTTTATTTCCAATGTCCCGCTTGTTGCGCTGTACTTACCTATGTTAACTCAGCTAGAAGCATCAACAAAGGGAATGCTCGCGCTGGCAGCAGGAAGCACAATTGCAGGCAATCTGTCCATCCTGGGAGCTGCCAGCAATGTGATCATAATACAGAATGCGGAGATGAAATCAGGGGATACTTTGACATTCTGGGAGTTTGTGAGGATAGGGGTGCCACTCACAATCGTCAATATCTTAGTTTACTGGTTGTTCTTTCTCGTTATGTTTTAGAGGAGGTGTATGTTAGCCACTTCCTGGTCTTCCCGCGGGTCACAGTTGGTGACTCTGTTCACCAATTGCGCCCTGGAGGCTTCGGTTATTTTCCTGCCTCTTTTTGCCAATGAGATGGGCGCCTCTAAACTTCAGATAGGTATAATCGGGGGCGCTTTTGCCATTGCCTATGCTGCCTCTTCCTGGTTCTTTGGCCGCCAATCCGATATCAAGGGCAGGCTTATCTTTATACGGCTCGGCCTGGGGCTAGGGATTGCAGGCTTTGCTGCACAGGCCCTGGCGGTCAATCCCCTTACCCTGATAATTGCCCGTGCCCTGGTGGGGTTATGTATCGGTATCTCGGTGGCTGCTCTTATGGCCTACAACTTTGAAGTCGGCGGAAGCACAGGCAGGTTTGCCTCTTTTGGCTCTCTGGGCTGGCTCCTGGGGGATGTAATCGCTATATTCTTTCATAGCTATGACGGGCTGTTCCTCTTGGGTTCCGCTTCTTGCGGTCTGGCCTTTGCCATCTCTCTGTCATTGAAAGAGCCGGAATATCGTCTTTATCCTAGACCTGCCACTTTACCTGAGAACAGCCGCTCTATCAAGCCCGACACCATGCGGGTGGCTCGCCGCAATATTCTGGTCTATCTTCCCTTCTTCCTGAGGCACCTGGGAGCCACAATGGTCTGGGTTATCCTTCCTCTCTTCTTCGCCAGTCTGGGGGCCAGCAATGTCTGGATAGCAGTCCTTTCAAGCATCAATACTGGGGGACAGTTTGTCGCCATGATGTTTCTAGAGAGGCTTAGAGAATACCGCCTCTTTATACTCGGCTTTGTTTTCTCAGCTCTGGTTTTCCTGGCCTATTCCCAGGCCGCCAACTTCGTCCAGATTATCCCTGTTCAGGCCTTGCTAGCTTTGGCCTGGTCATGCCTTTACGTGGGGGCACTTGTGCTTCTGTTGAAGCACAATGAGGAGAAGGCTACTTCCACCGGCATCTTATTCTCCACCACCAGCATTGCGGGAGCTGTAGGGCCATTCCTGGGTGGACTGGTGAGTCAGTTCTGGGGCTATCAGCCGCTGATGTATTTGTCCTCCGGACTCTGTGTATCCGGGCTAATGATAGCCTCAATGCGACTGAGGTGGAAAGCATGATGCGACAAAAGCAGTTGTCTGGCCGCTCTGTGGCATCCCTAGCGGGATTTGGTCCCACGACCCACTGCGTAGATACGCACTGGCTTGCCCCTGGGTATCTACACTCCTTTGGCCTTCTGCTATTTACCAGGCACCGTGTACTGGGCTGGCTGGCAAAACGGCTTTATTTGCGGCTCTACCTCCTCGTTCATCACATAGCCAGAGATATGCATCAGGGTGTCAAACAGACGGTCATCTAACTGCTCCTGTTGCATGGAAGCAAGGCAAGGGTAGTGATGAGTAACCAGCCCTGCCTGCGGTATCACCTTATCCACAGGCATTCCCACCAGCTTTTGGGCTACGAACCTGGTTGAGCCACAGGGAGCACCCCGCTCCACCGTTACCTCCGCTATCGTTCTGCTCTGTGGATCAACTGTGATCTTAAGCCTGGGCTTGCCGAAGTGCTTAGCAAAGGATGCGATGCTCTCGTCGTTATAAGGCTCGGCGCTTCTGCGGAAGCCAGCGCTATTTTCTGTTAGGGTACAGAAAGTCTTGGGGAAGACAGCAACCACGCCCTTCTCCGCAAGTTCCCGTTGGAGCTGGTTTTTAAGCCCGACGGGCAGCCACGCCGAATTGTCAATGGGTGCAATGACAGCCTTCGCCCGGGACAGCTTTACTATCGTGGGGATCAACTGGGCCGCCCCGGGAGATTCGGTCAGCGCCAGGAGTAAGTCGCACTGCGGGATATCTGAAGGCAAGAACTCCTCTGGTTCCTCGACAATGGGTGGCAGTGCACGTGGCACCGTGATAGTCTTGATCACCCATCCCTGAGGTGACTGCTCTCTGATGTGCTTAACTATTCTCTCGCCATAGCCTCCTTGAAACATCGCCAAGATATGCATCATGCCCTCCACCTTATTTGGGCTTTTGCTTCCCCACCATAGTGTAGACCTCTTCAGGGATGTCATTGGGGTTCTTGTATATGCAATACTTGCAGGAACCACTCGCCACCTTTTCGTCGGGTATAGCCACAACAGCGGGATAGCCCAGTTGTTCAATAGACAGGATTTCCAAAACAGGGCAATGAGTGCAGTAGATCGGGAAGTCGGTTAAGCCCCAGGTCATAGGGTGTGGCTTCTGAATTATGGCGAGGTTTCGGGGCGGCCCGTAGCCTCCATCCTGGAGCAATCGCTGGCCGCTACCGCAGGGCTGCATCTGTATGCACACCTTCTCATCGTCCTCTTCCACCTTCATAGTCTCGAGATGACCTCGCAGTACATGTGCAAGCCCCTGCACCTGGCGTCGAAAGTCTACCTTCTCCGCATTGGCTTTGGGGCCACCAGGCGCCCCGGCAACTTTCCTCAGCGCCTGATAAAGAGCATCCTCTCCGTAGTTCCTATGGATGTAATCCATGAACCCAGCGGCCCAGTCTCTGTAAAGGTCGTGCATAAAGGCAAATTCGCGATACATGCGCCTGGCCAGCTCCTTCGCCCGCTTCTCATCACCGGCTTCAATAGCCTCGGTAAGGAGGTCCACCGTTCGCCTTCCCATTTCCTCAAGCTCTTCCTTGGCAAAGACTCTATTCACTACCATACCCCCAGAGTTTTCTTAAAGCCCGGCCCTAAGGCAGCTTGAGCACCATAACAGTGCGCTCAAAGCTGCACACTGTTATTTCAGCATCTCTACCATCTCTTGTCAAGGATGACGGCATCGTCTTCCCGGCCAATTGCGGGATTTGTCAGAACGCTCAGCCTCTCGGCCTCAAAGACCCGGAACTCAGTTGCGAAATAAGTGACTAAATGCTAGAATTCAACAACATTGAACTTCTGTGGTTTGTGCAATTGGCTGAGTTGCCTGCGATTTGAACTAAGGGCATGTATTTCAAATGTTACCTCTTTCTGATAGCGACCTTAAAACCAGCAGCCGTCCCGTAGTCAACTTGACTCTCATCAGTATATGTGCTGCAGTCTTCATCTATGAACTGGCGATCGGGGCTTCGGACAGACAAATTTTCTTCTATAAGTTCGGCCTCATACCGTCTGAAATGACCCAGGGCATCAGCTACCACTCGCTTGCCACATCTGGAAGCATCTTTGATATCAGCTCGCCTGTCCCAACTTGGGTGACTCTGTTCACCTCGATGTTCATACACGGAGACTGGCTGCACTTTGCAGGCAATATGCTGTTCTTGTGGGTATTCGGGGACAATATAGAAGATAGGTTTGGGCATCTCCGCTACTTGCTCTTTTACCTGGCTGCCGGAGTGGCTGCGTCCTGGCTTCAGATAGCTACGGACACTGCATCTCAAGTCCCAATCATTGGCGCTAGTGGTGCTATTGCCGGGGTTCTGGGGGCCTACATAGTTCTCTTTCCTCGCAGCCGGATCAGCACAGCCGTCATCTTCTTTATCATCACCGTGGTCCGGATCCCGGCCTTCTTCCTCATCGGTTTCTGGTTCTTGCTTCAGTTTGCGGGCGGTGTGGGTTCCCTGGGCCTTTCAGCGCAGGGTGAAAGTGTAGCTTATTGGGCCCACATAGGCGGATTTGTCTTGGGCGTTCTGGTGGCTCTTATCTATAAACTTACCACTCGCCAGAAACCTTGGTCAAGAGAGACTGAAGTACCGCGTTATTGGCGAGGTAGGCGGTTATAGGTTGGCACAGGCCTTTTGCGTTCTACCCAGGAAACAATAAAGAGCTTTTCCAGAGTTGAAATGCTCAAGAGGGGAGAAGGTCTTCAGGCTGACAGCAACCTCGCTCCTATCTAGCCAACCTGTCCAGGTGTAGCCCAGCGCCGGAAAGCAAATTCCTTGATAGCTGCAAAATACTGCTTCAGGCCAACCAGCATGACATCGTTGTGGCTGCCACCGGGTATCAAGACCAGCCGCTTGTCTTTAGAACCAACAGTCTCAAAAAATGTGGTGGCCTCAGTTGGCGGGATCAAGCTATCACATTCGCCATGAATGATGAGCACCGGCAAGGTTAGGGAGCGTATCCTGGCCAGAGCGGCCTCTTCCAAATCTTTTGCCTGCTGCTCTAAGGGGAAACCAAGCCAGTAGAGCAATCTGGCTACATTTGCCGACCCACTTTCCATGATCAACCCTTTGAAGTGCTCAGGATAACGGGAGGCCAGTGCCACCACAGAATGGCTCCCCAAAGACCTACCCATGAGGAAAAGGGGGACATCACGGTTCTGCGTCTTAACAGACCTGATGAAGAAGTCAAATATCGCTTCTGCGTCTCTCATCATACCCGAGAAAGTAGGTTCACCGCCGCTAAGGCCATAGCCACGGTAGTCGGCAACAAATAGGCTTATGCCCTGCTCATGGTAGAGCTGGGCAACAGGGTCATAGTCACAGGCCACCTCACCGTTGCCATGGAAGAAAAGGATACAAGGGGAATCATCGCCGAAAGGATAGAAGCGGCAAGAGATAGATACCCCTGCTTCAACAGGCACTAAATAATCCCTGGCTCCAGGAGGAAGTGGAGTCCACTCTCTTCTGGGGTAGAAGACGAATTGCAGAATCTCAGGCTGATCCAAAATGGAATAGTCGGGCTGTTGAGACAACTAACTCATCCCCTCAAGCAAAGCTTTGACATTCCTACTCAGGACACTGTGATTGTAACCACCTTCCAGCACTCCATACCTTCTGCCCTGGCAGACCCTCTGTGCAAATTCTTTGACCAGCTTGCCGATGGTCTGGTAGTCCTCGGTCTTTAGCAGGCCTCCCCAGTCAAGCTCATGCCTGTCAAAGCCCGCTGAAACCGCCACTACATCTGCCTTTGTCCGAACTAAAAACTGAGAGATACTGTCCACAAATTGTTGCCTATCTCTGCTCTCCGGATGGGAATAGACCACCTCGGGCACATTTCCGAAGATATCTGCTGTGCCATCGCCAAAATGAAGGTCTATGTCCAGTATCACCGCTGTCTTAATTTTTTCGTCTTTTCTCAGCTTGGCTATTGATATGGCTATGTTGTTAAAGAAGCAAAACCCCCAGCAATGGTCACGGCTAGCATGATGCCCCGGAGGTCTTATCAACCCGAAAGCAGGCTGGCCACTTACTGCCAACTCCGCTGCCTTGATAGCTCCTCCTGCCGCCAGCAAAGCAATCTCGTAGGTCAAGCCCATTCTCTGCATATATCTTAAGTGCTCATCAGAGTGAACTAGCCTTATATCGTCCACTGCTGCCGACTCAGCCGTGACTATCTGAAAGCGCGGCAAGATCTCTTTTATGATGCTCTCCATCCTCCCCACGCTAGCGGCAGGGTCGCTGGTGTAGACCTCTTCATATCGTGGGTGGTAGATAACTTTCATCTAGGCTAATCCCAACAGCACCTTCTTCTTACTTCCCCTGGAAAAATATCCCCAAATGGGGTTTCCCCAATACTGGGGACTGAGCCAGCCTTAGGGCTAAGCTGATGTTGCTGGGATCGTGAGGCCAGGGCTTTTCCATTGATGAATCGGGTAATTCTACCAGCTCTCCATCCCTTAGATAGCTTGCCCTCTCTTTTATTGTGTTGAACAACTCCGGAGGGTTGTAGGTAACACAAGGAGTCAGCACATTGATAAAGGAGAAGCCCTTATGTCTAATCCCTTCCTCTATTAGCCAGCCAAGATGAGGCACATCGGTGGCAATTCCCTGAGCAATAAAGCTTGCGCGTGTGGAAAGACTGTAGGTAGTCATATTTAAAATTGGGTTTATTGGCGTATAAAACTCTGGGGAAACAAACTGCTTTTCGCCCCACTCCGGATGTAGCGTGGTGGGGCTATCCTGGCCTTTGGTCAGACCATAAACAAAATTGTTGACCATTATACAGGTGATATCAATATTTCTCCTTACCGCATGGGGAAGATGCCCCACCCCGATGCTAAAGAAGTCGCCATCCCCACCTATGGCTATGACGGTAAGTTCAGGCTTAGCCAATTTTGCCCCCTGGGCAATAGGTACTGCCCGGCCGTGGATGCTATTAAAACCATAGGTGTCTATATAAGCAGGTATCCTCGACGAACAGCCGATCCCAGAAACAATAAGAGTCTTGTAGTTGGGTATTCCAAGATTGGGCAGCGCTCTTCTGGTGATGGCAGCTAGTAGACCAAAATCACCGCAGCCTGCACACCAGACCGGCTTCAGGCTAGTTCTGAAACTGGCACTTTCTGTTGTCATCGTATAATCTCCATTATTGGCCCAGTCAGCTCTTTTCTGCTAAAAGGTCTTCCACCAGCCCTGTTGTAAGTCTTAGTATTTGGGGGTAAATCTATCTGGGAGCGGAGATAGCGGTAAAGCTGGCCGGAATAATTCATTTCTATCACCAGTAATTTCTGGCTCGCCTTGACAAACCGTTCAACTTTATCTGGCAGAGGGCAAATGAGCTCAGGGATACAAAGCTTAACCTTGTCTTCCAGTTCAAACTCCTTGATCGTATCTATGACTACCTGCGCAGAAGAACCCCAGGTTATTATTCCTCTACTGCATTCCTCTTTCCCGACAACCTTGACCAGATCATCCCTCCGGCAAAGTGGTGCAAGCTTATGCCACCTTTTCTCATGCATTCTTTGATTGGTCTCAAAATCAAAAGCAGGTCTCCCCTTCTCGTTGTGACTTAGGCCGGTAGTTTGATATACCAGGCCTGGATCACCAACCACTGACATTGGCGAAATAGAGTCCTCCGTTAGCCGATAGCGGCGATAATCCTCAAGGTCTTTTCCAGCAGGTCTCTTCAATTCCTGGATGGCGTACTCTTTCTTCAGGAAGTCATCGTTTGTAGCCACAGGGGTTTGCCCCAGCCACTGATCCGAAAGGAAAACAGCCAGTGTCTGATAGTATTGGGCAATATTAATACACTCTATAAGTAAGCGGTAACATCCTTCCACATCATAAGGAGCAATAACTACCCGTGGGGCATCGCCATGACCGCCATAAATAGCATGGTTGAGGTCTGATTGTTCAGACTTGGATGGTATTCCGGTAGATGGTCCACAACGCTGCACGTCAACAATCACCAGCGGAATTTCAGCGGATGACGCCAGGACCATGCTCTCGGTCATCAGAGCAAATCCGGGACCGCTGGTGCTGGTCAGTGGCTTTGCGCCAGTTAAAGAAGCACCTATAGCTAAACACGCTGAAGCTATTTCATCCTCTGCCTGAAGAAAAGCGCCTTTTCCACGGGCAAGCTCATCTTGCATTTCATCCATAATCTCTGATGCGGGTGTAATGGGATAACCAAAGAATGCCCGGCTCCCCGCACGTATGGCTGCTTTGGCCACGGCAGTATTTCCATCAATAATGACTTTTGGCAAAGCTGTATGTACCGGAGATAACCTCAGCTCAGGGAAAGAGAGTTCGGCAAGCAAATGGCCCCCGGCTTCGAGTGCCGGGAAGGTTTTTTTCAGCAGCTTTAACTCCGTATTATTGTCGATAGCTGTTTTCACCCGGTCTTCTTGGAGAGCCAGAATTCTATTCAGTAATCCCAACACTACGATGTTTTTACTGCGAGGTGCTCCAGTTGCCTTTTGACTTACACCGGAAAAATCAATTTTAAAAGACTTCTCTGGCAAATCGATTTCCTTAGGTGGTGCGTTTTCATAGAGTACCAGGGTGTCCGCCCTTGGCGGCAACTCCTTTTGGAACTCCAAATACTTGCCCCAATCAAAACATACCAAAATATCAAGACTATCTTTGGGTAGAGAGGAGCCTTCAGCATCCACGCTCAGTTTCACTGCCGAACCTCCGCCTCTTATCTGAGCCCCATAAAACTTCGGCATCTGGCTAAAATAGCCTTGTGAGGCGGCAAGCTGCTGCAATAAAGTACCCAACACCACCACCCCATCGCCGCCGGTGCCGGCAATCCCAATGGTTAGACTCCTTCTCATTTTCTTTAGTGACACCTCTCTTAATTGATTAGGGAATTTTAGGCATCCCCCCTGCCATCCAAACCCTTATGTTGTTTATCAGGTAATGCCCGCTTTTCCTCTGGTTCGGCAGCTACAACCACCTCGCTCTTTTCTACTCGCACGTCAGGAAGCCAGCGCAACGCTGATGGAAAATACCAG
>Ga0315289_10012880_pt1 | contig 11751 bp, 7 predicted proteins | sample YL17G11_40_MG_FD_203452 | JGI IMG/M metagenome (GOLD analysis project Ga0315289, IMG submission 203452) | Sediment microbial communities from Yellowstone Lake, YNP, Wyoming, USA - YL17G11_40 | ecosystem: Environmental > Aquatic > Freshwater > Lake > Sediment | place: USA: Wyoming | collected... | reverse complement strand
TGCTCCCGGCGCCCCGGGTCATCGTCCTCGACGAGCCCCTCGTCGGCCTCGATCCGCGGGCCGCCCATCTCCTGAAAGAGGCCATGCGCGAGCACTGCGATGCCGGGGGAACGCTGTTTTTTTCGACACATATCATGGAGGTGGCGGAAAAACTCTGCGACCGGATCGGCATCATCCACAGGGGACGGCTGGTGGCCTGCGGCGACATGGCCGAGCTCAAGGCCCGGGCCGGGGGCGATCAATCCTTGGAGGGCATCTTTCTGGAGCTGACGGAGAGATGAGCCGCTTAGGCGCCCTCCTCAGCGTCGGCTTCAAGAGCCAATTCCCGCTCGCCCTGCTCTGGCGGGAGATCCGGTTCAATCGAAAGAGCCGGAAGGGCATCCTCGCCGTGACGCTCCTGGTCGCCGCTGCCCTGGCGCCCACGCTCTGCGCCTACTTTCTCATCATCCACCAGATCTACCTCATTCTCCAGCCGATCGAACAAGCCTCGGCGATGATCGTCCTGGCCGTGATCTCCGGACAAATCGTCGTCTTCATCTTCGGTCTGTTTTATCTGATATCGGCGTTTTATTTCTCGAACGACCTAGAGGTCCTCATCCCGCTCCCCGTCCGGCCGAACCAGGTCCTCCTGTCCAAGTTCGCCGTCGTCCTTCTCAACGAATACATGACGATCCTTCCCATTGTCCTTCCCATGCTTGTCGGCTATGGCGTCCTCGCCCGGCCGCCGGCCGATTTTTGGATTTTCCTCGTTCCGGTCTGCCTCCTCCTGCCCGTGATCCCTTTGGCCTTGTCGGCCCTTTTTGCCGTCGGCCTCATGCGGGTCGTCAACCTCTCGCGGCGAAAGGACGCCCTGATCATTGTCGGGAGTCTCCTGATCATCATCCTCCAGATCTTCATCCAGACGCGGCCGCGCGGGGGCGGAGGAGACTTGGATGCTTTCGTCCGGGCCCTCGTCGGGAAGGACGGCCTTCTCGGCGTCATCGGGAGCAAGTTCCCTCCGAGCGTCTGGGCCTCGCGGAGCCTTAGCCAGGGGTTTTCCGGAGAGGGAGTCCTCCAGTTCCTGCTTTTCGCGGGGGTTTCGATACTCCTTTTCGCCGGGCTCGTCGTCCTGTCAGAAAAACTCTTCTATCAGGGGGTCATAGGCCTAAGCGAGATCTCAGCCAAGCGCCGCAGGCTCTCCAGGGCCGAGATGGAGCGCAAGGTCTCAGCGGGACGTCACCCCGTCCGGGCGATTTTTTGGCGCGAGGTGAAACTCATGAACCGGACCCCGATCTTCCTCCTCAACGGGCTCCTAGTCGTGGTCATCGTCCCCGTCATCTTCATGGCCGGCGTTGCCGGCCCTGGGGCCCGGAGCCCTTTCTTCTCGGTCTTCAAGACGGCCGGGGCGGCGAATCCTATGACCATGCTCTGGGTTCTGGCGGCCTTCTTCCTGGTCTGCGGCTGCCTCAACGGGACGGCCTCATCGGCCTTTTCCAGGGAAGGCCGGCAGTTCTGGATTTCGAAGGTTATCCCCGTCCCGTGGCGGCAGCAAGTGGCGGCAAAATTCTTCCACTCCTACATGATCTCCCTGCTCGGGACCGTGGTTGCCGCCGCGGCCGCGGCCCTTGTCCTGGGCGTTCGCGCTCCGGTCCTCCTCGGGGCCGTCCTCCTGGCAGTGGCGGCGTCGGCGGCCCTGACGATCGCGGGGTTGAGGATCGACCTTGCCAAACCCCTCCTCGACTGGACCAATCCTCAGAAAGCCATCAAGCAGAACTTCAACGTTTTCCTGGCCTTGGCCGTGGACCTGGGGTCCATCGCCCTATGCGGTTTTCTGGCCTCTTTCCTTCGGTCGAAAGGGGTCTCCGGGGCGATGGTCACGGTCATGCTCTTCGCCGGCGCGCTCCTCGCGGCCTGGGCCGGGTGGCGCAACCTCCTGGCCTTTGCGGACAGGAAGTATCCGGCGATCGAGGCTTGAACCGGGACCCGGCAGGTAAGCTTAAGATCGGCCCACACCTGTCTCCTGCTTCCTTGCCGGCCTTGCAGACAAACATCAATCCTAGGCCGGATGATGTTAAAAATAGCCGGAGAGCCGGGCCGGGTAACTTGTAGACCGCCGAAGGCGACCGATGAGCGGAAATCGACGGCGGTTCCCCTCTGGCGAGGGATTTTGGGCCAGGAAATATTTTCGCCCCCGGTAAACCTATTCTACAAGAATACAGTATATATATGCGGAGGAACTGAGTTTAATGCCTGAACGAGATCTTCTTTCGCTTTGGGAAGAAGTCTACCTCCTCTCCATTTGGGAGCTTAAAAATGAAGCTTACGGAGTGGCCATCAAAAAGTCGGTCTCTCAAAAGACGGGAAAGATCCTGTCTTATGGGGGCCTCTATTTCATGCTAGCCCAGCTCGCCAAGAAGGGTTTCGTCATCAAAACCGAGGGCGAACCCTCTCCGCGGCGAGGGGGACGGCGAAAATACTATTATACCCTGACCCAAAAGGGAAAGAAAGCCCTCCGGACATCCTTCGAATTTCAGAAATCCCTGTGGAGAGACGTTAAGGAGCCCGTCTTCGACTGACGGGGGGATCATGCCTGACGCGCGAGATCGGCCTTCGCCAGCCGCCCTCCGGGTTCTCCGCTTCCTGGCGGACCCGGACGAGGCGCCGTCGCTTGCCGGTGACGTCGAGGAGGAATACGACGACATCCGTGAACGTCGGGGCAGGATCCCGGCCGCGCTCTGGATCTGGTTCCAAATCGTCATTTCCCTCCCTTCTTTCATCAAAAGCTATCTGTACTGGAGGCAAGCCATGTTCACAAATTATCTCCGGACCGCCTGGAGAAACCTTAAAAAGCACACGGTCTTTTCGTTCATCAACATCGCCGGCCTAGCCATCGGGATGACCTGCTGCATCCTGATTTTCCTCTGGGTCAAAGACGAGCTCGGCTTCGACAGATTTCACCCGAACCACAAGCGGCTTTATCGGGCTGTCCTTCGTACGGAGGGCACCTGGTGGACCTCGAGCGGCTGGGCCTTGACTCCGACCCTGAAGAGGGAATTTCCAGAAATAAAAAAAGCGACCCGGTTCGCCTCCCGCGACATCCTTTTATCCTTCGAAGACAGGAGCCTCTACAAGAGGGTGGCTTTTGTCGATCCGGATTTTTTAGAGATGTTCGGCTTTCTCCTGCGCGACGGCGACCCCCGATCCGCGCTGGCCGTCAACCAGTCTGCAGTCATCACCGAAACGACGGCGAGAGCGATTTTCGGAAACGTTAGCCCCATGGGGAAAATCCTGAGTGTCAACACCAATCAGTTTCAGGTGCCCGTTACGGGGATCGCCGCCGATTGTTTTGCGAATTCGACTCTCCAGTTCGACATCCTCATCCCGGTGAGGATCCTGGGCGAGGACGTGGACACTGACTGGTCCTATGAAAGCTCGTGTTATGTCCTCCTCGACGCGAACGCCTCCCTGCAGGACGTCCGGAAAAAGATCGCCCCCGTGGTCATGAAATACGACCGGCGGGTGAATACGGTGCGGACGCTCGACCTTCAGCCCCTGACCCGGATCCGTCTCTATGACCTGGGAGGAGGCGGTCCCATCCTCTATGTCTATATTTTTGCTACCATTGCGGCCTTCATTTTGTTCATGGCCTGCATCAACTTTATGAACCTGGCCACGGCCCGGGCCGGAACGCGGGCCAAGGAGGTCGGACTGCGGAAGGTCGTCGGAGCTATGAAGTCCGATGTCGTCCGCCAATTTTACGGAGAGTCCCTCCTCCATGCCTGTTTGGCTCTCGTTGCGGCCGTTGGCTTGGTTCTTCTTATGCTTCCCGCCTTCAACAGGTTAGCCGAGAAGACTCTGAACCTGAGCTTGAGCCGCGACACCGGAGTTTTCCTTTCCCTCCTAGCCATCACCCTCATCACAGGAATCGTTTCGGGAAGCTACCCGGCCTTGTTCCTGTCCTCCTTCCGTCCGGCCGTGGTCCTCAAGAGCGGATCTTCCTCCGGTTTATCGAAGTCCCCTCTAAGAAAACACCTTGTCGTCCTCCAATTCTTTATCGCTGTCGTCCTGCTCATCGGGACCGCGGCGGTTTACAGGCAGCTCAACTACATTCGGAATGCAGACCTCGGATACAACCGGCACCATGTCGTGACTATGGCCATGAACCGGGTCATCCGTTCCAATTACCAGGCCCTCAAGGACGAGATGCTCCGTAACGCGGGTATCGTCAGCGTCACCGCGGCCAACAACCCGCCGACCTATGTCGGGGACATCAATCCCTTCTGGTGGGAGGGCTGCAATCCCGGGCAGTACGAAACCATGAATTTCGTCGCTACGGATCATGACTTCGTCAAAACCTTCGAGATGACAATCGCGGCCGGAAGGGACTTCTCCCGGGAATTTGCGACGGACGCCGAAAACTACATCGTCAACGAGGCCGCGGTCCGGATGATGGGGCTCAAGGATCCCGTGGGGAAGCGCTTCTCTATCTGGGATTATCAAGGAGTGATCATCGGGGTGGTCAAGGACTTCAACAACAAGCCGCTTTCTCAGGAGATCACGCCGACCGCCATCACCCTGCTGCCGAACTGGGCCCCCTCCTTCATGTTCGTCCGGATCCGGCCCGAGAACGTCGCCCGAACCATGGACCGGATCAAAGAGGCCTGGACCCGGCTCGTCCCCGGCCAACCCTTCGAACCCGTCTTCCTCGACGAAACATTCGATGACCACTACCGCTCTGACCGGCGGATGGGGGTCATCTTCCGCGACTTCGCCGCCCTGGCGCTCTTCATCTCCTGCCTGGGAATCTTCGGGCTGGCCGCGTTCACGGCGGAACAGCGGACCAAGGAGATCGGGGTTAGAAAGGTCCTGGGTGCTTCGACAATCGGGATCGTTTCCCTCCTCTCCCGGGAATTCGTCGTTCTCGTGACCATCGCCAACGTCATCGCCTGGCCCGCCGGCTATTACCTGACGAACCGCCTTCTCCGGAATTACGCCTACAGAACCGGCGTTCCTTTCTGGATTTTTCTCGGAGCGGGGGTCGCGGCCTATCTCATTGCCCTGCTGACCGTGAGCTACCAGGCGTTCAAGGCCGCCCGGACGGAGCCGGTCAACGCCCTGAAATATGAGTGATTTTATCTGTTCTTTTATATTAAACGTGTTTCCTTTAGCTAAGCTCAGAATCTTTAACACCCTTCACGCAAAGTAGATAATGGAGGCCGCCATCAAGGCGATCTAGGCAAGGACCCGGGAAACCTGGATTCATGGGGGTGCAACCTTTTTGATTTAGGGGATGTATATATAAGTGTTTAACATTACGATATTTTCGTATTGTCAGAGACGGAGATTGAAAAAGGCCTAGAATGAAACAATTGTCAGTGAACTTCCAGGTTGTTTTAGTTGCCATCTGGTGGCTCAAAGACGAGGCTTACGGCGTCTGCATCCGGGACAAGATCAAGGAGATGACCGGAAGGACGTTCACCTTCGGCACCCTGTACAACACCCTGGATCACCTTGCCCAGAAAGACCTTGTGGCCAGCCGGACCGTGCGAATCCTCAACCAGGCCGGCGGAAATAAAAGGGTCTACTACACGATCACCAAGGCCGGCCTGGAAGCCTTGCGCCAGGCCAGGGAGCTTCACGAGGCCATCTGGAAAAGAACTTACAAATACTCGTTCTGAAAAGATGGAAATGAAGCCTCCCGAATTCCATTCTCCTCCGCGGATCGCGGCCTGGCTTGTCAAGCGACTGGAGCGGTATCAAGTCAACCATGCCCTAAGTGACGACATGGAAGAGGTTTTTAGGAGAACTTCGAGGGAGGCGGGGCATATTCCCGCCTGCCTGTGGTACTGGGGTCAATGCCTGGATGCCGTCATCAAAGATGCCCTTTTCGATTTTGGGTGGAGGATTATCATGCTTCAGAACTATCTGAAAACAGCCATCCGCAGTCTGCAACGGCAAAAAGCCTACTCGACGATCAACGTCACGGGGCTGGCCGTGGGCCTCGTCTGCTGCATGCTGATTCTCCTCTGGGTTCGGGATGAATTGAGCTACGACCGGTTTCATGAAAACGCGGACCGAATCTTCAGGGTCGTCTGCTCGACGTCCGATGACGGATTGCCCACCAATGCCAACGGCTCGTTCGGCGTGGGTCCGCTCCTAAAGAAGGACTTTCCCGAGGTCCTGGAGACCGTACGCTTTCGCAAGATGGAGCAAAATCCAAGGGTTTATGTGGGCTACAAGGACAAGAAATTTTACGAATCCAGGTTCCTTATCTCCGAGCCCGCTGTTTTCACGGTCTTCAATTTCCCGCTGGTCAGGGGGGATTCGGCCTCGGCTCTCCTCGAGCCGAACTCCATCGTCTTGACCGAAGATACGGCCAGAAAATATTTCGGGAGCGAGGATCCCCTCGGGAAAATGATCGAAGCCGATGCTTACAACGATGGGAATCTCATGCTCTTCCGCGTCACCGGGATCGCCAAGAACGTTCCCCGGAATTCACACCTCCATTTTGATTTCCTTGCTTCCTACAGCAGCCAGAGGGAAGATACCAGCAGGATTTCCGGCTTTTATCAGAACTTCACCTACGTTCTTCTGGACAGTCCGCGATCGGCCGCGCAGCTGAACAATAAATTACTGGACTTCCTTCACAGGAATTGGACAAAAAAACCCTGGTTCACGATCAGCCTCCAGCCCCTTTTGGACATCCGCCTCCGCTCCAGGCTGAAGTCGGAGATCGAATCCAACGGGAGCATTCTCTATGTCTATGTCTACACGGCCGTCGCCGCATTCGTGCTGGTCATCGCCTGCATCAACTTCATGAACCTGACCACGGCCCGCGCCTCAAGAAGGGCCCGGGAAGTCGGCATCCGCAAGGTCGTGGGGGCGCGCAAAAATCAGCTGGTCCAGCAATTCCTGGGCGAATCCATCTTGCTGGGCCTTCTTTCGGCCTTAGGCGCGGTCCTTTCCGTCATCATGGCCCTGCCCGTGTTTAACAGGCTGACGGGGAAAAGCCTGACCTACATTTCCCTTGCCGACCCATCCTTCCTAATAGGAAGCGGAGTCGTCATCCTGGCCGTCGGACTCATCTCCGGAATCTACCCGGCTTTCTTTCTGTCGGCTTTCCCGCCGGCCCGCACCCTCAAACAGAGAACCGCGACCTCGGCCTCCGGGGCCTTCCTGCGCAAGGGCTTGGTCATCTTTCAGTTCGCCCTGTCCACCGGGATTATCCTGGCCACCATCGTCGTCCAGGGCCAGATGACGTACATCAGGACCCGCAACCTCGGATACGAAAGAAAGCAGATCGTGGTCATCCCCCTGAACAAGGACCTTCGGCGAAATTACGAGGGTTTCAGAAACGAGCTCCTGAAATACGCCGGGATCGAAAATGTGGCGACTTCAGACTATGTCCCGACCCGGGGGAGCGCCCATTACAATTTCCGGTTCGAGGGCCAGGAGGAAGATCTCGCCCAAGTCGTCTATTTAGTCGACAAGGAATTCGTGGACACCTACGGGCTCAAGGTCTTGGCGGGGAAAACGATCCAGCGCCCGCTTTCCGCGGAGGGGCCTGCGGAACTCCTGGTCAGCGAACTGACCACCAGGGAAGCCGGCTATTCTTCCCCCCAAGAAGCCGTCGGGAAAATCCTTGGTTTCGAGGAATATAAGGGACAGATCGCCGGCGTCGTCAACGATATGAACATCTATTCCCTTCATCAGCCGCCCTACTCGATCAGCTACGTGGTGACCTCCATCCGGAGCCACAAGTATCTGTCCCTGCGCATGGCCCCCCAAAACATGGCAGAGACATTAGCTTACCTAAGAACAACGTGGCAGAAGATGATTCCCGGCTATCCATTGGATTATTTCTTCCTGGATGCAAGCTTTGAGCAAATGCATCTATCGGACAAAAAGATGAGCGAAGTCTTTTCGATCTTTTCCATCCTGGCCATCTTCGTGGCCTGCCTGGGGCTTTTCGGGTTGGCCGCCTACACCGTCGTCCAGAGGACCAAGGAGATCGGAGTCCGGAAGATCCTGGGGGCTTCGACGTCCAACATCTATTTGCTCCTATCCAGGGAATTCCTGACCTGGGTCGTCCTGGCCAATATCGTTGCTTGGCCCGCGGCCTATTATGTCATGAACAAGTGGCTGCAGAGTTTTGCGTTCCGGATTTCGATCGGCTGGGAGATGTTTCTCATCTCCGCGGGCGTGGCCCTGCTCATTTCCATGCTGACGGTTGCTTACCAATCCGTAAAAGCGGCCCTGGCCAACCCGGCCGATTCGCTGCGGTATGAATGAAGGGCTCTATTATTTGGCCAGGAAAAACTGACTAATTTACATGAATAGTGATCTTGATCAATCGTTTTCAACTCCTGACCAATAACACGAACGGTTTCGGTCTTTTCCGAGACAACCAAACACAACCCGAACATCTCGGCAGCATTGAAAAATCCAGCAGGGCTCGGCTGACGATAGATTGTCGTGATCTTCCAGCCTCCATCTTTAAGAGTCGCATGCCGTATATTGCCCACATTAAGACGCTGCGTGCCGGGCCAATGAGTCGATGCAATATCCGAGAAAACGATATGAGGTGTATTGTTGCCGTCAAAAACAAGATGAGAAAGGCCGCCGGTATAATCTCTTCCGTCAGCGCCATGGTATCCATCATCCTGGTTTGCTACGACTTCGGACGTCCAGTTATTCCAGCCTTTTCTTTTTAGCAATAGCAGCGTGCAATCCATAGCCGAATGCGTGTAAACGCAATTAATATACATGCATGATACGTAGGGGATGCCGTTATGATCAAGGCATAATGAAGGAAACCATCCGGCGTCATCCCTGGAACCAGGATGGTAATTCAAAGCCACTTCGATTTGCCAGTTTCCCGATTTGTTCGTGGCATAGAGCAATCTGCAAGGATCGTCCGTTCCGTCGATCTGCTCCGAAAATACGACGTGGACATATCCGTCTTTATCTATCTTTATATCCTGACGACAGGATGACTTGATGTACATGTCATAGGTATAAGCCATATTATAGTTATGGACTAATTCCTTCTCCCATGTTCCCGTCGCATTGGTCAGGTGGTACAAATAGGAATTTCTCCAGGCTTCCATGAAATCATCGGAATCAACGTTAGAACGGGTTTTGAGTATCAGGAGATGAAAGGAATAATCGGGACCGGAATCGGCAGACAATTCATAGATAAATTTTCCACCTTCGTTAAAAAAATGGATAATTGTTTCGTTTTGCCATTCACTGTTTTCGGTTTTAAAATAGTGCTCAATGATTTGATCGTAATCATCTGAACGCGCGACAAAAATATGAGGATTGGACGACGAATCGAATAATAATACAGACTTCTCCAGCCCGGGTTCTTCTGTGATCCTGTCTATGGATACCGAGCCGTCGGGATGGATGGCTTTATATAGAAGAGCACCTTCTGTATGGCTGTCCCTAAGATGCCTAAAAAAAGAGATGCCCACGTCTCCTTTGGCGTTTTCCCGAACCCAGCTTTTGCTGTGACTATCGTTAAGGCCATAAAAGATTATAATCTTCTCTTGCTGGGACAATAAACGAGTTGCCGTCACGACAAACAAAAAACATAGCAATTTTGCTCTTTTCATTACGTTCTTCTCCCCCCTGGGTGATCGTGGCTGATGCTTATTCCGGCCAAAGTGGCCAGTGATTCTGGTCCAAAATCGCCGCCTTTTGGAGCGCTTCTCGTGCGACCGGATGAGGCCGTCTTTCTCGAAGCGATGGAGGACTGGATAGAGCATGGCGCTCGACCACTCGAGCTTTCCTCCCGGGAATCGGCGGACCCGGCCAAGGATTTGACAGGCGTTTTGTAGCTCCTATATCAGCATATCTATCGCAAATATTTATGCGAAAATCGTGCCATCGTTCTATCTTCTGCGGGTGCCGCGTCAGATTATCCGATCAAGCGACAAAAGTGTGCGATATCGGACGAAAGATGGCGTAATCAATTGATGAAAGAGGCGGTATATTTGAAATAGTTGATTGTTTTAGCGGAACGACTCGATTAGCTTATCATGCAGGCGATAGTTCTCTGGAAATCAATCACCACAAATGGCAAAAAGCCATGCACCTACCTAGGATCCTATACCTAAAACTCAGATCTCCGGGCGGGCTTAGAATCGGACCACGATTCCCCCGCCGAACTCATGCCCGCCCAGGTCCATGGACTTGGAACCGTCGGGAAGGGGATTAGCCAGGGTCTTTTTGACGCTGTTGTAGCGGTAGAACCCCGTGAGCGCGATGAACTTGTAAATATTGGCATAGGTCCCGACCTGGACATAGAAACCCGTGGCGTTCCCGCTGGCCCCGGAGATGTCGCTTCCTGCCTCAACGGTCTCCTTATACGAATAGAGGTCGAGGCCGGCGCCCACGAACGGTTCGATGAACTTCCAGCGAACGGGACGGTATTGCAGCCCGATGGAAGCTGCGTTGATCCGGAATTTGCTAGTCTTTTCGTAGAACGTCGTTTTCGCCTCGTCCTGGTAGATCCGGTAGGAGGCCCAGACGTCGATGTTGTAAACGGTATGGACGGAGGCTTCGAAGCCCGGCAGATTGATCTGGGAGTGATGATAGAAATCCTTGAGGTTATCGTCGTTAATCATGTAGCCTTCAAAATAGGCCCCAATCCGGAACCTGGGTTGTTTTAGCTCTTCACTTTGGACCTGGCCTTGATCTTGGCCTTGGTCCTGCGCCGCCACCGGAAGCGCCATCGCCATCCCCAGGATGAAAAGCCCGACTGTAATCAGCAGAATTTTTGATTTCATGGAGTTCATGGATTTCCTCGCTTCAATAGATCGCGCTTTCGTTGCCTTTGTCGTCCACACAGGTGACGGCGTATACGTAATCGCTATCGGAGGCCACATTGCGGTCCTCATATGTCCGAATGCTGCCCGCCAGCTCGGCGATCCGTGCCCACTTGCTGTTGCCCTCCGTCCGTGCTTTGCGGTAGACGCGCTGGGCCGAGATCACGAGCCCCAGTGCGGTGTTTTCGGGATTGGCTTCCCAGGTTAGGATATTCAGGGTATAGCCGTTAAAAAAGCCGCGTTCGACGCGCTTCTCCACTTGGAGGTTGGCAACAGACTTGATGGCTATGAAAGCGATGTAATCTTGTCCTGTTTGATTCGACGTGACGTTTGAATATGTGATACTCAACGGCGAGAAGGAATAACCGGATTTTTGCGGCCTGACAGTTCCCCCCCATCCGTGTTCGACATCCGCGCTATATTCTCCTGAGGTGTCTGTCGCAGGATTCCCGGGGAGACCCGTCATGGTCACTCCGCTGAGGCCACTGGAATCCTTTCGCACGGTTCCCGAAATTCTGCTGGTGGACGGGCCGAGCGCAGGGACGTCGACGGTGGTGAGGTAGACGTTCGAGGGATCATTGGCATTATCCCAAGCGATAAGCATCTGGTCGTTGCCCGAATAAAGGTCAAAGTAGTAAACAGGGTCGTCTGAAATCGTGGCGACATTGGCCCATCGTTGCGTTTTTTCGTTGAATTTCATGAGGCGGAGATACCTTCCGGAATTCATGGCCGCGAGGTAAAAATCCTTGCCATGGGCGGCCAGCTTGGACCAGAACGTGCACCACGGCTTCATGGGGGCGCCGATGCCGGCTTTCACTATGGAGCCCCACTTGCGAGTCTCGGGATTATAGAGGCTGGTGAAATGATCGGCGTTCTGGGAACGGACCCAGCTCACCATGACCTTGCCTTCGCTGTTAGCGGCGATATGAGGCCAGAA
>Ga0315289_10012879_pt1 | contig 11753 bp, 7 predicted proteins | sample YL17G11_40_MG_FD_203452 | JGI IMG/M metagenome (GOLD analysis project Ga0315289, IMG submission 203452) | Sediment microbial communities from Yellowstone Lake, YNP, Wyoming, USA - YL17G11_40 | ecosystem: Environmental > Aquatic > Freshwater > Lake > Sediment | place: USA: Wyoming | collected... | reverse complement strand
GAAGACCTCCGCTCCCGCCTCCTCAATCACCCGCCGTTTGGCGTCAGTGAGAGTCTCGCCCGCCACCAGAAAAAGCGTGCCGCGGATGTCCAGGCCCCGCTCCGTCGCCGCCGCCGCCACGCGGACGGCCGAGCTGGCCTGACCGGTCGCCGAGCACGCGACACCTTCCCGGTTCCGCCGGGCGATCCATTCCGCCGCCGGGGAAAAGTCGTCCGGGGGCATGTAGGTGGGGAAGGGAACCTGCTCTCCGTACAGCCGCGCCAGGCGCACCAGGCAGTGCGTGGCCATCTGGTAGTGCGTCGAATCCACGGCCTTGGCAAAGGTGGAGAACCACTTCTCGACGGGGAAGCCCAGCCGGGAGCTTCTGACGCAATTCAGGATGCCGTCGGCAGCGGGGAGAATCGACCGGACCTGCATCTGGCGTCTATCGGCCAGTCCGAACTCGCGCCGGTATAAGACCGCGTACGCTTCCCCGTGTACCCGCTGCGCGGCGCTCTTGCGTACCCTGGTGCCGCTGCTGCGGCTGCCGCCACTGGAAGTCTCCATCCCTTCTTTTACCAGCGGGTTGCGGAAGCTCCTCGGGGTGGCGGCGATCTCCCGATTGGACCGCACGATCGGCTGCTTGCCCTTGAACTCGTCGTGGGAGAGATAGACGCCTTGCCGGTCGAGCGCGGCCAGGGTGGCCTCCAGCCCGTCGCGGCGTACGGCCTCCGCGAGGTCCTGGTAGCTGCACCCGGCCAGTTGGAACATCTGGCAATAGGGATTGGCCGGGTTGGAGAAGACCACGCGCCGCACCAATTCCAGGAAGTGCTCCGCGCGGTTCTCCATTTGGCTGCGGATCATGCCGTCGGGGTCGGCAGGCGGCCGGGTACGCAACAGCGCGTGCAGCCCGGAGGCCATCCGGGCGTAGTAGCCGAGCTTGCTCAGTGACGTCACGCCCGGCGCCCTCCGTCCCAGAATGCGCACCTGGTCTCGTGACAAGCCGCTGGGGCGGCGGCCACCCGTGGTCTACGAAGCATCGGGCCTCCGTGATCCAGGCCCCAGCAGGTGCAGGGGCAGCACCTTGCCGGTGTGCGTGGTGAGCGGGTCCGCGTGGACCACTTCCACGGCTTGCGTGCTGCGCCACAGCCGGGATGCGCCCGCCCCGCCCTGGAACTGCCGCAGCTCGCGCAGGAAGCAGTCCCGGAGCGCCTCGGGCGATGGCAGGGGGACTCTGCGGCTGACGCGCAGAATCACGCGGGCCTGCCGGTCCCCGTCCTGCTCCACCAGTTGATAGTCGGTGGGAGCGCCGCCGAAGCGCGCCGGCAGAACCTCTTCGAGAATGTGCAGGATGTCTGCGCCGGCCAAGGTCACGCCCTGGCCGGTGAGTTTGCCGTAGCTGAAGATGTCGCGGACCTGGGTAGTGAAGCCCGCGTGGCTGAAAGCACAGTCGCAGGTGGCGGGGGCCAGGACGCCGGCGTCGTCCATCTCGACGTTGATGAGGACCAAGCCGGCCGAGGGCAGCAGGGTGGTGAACAGCAGCGAGTCCACCTCGGCGCCGAGGAGCGGCGCGGCGCGGCGATAGGTGATGACCGCGACGGAGTCGTGGAACAGGTGCACGGAATTGCCGGCGGTCATCTGGCGGCAGGCGAACCCGATGGGCCCGATCTCGCTGATCCAGTAGCGGGTGAAGACCTCCGCACCGGTGACCTCAATGGCCCGGCGCTTGGCTTCGGTCAGCGTCTCGCCGGCCACGAAGAAGATGGTGTCCCGGATGTCCAGCCCTCTTTCGGAGGCGGCGGCCGCCACGCGCACCGCCGGGCTACACTGAGCACTCACCACGCAGGGTGGACCTTGCTGCCGCCGCCGGGCGATGTGCTGGGCGACGGGCAGGAAGTCGTCGGGCGGCAGGTAGGTGGGGAAGGGAACCCGCTCCCCGCACCATCTGGCCAGCAGGACCAGGGCGTGGGTCGCCGCCTGATAGTGACTGGAATCGAGCGACCGGGCGCAGGTTGAAAACCACTTCTCCATGGGGTGCCCCAGCCGCGAGTAGACGAGGGAAACGAGCAGCCCCTCTCCGGCGGGCAAGATCGACCTCAGGTGCAGGTGGGGCCGGGCTACAAGAGAGAATTCGCGGATGTTCAAAACGTAGTGGGCTTCCCAGTGCCGCCACTCGAGGGCGCTCTTGCGGACACGCGTGCCGCCGCTGCGGCTGCCGCTGGAGACGGATTCCAGCCTACCCTTGATGCGGGGGTTGCGGAAGCTGGAGGGGGTGGCGCGGATCTCGCGGCCGGAACGCCGGATGGGCTGCTTGCCCTTGAATTCGTCGTGCGAGAGCCAGACGCCCTGCCGGTGCAGAGCCGCCAGCGTGGCCTCCAGCCCGTCCCGGCGGACCGCTTCGGCCAGATCGTCGTAGCGGCAGCCGGCCAGCTCAAACAACTGGCAGTAGGGGTTGGCGGGGTTAGCGAAGATGGCGCGCTGGGCCAGCTCCAGAAAGTGCCGCTCGCGGTTCTCCATCTGCCGGCGAATCATGCCGTCGGGGTCACTGAGCCGCGGGGCGCGCAGCAGGGAGTAGAGCCCGGAGGCCATCCTCCCGTAGTAACCCAGCTTGCTCCAGACGGTCATAGCTCGGGGCGCGGCGCCGGACCTTCACGCTCGCCCAGGAGCTTTCCCAGCCTGGCCCAGATGCGCCTCTTCAGCAGCAAGAACTCCTCCCCCAGCATGACCGACGGCTCGCGCGGCCGCGGGAAGGGCACGGCATACTCGGCGATCACCGTCCCCGGCTGGCGATCCAGCACCAGGATCCGGTCGCTCAACAGGATGGCTTCCTCGACATCGTGAGTCACGTAGAGCACTGTTCTATGGTGCTGTTCCCAGAGTTCCAGTAACTCCTGGTGGAGCGACATGCGGGTCTGGTAATCCAGCGCGGCGAAGGGCTCATCCATCAGCAGCACCGCGGGGTTGCTGAGGAAGCACCGCATCACCGCCACGCGCTGCTTCATCCCCAGCGACAACTGGTGGGGATAGTCGTGCTCCCGGCCGGCCAGGCCGAACCGCCGCAGCAGCTCCAGCGCCCGCGCCTCGCGTTCCTGCTTCCCGCAACCCTGCATGCGCAACCCAAAGGCGGCGTTCTCCAGCACGGTCATCCAGGGGAACAGGCTGTTCTCCTGGAACACTAACAGGATCAGCCCATCGGTGCCGGGTGTCACGGGAATGCGCTCGACCACCCCCTCCTGCGGCGTGAGCATGCCGGCCAGTACCCTGAGGAGCGTGGTCTTGCCGCAGCCGCTCGGTCCCACGACCGAGACGAACTCGCCCGAGGCAATAGCGAAGCTCACGCTGCGCAGGGCCGGCAGGGGACCCGCCGGGGACGGGAAGGTGACGCCGATGTCGGCACAGCTTAGGCGCATGTGTTCCCCTCCGAGCGCACAACTACCCCTTTCGCCCGGACCGCCGGGTGCGATGCCTCCAGTCTGGTGAGTATACACGATTTCGGAGCAGTCTGTCTTCTCAGTGTGGGTTGCGGGTGCGCGGCAGACAACAGAACGGTCGTGGCATTACCCGGAAGGATGCGGCCGCCGAGCGTACTAGTACGCGGGCCACCGCGGCGCGGCCCGAGCGTGTAGACTGGACAGAGACCCGCAGGGCGAAATGCTGGAACGCAGAGCAGTCCTATCCCTGGCTGTAGCCAGCCTTGCGGGGTGCTCCTCGCGGGCCGGGCGGGAAGCGGAACGGCGAATCCGCGTGTCGGTGTACCCCAGCCTCTCCGCCTGCCCGTTCCACCTGGCCTTGGAACAAGGGTACTTCCGGAAGGCCGGCCGCCGGGTGGAGGTCGAGCAGCTTGCCGATTCGACTCGCTTCCTGCCGCTGCTGGCGCGCGGGCAGTTGGATGTGTCGTTCGGCGCCTTGAGTCCGGCGCTAATCAATGCGGTGCTAAAGGGCGCGAGAATCAGGATCGTCGCCGGGCGCCAGCGCGCGGTCGCCGGCTGCAATGATGGCGCCGTCTTGTACGCGGACCGGCGCGCCTTCCCGGGCGGGCTGAGGGACCTCCGGCAGCTCAAGGGGAAAAGGGTCGGAGTAACCGGCCGGACCAATGTGACCGGCTTCGCGCTGGATGTGATCTTGAGCCGGGTGGGGCTTTCCGCCGCCGACATCGAGCTGAAGTCGCTCTCGCACGCCGAGGCGGCGGCGGCGTTCCTCGGGGGCAAGCTCGACGCCATCGCGGCCACCTACCTGGACAGGGATCTGGAGGGGCTCTCGCCCAACGTGATCAGGAGCATCGGGCTGGCCGACGTGCTTCCCAATCACCAATACGCCTACGTCGTTTACGGGGTTTCAATGCTGGATGTCGATCCCGACGCCGGCGCGCGGTTTCTGGGCGCCTACCTGCGCGGAGTGCGCGAATTCGTGGCCGGCAAGACGCCGCGATTCCTGGAGGAGTACGCGAAATCCAACCGTCTGGATCCGCAGAGATCGCGCGAAGCCTGTCGCGCTTACCAACCCATAGACGGCGAAATCGATGTCCAAAGCATGCAGCTTTACATTGACTGGTGCGTCAGGAATGGCTACTGCCCGGTTCCGGCCGCGCCCGAGGCCCTGATCGACCGGCGATTTCTGGAGGGCGCGCGAGAATGGGCGCGGCAGGTCGAGCCGGGCTGACGGGGAGGGCGACATGAACGAGTTGCAGCGAACGGAGGACGCTTGAGGAAAGGTCATATTCTGCTGCTTGTTCTCTTGTTGCCTTTGCTGGCCGCTCGGGCGCAGACCACGGGCGCGATCGCGGGGAGCGTGACGGATCCCTCGGGAGCAAGCGTCCGCGGCGCGCGGCTGCGCGTGCTGGAGACCGGGACCGGGGCCGAGCGCACCGTCCTGACGGACAGCCTGGGTCACTACGAAGCCTTGGGGCTGGCGCCCGGCCTGTACGATATCACGGTTGCGCATCCGGGCTTCCGCGAGGAGACCAGGAAGGGTCTGGCGCTGGGCGCGGGACAGACGGTGCGGGTGAACTTCGGGCTCGAGCTGGGCGAATCGCGCAGCCGCATTGAAGTGGTCGGCGAGACGCCCTTGGTGAGCGCCAGCCCCAGCGACTGGGGCGGCTCGATCAGCCAGGGGCAGCTCGCGACCCTGCCCCTGAACGGGCGGGACTTGTTCGAGCTTTCCGTGCAGCAAGCCGGGGCCACGATCGCCTCGACGGCGAGCCGGGAAACCAACCACGGTTTGGGCATCAAGGTGTCGGTTTACGGCGCCAGGCCGGCGCAGAACAGTTTCCAAATGGACGGGATCTACATCAATGACGCGGCGGCCTCGGCTCCGGCCAGCGCCGCCGGGGCCTTGCTGGGCGCGGAGGGAATCCGGGAACTGCGGCTGGTGACCACTCCGTTCAGCGCCGAGTACGGCCGGGCCGCGGGCGCCATTCTCACGGCGGTCTCCAGGTCCGGCTCGAACGCGCTTCACGGAAGCGCTTACGAATTCCTGCGCAACAGCGCTCTGGACGCCAGGAACTACTTCGACCGGCCGGACGAGGAGATTCCGCCGCTGCGGCGTAACCAGTTCGGAGGAATGCTGAGCGGGCCGCTGCGTCCGAACCGGCTGTTTTTCCTGGTCAACTACGAAGCGATTCGCGAGCGGCGCGCGGAGACCACGCGGGTGGTGGTCCCGGACAGAAACTCGCGCCAGGGCATTCTGCCGGGCCAGCGCGTGGCGGTTTCGCCCCTGGTCCGGCCTTACCTGGATCTGTTCCCGCTGCCGAACGGCGTCGAGTTCGGCGACGGGACGGGCGAGTTCATCCATCCGGCGGTGCGCCGCACCCGCGAGGACTACGCCGCGGGCAAGATCGACTACCTGCATTCCCCAGCTCTGAGAATGGCGGCCCGGTACACGTTCGATGATGGCGACCGCGCTGCTCCCGATCCCCTGAATGTGTGGCGCTTCGCAATGACTTCCCGCTACCAGTTCGCGCACGGCGAAGCGCAGCGCATATACTCACCCCGCACGATCCAGACTTTTCGGGCCGCTTTCAGCCGTGTCTGGAACCTGGAGACCGCCCCCGTGCGCCCGGACATCCCGGCGGAACTGGCGTTCGTTCCGGGCCGGGGTCTCGGTGCCATCCGCGTAGAGGGGCTGACCGAGCTTGGAGGAACGGCGGTGCGGCAGACTCCGCGCCTTCAACTCACCAACATCTATCAGCTCAACCAGGACCTGGTTCAGGTGCGCGGGCGCAGCACGATTCTGCTGGGGGCAGGCTTCGACCGGGTGCAGCTCAACCAAGTGGCCGACCTGACCGCCATGGGGTACTACCAGTTCGGAAGTCTGGCCGATTTCTTGCTGGCGCGTGCCCAGCAGGCGGACGTAATGATGCCGGGCTCGAACACCGCGCGAGGCTGGAGACAGAACCTGTTCTTCGCCTATGTGCAGCTCAACTACCGGGCCGCCTCCCGTGTTGGGCTCGGCTTCGGCCTCCGGTACGAGGCCTACTCAACGCCGGAGGAGGTGAACGGGAAGATCGCCACGCTGCCCAACCCCGACACCGACCAGGCAGTGACCGTCGGTGGGCCGTTCTTCCGCAATCCCTCGGCGGACAATTTCGCCCCGCGGGTGTCGCTAGCCTGGGATCCCCTCGGCCAGGGGAAGACCGTGCTCCGAGCCGGCGCAGGTGTTTTCTTCGAGCTTCTCGGCGCCCGCAACTTCCTCATCGCGGGCGTGCGAATGCCGCCCTTCTACAACCGCGTGGTCGTGAGAAGCCCGAGTTTCCCCAACCTGCTGGCGGCCGTGGCCAGCGCCCAGCCGGAGAGCACCGTGGAAGGCTTTGAGTTCCGCCCGAACCAGCCCTACGCGGCGCAGGCACAAGTTGCCATCGAACAGCAACTGGGCCCCGATAGCGCGGTCCGGCTGGCCTACGTGACCACGCGCGGCATCCACTTGCCAGGCGCCATTGGCAACATCAATCCCACCCGCCCGGAGTATCTGGCCGATGGGCGGATCTTCTTCCCGGCGAACACACCGCGGGTCAACCCGGCCTTCGGCAACATCGGGATGCGGCGAACTCGGTTCGACTCCTACTACCACTCCCTGCATGCCTCATTCGAGCGGCGATGGCGGCGGGGCTTCCGGGCCGAGGCAAGGTACTCTTGGGGCAAGTCCATCGATACGACTTCGACCAGCCTCCGCAAGGATTTTGAAAACAGCGACAACATCCCGATGGTTTTCAACTACCGGCAAAACCGGGGACGGTCCGATTTCGACCTGCGCCACGCGGCGAGCGCGAACTTCTCCTATGAGTTGTCACCGGCGGTTGCGGGCCTGGAGCTTCACGGCCTGCTGCGGTGGCAGACCGGCCCGCCGTTCAATCCCTTTGTGGGATTCGACCGGGCGCGGTTGTTGCCCATGAGAGGCGATCTGGGTCAGCGACCGGACTACGTGGCCCAGCCCGGACTCCGGGTGATCCTCGGGGACCCGGCACGGTATTTCAACCCGGCGGCCTTTGCCGTTCCCGCGGCCGGGACCTACGGGAACCTGGGCCGCGGAACGCTCACCGGCCCAGGCCTGTTCAATCTCGACCTGGCAATCCACAAGACCCTCTGGCGAAGGGAGCGGGAGAGCCTGAAGCTAAGGGTGGAGGGGTTCAACCTCACGAACCGGCCCAACTTTCAGATCCCTTTGGAGCTCTCGCTCTACAACAGCCGCCTGGAGCCGGTGAACTCGGCGGGGCGGATCACCTCCACCACGACGACTTCCCGGCAGATACAGCTCGGGCTGCGGTTTGTGTTCTGATTCAGCGGCCCTCGGCCGGAAAAGGCCGGCCCTGCGGGGACTCCATGATGGCCGGATCGGCGCGGCGCAGGCGGCGCCGACCGGAGCGTTGGCGGCCGCCATTCACGACTGGTCCTGAGCATCTTCGAGGATGGGGGCCACGTCCCGTTTGCCGTGGAGAACGCGGACCACTCGCACTTGTGATCCGGCGACCAGGTGGATGTCCGCTCTGGCAGCAGGGCGAATAACGTGTTTCACTTGCGCTTGCGCCGCGACGCCAGCGATCGGGCGGCATCGGCTTTCAACCGGCGCCAGAATTCGCGTGTGAGTTCAAGGTCCTCGCCCGACTCCAAGCCCCGTAGCAGCAACGCCTCCAGCCGGGCGTCGGCCTCCCGAGCTTGTGCATCCCGGAGCAACGATCGAAAATACTCGCTGACATTTCCGAAACCTCCGGTCTCGACCTGGGCTTCCACGAACTCCCTGAGGGAATCGGGCATCGAAATGGTGACCGTGGCCATGGACCTCCCGCTTCTGTACACGATTCATCGTAGCACGGCTCTTATCTATTGACAATAGATAGGAATCACCGGGTTCCCGTCCCCTCGACCGGGAACGGCCGGCCCTGCGGGGACTCCATGATGGTCGGATCGGCGCGGCGCAGGCGCAGCGAGAGCTCCTTTTCCTCGCGGGCCCGCTGCTCGTCTCCCATGCGGAAGTAGATCTGGGAGAGCAGCAGGTGAGGATGCGGGTGCTTGGGCTGTGAAGCGAGCGCCGGCTCGAGCTCCTTCAGGGCTTCCGGGTAGCGCTCCAGGCTCATCAGCGCCTTGGCCAGAGCGACGGCGGCCACCACGTAGTCCGGCCGGTTCTTGAGGGCCTGGCGGAAATAAGGGCTGGCCTCCTGGTAGCGCTCCTCCCTGAGCAGCAGGTCGCCATAGAAAAAGAACGGCTCCTCATAGCTGGGGTCGGCGGCCATGGCTTTCTTCAAGTGCGGAATGGCTTCGGTGGCCCGGCCGATTTTCTGAAGGTGAAAGGCGTATTCGAAGTTGGCCCTGGCGGAATCAGGAAACTTCTCCGCCGCGCGGCGGCCGATCTCCATGGCGGCGCCGTCCTGTGCATCCTGGCAGGCCTTGATGGCGATGAAGTAGGCGTTCGGGTCGTCGGGGTTCAGCTCCAGGGCGCGGCGGGCGAGGGCGGCGGATTCGGCGAAGTAACGGCCCTTGTTGTACTCGACGGCCATCACCTGCATCAGCCGGACGTTGCGCGGCTGGATCTTCAGCGCGGCGCGCCACTGGCGCAGCCCGTCCTCGCTCCGGCCGAGGTTGACCAGCACAGAGCCAAGCAGATAGCGCGTGTTGAAGTCGTCCGGCTTCACGCGGGCGGCGCGCGCCAGGAAGGGCTCGGCTTCCTGGAAGCGGGAGCGCGTGACCTCCATGTAGCCCAGGTTGAACAGGGCGGGGAAGTAGTCGGGTTGGAGCTTGAGGGCGCGCTGCCAGAGGGCGGCCGCCTCGTCATAACGCTGTTGCTTCGCCAGTTCGGTGGCCTTTTCCGAGAGCGCATCGGGATCGCTCGGTTGTCCGAGCAGGAGGGCCAGGGCCAGCAGCGCGGGCTTCATCTGGGCAACTCCCCGAGCTGCGTCTGCCCGGAGCCTTCCCGCAGCAGCACTAACGTCCCGGCGGCGGCGCCGGGGAACTCCTCGGTCTCCCCGGAGGGCCAGCGGACGGTGATCCGGTCGGCGCGGTCGGCGCTGCCGAGCCCGAAGTGCAGGCGCAGGTCGTTGTGAGAGAGGAAGCTCGACTGGCTGAGGACCGCCTCGCTCTGGGTAAGCCCGTCGGCGGCCACGCTGACCACGGCGCCGATGGCGCTGCGATTCGATTTCGTGCCCTCGAGCCGCACCTTGATCCAGCGGTTCGCATTCTTGAGGTCGTTGCGGAGCAGGCTGGGCGGCTCGTGCATGTTCATGACCAGCACGTCGATGTCGCCGTCGTTGTCAAAATCGCCGAAGGCCGCGCCGCGGCTGGCGAAGGGCGTGGCGATGCCCGGGCCGGCCATGGCAGAGACATCCTCGAAGCGCCCGTTGCCCAGGTTGCGGTAGACCAGGCGGGGCTTCTTGTACTTCTCCGTCTTGTCAATTGACTCGACCTCGGGGTAGACGTGGCCGCTGACCTGGAGGATGTCCGGCCAGCCGTCGTTGTCCAGGTCCGCGAAGCCGGTGCCCCAGACCACGTAGTCCGGATTCACCGCTAGGCCCGCCCGGACGGTCACATCATCGAAGATCCCTTTGCCGAGATTGCGGTACAGGTTGGGGTAGTCGCCGACGAAGTTGGTCTTGAGGATGTCCAGGCGGCCGTCGTTGTTGAAGTCGCCCACGCTCAAGCCCATTCCGGCCTGCTCGGCCCCGTGCTCGCTGTAGGCCACCCCGGCTTCGGTGCCGATCTCCCGGAACGTGCCGTCTTTGTTGTTTCGGAAGAATAGGCTGGGGGTGGAGTCGCAGGCGACATACAGGTCGGTCCAGCCGTCTGCGTTCAAATCTGTAGCGACCGCGGTGAAGGCGTAGAAGTCCTTGGCCTGCCGGATCCCGGCTATCAGCGACACGTCGTCGAAGACGCCATCGCCCCGGTTGTGATACAGGTTCGCCGTGCCGAAGGGAAGGCCGCGCGGGCCGCAGTAAACCGGCGCGCCTTTCCAGGTGCAGAAGGGGAACTGGCCGGGTAGAGGCGTGCGCTCGGGCTGGAAGTCGAGGTAGCTGGTGACCAGCAGATCGAGGTGGCCGTCGCGGTCGTAATCGAGGAACGTGCAGCCGGTGCTCCACTGCCTGGGATTGCCGGCCAGGCCGCTCCGGGCGGTGATGTCGGTAAACGTCCCGTTCCCGTTGTTGTGGTAGAGGGCGTTGGGGCCCCAGTAGGTGACGAACAGGTCAATGTTGCCGTCGTTATCCACGTCCCCGGCGCAGACGCCGTTGCCCCAGCCGGAACGGTCCAGGCCCGCCTGGCGCGTTACATCCACAAACCGGCCGTCGCCCGCGTTGCGGTAAAGGTAGTTGGTTGGCGCGGCGCCATCGGGGAAGCCTTCCAGCCGCGAGCCGTTGACCAGGAAAACGTCCAGCCGGCCGTCGTTGTCGTAGTCCAGAAAAGCGACGCCGCTGCCGTTGGCTTCGATGACGAATTTCTTTCTGGTCTCGTTGCCCGAGGTGAACTTCATGCGCAGGCCGGCCTCGGCCGCCACGTCCACGAACGAGACGGGGAACGGCCTGCCCGAAAAAGCGGCACGCGGGACGGCGGTCGCCCCGCCGCTGATCATGCCCTGCGCCAGCGCTGGCTGCGCTTCCGCCAGGCAGAGGAGCAATAGCCCCAGCCGGACGCTAGAAACTGTAGCGCAAGGCAAACTGGATCTGCCGCGCGGCAGTGGCCGTGCTGGTGATCTGCCCGAAAGTCGCCGAGCTCACCAGGTTGCTGGGCCCCCCGAAGCTCGGATGGTTCGGCAGGTTAAAGAACTCCGCGCGGAACTCGAGCGTATGCCTCTCGACTATCTGGAACTTCTTCCCGACCGATAGGTCCATGATTGCCCGCCCGTCGTCTTCGAGGATCATGGCGCTGGCGTTGCCGAAGGTGAAGAAGTCCGGCATCTTAAAGGCGGAGGTGTCGAACCAGCGGTCCACCGTGCGTTGGTCTCGCGGCAGGATGGGGTTGCGCAGCACATCGGGCCGCTCCTGCGTCTTGCCGACGTTGGCCCGATCCATGCCGGTGCGACAATTACGGGGCGCCCCGCTCTGTAACTGAACGATGCCTTGGACGGCCCACCCGCCCAGGAGCGCGTCCACGCCGCGGTTCCAGTTGCCGCCCAGGGTCCGGCCGCGCCCGAACGGCACGTCATACAGGTAGCCGATCTTGAAAACGTGCTTGAGGTCCCAGCTCGAACGCGACCAGTCGGCCCGCCGGTTCAGGAAGTCCTGGTACTTGGCTTCGGACAGCGAGGATTGGTCGTCCAAAGACTTGCCCCAGGTGTAGTTGCTCATGATCTGGAGGCCC